>Ga0209987_10000482_pt1 | contig 20849 bp, 16 predicted proteins | sample N074metaG_FD_182134 | JGI IMG/M metagenome (GOLD analysis project Ga0209987, IMG submission 182134) | Deep subsurface microbial communities from Kermadec Trench to uncover new lineages of life (NeLLi) - N074 metaG (SPAdes) (version 2) | ecosystem: Environmental > Aquatic > Marine > Ocean trench...
GGCAGCCACCATGTAGCAGGAGTTATTGACCGCGTGGGCTCGGTTCATGACCTCCCACACGCCGATGTTGCAGTGGTGCTCGAGCTCACCTCCCCTGCACAGAATCTCCGCACCATTTAAGGCCAGCATCCGCCCCGTCTCACAAAAATAGCCTTCATAGCAGATCATGGTGCCAATGCGTCCAATGGGAGTGTCCGCCACCGGATAAAAGGCATCCAGTCCCTCTCCTACCTTTTCCTTCCAAATGTCGTACACATCCCAGGGCGTGGTGGTACTTTCGGGTGTGAAGACTCGTCCCTTGCGATGCTTGTGGATGATGTTTCCTTCAGGATCGATAATAAAGGCGGTATTGAAGAAGCGGTCCTTGATAATGTCCGGCTCGAGTACCTTGGCTTGGGCGACCAGATACACCTTCCATTTTTTGGCCACTTCGGCCAGCCTCTCGGATTCCTCCCCGGGTAGGGTGATGGCGATCTTTTTGCAGGCCTCCACGTGATCCATCCGGCTGTGCTCGTCGTAAAACCCCTGCAAGGCACCCTCAGAGAGCACCACCAACTTGGTGGGATACAGCACGTCACCCATGTAAAGGCAACCCTCGATCTGGGGGATCAAATTGTGCAGATTCTTCTTAATGTCTTCGCGACTGGTACATCCATAGGTCTTGGATTGGATGGCGAAAGCCATATAGGGTTCAATCAAGCGAAATCACCTCCTCTTAGGGGTACATTAAGAAGCAATGGGAACTCAATTGCTTCCTTTACATCTTGCTGATTCCCCCACCAGAAGTCAACCTAGCGACGGTGCCATAAGGTCCATTTCAAGAAGCTTCATAACCTGGTTGTATGACCGCCTTCACGCATTTCAACGCTTCCACATCCTCTATTGCAGCGGTGCACTGTTCCAGTCCGTATCGATGAGTGACGGCATCCTGCAACGAAAGTCGGTCGTTATATTTCGCCAGCAATTGGAGCACTTGATAAAGATGTTTGGGTTCCCAAAAAACGGATCCATAGAGACGTAGATTCTTCCTGACGATCAAGCTGGGATTGATGGGAACAGGACCCAAATCCGAGAAAACGCCCATGATCAAATATCGTCCCGCCGTCTTGCACATATCGATCCCTTCCGAGACAGCTTCTGGAAATCCCGTTGCCTCGATGACCAGTTCAGCCTCACCACCCAGCAGTTCTCGGACTTTACTGACCCTGGCCTCCGGCTCGGGCAGCGACGAGAGATCGATGGTCTCGTCGGCTCCCAGCTTGCGAGCCATCTCCAATCGGGAACTGGGGGCACCAATGACCACAATCGGAGAGGCTCCGCCCAACTTGGCCATGACCAGGGAAGAAAGCCCTACAGGCCCAGCCCCCTGGATCACCACGCTCTGGCCCGGCTGAACTCCTTGGATGACCTCGAACCCTTTCACCGCTGTGGGGAATCCACAGCCAAAGGCGATGGCCGCATCGGTGGGGACGGAGTCGGGAATCTTGAAAAAGTAAGATCTGGCGGTGAGAAAAACATATTCGGCGTAGCCGCCCGTTAAATAGGGGTAGTCGGCACAGGAATAGCTCCATCCGTAGGATCGCCGGTTTGTACACCCCGTTGTATCCTTCAGGGCCACACACGAATAGCACTGTAAACAGGGGTGCCCGGCAACCCAGAAGATGCGATCCCCTTCCTTGACCGGCTCCCCAACACTGTCTTTCTTGCGGTCTGGCGCGATCTTCTCGATCATGCCCACACTCTCATGCCCCAGGATTATGGGAACCGGCATCTGAACCTGTCCTCTGTAGCAGTGGGCATCCGTCCCGCAGACTCCAGAGACCAGGGTTTTCACCAGTATGCAGCCTTCTTCAAGCTCAGGAATGTCAAATTCCTTGACCTCTAAAGGTACATTGGGTTTCTCGAACACAACGACTTTGGATTTATCCATGGCGGGAGTACTCCAAAAATGGCTTCAGTTCAGCGCCCTAGGGCGAACTGAGCGGGGTTTTTCACAATCTCTACGGCTTGCGGTTCTACTCTGTGGCCTTTGCCCGGTATCCAATACTCTTTCCCACAAAGTTTGTCAAGAGAGGGCGGTGACCTTTCTCCCCATCATCCGGGCAACCAGGAAAACACACAGCACCGCCCCAAAGACCTTCACCATCCAGGCTCCCGGAAAGGCCTCAGCAGGGACCATTAAAGCCAAGCCGCCTGCGGTCAGAGCGGTCCGCGTGACCGCGGTGAGGGGGTGAACCAAATAGCCCGCAATCCCTGCCGAAGTCATCCAAATGCCCCCCATCGCCGTCACCGCAGCCAGGCTCACCTGGAAAAAGGTGCCATACAACAAAAGACTGGGTCCAAAAACAAACAGAAACGGGACCACCAAGCCTGGCCAGCCGAAACGCAAGGCGGCCACACTGGTCCGCATGGGATCTGCACCGGCGAGATTGGCGGCCGTGAAGGCAGCCAGTGCCACAGGCGGCGTAATCATCGACATTAAGCCGAAATAGAGAACGAACATGTGCGCCGCCATCGGCTCAACACCCAACTGAATCAGAGGTGGGGCAGCCAGAGTCGCAAGTAGGAAATAAATGGCCGTTGTGGGCATACCCATACCCAGGATAATGCAAATCCCCGCGGTCAGAAACAACAACAGCAAAAGGCTGTTTTCCCCTAACTGAACCAGGACGAAGGTGAGACCAAAGCTCAGGCCAGTGACATCCACAATGCCAATAATGATGCCGGCCACGGCGCCAATGACAACAATCTGTACGGAAGATTGCCCCGTTGCCTTCAACGATTCCAGTATGTCGCCAGGGCGCAGCCGTTTTCCACGATAGCTCAAAAAGAGGCCCAGGAAGATAATGCACACAGCAGCGTAAAGACCTGCGGTTTCAGGGGTGAGATTCCAGCCGAACAAGGAGATGATCAAAACGGCGAAGGGTATGGGGAAATACCAGCCTTCTTTCAGGACCTTGCCCAATCGCGGAATTGCGGCCTCCGCCACAGGGCCGATCCCCTGCCGAGCAGCCTCGAGGTCGGCGGCAATAAAAACAGCAAAGTAATAAAGAAGTGCCGGCAGGATGGCAGCCAAAACCACATCACCGTAGGCCACTCCGAGGAGCTCGGCCATCAGGAAGGCTGCAGCACCCATTATGGGCGGCAGGATCTGTCCCCCGGTGGATGCCACCGCCTCGATTGCAGCACTGATATGGGGTTTGTATCCGCTTTGGCGCATGAGGGGTATGGTGATCACCCCGGTCGAAGCAACGTTGGCCACCGCGCTGCCCGAGATCGATCCAAACAGAGCCGAGGCACACACCCCGATCTTGGCCGCACCACCTCGTGAGCGACCCATCAAAGCTGAAGCCAAATCACTGAAGAAGGCTGAACCCCCAGATCTCAACAGCAGCTGTCCCAGAAAAATGAAGATCAAGACTATCGTTGAGATAATGCGCAAGGGCAGGCCCAGCATCGCCACATTATCGATGCCCAGAAACGAGAACATCCCCAACACTTCAAGGGATCGTCCGGCCAACCGGCCTGGAACCAGGTGGCCGAACAAGGCATAGGCGAAAAACATCAGCAGCACGCCCAGCAGACTCCAGCCGCTGGTGCGGCGAAGTGCTTCGACCACCAGCAGGATGAGGATCGCCCCTAAAATCGTGGTCTCGACCGGTCGAAAGAAGAACTCCTCCGCCAGGATGGGATAGCGGATCGCCGTATAGAGTCCGGCACCGAGACCCAAGGCAGCTGCCAGCCAGTCGTGCCAGGGAACGACCCCTTTGTGCCGCCGGACAGAAACCCCCAAAAAAACCAGGGCCAGGCTCAGAGCAAGGATCGCTGAGAGGGCCTGCTCACTATAAAGCACGAACCCGAGCCGATAGGGCAACTCGGCCGCCCACCCCAGAGCAATCAGGGCAATCAGTCCACTCAGATAAGGGATCAACCCCCGTACCAGCGAGGATTCGGGTGCCGCGGACATGAGACCCGGTTCATCCCCGGTCGGTTTTACCTCTGGGTTGGCCAAATGCCCTTTTCCTGGTAGAACTTGATAGCGGCCGGATGGTACTCAATCCCCACATCCTTGGACATTCCCTCGGTGCTGAACTCTTCCCACAGCGCGCCTGAAACCCTCAATTCATCGGGGTTTTCATACATGGCCCGGACCACCTGGTCAACCAGGTCGTCGGGGACGTCTTTGCCGGCAAAAAGGGTGTAATCGTAGTTCAAAAGATTGGAGGGAGTCAGAAGCCCGGTGAGTTTCGGGGCAGGCTGCATCAGTTCGAGACGGGCCCGAGGCACATGCTCGTTGAGGGCTGCCACACTCTGAGGGGAATCATTAAAGGAGAGATAGCGCACACCGCCCAAAGCGGCGTCCGTTTGCTTGGCTATTGCCGAACCCACCGTCACAATGGCGGTCAGGACCTTACCCTGCATGAAAAGCTCCCACATCTGATTGACACCTGAAACGGGAACCTGCTGGACGTCCTCATAGCTCAGTCCCTCGGTGGCCAGAAAACCCTCGAACACCACCTTAAAAAGGGGAGCCGCCCTGAAGCCCGAAGGCACAGGTCTTCCCTTGAGATCAGCCACGGTGCGGATATCGGAATCCTCGGGGACCAGCAGGCCAACCCGAAAGGGCATCAGCGTCGCCACCATCCGCAGATTCGGGTTGGGATGGCCTTCGAAAAGAGACCTACCTTCTACGGCGAAGGTCAACTGGACAATGTTGGACACACCAAATTCAAGCTGGCCGGCATTGACGGAGGGAATGTATTGGTTGGTACCGGCCATGGGTTGGGTCCGCAGCTGCAAATCACCCTGGGAGGAAACAACCTTGGCAATGGCCGCCGAGACCTGACCTGTGGCACCCCCTTTAGTCGTACCCACCCCGACCATCTGGGCTGGCTCGGCGCAAGAAGCCAGACAAGTGGCCGCAAACAATAGAACGAACTTGGACAGTCGCATCAGAATCCCTCGTGCCAGAGCGTGCTAGGCGCACGTTTCAGGTTCCAGGTTTTCAAGAGTCAGCAAAGAGTATCGAAAGGGGAAAAGGGGGTCAAGGGGGAAGCGCGTTTCGGCCTGGAACATCCAGCCGTCAAAAATTAAAGGCATAGGTGAGTTTGGCGATCAGGGCCCGTTCGATGACTTCACCCGTGGTGGAACGCCGCTCATTGTAAATCAGGAAAAGATCGCTCATGGGTTTGTGAATCCAATTGAATCGAATGTTGCTGCTGATTTCTTTGAAATCACTGTTGTACTGAATGAGCGCGTTCAGAAACATCCGGGTGTTGAAGGAATATTGAAGGTTCGTCATCGCCAGATCTGTTGAAAAATCGCCCGAAGGCAGGGCAATGTCATCGTGGGTCCAGGTCAGTTCCAATGCAAACTGGTATCCGGCACGAAAGCCAAAGAGGGCGTGATAGGAATCTCGAGTGCCATCCCAGAAATCACCGGTGGCCAGCCTGGCTTCCCCGCTGAACATCCGACTGCGATCGATGATCACAAGGGCGGAGTACTCCGAAAATCCATAATCTCCGGGTAAAACAGCCTGATTGGGCCGGATGAAAAAGGGCTCCGTCAGACGCTCAAACCGAAAATCTCGGCCCACCGAAAAACGACTGCCGTTTTGAAAGTCCATTCCGAATCGCGTTTCCATCTGCCGGGTCTCCAGGGTCCCTGAGGTGTCGGTGATATAGTCGACCCAATTCAAGATCCTGAACTCGCGAATCCAAGGAATGCTCTCCCCGGGTCGCGGAGTCCAGGTCACCCTTCCCCTGCCTTTTTTCATGCCGACGCGAGGAACAAACCCGACCTCGGGATTGAAGTTCTCTCCAATCTCCAGATACTGGCCTTCCAGCTCCATTCGCTGATCGGTCCAGGCGACCGTGATATTGCCTGCCACATCCTGGTTGCCGAGACCCGGAGTCTCGGTCTTGAGAACGAAGGTCGTGAGGTCCAGGTGGTTCAAGAAGCTGAAGTTTCCATCGATACCGTAGGTCCGATTGTATTGACCACTTCCCTCGTGTTTGTTGACGAAAATCCCTCCCACATCGGAACGCTGAAAAACATCGCGGCTCACCCGAATCACGGAAAAATTGGTGGAAGGAATCTCTTCAAACTCATCGGTCTGCATGGAGAACATGCCGAGGCTGTAGGGACCCGCTCTTCCCGTCAGACGCGCACCTCCCAAAACAGGGATCAGGCGGCCATCTGTAGAGATCCCGATGCGCCGACTGAAAAAGGCGATCACGTCAGAATCCAGACGAGATCTTCCCCCAACCCGACGACGGGCACCCTGACGACCAAACTGGAAGATGCTGGCGTTTTCCAGAAAGAACTCTCTTTTCTCGGGGAAAAAGAGACTGAAGCGGGTCAGGTTGATTTGCTGATTGTCCGCTTCTACCTGAGCGAAATCGGTGTTCAACGTCAAATCCAACGTCAACTGGGAACTGACTCCATATTTAACATCAAGGCCTGCCTCGGGCTTGAAATCCACATCGTCCCCTTCCAACCGCACCACAGGAGCAGAGAGATAGGGTTTGATCTGCAAGTTCATTCCCTGACTCAGTCCACCGATGCCTTCGAGTGTTCCTGCCTCTGAAACCCTCGACATACCAAAAGGGCGGGGAATGGGAGACCAGTGGGTGCTTTCGTTCTTGCGCCGGATGCGCCGGGAGAAATTGATTCCCCACTCGTAGTTCTCGGACTGGTTAAATCTCAAGCTCTTGAAAGGAATGGCGATCTCGACCTGCCACCCAGCCTCTGTGATCTTGCTTTGGACATGCCAGATGGTATCCCAGTCCCGGTTGTAGCTGGTCCCGTCGCCTCCGGACTGGGCATCACTCTTGGCACCCTGAGGATTGGTGTTGAAAAGAAATCCATTGCGGTTGTCATCAAAAGTATCCAGGATGACTCCAAACTGATCCTCTTCGAACCCGGAAAAATCTCTGGTGACTTGATGCACGACCAGTCCCTCTGGACCCGCGGAATCGAAGCAATAGACTCCGACATAGAGATTTTCATCATCGTAGAGCAGGCGAACTTCGGTCCGCTCGGTGCTGGGCTGACCCGTCTGGGGATTCTGCTGGATGAAATCAGTGGCAGGCTGCGCCAGTGCCCAGTCCTCTTCGTCCAACTCCCCATCGACGGTGATTGCGGATTCCACGCGCACGGCCGTGACCGTCCTTTTTGGCTGGCCAGTGTTTTGTGGAGCAGCGGGCGGCTTGGCCAAACCCGTGGTCAAGCACAGGGTAAGCAACGTTAGAAAACCAAGACACCCCCCTCTCACACTGTGGAATACGCTCCTCATCGCTGAGGGTTCCCACCCTGCTGCGCCTTGGCCTTTGACAGATTTCATTGAATCTAATAAAATATTTAGTTATGACTAAATATCGAAAAAACACTCAGAAGAATATGCTTTTCACATCTCAACAACGCCATTTCTATTCCTTTATCGGTCAGGTGAGCCTCTGCTTGCTCTTCTCGGTCGTTTTCACCCTTGTGCCTTGTTTTGCCCAAGAGAAAATCTCGCCCGCACCCGAACTGGTGACTGATCGGCCAGACCAGACGGAATCCAGTGTCGTCGTACCTCCTGGATATGTCCAGATTGAAACAGGCTGGAGTCTATCACGCAACCAGGAGGGCGGCATCCGCACCAACACTCACACCTTTCCGGGCACCTTGTTTCGCATCGGCGCTCTGGATCGAATGGAACTTCGCCTGGACTACGGAGGCGTCCTTTGGGAGCAAACCCAAGAAGCAGGGCAGAGCACTGACACGAGCGGCTCAGGCGATATGGGAATTGGCGCGAAAATCTACTTTTGGGAGGAACAAGGGTGGCTCCCGGAGGCCGCTCTTTTAGCAGGACTCTCTCTGCCTGTGGGCAAGGACTCATTTTCCAGTGGGAGAGCCGATCCCTCCTTTCGGTTCAATCTGTCGCACACCCTTTCCGATCGTCTTTCCTTTGGCTATAACCTGGGAGCGACCTGGGAATCGACCCTGGATGAGACAAACGACCGCGACACCCTCTCACTGTTCAACTATACAGCCGTCCTGGGTATCGGTCTGAGCGAACGAGCAGGTCTGTTCCTGGAGGCGTTCGGGGATATCCCTTTCAATGCCCAGGGCGGGCCAAGGAATTCCCTCGATGGAGGGTTTACCTACTTGATTCGAGACAACCTCCAGATCGATGGGTTTGCCGGGGTTGGACTCTCGGACAGCGCCGACGATTGGTTTGTCGGCCTGGGGTTCACGGCTCGACTTCCCCGGTAGCCGGCTGCTTGACGGTGCTGGCCCGGATAATCCATAAATTCTCTACTGCAGCAACGCTGCCTTCATCTGAGCGCAGTGAAGAAATCATCAGCCCTGACTACGCGACCCGCAAGCGGGTGCCCCCGACCACGATTGGGAGGAGCTTGAGGAATATGGCAGAGACCCTCCGGAATGTGGGAGGAACCTGAGCCTCAGGTGCCGAACGGCCCGCAGGCTAAAGCCTGCGGCTCTGACAGAGTAGCGGGGAACCCTCGAGAGCGGTGGGTTAACGAGGGACAAACAGAGCCGTGGGCTTTAGCCCACGGGCTTCCCCAGAGCAGGATTCATTTCAGAGACTAGAACTGTACGGGCTAGAAACGAAAGCCTATATGTAGGTTAGTGGTAGGACTCTTTGATCCAGCGTTCCACAGTTTTCTCTGGATTGTGTACGCCGTCTTCGTCGATAACAAACTGCTTCTTGCTTGAAGTCTTGCGCAACAAATTGAGCCCATGCTCATAATCTTGAAATAAACCGGCACAGTAAGTGAACAGATCCGTGCCCATTTCCTCGGCTTTCTCGGCGATCAACCGGGCAGCTTCCGGCGTAAACTTGAGGTCAATGCCATACTGGCCCTGAAATTCCTGCTCAACCTTGCCCAACTGAAATTCCAGAACCTTGCCATGGTACAAGGTCGGATCGTCGAGGAGCTCCTGCAGCTTTTTAGCCGGGTGGCGGACCATTTCTCTGCCCACAATGAACTCCTTGACCTCATGATCCGGCAACTGGTACTTGTATTCACGAAAGACCCTTTCGCAAACCGCGATGAGGCCACGCGCTCCGATCTCCTCGGTGGCTGCTTCCTCTGCAATCGCCCGCATGCCTCGGTCGGTGAAGTAAACATCCACATCGTAGGCCTGAAAATCCCTTTTGTATTGTTTTAACAGGGAACCTTCTGAATATTTCAGTATCTTGAACAGGTCTTCTGCCGACAAAATGTTGCAGTGCATCACCACCGGTAGCCGCCCGATAAATTCAGCCTCCAACCCATAATCGATAAAGTCCACCGATTTGACCCTTTGCAGCAGGTATTGCACTTCTTCCGCGGATCTTCCGCTTCCCATGAACCCGATCTGTTTGGAGCCAAGTCGTTTCCTGATGAGTTCGGTCAGTCCGGTAAAGGCTCCGCTCACGATGAACAGAATGTGCTTGGTGCTGATGGTTTTTTTCTCCACCTGCCCTTTGGACTGAAATTCCATGAAAGCCTGCATTTGACTGGCAATGTCGGTCGGAGAGCGCAGAGGGACTTCCGTTTCTTCCATTAACTTGAGGAGTCCTCGCTGAACCCCGTGGCCACTCACATCCCGTCCCATGCCATTCATCGGGGTGGCAATTTTGTCGATCTCGTCCAGGTAAACGATTCCCGACTCAGCCAACTGGATGTCTCCCCCTGCCTGGTGCACCAGTTCTCGAATCAAGTCCTCGACATCTCCACCTACATAACCGGTCTCACTGTACTTGGTGGCATCCGCCTTGACGAAAGGCACCCCTATGAGACCAGCGATGTTTTGGACCAGATAGGTCTTACCGACTCCCGTGGGACCAATCAAAATGATGTTTTGCTTTTTGTAATCCCGGCAGTCCTGATTTCCCGCACAACTCTGAATGTGATGGTAATGATCACAGATAGCCGTGGCCAGCACCTTCTTGGCCTCGTCTTGCTGAATCACGTAGCGATCCAGGTAGGCTTTGATTTGACTGGGTTTGTAGTCAAACTGAAGGGCCTTGCTGCGACGTTGGGCTACCTCGTCAACTTCATCGGTCTGCTCCTGTTGAGTCTTGGGAAAGATCTCCACCTGGACGCCCGACCCATACTTATTCTGAAGGAACTGCTTCAGCTCGTCAGGATTGAATTTCTTGTCAAATGCCATTGCCTGCTCTTTCTTCCTTATTTAATAGTAAGATCCCATGCAGGCAGATGCAAGCGAAGCGCGCTACCCGCGCGGAATTTGTGCTTTCGTGCGATCAGGGTTTACACGTAGAAGTTCTTGTCCCAGCGCTGCTTGCGGAGGTTCTGGATCATCTCTCCGGAAAGTGCCGTTTGATCCGAGGCAGCCAAGTTGGCCTCAACATGCTCCACAGAACGCATCCCGGGGATGACCGTACTCACCGCCTCATGGTGCAGACAAAACCTCAAAGCCAGCTGGGGGAGGGTAGGAACCTCCTCTCCCAACAGTTGGCTCAACTCCTGGACGCGATCGAGAACCTGGCGTTTCCGATCCCCCTTGAAATAAAAATTGCGCCAGTCTTTTTTGGGGAATTTTGTTTCTGGAGTGATGGTGCCTGTGAGTGCCCCTTCATCAAAAGGAACACGCGCAATCACACCAACGTCCTTTTTCAGGCAAAGGGAAAGCAACTGATCCTCACAAGCCTGGTCAAAGATATTGTAGATCACTTGAACCGTATCCACTTTTCCGGACCGAACCAGTTCCAGTGCCGAGTTGGGCTGATGATCGTTAATGGAAATCCCCAGGTGGACAATTTTTCCCTTGGCCTGGAGCTCCTTGAGGGCGTCGTACCACTGGCTGTCCTCGATCCAGGAGGGATCCCAAACGTGAAGCTGCAGAAGATCGATCGCTTCTACTCCTAAGTTCCGCAAACTCCTTTCCGCACACTGAACGATGTAAGGGGCCGGAAAAGCTTCCTCGAGGGTACCTCGAGCCGGCCAGCTTCCGTTCTTGGGCGGAACCTTGGTGGCAACGTAAATTCGCTCCTTTCGTTCTCTCAGAACCTGGCTGACCAATCTTTCACTGTGCCCATCACCGTAGGCGAGTGCCGTATCGATGAAATTGACGCCTTCATCAACGGCCCGGTGCAGGGCCTGCAGTGATTCGGAGTCTTCGGCACCGATCCACAGGTGCTTTCCGATTCCCCAGGCACCATACCCAATTTCCGAAACTTCGATTCCCGTTCGACCCAGCTTGCGATATTGCATAAAAGAAGATATCCCCAGACAATTGTCTGTTGTCAGCTGTCTGTTGTCTATTGTCTATTGTCTGTCATCCGATATATTTCCCAATCACTTCTCGGGCCGCAATCAGTGACATGAGATTGATCACTGCGGCAGCTGCAATGGTGGCCCACCAGATCCAGCGTGAGACGCGGTCCTGGGAAGGAAGTTGTCGATCCAGCCGCAGGGCGGCAAGACAGACCAGGCCCACTCCAATGTTGGTACTAAACAGCGCCACCAGGTCGATCATAAAGATGGGAGTTGTTTCGGTCCAAATAAACACCCAGGTCAATCCCAACATGAGGCCCCCGAAGATATTCATGACCTTTCGATACTCCAGTTCCTTTCCCTTTGAGAGAAGCTGGCGTAGAAAGCTGTGGGCTCCGCGGGCGTAGATCTCCGGCAGCGCATTCAAGGTCCCCCACAGGGCCGTGAGAATGGTCACATAGTAGAGCCAGATCATGGCAGGTGAAATCCGGGCGAAGATATGGGCTTGTTCCGTGAGGAGATCAAACCCGTTGGGTATTCGATGTAGAGGATTCAAGATGGCCGCCCCTGCGATTGTGAAAGCCGCCGTCACCAGGAGAACCAACACCACGTTGAATCCCACATCCCATCGAAGAGGTCCCAAGGCCCGGGAGAAGTCCGGCCTGGAACTGCCGTTGCGGCGCACCGTCCACCCTTTGAGCAGCACCCAGTTGGAATAAACGATGTAGTTCATGGAAATGCTTCCGGCGTAACCGAAGACAGAGGCCAATTCAAGAAGTTGACTGCGGTCACTGATCGCAGAGGGAAGCCAGTCAGGATAAGCCGGGACATGGCCAAATCGGAAGAAGCCCCGGAAGATCTCCTTCACATCCGGGCCCGTCAACAAAGTGGCCGTAACGGTTCCCACCAGCAAGATCAAACACACTACAATCTGGGATCTCTCCAACGTTTGATAGCTCTGGGTCATGCCCACGATGATGGCCAGGCTGACGAAGCCAAGGGCTAACCATTTATAAGAAATCATCACTCCGATGGAAGCCAGGATGTTGCTCATCAGTTGGCCGCAGGGAACGGCGATCACCACAAAAACCAAGGGTGCCACCAAACCTTCCAGTATCAGAAGTGTCCACAACAGCCAGGACCGTCTCTCCCGCTCCAATGGTGGCCGAAGCCACGATGGCGCCGGGCCCGATTTGCTTGAGGTGTTTGAGGATGGAGTGCACGATGCTATGGTCATTGCTGGATCAGCAGGAGTCAAGGGCATACTCCTTAGGTCCTGGGTATTAGCATCTTCCCTCCACCTCTAGTAATCTACCCAACATGGCAAAAGAAAACTCCTTTGACATCGCTTCAAAAGTGGACTTGGAAGAAGTCACCAATGCAGTCCATCAAGCCATGAAAGAAGTGGGCCAGCGCTTTGACTTCAAAGGAAGTAAAAGCGAAGTCCAATTGGAAGAAGATGAGCTGGTCCTCACCTCCGATGATGAGTACAAGCTTCAAAGTCTAACCGAAATCCTGCAGCAGAAGCTGGTCAAAAGGAAGGTCCCTCTGAAGGCTCTCTCCTATGGAAAAATCGAGTCGGCCCTGGGCGGCACCGTACGTCAGAGAGTTGCGATCCAACAAGGAATTTCTTCCGAAAAAGCCAAGGAGATCATCCGCTTCATTCGAGACACCAAATTGAAGGTCAAAAATACGATTCAAGAAGACTCGGTGCGCGTGTCAGGCCGGGATCGGGACACTCTGCAGAAAGTGATTACCCTGCTGGGTGAGAAGGACTTCGGAATTGACATGCAATTCACCAACTACCGAAGCCACTAGTACATTCAGTACATTCAAAAACCCCATCGGCCTGTCTGAGACACAAAGATGGAGCACCAATCCAAATCAATCCGGAAATGGGTACTGGCCCTCTTAGCAGTCGCCTTCCTGTTAGTCTTCCTATATTTTCTGGATGTCCAGGAATTGTTCCAGGTGGCCCTGGCCTGGATCTCCGACCTGGGGCCTTGGGGCCCGGTCTTTTTCATTGTTTTCTATATTCTTGCCACGGTGCTTTTCCTACCCGGCTTGATTCCGACCATGGCGGCCGGAGTTCTGTTTGGAGTGATACGGGGCACCCTGCTGGTTTCCATTTCCTCGATCTCAGGAGCCATCCTCGCCTTCCTGATTGGCCGCTATCTTGCCCGAGAATGGGTGGCGGCTATGATCCGAGGAAACCAGAAGTTCGAGGCCATAGACGCTGCTGTGGCAGAGGAGGGATGGAAAATCGTGGGGCTGACTCGTCTCTCACCCGTTTTCCCCTTCAACCTTCTGAACTACGCTTTCGGTCTGACCCAGGTCTCCCTCAAGGATTACTTCCTGGCCAGTTGGATTGGAATGCTGCCCGGAACGGTGATGTACGTTTACATTGGATCGCTGGCCGGTAATCTGGCCTCTCTCGGAAGCGGGGAGCGCTCGCGCACGTCGGCAGAGTGGGCTCTTTATGGGGTGGGTTTGATGGCAACGGTTGTCTTGACCCTCTATCTCACCCGTATTGCACAAAGAGCTCTCAAGAGGACAGTTACATAAGGAGGAATCTCGTTATGCCACCGTCAGCAGGAAATCCGGTGATCGTCCCCCCCATGGACGCACACAACGAAACCCTGGTCTCCAACGTTCACCCCTCTGATTGGATCAACCCGGAACCGGCCTCTCGATACAACCTGGTCGTGATCGGGGCCGGTACCGCAGGACTGATAACGGCTGCAGGCGCTGCCGGCCTGGGTGCAAAGGTGGCGGTCATCGAAAGATTTCTGTTGGGAGGAGATTGTCTGAATGTGGGTTGCGTTCCTTCCAAATGCCTGATCCGTTCCTCCCGGGCAGCAGAGGACATTCGCACCGCATCCCAATTCGGTGTCTCTGTGGCCGACGAACCCAGGGTAGACTTTGCGGCCGTCATGGAACGAATGAGACGTCTCAGAGCCCACATCAGTCGTCATGACTCGGCTCAAAGATTTCGTGATCTGGGCGTGGACGTTTTTCTGGGAGAGGGTCAGTTCTCCGGTTCTGACACCATCCAGGTCGATGGAAAAACCTTGAACTTCAAGAAGGCAGTCATTGCCACGGGGGCACGGCCTGTTCACCCACCTGTAGAAGGGCTGGCGGAGGCGGGCTTTTTGACCAACGAAACCGTTTTTTCACTGACCGAGCGGCCAAGGCGCCTGGCCGTGGTGGGAGGAGGGCCCATTGGCTGCGAGCTGGCTCAGGCATTTCGCCGACTGGGAAGCCAGGTCACCCTCATTGAAATGTCCGCTCAGTTCCTGGCACGAGAAGATCCGGAGGCTGCCCGCCTCCTGGCCGAGACCTTCCGGCGGGAAGGAATCGATGTCCGGCTCAGCACCCGACTGGAAAAAGTAACCTCCACCGATACGGAAAAACAGCTCCATCTGGAAAGCGGGGGCAAGAAGGAAATCCTGGCGGTGGAGGAAATCTTGGTGGGTATTGGACGTGCCCCCAATGTCGAGAATTTGAACCTGGAGGCGGCCGGTGTGAAGTACAACAAGCGCGGTGTCCTGGTCAATGACTATTTACAGACCACCAACTCCCGAATCTACGGGGCGGGGGATGTCTGCATGAAGTGGAAATTCACTCATGCCGCGGATGCTGCAGCCCGAATCGTGATCCAGAATGCTCTCTTCCTGGGGCGCAAGAAACTGAGCAGTCTTACCATGCCCTGGTGCACCTATACCGATCCTGAATTGGCCCACGTGGGTTTGTATGAAAAGGAGGCGCTGGAAAAAGGTTTTGAGGTCGATCATTTCGTGAGACCACTGAGCGAAGTGGACCGGGGACTTATTGATGGCGAGGAGGGATTTGTCAAAGTTCTGGTCAAGAAAGGGACAGACCAGATCTTGGGCGCCACAATCGTGGCCCGCCATGCCGGCGAGATGATCAGTGAAATCAGTCTGGCCATTGTTGGCGGCATCGGCTTGAAGACTCTCTCCAATGTCATTCATCCCTATCCCACTCAAACCGAGGCTATCCGGCAAACAGCCGATGCTTACAATCGCACTCGTTTGACACCCTTTGTCAAAAAGCTGTTCTCCACCTGGCTGGCCTGGACCCGATAGGACAAGAGGGGTTTGTCCGGACGGTACCGTCTAGGCGGTTCCATCGAGAGGGTTCCGTCTCAAAGTCGCCCCTGATAGAATGAAACCATGGCAAAAGGAGATCCGAGGATCAAGGTGGTCTGCCCCAGCTGCCAGGCTAATCTGGTAGTCGATCCCAAGACGGGATTGGTTCTCCACTCAGAAGGCAAGAAGCCAGATTATTCATTTGATCAGGCACTCGATCACCTTCAATCGCGCAAGGAGCAATCGGACGAATTATTCCAGAAAGCCTTTCAGGATGAAGAGAAGCGCAAGAAAACTCTGGAAGAAAAATTTCAGGAAGCTCTCGACTCAAAGGATGAACTGGATGCGCCCCATCATCCCCTGGAACTGGACTAACCGCTAGATATCGATTGGGGCATGTAGGGGCGCACAGCCGTGCGCCCAAGAACCCCGGTTTATCAACGACCTATAGGGCGCACGGCTGTGCGCCCCTACATGCCTTAGTCAAAATAGAGTGGGGTTTTGAGACAGTCTGGGTTGTGCACCCCTACCCAAGAACATTGAACGCCACGAGTGGTGGCCCCTTACCGAGGCTAGCCTTCTCTGGCCTTGGCTAAGGCCGTGTGAGCTGCAGCGATCATGGTCTCAGCCGTATCCTCGTCAGCCATTTGAGCCACCCCGAGGCTGACAGTCACGGAGGGGAGAGGATGTTGGTCCAAGCTGAATATTTTCATCTCAGCAATGGTTCGACGCACGCGCTCGCCGAGGTTCTGGGCGGTGGCAACATCGAGTTCCGGCAACAGAGCCATGAACTTGTCCTCTCCATAGCGTGCCAACATCTCACCTGGGCGCATACTTTCTCGCAGAGTTAGTGCCAGAGTATGAAGCGCCCGGTCACCCGCCTGCCGTCCGTTAGTTTCGTTATATTCCTTGAAACGATCCACATCCATGAGGAGCAGGCAGAGGGAGAGTTGCCCCTTTTTACTGCGTCCCATTTGCCGGGCCAGCATGGTGTCCAGCCAACGACGGTTATACAGACCCGTGAGGGCATCGATCACCGCATAATGGGCGTATTCCCGCTGCAGTTGCTGACTGGTCAAGATTATGGAGTCTCCATGGCGCAGACGCCTCGACAGGACAAAGAGCATATTGCGGGCCACGATATGTGAAGCCTCAACCAGCGACCACAAAGTTTTCTCGTTGAGTGCCAGTACGTGACAGAGATCGTCTGCCACCACGTAGGCGGAGGTGGGTTGACCATCGATAAGAGACAGTTCACCGACCACCTCTCCGGGTCCCAGTACGGTAACGGGATCCACCGATAGTTCAAGGTGAACGCGTAAATGGCCGGAAAGGATCACGAAGAGAAAATGATTGGATTCTCCCCTGTTCAGCAGAAGGTCTTCCTGTTGTAACTCGTGTACAGGACAGTCTTCGAGAAGACCAATAATCGATTCGTATTCAACACCTTTAAATAGATGGGCCTGCTCCAGTTGACTTTTTTTCAGCGGACCCTTTTGATCAGGCATTGGTCTCTTGCTCTGCTGCAAAAATAAACTACAGAAAAGTCCAAAAGGTGTCAAACTCCTCATCTCAATCCGAACAAATCTCCTGTTCCTTTGCGATTGTTTGGGATATATACTCTCCTAACCTTTGTTTACAATACGGGGTCGTTACACCATTTTCGACTTCATCCTCGACCGAGGCCGGAGAAGGAGGCATGAATGAGTTACAGGGGAATGTTTCCAACTGATCGTCGGGAGTTTCTCAAGAGAGTCGGATCCTTGGGAGCGTTGTCGGTGCTCGGACCCAGGGCCGTCCAGGGCTCGCAAAGAACTTCCGCATCTGCACCCGGGTTGGGCAGCATCCACTGGTCCCGATACGGCTACAACCTTCAGAACACCCGCTTCAATCCCCATGAAAACATTCTGGGGAAAGACAATGTCGAACGATTGAAGATGAAGTGGCAGTTTGATGTGGACGTGCCCATCGAAACCACTCCCGTAGTGATTGGAGAGCTGCTCTTCTTTGGCGTTCCGGGAGCCGTGTACGCCCTCAACACCCGAACAGGAGAGCGAAAATGGAAATACGAGATGACTTCAACGACCGCCAGGGGTCAACGAAGGGCTGCCGCAATGGGACGGGGTGCCCAGTACTATGAAGGTCGACTCTATTTCGGAGATTCCGCGGCAGTCATGCACTGCCTGGATGCTGCGACGGGAAAACGAATCTGGACCCAAAGTGTGCAGGTGGATACGGACAAGACCAGGCCCGTGAGAATCCACGGTGCCTGTGCTGCCTTTGACGGAAAGATTTATGTTGGAACGGTTGGACAAATGAACCGTGCCCTGTGTCTTGACGCGGACACGGGGGCCATTCGATGGCAGTTCTGGGTCACCGGCACCGAGTACCCGGGTGGGGGTGGGTCGATATGGACGGGTCCCGGTGTTGACGAACAATACGGCAATGTTTATTTCACCACGGGGAGTGTCAAAGTTTACAAGCCTGAGGGAAGCCTCTATACGGAGAGTGTTCTTGCTCTGGATGCCGACACCGGGGTCCTCAAGTGGTTCTACCAGATCCGCCCCAATGATCCCCACGACCTCGATTTCAGCAGTTGTCCCGTTCTCTATGACGCCCAAGCCCCTCCTTTGAAACGGGGAGCCATCCGCCAGTGCCTGGTGGCCATCAACAAAACAGGCGTGTACTGCATGAACCGCTTTACCGGCGAGCAATTCTGGAGGGCTCAACTCACCCAGAAATACCACTTTGGCGGTCCCACCGTGGATGGGATTTCAGTGGCCTATAACAAAGTCTACGTCGTCTCCAACGCTGCCACCCAGTCCATCGGGAAGCCGCCACTTTCTGTGACGGCGGCACTGCACGGCTACACCGGCGACATCGTGTGGTGGACCTACAATCTGGACGGTATTTCCCAGGGAGGGATTGCGGTTGCCAACGGGTTACTCTATCAAGGATTCAACGATGGCCGTGTCGAGATTCTGGATGCGGATACAGGAAGAGTGCTCTGGGAGTACTCACTTCCCACCAGTCGTCGTGCCGGCTTTACTGTTGCCGATGGAACCCTCTACTGCAGCAGCGGAGTTGCCGGGGGTACCCTGGATGGAGGCAGACCTGGAATGAATCCGCCGGAAATGGTTACGAAATTCCTCAGCGCAAACCAGTATTCTCTCTACGCTTTCTCCCCGGACGGACAGTAGGAGGCAATCATGAAGATCATTACCCTCACCCGTCGTCGGTTCCTTTCTGCGGCCGGCGTTTCTGTTTCCAGCTGGCTCTTTTTTCGTAAAGCACAAGGGATCCAGTTTCCCAACTTTGAGCCGGACGGAGGCCTGGGGGACGGGCCGACGATTCGCACTCTCAGGAGACTTTCCGATTCGCTGTCCTGTTTTGACCCGCTAGGACTCTATGTCGAGCCGGGAGAGACCATCCGTTTCTTCAATCCAAGTGTTGCCACACTGACGGCCTACCACCCCCAGAACGAGAATCGCGAGCTGCGCATTCCGGAAACGGCTGAGCCCTTTGATTTAGGATACCTCTCGGGACCATTCCAGGATCTGAAATTAGAAGTCGAGGGAACCTACGATTACTTCAGCAAATTTCACGAAATGGTAGGAATGGTGGGTCGTATCGTGGTGGGCCGCCCGGGAGGCCCTGGAGAAAAACCGTGGGGATACGGAAGCAGCCAGGGTCGCAACCCCATCTACAAATCGGTATTGAAGACCGCAGAGTTCCTGGACTCTCAAGAGATCGTGAAGAAAAAGATCGTTCCCTTTCCCTTTGACGACATGATCCCTGAATATCCGCTGTGGGACTAGTCTCGAGAAGCCTCTTCCCAATCAGAAAGTGGCAATAGGATTCACAGGAGAGCCCGTTCCCCCGGGTACGGGGAGGGGCGCCACCGTCAGTAGAAACTCCCAACGATTGTAACGGGCGGCAGCCTCGCTCAAGGCCTCCAGGTCGCAATTGTCAAAAATGTGCACGCCCAGCCCCACGATGGCCAACCGGTGCAGTGGAAAGGCCACTCCCTCAATGCCTGAGGGTGTGACGTCATTGGCCCCGTCCCCTCCAATCATGGCCACATCGCGTTCTCTCAGCCACTTGGCAACCGAGGGATGCAGTCCCGCCGAGTTCCCCATAACGTTCCAGGGTCCCAGGGCGGCCCGCCGGGCCCATCGACCGGTACGGACAAAAAGCACATCGCCGCTGGAGACCTGGATCCCGGTCTTCTTTTCCCACGCCTCCAGGTCTTCTGCGTAGATGGGGGTACCCGGTTCCAGATAGGGAACTCCTTTGAGCCTGGGGATATCGATTAAAATGCCACGCGTAAAGATTCCCTCCTTGAGGTTGTGGATGTCCTCCTTGCCGCAGCCTTTCTCGGTTACCTCTTCCTGGGGAAACCCGTTGTACATTTTCCCCCGGTAAAAGACGTGGCAGAGCGAGTCGAGATGGGTGTGGGCCAAACCGTGGTAGGAGACACTATAGTTGTCCATGGCTACCCCGGAATCGCCGTTGCCGGTGCGAATCATGGTGTGTTGGTAAGGACTGGGATTGTCGATGGCCTTTTCTGTTTGCGGATCCCGCGCCAGGGAAATCGAGACTCCCTCCTTCACCAGGGTCGCCGCTTGCTTCCGCTTGGCGGGTGTAATGAGGTTGATCGCTCCCAGTTGGTCCTCCTTGCCCCAGCGCCCCCAGTTGGAGAGTTCGATCATCCACCGATCCAGGTCTTCCGCCGTCACTTGCTTCCCTGTTTGCGGCTGGGGCTCGAGTGGGAACCCTCCGGAAAACGGTGCACTCAAAGGTACCCACATTGTGATGACCAGAACAATAAAAGCTCGTTTCATAGATCTCATGGGAATCCCCCCTCGACTGTAATGTCCAGATTGTGAGTATTACCCTTGCTGAATGTCAAGCCTTCCCGCCCTTTACCCGGCGAGAAGGGTAAGGTAGATAGGAGGGGAGGAGAAAGGTTGCTATGAACTTCTGGGAACAATGAACAGAGATGTCCATCGCCGGAATCGAAGTCTGGAGAATTCTCGCTCTTTTTATGGCGATACTGATCGCCTTTGTGGCAGGTCGAATGACCCGATTTTTTCTCCGGCGGGCCGATGATCATCTGGACGAACGCTATCCCCCGGTCCTGGCTCTGGCTGCCCAGGATACCATCAAGAACTTCTTTGGCTCGCTCAGGCTCTTCGTGGACAAACTCTTTGAAATGGGCGACCGTATCGTGGTGGGGGATACCGATGGCCCCGTTGAAGAGGTAGGTCTTCGTTCCACCCGCATCCGCACCCTGGAGGGCCATCTGGTCACCATCCCTAAGGGGAAGCTGGCTCACGAGAAGATCCGGAACATTTCAAAACGCCCCTATCTGAAACGTGTCGCGAACACTACCGTCACCTACGATACTTCTCCGGACTATTGGAAGTTCATGGCCTTCAACCAGCGTATCAATCTGGAAATCTTAGGTCGGTTCAATGACGAAGGCATCGGGTTTGCCTTCCCC
>Ga0209987_10000487_pt1 | contig 20757 bp, 12 predicted proteins | sample N074metaG_FD_182134 | JGI IMG/M metagenome (GOLD analysis project Ga0209987, IMG submission 182134) | Deep subsurface microbial communities from Kermadec Trench to uncover new lineages of life (NeLLi) - N074 metaG (SPAdes) (version 2) | ecosystem: Environmental > Aquatic > Marine > Ocean trench...
TATTCCCGTGAAGTTCCGTAATTGATTTGGGGTCCTCATTTAAGATTGAGTAAATAACCGCTTGTTCATAATCACCTTTAAATGGCAGCTCTCCGGTTAGCATTTCATACAAGACCACGCCTAACGACCAGATATCAGTTCGGTGATCAATATTATCCCCTTTAGTCTGTTCGGGCGACATATAGGAAACTGTGCCAACAGTTGATCCCAATTTTGTAATACTTGGTTCACTCGATGTTTTTGCCAAACCAAAATCTAATATTTTAGCAATACCATCATTTGTAATAAATATGTTTGCCGGTTTTATATCGCGATGAACGATTCCCTTTTTATGTGCTCTCTTCAATCCTTCTGCAACTTGACTTACAATATCGATTGCCTCTTCTATTTTGAATGGTCCCCTTTCTATTTTTTTCTTTAATGTTTCACCTTTGTAATAAGCCATAACAATAAATGACTGATCATCATCTGTTTTACCAATATCGTGAATGGTGCAAATGTTTGGATGATCAAAAGATGAAGCTGCTTTTGCTTCGGAATTAAATCGTTGTTCTGCTTCTTTATCGGCAAGCAAATGCGGTGGTAAAAACTTTAGAGCAACTGTACGGTCGAGGTTAGTATCCTGAGCTTTATAGACCACACCCATTCCACCTCCGCCTAACTTCTCGAGAATCTTATAATGTGAAATAGTTTTACCGATCATAGTATAATTTCTTGGTAGGCATCAAAATAGCCCGCCGGCAAGTAACGATTTATAGAATAATAATTCTAGGAGGGGATTCTCCTTTCGCATACACATCATCGGCAGTACAAAAAACAGCGTATTCATAAATACCTGCTAGTGCATCATCTTTAACTTTGAGTCTTAATTTCTTCCCATCACGTACAAATTTTGTGTAACCATCAATTAAGCTATCTGCTGATCCAACAGGTTTAAACAAATTTGCGGGAAATTGAAAATAAGCATCAGTGCTATCTACAGTCCAGACAATTGTATCCTTCTTCCTCACTTTTACTTTAGTTTTTGAGTAATCAGATGCATCAACAACCCTCCAAACGCCTTCAACTTTAGTGACTTTTAATTCATACTTTATAGAAGCGGGTGGAGTGCATGCTAAAAGAAAGCCGAAAAAAAGTGCTGTTACTGCTATTCCAGCTATTAGTACAAATAGATTATTCCTCATTTTTGGCCCCATGGTTTGTTATTAATAATGTTAATTGCAATTCATATAATATAGTAGAATTGTTTCAATAAAGTACAGAGAATAATTGATAAAGTCTAAAGGAAAAATTTATTTCAAATCCGGGTTATTGTTTTTATCCAGAAGCAGTTGCTGATAACGCTCATCAGTTACTAATTGTTTCAATTCAGGTTGGTTTTCGATATCAGACCGGGAATAACCATTTTCAATCGCTTTACCAATCCATAAAAGTGCATTATCTCGCATTCCAAGATTTTCATAAGTCGAAGCTGCTCGAAACATAATTTCCAGATTATCGGGAGCTATATCCAATGACTGCTTCAATAACTTCAAGGATTTCTTCTTATTACCTATGTCTGAGTAGTATGCCGCGAGGGCAGAAATTACATAAGGATCTTTAGGATTTACTTTTAATATTTCTTCTGCTAATTCAATAGCATGTTTGTAAGTATCTATAGCTTCGACCTTTCTTCCCTCAATCCAGAAATAAGCTGCAGCTAAATTGCCCCAGGTAAGATAATTGTTGTCGTTCAAATGCAAGGCGAGTTCATAAGTTCGTGCAGCTTCCTCGTATTTTCCTTCTATAAAATATAAAGTAGCAAGGTTAGAATAAATATCATACGATTTATGTATTGCAAGTGAACGTTCGAACATTTCCCGGGCATCTTCACGGCGATTCAACATAAAATAAATTCCACCGAGACTATTGTAACCTCTGTAGTTATTGGGTGTTAATTTTATTATCATTTTGAACTGTTCGATAGCATCTTCATATCTGCCCCTTTTGAAATAAAATCTTCCCAGGTCATTATACCCGGCCCAATAATCCGGTTTTAAACCGATTGCTCTTTTGAATGTCCTTTCGGCTTCCTTAAAATTTTCCAGTGTTTCATATACCTTAGCTAACCCGCGGTGTGCGTCGGCATTTGAAGGCTCATTTGAGAGTGCACGATTGAAATGGTCTACTGCTTCCGGGTAATAACCCGTTCCGGAGTAAATAATACCGAGAGTTATATTAACGGCTGCAAGCGAACTGTCGAGATAAAATGATTTTTCACACTCAGTTATGGCTCGTTCAACCAGGTCTGATTGATTAGTGGCTTCGAATTTGCGCCAGTAAGCTTCGCCTAAGCCGGCATAAACAACTGCGTAATATGAATCTTTTTCGGATGCAAGTTTGAACAAATTAATTGCCTTATCAATATTATCAACATTTTCATAGCGCTGAAGATAACCGCGTCCTTTAATATAATACTCATACGCCTCGGGATCATCCGTTCCACCTGCGCTCAATATATCTTTCGATTCAGGTTCAAGTTCTATATGCAGCATCTCCAGCAATTTAATAACCGATTTGTCCTGTAATGATGAAATGTTTTTCGCTTTAACATCAATTACTGATGAATTAAGCTGTCTCAGATTTTTTGCATCAACCAAATTTAAAGTTAATCTTAAAAGATCATCTAAAAATTGTAAACTACCGGTTACTGCAAGGTTTACTCCGTATCGCTGATAAGCTTCGTCCGGGCTACTTATTTTGTTGCGAATTACTTCGCTGGAAGGTACAACCCACAATGATCCGTCAAATTGTTCTACTTGCGTAAGTTTACTGGAGAGTGTTTCCATCAAGCCGTCGCAAAAAGCTTGGTTGCTCTCATCGCCACCGATATTAGTAAGCGGAAGCACAAGCAAATGTTGTTCGGATGGTTCGGATTTAAACCCTAATAATGATTTAAAAAACTCTAATCCAGATGGCAGGAAGGAAGAAAGAAATATTAAGAGAATTATCATCCCTGAAGTCGTTAAGAGTTTTTTCTTATTAGAAAAGAACCCGCCAGATTTTTTTGTGCCTGCTTTCTGTTGTATAATTATTGATTCACCATCCGGATCTTTAGTTACAATTTTCAGATCATCTACAAGTTCTGCGGATGTTTGATAACGGTCTTTAGAATTTTTCTTTAAGATCCTTTTAACGATGTGAGCTAATCGTGATGGAATATCCCTGCGAAGTTCGGTAATTAATTTTGGTTCTTCATTTAAGATAGAGTAGATAACCGCTTGTTCATAATCACCTTTGAATGGCAACTGCCCTGTTAACATTTCATAAAGCACAATTCCAAGTGCCCAGATATCAGTTCGGTGATCTATTTTTTCTCCCCTCGCTTGTTCGGGTGATATATAGGCAACAGTTCCAACCGTAGTACCCATCTGTGTTAATTGTGTTTGACCGGTTACTTTTGCTAAACCAAAATCCAAAATTTTGACAACACCTTCTTCGGTAATAAAAATATTTGCGGGTTTTATGTCTCTATGAATTATTTCTTTCTCGTGTGCTTTACAGAGTCCTTCTGCTGTTTGGATAACAATATTAACAGCTTCTTCAATTTTGAGAGGACCTCTTTCAATTTTCTTCTTTAGTGTTTCGCCTTCATAGCTAGACATTACTATAAATATTTGCCCATCATCAGTTTCATCAATCTCGTGAATATTGCAAATGTTGGTATGTTCTAAAGTAGAAGCGGCTTTAGCTTCGTGAATAAATCGTTTTTTTGATTCCTCATCTCTGGTTAGTTCAGGAGGTAAAAATTTAAGTGCAACGAAGCGGTCGAGTTTTAAGTCCTGGGCTTTATAGACTATGCCCATTCCGCCTCCGCCGAGTTTCTCTAATATTTTATAATGTGATATTGTTTTCCCGATCATTATTCTTCTTTACCTTCAGAGTAATTTAGGTATTTATTGATATCTGAATGAGTTCTAAGATAATTAATAAGTAGTTAATAACTTCTTCTTTAATTCTTCATGTTTAATCTTTGCATTTGCAAGTAAATCTATTATTCCCTGATCCTGTCTCACGGAATCAAGAAAAGAATCGCTTTGCATAGAAGGATAACTTACATAGCCCATATCGATTGATTTTTTTAATGCTCTAGAACAAGCCTCTGTCTTATTTAGAAGTCCATAAATCCTTGCAATCTCATACCATATTTCACTATCAGCCGGGTTTTCTAATTCTCTTTTTAAATTAAACTCGGCTGCTTTTTCTATATTTCCTTTGATAAATTCAACAAAAGAGGAAGCAAAATAATACTCACCAATTTCTTCCTTTATTTCCAATACTTTTTCAAAATATTCAAATGCCAGTTCTTTATTCCCGTTTCGGAAAGCTACTTCCCCCAAATAATTTAATGTAAAAGGACTTTCAAGTGCCAGGTTGAATGATTCGAGAATCTCATTATATTTTCCTAAAAACATATAAGTTACAATAGAAGATCTAAAGTTAGTATTTTCAGGATCGATAGAGAGGGCTATTTCAATTTCTTTCTTCGATTCCTCAAGAAAACCTATATATCTGTAATGATAACTAAGAGAAAAATGTAACCACGCATCGTTTGGATTAATTTTCAGCGCTCTTATTAAGTGTGAATGTGCTTCTTGATGATTTCCTACATCAGTATAAATTAAAGCTAAATATGCAAGGGCAGGAAGGAAATCGTTTTTTAATGATAGTGCTTTTAGCAAAGCTTTTTCTGCATTATTATGTGCTTGTTCAGTATTTTTACCAACTTGAGATAATTGGTTATTTCGCATACCTAACTCCAGATAAGCTGGAGCATAAAGGGGATCCATACTAACTGAATTATTAAGCATTTCGATTGCTATTTTAGTCCCCTCGATAGTATGAGGATATGAAACTGCACGAAGATAAAATTCGTAAGCTTCTGGGTTTTGCGGAGTATCCGGTTTCATTCGTTTACGTTCTTCATCAGAGAATTGAACTTTCAGACCTTCGACAACTTTTTGAGCAACAATATCCTGAAGTTCAAACACATTTTTATATTTTATCTCTATCGATTCTCTCCAGATCATTTCATCAGATTCAAGATCAACCAATTCAATATTTAATCTGATAGTGTCTGCTTCTTTTAAATAATTACCAGCCAAAATAAAATCAACTTTAAGTTCTTCCCCCGCTTCCTTTAAATCAAAAACTTCATTTTGAAATTTACGGATAGTACTCGAGGGTCTTACCAGTACATTTTTTGAATAAGCCATTGATCCTATAATTTGATCAGCAAGTGCAAAACCTAAAAAATTTGTCTGTGTATCATTTACAATATTAGAAAAAGGAAGAACTGCCAACTTTTTTATTTCTTTTATTATGTTTCCATTTGTTAATCCTGCATCAGATGAATCTGCGGATTTAAGATCTTCAATGATCTCAACGATTTGTCCATACCTTTTTTCGCGATCTTTTTCTAGGGCTTTCTTTACAACTTTTTTAAATGATAGTTGACTTTCAAATTTTTCAACAGCTTGCGGTTCTTCATTAAGTATAGAATAGATTATCGCCTGGTCATAATCACCTTTAAATGGAAGCTCACCAGTTAGGATTTCATAAAGCACTACTCCAAATGACCAGATATCTGTTCTTTGATCAACCACTTCTCCTCTTGCCTGTTCTGGCGACATGTAAGCAATTGTGCCAATCGTTGAACCAATTTTTGTAACCTGTCCGCCATCCCCCATTTTTGCCAGACCAAAATCCATTATTTTTACATTACCTTCATTCGTGATCATTATATTGGAAGATTTTATATCACGATGAATAATTTCTTTTTCGTGTGCTGCTATTAATCCCTCTGCAATTTGTGCGGCAATGTTAATTGCTTCTTTGAATTGAATCGGACCAGCTTTTATTTTCTCTTTAAGTTCTTTTCCATCGATAAATTCCATAACAATGAACATTTCTTTATCAAATTCTTCGATGGCATAAATGGTAGCAATATTGGGATGGTTAAGTGCAGCAGCAGCTTTAGCTTCAATCCTAAATCTCTGTCGTTCTTCAGAATTTGTGGAAATGTGGTGAGGTAAGAATTTAATTGCAACTATTCTTTCTAGCTTTGTATCTTTGGCTTTATACACTACACCCATTCCCCCTTCGCCAAGCTTTTCAATTATTCTATAATGAGATATATTTTTGCCAATCATTATTCTTCTTTTTTAATGATCAGCAATGTCATATCATCCCATTGAGGTGCTTTACCGACAAACATCTTGACATCGGAAAGGATGTTTTCAATTATTTTATCCGGAGACTCATCTAAATGATTAGATATAAATTCTTTGAGTTTTTCTTCTCCGTACTCTTCTTCATTTTCATTCATTGCTTCACTGATTCCATCGGAGAAGATTACAATAACATCATTTTTGTTTATTGAAACCTTTTCCTCTTCATACTCTGAATCCGGTAAACAACCAAGTATAAGTCCCCCGGTTTTTAATTCTTTAACATTCCCATCAGCCGAGAAAAGAAAAGGATTATTATGCCCCGCGTTACAAAAAACTATTTCATTTGATTCCGGATTTAATATTCCATAAAAAAGAGTTGCAAACTTTGATGGTTCGGTACTGTTGTAAAGCAGGTCGTTTGAATTAGTAATAATATCTTTACATGAATGTCCGGTTATTGTAAAGCTTCTAAGTGTTGCCTGAAGGTTGGACATGAGCATAGCAGCAGGCATACCTTTACCAGATACATCTCCCAGGCAAAAAGCAAAGTGTTTATCATCAATTTGAATAAGATCATAAGAATCGCCGCCAACTTCTTTTGCGGGAATGGTTCTGGCAGCGATTTTGTAACCGGAAATTTTAGGAAAATCTTTCGGAAGAAGATTTATTTGTGTTTGTTTTGCCACACGCATTTCTTCCTGCATTATCTGCAAGTTTCTTTCTTCTTCAAGCAGCCGGGCATTTTCAATAATTTGTGACGATTGTGATGCAATAATTGATAATAGTTTTTGATCGTTTGGAGAAAATTTTTCATTAGAACGCTTATTAAAAACTGTAAGTATACCCTGCATTTTGTTTTTTACTCTTAATGGAACGCTGAGGAAAGATTCTATCGGAGTTGTCTTATCAACAAGGTCTTTAAATCGATCATCCTCTTTTAAATTGTTTACAAGCAGCGGCTCCTGATTTTTGAGCATCCAGCCTGTTAACTGTGTGTCAAATCTATAAGGCAATAAATCCAAACTGCTTTGCTGCTCGCGTATCATTGTATGAAGAGGTTTTTCTTTATCGCTCTCGTCCATCAGCATTATAGCACCCTGCTCTACATTTAGATGCTTGACACATTTTTTTACAATTATATCTACAATTTGATCAACGGGCTGTGTTGAATTTATTGTTGTGGCAATATCATTTATAATCGATAACTCGGCAATTGCATTATGCAATCGCTTGTTCTCCTCCAATAGCGATTTATCTTCTTCATTCATGACTTTTGTATATAGTTATTACGATAAATGTTAATTGTTACTTTTTAATTGAAGATTTGAAATGTCCAGGGAAAATCTTCAGATTAGTAAAGCTCATTAATTTAATATACTCAAAATATCCTTTTAGAGAAAAAACAAACAATTAAATGTTCAACAAGTTATATCCTCAATCCTTTTGGCACAATCACTTTTTCGGAAAGATCAAACATCCACTGAACTATCAAAGCAAGTAATGCAGCAGGAACTGCTCCTTCGAGAATCAGAGGGACACTGTCCAGTCTTATCCCCGTTAGGATTGGCTGACCGTAACCTCCGGCACCTATTAATGCTCCAAGTGTAGCTGTACCCACATTTATAACTGCAGAGGTTTTTATTCCGGCAAGAATTGATCTTGATGCAAGTGGAAGTTCAATCTTTTTAAGAATCACAAATGGTGATAAGCCAAGTACAATTGCTGATTCTTTTATACTTGTCGGAATATCTTCCAAACCGGTAAATGTGTTTCGAACAATTGGAAGCAAGCTGTAAAGAAACAACGCAACGATGGCAGGAGAGGAACCAATACCTAAAAGCGGTATCATAAATACTAACAACGCAAGCGAAGGAACTGTTTGAATGATTCCTGTTATCCCGATAATGAACCTGCCAAGCTTTTTGTTTTTGTAAGAGGATATTCCAAGAGGGATGGAAACTAAAATTGCTGCCGACAAAGAGATTAACACAAGATACAAATGCTCTTTTGTGTTATGCCATAAACGGCGTAAGAAGGTGCTTTCTACATAATTTGATTCAATCGAAAACTTGTTTTTAATAAATTGGGCAGCAACCTCCTCTTCGCTTTTACCGTTTATCTTTACCTCAGAATTCATTTTGATCATTAAGGATTCCGGGATGCTGTTCTTTAATTTTTTAATTGCATCAATAACTTTTGGGAAAGTTTTTTCTAAGTCTTTCCGGTAAAGTAGAACTGCCTGATAATCTGTAAAATATTGCAGATCATCTTTTAACACTTTAAGATTATAGTAATTTATTTCTGCATCGGTTGAGTAGAGATCAATTACATCAATTGAGCTGCTGGCGAGACCGCGATAGGCAATGTCGTGATCCATCCCGGTTACATTTGAATGAGGAAGATTGTAAAATTTTTGTAATCCCCGCCAGCCGTCTTTTCTATCCATAAACTCGTTTGTAAAACCGAACTTTAAATTGGGATGTTTTCGCAGATCGGATATTTCTTCTATCCCCGATTTTTCTGCTTCTTCCGTTTTCATTCCAATTGCATAAGTGTTATTAAAACCGAGAGGATAAACAATACCGATTCCATGTTTTGAAAGCTTATCCTTTAAATTTTTATATGTAACGTTTTCATCAGCAAGTATCTCCTCTATAATTGTTCCGGTGTAATCGGGATAAATATCTATTTCACCTTTCAAAAGAGCATTCCATAAAATTCTTGTTCCTCCCAATTCCCTAATATGAATTGAATTTACATTGTTTGAACGTGCTAGTTGGGTAACAATTTCACTAAGTATTACATTCTCTGTAAATTTTTTAGAGCCGATCTTAATCGTTTTGTCGGATTGGCTGAATGCTATTGATGATAAATTAATAAAAACAATCAGCAGCAGAGTTGAAAACCACAATGTATTTTGTTTAATTAATTTCAATTGTGCTTCTCTGCGATTTTATAAATTTTGTTACAAAGGGTTCTACTGGGTTGTTTAGAAAATCAGTTATTGTCCCGTGCTGGATTAAACTGCCATCTTTCATTAACAATATTTCATCTCCAAAAAAAACAGCTTCATTTAAATCGTGAGTAACAAGAATAACAGTTTTATTGAGTGATTTAAAAATTTCTTTTAATTCATTTTGAAGATCAAACCTAATTAAAGGATCGAGTGCACCAAGCGGTTCATCAAAAAGAAGAAATTCGGGATTGAGCATAAGTGCTCGCATTAAACTTACACGCTGCTTCTGCCCACCGGAAAGTTCTGCAGGATAATGCTCCAACCCATCATCGGGGAAGTTTGTTAACCGGGTGAGTTCATTAATACGATTAGAAATTTTATCATTATTCCATCCGGTGTAAATAGGCATAAGTGATAGATTCTCTCTTGCAGTAAGATGAGGGAATAATCCGCCGTCCTGAATAACATAACCTATTCTTTCCCTTATTGAAGATAAGTTTGAATTGGAAAGCAGTTCATTATCAATAGTAATTGTTCCGCTGTCTTGCTTCATTAATCCAACTATTAATCTTAGCAGAGTGGATTTACCGCAGCCGCTCGGACCGATGAGCACGGTAGTTTTTCCTTTGGTAAAATTAAATGAGAATTCTTTAAGCGCTAAAGAAGAGTTAAAAGATTTAGAGATATTTTTTAGTGAGATTGACACGATTAAGATTATTACATCACAAATACTTTGAATTCCCGGGATTCAAAATTTACAGGTTTATAATTTTTAACAGTATAATAGATGCCAAGCGTTCCTTTACGTTTCTTTTCACCGATAGGATGAATAGGTATCAACCATAAAATGCCAACTCCCATTTCTTTTAAGCGTGGTAAGTGTTTCTCAATTGTTTTAAATGTTCCGTCACCTGTAAATTGCCTGATGTTAACTTCGTAGATGGTTTTGTTGTAACTCCAGTCCGGAGGCGATTTAAATGAAACATGGTTTTGAGAATACAGAACCACTGCATTTAAAAGGGCAAGTACGATGGTTGATTTTAAAAATGATCTCATTTTAATAATCCAAAATTAAACCGTTTATAGTATTGCGTTATTAAGATAGGATATTAAACTGAAAATATCAGCTTAATATTGATAAATGTATTTATCGGATAGAAAAATTATTAAACACCCAAAAGAAACTGCCTGAGTAAAAAACCTATACTTTAATAAACGGGTTTCCCGGATTACTTGTTCTATTAATTTTAACGCCTTTAACCGAAGTGTTTTCCTCTATTTTGGATGCTCTCTCTTTTAGCATCATTGCCTGTTCAAACTTTATCTTCTCACTAATTTTCTGGTATTTTTCCAACACTGCCTGGTGTTTTGAAATTTCATGTTGAAGTTTCTTTTTCATCGAAACAAACTTCGTAATTCCGGTTCTATGTTCTTCATGCTCAAGTTTTGTGTTGGTAAGCAAGGTTTGAAGCTCAACCAATTCATTCATAGATTCTTTAATGCTTGTATTCAGTTCAGTTAAACGATTTTCGTATTCTTTTATTTCGCTGTTTAATTTAACTTCAGTATCAGTTGTTCTTTTCAACTTGTTGTTCATAGAGTAAAGAACTTCCTGCAAATTATTTTCAACGGCAATTTTCTTCTTCTGCAGAAGTTCTGTTTCTAATTGAAGATCGCTGATAAGATTTCTTTGCTCGGTTGCTTTTGTATCAAGATTTAAAAGCTCGTCCTTTAAAAGATCATTCTGTTCGTTAATTGTTTTAAGTAAGTTTTCAAAAGAGTTTATCTCTACCTGTCTCATACTTAAAATTCTTTCACTTTCTTCTAACGCAGCAACTTTTTCAAAAAGGAGATGATCTTGTTCATCAATATCTTTTTCTTTTTTTAGTATGATCTTTTCGAGTGCGGTGCGATTCTTGTTTATCTGGTTCATTTCTTCATTCAAATTCTGCAGCATCTCTGCAAACCTGGTTTCCAGCGAAACGTTACTCTGTTTAATTTTAACTTTTCTTTGCTCAAGAAGAGGAAGCACTTCTTTTAATTTATTGTTTACCTCTTTTAACTTGTTGTACTGTTCTCTTTCAGCCATTAACTGTCTGTGGGCTTCATCTCTTCTTATCTCGTAATTATTTGCTTCTGCTTGCAAACGTTCTGCATCCTCTTCTATAGAGGAGAGATCGACTGAAATTTTACTTATTCGGTTTGATTTAAGAATTAGGTTACTATCAATATCCTGTAACTTTTTGCTTTTTGCCTCCATCCTTTGAGTGAGTTCGTTGTAATTTTCTTTTGTATCCTGAAGCTCCTTCGATTTGTTTTCCAATTCAGATTCTATACCGGCAAGTGTATTTTCTTTTTCGGAAAGGGTATCATTTATTTCTGCAATCAACTCTTTCTTCAGATCCTCAGTGGTTATTAATTGATTGAGATTTACTTTTACCTTTTTTGTTTTTTCTAACAAGAAAGCAAGCACTTTGTTTAAATCAACAGCCCGATGTTTCTTATGCTTAATATTTTCAGATAGTTTCTGATCTTCAAAAACAAGGGAAAGAAGTTTGTTTTCTACAGCTTTTACATGATCAGATTTTTGATTTGCCAACCGTTTTTCTGTTTCATTAAATTCCTCTTTTCTATCGGCAATTTGTTTCTGCACCGAAACTTCTTCTTCTTTCAAAAATTCAATCTTAGCTTTCATTTCTAAGGTGATTTTATCTTCCGTATCACGCAGACTTTTTAATTTTTCCTCGGCGGTTTTTATCACCTCAGAATTTCCAGCTTTCTCAAGTTCTTGCTTCATCTCAGAAAGTCTTTCCCAAAGAGCAGCTTCTTCTTTCTTCAGATTCTCAATTTTGCTTTCCATTTCGGAAACGATTTTGCTCTCTCTTTCCTGCAGAGATTTTAACTTCTCTTCAACATTCGTTATCGCTTCTGATTTTTCCTCAACTAACTTTTTGTCTGCCCTTTCAAGTTCCTGATTTTTTGCAATTAATTTTTCCTGCAGTAATGCTTCCTCTTGTTTCAATTCTTCAATTTTTTGATTCATTTCAGAAGTAACTTTACTCTCGTTTTCATGCAGGATTTTAAGTTTCTCTTCTGCGGCACTTATTTCTTCAAATAATTTATTATTTTCTTCTTCGAGTTCATTTATCCTCGAAGTGATTCTTTCCTGAAGGGATGTTTCATCTTGTTTTAAACTTTCAATTCTGGTTTCCATTTCTGAAATAAATTTGCTTTCAGTTTCTTGCAGGTCTTTAAGTTTTTCCTCAGTAGCTTTTATCGCTTCTGATTTTCCCTCAACTAACTGTTTATCTGCTCTTTCAAGTTCCTGATTTTTCGCAATGAGTTTATCCTGCAATAGAACTTCCTCTTGTTTCAACTCTTCAATTTTTTGATTCATCTCAGAAGTAACTTTGCTCTCGTTTTCTTGCAGAATTTTAAGTTTCTCGTCTGCGGCACTTATTGCTTCTGTTTTTCCTTCTAATAATGTAATGTTTTCTTCTTCAAGTTCATTCATCCTCGAAGTGATTCTTTCCTGAAGGGATGTTTCTTCGTGTTTTAAACTATCAATCCTGCTTTCCATTTCTGAAATAAATTTGCTTTCAGTTTCTTGCAGGTCTTTAAGTTTTTCTTCAGTAGCTTTTATTGCCTCTGATTTTTCTTTTAACAATTGGCTGTCAGCAATTTCAAACTCACGAATTTTGGATGCTACTTTCTCTTTAAGCGACACTTCTGCTTTTTTTAGTTCATCAATCTTGCTATCCATATCGGCGGTAATTTTGCTTTCCGTATCGCGCAGGAGTTCAATCTTCTCTTCAAGTCTGCTAATTTCATTTTCTAATCGTTTCGTTTCAGTTTCTCTTAATTGCGTAAATTCATCCTTCTTCGAATTGATTTTATCTGTTATTTCTTTTTCCTGTTCATGAAGAAGATAAAGGCGGTTGCTTAAATTTGATATTTTTTCTTCGAGAGATTTGTTATTTGTGGAAAGTTCTTTGTATTTATTTTCAACGTTTGCTAACTCTTCGGCGAGTTTGGGATTGAATGCTAAATGTGCTTTGTTTAAACCTTTTAACTTCGATTCAAAAAGAATTATTTGGCTGCGAAGTTTTGATAGATTATTTTGTTCTTCAATTTTATTGCGCATTAACTTATCAATCTCTTTCAGAATATCTTTACGCGAATTATTATAACTTCCTATCTCAATTTTAATGTCATCTAATATTGCAGAGAGTTGTAATTTCTCGTCTTTTATACCCCCGATTTCACTACGAATATTCTTTAACACTTCATCCAAACGTGCCTTAGTCCACTTCTTTTCGTATATCTCACGAATTTGAGACTTAAGTTCTTCGTTCTCTTCAATTAGTGCTGTTAATTTTTTTGAGTTCAGAATTGCCATAATTTTATTCCCTAAGTTATCCCTCCAAAATAGTTTATAGCTTTCTTTGTTTGCAAGTGCATTGTAAAATAATAAGTTAGAATGACATTTTGAAGTTAAAAATTAGCAAAACAATTTTCAACGATTTTTTATAAATATATTTCCTTTTTGAAATTACATTTAACAGGAACAATTTACAAAATTTTATGCACAATAATTATTTTTTTTATAGTTTTCCGTTTTTATACTTTTGTCTGAATCTCACTTTTTGAAGAGACCTTTCAATTATTAGATTTGCAAGCGCTGTGGGAATGTAATCCCGATTTTGTTCTGCAAAAAGCTCGCTTAGTTTTTCCTCAGACACATCAATTCTGTACAAAATGTTAATAAGAGTATCATATTTGTTATCTAAAAGAAAAGCCAATCTATTGGTTAGGTAAGTTTTAAACTCTTCCAGGGTTTTAAAATCACCGGCGGGAATCAAAGAATCTGATTCCGAAACCTCAAATTTTTTAGAAACAAATATTGATAAGTCTGTTAAATGATTGTTCTCGTTATCCATAAATAAAACTAAAATAAAAATGATTATTAATTTTTATCGCCCGCAAATTTATTAAATGTAATTCGTTCGTTAATAATAGTAACAATTTTGTAAGATGAATAAGCGAAGAATGGAGCAGCCAGCACATCAATTGTGTAATGAACATGCTGAAGAAGAACTGCTATACCAACAAGAACAGTGCTTATAAGAAAAATGATTTTCAAATGTTTTTTGTCTGAAACAAGAAATAGTAAAAACAGGGTTGCAGTATGTCCTGAAAAGAAAAGGTCCTTTGTAAGAACTTCCCCGCTTCCAAAAAACTGAACAAGTGGATCGTTAAGGAGAATCATTCTTTCCGGTGCATCCAAAGGTGCTGAGTACATAACCATTATTCTGAAAATAACAAGCAGCGAATAACTTTGTATCGCGAGAAGTAAAATTTTTGGCTTAGCTGCAAGACTATAAATTGCAACTAGTAATGATATGTAAATCAAACCGAAAGTAAGCCAGGTAAGATCAAGGGGATTAAAAAGTTCAAGTATCGGGTCGGCTAAAACCACCCCTTGTCTTCCCTCTACAAAAGCAAGAAAATTTGGAAAGATGAAAAGTATAACTGCAAGAAACAGAACCGTAATAATAAGTTCTGTTCTTCTGTACGTTAAAAATTCTTTCCAGTTCATCTCAGCAAACAAACAATAATGTTTCTTAAAAATTCATTTTACCTAAAAAATAAGGAAGCATCTGCCTCCACGTCGGCCAATCGTGCGGCATATCAAAACCCCACAGATCAAGCCAGTGCTTTATGCCTTTTGAGTTAAGAATATCCGATAATCTTCTGGAAGCGTCCGGATCCTCATAAGAACCCTGCCCGCTTGCAATGACGATACTTTTATGTCTTAACATATTTAACATCTTCTCATCATTCCATTGCGGAAGATAATCAACGGGTGAATTGAAGTAACAGTTATCATCGTAAAAACCATTAGTGTAAGATTTAAGATCATAGCTGCCGCTCATTGCGATAGTACCGACAAAAAGGTCTGCTCTTCGGAAGAAAGAATTTGCAGCGTGCATGGCTCCTAAAGAAGCACCGGTTGTTACAATCGAAACATCGGGAGAACAATGCGCCTTGATAAACGGAACAACTTCTTCCGTTACATATTGATTATACTGCTGATGACGGATTGCTTTATGTGAAGGATGCATGTTCCTGTTCAACCAGCTTTCATTATTAATACTGTTGATTGAAAATGCTTTTAACTTACCATCGTTTATAAAGGGGGCTATTGCATCTATAAGCTGAAATCTTTCGTATTCAAGATAATCGGCTGCTGCGGTTGGGAACATTAAAAGAGCATAACCATAATGCCCGTAAATAACAATTTCCATATCCTTATTTAAATTAGGGCTATGCCATTTGTGAATTTCCCTTTGCACTGAACCTCCTTAATTGTAAAAGCTAATTTTATTTTGAACAACGAAACTAATCATTCAACCTATAATTGAAAAGAATTAACATCACTTATTTTCTTCTGATTCCAGCAGGTTTTTTACAAGTCCCGAATATTTTCGTTCTATCTTAAAACCAAACTTATAAAAATATTCCGGTCTGAAAAACCCGGTGGTTACAAATTTTATATGATGGCTCCTCATCCGGTTAAACAACTCGTTCATCAATCCTTCACTCATTCCTTTGCGACGGTATCTGTTTGACACTACAATCTTATCCATGTAAACTGCTTTGTCATCTATACGTTTATAGAACAGACCACCAATAATAAACCCTCTTTCGGAAAGTGCAACCAGGAACTGGTGTTCGGGACGGAAATGAACTGTAAGGTTGGATTCAATAAATAACTGGTGAAGACGCGAAATTTCTTTTGGTGAAGTTGGCATGCGTATGAGAAAAGGATTGCCGTCATTATCGGGCAACTGCACAACAAGATTGGATGCAATTTCTTCGCTGCCAACTTTTAAAAGGGTTGCCGAATCAGTTGGTTTTAAATACGGATAGCTCAACCTCGTAAGGAAGAAACTTTCCTTTTTGCTTAACTTAAATTGAGACTGTAGATTTGAAATAATATTTAATGTTTCATCTTTTGAAATTAAACCACGGTGCTGTTTCCAAGCTATTTCTTTAAGTGTTTTTTTGAATGAAGCATCGGAATCATTAAAAGCTGTTTCGAGAAAGAAAACTGTCCTGGTTGATTGATGAGTTTCTTCAAGATCGAATAAACTGTACGTTTCATATAACTCGTAAAGCATTTCCGCCTGGGCTTTATGCGCAGCGCCTTCATTAAGAATATACCACCGGTGGAATCTTTTGATTGCAAAGAAAAGAGATTTGGGAATAAATCCTTCCGATTCGACTTTAGCAACGAATAAATTTAACCGTCGTTCCGCTTCTTCTTTATTCGGAAAATCATTTGAAGTCTTTAACTCGTCACCAAATTTTACTAACAGTTTAAGTCCTTGTGTCTCTCCCTCAACTTCAACTATACCGGAGAAGATATAATTCCAGATAGATTCCTTCTGCATGAAAGGATGTTTTTCAATACTTCGTTTTATAAAAAGGTTGTAAAAGTTTTTAAGGAAATCTAACACCGAAATTGATTGAACTCTTTTAGATACCGAGTAAAGCAAAGTCCCTGTTTGATAGTCATGCGATGGAATTGAAATATTTTCCGGTAATGGATTAGCTAATTTTATTTGGTAATTAGTTAATTTCCAAAAATTCATATATGCTGCTGCAGCATTCCATACGAAGTAGGTCCAGAGAAAACGCAGCCTGTTTAGTGATGCCTCCTCATTTTTCTTAACTGTTTTTACAATGAACCTTTCAACACTTTCCCTCGGAACAAACTCTTCCGTCCATAGTTCATATTCTTCCCAGTAACCACCGAACTTTGGAAGTAACCTTTCACCGGTTACTGTTGTTGCAGGAAGTATCAACCATTTAATTTCTTCTTTAATATGCGCAGGCGGTAAGTTATGCGCCAGGTGCAAAGTAATATCAAACCCTCCCTGCAAGCGTGTTTGAACAGTAACTCTGTAAATTGATTTATACGGCTTGCTTTCAAGATGACTTATCCACACACCACCGGGAAGTAAATTATTAAGACGTAGTAGTACGCCTTTAGAGAAAAGAAAAATAGCTTCGCGCAATACAGCGGTCTTTATTAAGGCATTTTTCAATCTCAATCTGTCTTCAGGATCAATGCCCTCTTCAAATATTACTACTTCTTCCCAACCGTATTCTTCGCCGGTTTCCATATCCACAGCAACGGTTTGGTTTACACCAAGCCATTCTCTCAAACCCTTCTTTAAATTGATAAGTGTGAGATCGGCTTTTTGTTTTAACTTATCTGAAGAACTGAACACAGCATACCGCATAATAAATCTTCGTATGCGTTTAAAAGTTGTTGGATGTTTGTAACTGTATGCTTCCATTAAATCTAACAAAGAAGCAACGTATGAATTTTCAAACGATTCGCCAGCCTCTAATTTTTCAGCTTGCAACTGAAAAATATTTTTTGTGATATACAGGATATCCTCACCGCGCTTTAATCCGATTAAATATTCAATCATATCTTCATTAATCAAATTATAATTGAAACTAAGGAACAACAGAAAAATTTCTTCGAAAGGTGCAGGGGCTAGGTTTTGGACTGCAGCTTTAAATAATTTTAGTCTTGTTTCAAATGAGTCAGTTATGTTTGGTCTGCTTGCAATTGCCAGGGCGAGATTATAATTATAGCTTGTTTCATCGGCTAGTATTTTTTGTAAATAACTTGCTGCTGCCAGGTGTTCCTTTTTGTCATCAGATTGCAGAATTAATCCAGAGAGGTGCAGTCCGTGCAGCGAGAATTCGTCCTTACTATTTATGTGGTTAAAATCATTTTTTACCTGTTCATCAATTTTAAAATTGTGGCAGGAAGAATGATACTTAACGCCTGGTTGAGCCGACTGCCCTCTGTACCATTGATAGATTGCTTTTCCCGAAAAATTAAAAAGATCATTGTTACCAACCCAATAAACCGGGTTGGTTAGAAATATCTGCATATCAATGTACTGCGAATCGATTTGATAATTATAACTGCCAATTCGGAAAATGTTGGAATCGGTTTGCTGCCGTTCTATTATAAGCGATGCATTGATTTTTGGAATTTTAATTCCGTCGCTGCTTGCAGTTATATCGCGGCTTAAAAAACCCTTCTCTCTTAAAAACCAGTTAGGTATCCGCACCTCAACATCATTAACAATAACACTTATGTAATTTTTTGTGTACATTGCTTCAATTACTTCATCGAAGTTTTGTTCAATCACTCTTCTTTTATAAGTTCCCTTCGGTGTAAGCTCGCCTTTTTCTTCAGTGAAAGGTCTTTCAATTAATCGAAAGTCCAGTATCCTTTCGAACGGAGCCAAAAATTTATTAACTGTGACTATGAGTGAAGAGAAATATTCCTGTTTTTCTTTGTCGTTCATTTTCTTCAATGGCGAGTCATCGGAATCATAATCCGGATATATTAGAACGGTGTTAAATGCGAGGTGATCGCCGACAAGAAAAACCTGTTTAACATATTCAAATTCTCTGAAGAAATTTTCAATTCTTTGCGGAGCAATTGTTTCGCCCTTGATGTTTTTATAGATCTCTTTTTTTCTATCGATTATTTCAATAAAACCATCCGCATCCATTTTCATTACATCACCGGTTGGCAGCCATCCGTTATCCACAAAAACTTCTTCGTAAGATTTTCCGTAATAACCCTCAAGCACGTAAGGTCCTTTAATTAATATTTCACCATCCGCACTCAATTTTATTTGAATTCCGGGCAAAGCTTTACCCAATGAATTTTCTTTGTATTGCTGCGGAGGAGTCATTGTTATTCCGCCGGTAGCTTCTGTCATCCCGAAACCGCTCATCAATTCAATACCATAACTTTGAAAGAATTTAAACATGTCCGGCGGCAAATAACCTGCTGCTGAAAGCCCCCACTTAAGTTTTCTACCTGTCAACTCTTCAACTGCATTTTTTATAGATTCGTGTTCATCCATTTCGATATCAACTTTATAACTTACCTGTTCATAAAGCTGCATCCATTTTTTAGGAATGCTTATAAAGATTGTTGGATGAACAAGCTTCATGTTTGCAATCATAGTTTCCACTGAGGGATTTTCCATAAAGCAATATTCTGTGCCCCAAAAGATGCTTCCCATCATTTCAAACCATCGTCCAAAAGTGTGGAACAATGGAAGGAAGGCAAGAAACCTGTCTTCATCATTTATTCCCGGAAGTGCCATTGCACGGCAAAAGCGTTTGTAAATTATATTCATCTGCGAAAACATTATTCCTTTCGGCTCGCCGGTTGTTCCCGAAGTGTACATTATTGTTGCAATCGAGTTCATTTGGATTTTCTTACTAATTTCATTCAACTCATCAATGTTAATGCCTTTCCCCGATTCAATAAATTCTTTAAACGAGATAACCCAATCCTCTGCACTTGTGCCATGGAGTAGAATAACTTTCTTTAAAAACTTCAACTCATTTTTTATAGATTTTACTTTTGCAAGTTGTTTCTCATCGTGCAGGATGAGGAGCGGTGACTTTGTTTGATTTAGTATGAACGAAATATGCGCAGTTACAGAGTTAGCCGGTATCATTATGTTTACCATACCGTTTGTCAGGCAGGCAAGATCGAGCAGAGGCATTTGCGGACTGTTCTCTAAAAGGAATGCGATCTTTACTGTATCAGCTTCTTCATCTTTAATTAAACTGTAAAAAGAACGGGAATAATCATCAACATTTTTTTTCGCATCATTCCAGCTTATCTCTTTAAAGGTATTGCCCTTAATTACTTTAAATAATGGTTTTCCGCCGTAATCTCTAACCCGCTGATTAAATAAAACATTTATATTATAATTACTATTAAGTACTATATTATAAATAAGATCTTCCCATTTTTTCTCATCATATATTTTTTTAAGAAGAGAAGAAGCGCGGAATAAATTAAGATATTCGTGAGATAGAGAGACAGTAAATTGGTTCCCGGAATTTTCATTCATTTCTGCAAGCAGATAGATCCCGACGTCATAAAAAATTTCTTTATCCATAGCAGCCATTACTGGTCCGGCAAAATATCCTTCAGAAACTGCTATGAATATCTCAAGCCACGATTTCGTTAATTCCGCATCTTTACAAATCGCTTTATTTTTAATTGCGCTCTTAAGCTCGTCCTCAAACTGTTTGTATAGATGATTGAGTTCTGCTTTTTCAAATGCAGCTTTGCCGGAGAAGAATTTTTCTTTGATTGTGCTAAGAGTTTCTTTATTTAGCAGTATTTGCTGCTCGTTCATTTCCATCCTAAAATCTTTTCAAATTGAGATTAAAAATAATGAATTGTAAAGAGTTTTAGGAATGAGAGTTAAGAAATAAGATGGCAGGATTATTCAATTACAATGAGGTTTTATAATTTTAGGATGTTTAATAAAGGAGTTGCCTCAAATGTTATTGTGACAGCCCGTTTTAATTATTTTCTACAATTGAAGATCAGTTGCCTAAAAATGATTTGATGTGATTTATATAATTACCCGCCCCACCTGCCTGATAACCTGTTTTTGCAACAGGATTACCCTGAGAGTTAATTATTATAATTGTCGGAAATCCCCGAAC
>Ga0209987_10000488_pt1 | contig 20755 bp, 21 predicted proteins | sample N074metaG_FD_182134 | JGI IMG/M metagenome (GOLD analysis project Ga0209987, IMG submission 182134) | Deep subsurface microbial communities from Kermadec Trench to uncover new lineages of life (NeLLi) - N074 metaG (SPAdes) (version 2) | ecosystem: Environmental > Aquatic > Marine > Ocean trench...
TGGGAAAGATACCCGCCGCGGCCAAGCATTTCGAACGCCTCGCTCTTTCCGATAAGGTTTCCCGGTGGAATAGAGCCGCGGGAGCCTATTGGGCGGCGCGCGCTCACTTTGCATCACGGCAATTTGCCCAAGGCCAACGCTGGTTGACCGTCGCGGCGGCGCACTCCCGCACCTTCTACGGCCTATTGGCGCGGTATCGTTTGGGTCTTGAATCGGACCTGAACTTCGACACCTCCGTCCCGGACGGTTCGGACATCGACAGACTCGCCGCAATACCCGGAGGTGCGCGCGCGCTCGCACTCGCAGAGATCGGTCAGAACGAGCGCGCCGAACAAGAGCTCCTCAGACTCGACGAATGGAATGAGCCAGGCATTACACAGGCCATGTTGGCCCTTGCGCAATCCGCGAGGCTCGTTGGACTGGGTTTGGAAATCGCGAAACGTGCCCTCGCCGATCCAGCAGCCAGGCACTCGGGCGCGGAATTCGATGCGGCACTCTATCCGGTTCCACCTTGGCGGCCACGGCAAGGTTTTCACCTCGATCGCGCCTTGATCTTTGCCGTTATGCGGCAGGAGTCATCTTTCGATCCCCTGGCCAAGAGCCCCGACGGCGCCCGGGGCCTCATGCAACTCATGCCACGCACCGCCGCCGCGCTCGATAGCAATCGCGGGTTCAAAGGCCGCCAGCGAGCGGAACTATACGATCCTACTCTGAACATGTCCTTGGGACAGCGCTACCTGAGTCAACTGTTGCGCAGCAAACGCGTGGGAAACGACGTACTTCGGCTAGCGGCCGCTTATAACGCCGGCCCGGGCAATCTCGGGCACTGGGAACGGCGAATGGATTACGGCCATGATCCGCTAATGTTCATCGAGACTCTGCCCACGCTCGAAACGCGGCTTTTCGTCGAACGCGTGCTGACCAATCTCTGGATTTATCGCCAGCGCTTCGGGCAAGCGACACCGACCCTCCATGCTTTGGCATCGGGTCGCTGGCCGACCTATAGAGCGTTGGATCGGAGAGCCCAGCAAGTCGCTTCAAGACATGCGCCGGCGCCCGATTAACCGGCGCTGTTTTCACCGGACCGAGCGTACTACCTGCGCCGCCGCTTATGGCCAGCGGCCATCGATCGGTGCCGCCTCATCAGGCCGGACACGTTTCCCCGTACCGGCGATGTCCTACTCACGACCGCTTCGCCTTGGTGCCCTCAGGTCCGGACATAGCTGACAAACTTGGTGTCCAGGGAAAAACGACCTCAAGCGGCCATTGAGAACGCGAGCGGCGTGAACGCCAATGAGTCCCTGTTTCCATAACCGCACGATCACGCTGGGTTTCCGAGGTACCGTTCCTTATCGACGATAGCAGCGGCACTACAACACAGCCATCCCTCGCAGGTCCCTGGGCTACCGTCCACCGGGTCGGGTCACGCATTGCGAGGAGGGTTCTAATTGATGCATTTGCTGCGATGGAAGGTATTCACCCTAATAGTGAATTACGTCGCCTTGATTATTTCCCGAAAAGTGCGAAATCTGGCCAGCGAAGGCGCGGAGGCAAAACCACTAACGTCCATGAAGCGGAAGCAGTATAAGCCGCTCCCCCATCCGCTGGCACCGCGCTAACTTCTCCTTTTTCCTAGGAGTTGCCGTTCCAACCATGTCCACGGCACGTTGGGAATGGTACCAGCTTCGAACTAGCGACCCGCGCATTGTGGCGCGGGTGCCGGGCTGGTAGCGTTGGCGGCTCGGGGCGTTGCGGCGGGCGCGCGATAAATCGAATATCGAAAACCGGAAAGATTGAGGGCATGAGGGCGGCGTTCGAAGAGGTCATGGAAATCCGGGGCGACGGCCTGCCCGGCGACGGCGAGGTTGCGATAACCGGCGCCGATCCGGTGTTTTCCACGGTTTTCAAGATCGGCGAAACCTGCGCTTCGGTGTTGGCCGGGGTTGGTGTCGCGGTGTCGGATATCTGGGCGCTGAAGACCGGCCGCCGCCAGAACGCGGCGATCGACACGCGGCGCGCGGCGGCCGCCTTGCGCAGCACACGCTATATCCAGAGGCCGGGGGTGGACGGCGGGTTCGCGGCCGTGGTGAACGAAAACCACGAGGCGATGCTCAAGATCACCCAACCCTGGCCGACCAAGGACGGCCGCTGGTTCCTGCCGCATTTCGGCCTGCCGAACTTGCGCAAGCGGGTCCTGGGGGTGCTCGGCTGCGAAGCCAACCCGGAGTCGGTCGGCAACGCGATCGCGAAATGGAACGCGCTCGATCTCGAAGCGGCGATCGACGAGGCCCGGGCCTGCGGCGCCATGGTTCGAAGCAACGCGGAATGGCTGGAACATCCGCACGGCCAGGTCCTGAAAGCGAAACCGATCGTCGAGATCGCCAAGATCGCGGATAGCGACCCAGAACCGTTCCCCGAGGGCGGCCGGCCGTTGAGCGGAATTCGCGCGCTCGATCTGACCCGCATCCTCGCGGGGCCGATCGCGGCGCGGACTCTGGCGGAGCACGGCGCGGACGTGCTGATGGTGGCGGCCGAACATCTGCCACAGATCGACGAACACGTCATGGATACCAGCCATGGCAAACGAAGCTGCTATCTCGATCTCAAGACCGCCGAAGGCGTGGACAAGCTCAAGGAACTCGCGCGCGGCGCCGACGTCTTTTCTCAGGGCTACCGTCCCGGCGTGCTGAACGGCCTCGGCTTCGGCCCGGACGACCTGGCGGAAATTCGCCCTGGCATGGTCTATCTCTCGATCAGTTGTTTCGGTGCCGACGGCCCGTTCAGCCATCGCGCCGGCTGGGAGCAAGTCGCCCAGACCGTGACCGGTATCTGCCAGGACGGCGGCCCAGATCCGACGAGCTCCCGGCCCGGCCTACTGCCGGCGGCGGCCTGCGACTACACGACCGGGTATCTCGGCGCCTATGGCGTGTTGCTGGCACTGGCGCGGCGCGCGCGCGAAGGCGGCAGCTACCATGTCCGGGTCTCGCTGTGCCAGTCGGGCATGTTCATCTACCGCCAAGGCAAGACCGAATTCGCGGAACCGGATATGGAGCTCACGGACGCCGAACTCGACTCGCTGCGCATCGATTCGAAACCGGCGCTCGGGCCACTGCGGCATCTCGGCCCGGTCCTGCATCTGTCGGAAACCCAACCGCATTGGTCGCGGCCGACCCCGGCCCTCGGCGGGGATGCGCCGGAATGGCTCGGCGCGGCATCGGCGACCGAGGCAGCCGAGTAAGATCGCATCGAGGAGGCGCCGTGGGATAATGGGCGCCCGGCCTAAGACGCGGCCTCGATCGATTCCGGAAACAGCCGCTCGGCGAAGCGCGGGTAGGTGCGGGCGATCTCGCGGGCGACCGGGCCGCGGATCAACGCGAGCGTCTCGGCGTCGGGCGTTGGCGTCTCGGGCACCGCAACGGGCCGGTCGAAGTCGAAGCCGGTATTGGCGAGGATTTCGTCCAGGTCGTGGCCCGGATGGACAGACTCCAGGCGGAAGCGCGCGCCCGCCCGGTCGAAGCCGAACAGCGCTTTATCGGTGAGCAGGGCGTGGGGCCCGCCCTGGCGCCGCGGGTCGTTCGGGCCGGGACCGGCCGCGCTGATGAAATCGACCTCGGGCACCAGCACCCGGCGGCTGTGCTCCTCGCGGAACAGGATCACCCGGGGCACCATGGTGTAGAGGAAGGCCGAACCGAAGGAACCGGGCCAGCGCACCTCGCTCCGCGGGTAAGCGCCGGTGCCGATCAGGTTGAGGTTGCCGTGGCCGTCGATCTGGCCGCCGCCGAGGAAAAAGGCGTCGAGCCGGCCCTGAGCCGCCAGGTCGAACAGCTCGGCGCCGCCATTGGTGAAAGAGTTGCCGCGCAGGATGCCGAGCACCCGGACCCGGGGATCGCGCGCGCGCGCCAGCATCGCAGCGGTACCGGGAATCGGCGACAGCATGCCGACCGCGACGTTGCGGCAGCCTTCCAAGAGCCGCGCGATGGCCGCGATCAGAAGCTCCTCGCGGCGGCACTCCATCGGATTATTGCGCAACCGGAATCGAGTCGCCACGATCGAGGTACCGCGCCAGATATTGGGCGAAACCCGCCTCTGTCCGGGCGAGATTGACGTAGTCGGCGAGCGCCGCCGCATCGGCCGCGTAGGCGTCGTGGAAGGCGAGCGGCCAAGCGCCGGACTTGGCTTCCGCGATGGCGCTGACATATAGCGCCGGGATCGTGCCGGCGGCGGCCTCGTCCTCGGCCAGCAGATCGCCCTCGACCACTTCCTCGACCGTGACCAGGGTCTCCTTGGCCGCATGGGCCATGGTCATGAGCTCGCGCCGTGGCCCGATCCAGACGTTGCCGAAGCGGTCGGCGCGGGGGGCGTGGAATAGGGCCACATCGGGCCGAATCGCGGGCAGCACCAGGATCGGGTCCCGGTTATCGCTCTGGCCCCCGCTCCCGTCCGTCTCACCTCCCGCACCCGCCTCACTGCCGCCCTGCGCCTCGGCGAAGGGATTCTGGATCACCCGCCAGTCCGGGCGGTGGGCAACCAGATCGCTGCCCAGCACGCCGCGCAGAGGCATGAAGGGAATGCCCTTCTCCGCCGCCTGCAAGCCGGCATGAATCGCCGGGCAGGTCGCGTCCAGAATCGCGATCGTGCCCGCCTTGACCGCCGCGGTAAAGCGCGGCGCCGGGCCGAACTCGCCAAGCGTTACCGCCGAGGTTTCCAGGGTCGCGACGCAGCCGGCGCCGATCAGCAGATCCGCTTGCAGGCCACTGGTCGGCACGCAGACCAAGTGCAAATTCCGCACCCCGCGCCGGATCAGCGCCCGGGTCGCCGCCATGGCGGGGCCGGTAATGTCGCGCGGCACCGCCAGCTTGGCGCCGTCGGGCACCCGCGCGGCCAGGTCGGCAAGGGATGAGAGCGGGGCTTCGCCGGTCACGCGATCAACCTCCCAGTGTGGTGGATCGGAAATACACCACACGAGCGCTCTTGTTACCAGGAAAGCCCCGACGCCGGTAGGGGGCGACCTTCAAATGATCGCGTGGCGGACCTTGGCCGAGACCACTTCGCTGATCACGACCGAAACCAGGATGGCGAGCAGGATCACAATCACCTGGGACCATGCCAGAGTATTGAGCGATGATTGCAGTTGCAAACCGATACCACCGGCACCGACCAGCCCAAGCACCGTCGATTCGCGGATATTGATGTCCCAGCGAAACACGGTAATGCCGGCGAAGGCGGGCATGATTTGAGGTACGATGCCATAGGCGATGACCTGGGCACGATTTGCGCCGGTGGCCTCGATAGCTTCCACTTGAGTGTCGTCAATTTCCTCGATCGCTTCGTACAAAAGTTTAGCGACAAATCCGATCGAGCGCAGGGAAATGGCGATGACGCCGGCGAACAAGCCGGGCCCGACGATGGAGACCAGCAACAGCGCCCAGATGAGCGAGTTGATCGAACGCGACGAAACGATGATCAGCAACGCGATCGGGCGAACGAATCTCGCGCTCGGCGTCGTATTGCGCGCCGCCAAAAAGGCCACGGGCACCGCCATCACGATGGCAAACACCGTGCCGAGGGTGGCGATATTGACCGTATCCCAGATCGGTATCCAAAGCTGATCTATGTAAGACCAGCGCGGTGGAAACATGCGCGACCCAATATCTGCGACGATGCGCGGCGCATCGAACACATACATCCATTCGGTTCTTTCGGAAATGAATTCCCAGCAGAACATGAACAAGGCGACGCCGCAAAGCCATCCGAACCAGATCGCCATCTGCTTGCGCGGCTCGCGGCGACGCCAAATCTGAATCTCGCCTGCTTGACGGACCGGCATTACTTCAGCCTCGCGCGGATGATGCCGGAGGAGTATTCGGCAATCATGACGATGCTGATAATGATGATCAGAATGGCGGCCGTCGTATCGAATTCGTAGCGGTCGAAAGAGGTGTTCAAGGTCGCGCCGATGCCGCCGGCCCCCACCAACCCCAGGATCGCCGATTCACGAAAATTGATATCCAGCCGATACATGGACAAGCCGATCAGGCGCGGCATGACTTGCGGCTGCACGGCATAATTCATGAATTGCAGCCAAGTCGACCCGGTTGCCCGCACCGCCTCCAATTGATCGGCGTGGGTATCCTCGATGTCCTCGGCCAGCAACTTGGCCAAAAACCCGATGGTCGCAAAGGACAGGGTCACAAATCCCGCGAACGGCCCGAAGCCAAAAATCGCAACGAACAAGATTGCGATGATGATTTCCTGGAAAGAGCGTGAAACGGTGATGATGCCACGACAGATAAGATACACCCACAAGGGCGCGACATTGCGCGCCGCGCCAAGCCCGATGGGCACCGAAATCAGGATTCCAACGACTGTCGAGGTGACGGTCATGACCAGGCTTTCGGCAATCCCTTCCTTGATGTCGGTCCAATGGCTGACAAAGTCTGGTGGTATGAATCCATTGATGAAAGCCCAGCCGCGATCCAGGCCTTCCCACACGCGAAGCCATTTGACTTCGATGGAGCCGAATGCGGCGGCAAGATAGATCGCGGCGCCAATCCCCAGCGCCCAGCGCAGCCTCGCCGACTTGATCAGCGGCGGGCGTTTCCAGCGCCGCGACAAGCGGGCTTGCGCGACCTCCGACATAAACTCAGGTCAACCCGGCGAGGCGGTCGCGGTCGGCCACCGCGGGGTGTTGCTCGGACACGTCCACCGTCGTGTCTTCTTCGTCGGCGTCCTCGTCGACCTTGCGGATCGTCGCCGACCAGTCTTCTTCGCCGTAAATCTCAGTCAGGGTTTCGGCGGTCATGGTATCGGGAGGGCCATCGAACACAATCTCTCCCAATCGCAGGCCGACGATGCGGCGCACGAACATCTGCGCCAGAGCGACATCGTGAATGTTAATAACCGTGGCGAGGCCGCGCTCGTCGCACAACTCACAGATCAGCCGCATAATCTGGCGCGACGTCTTGGGGTCCAAGCTGGCGGTCGGCTCGTCGACCAACAGGATCGCCGGGTCCTGGATCAGGGCGCGGGCGATACCGACGCGTTGGCGTTGGCCGCCCGATAACTCGTCGGCCCGCTTGTCGACCATTTCGGTAAGACCGACACGATCAAGCAGTCGAAAGGCCTCATCGATGGTATCTTGCGGGAATTTTCGGAAGTAGCTGCGCCAGAAACCGACGTAGCCCAGGCGCCCCGACAGCACATTCTCCATGACTGACAAGCGTTCGACCAGGGCGTATTCCTGGAAAATCATGCCCATGCGGCGGCGCTGCGCGCGCAGGGCGGCGGAGCCGAGCGTGGTCAGCTCCATACCATCCAGCTTGATCGAGCCCTCAGTGGGCTCGATCAGCCGGTTGATACAGCGGATCAGGGTGGACTTGCCGGCCCCCGAAGGGCCGATAAGGCCGATAACCTGGCCCTTCGGCACCTCCAGGGTGACGCCCTTCAACGCCTTGTCACCGGTCGGGTATGTCTTGACCAACCCTTCAAGGCGCAGCATGAGCGTCCCCCGTATTCACAGTCAAAGCCGAGCGCTTCCTTACTTGCAAGCGTAGGAAACGTTGTTGGCCTTGTCGATGGTACGGATAACCGACCAAAACTCTTTGTAGGTGATCGGAATGAACTGGCCCTCGTTGGACTTTTCAAACTCGACCTTGAGCGAGGTCGGGCTGCCGTCTTCCTTGTCCCACTTGAAGGAACTGAAAGATTCTCTCACCTTTTCGGCCAGATCCGGATGCAGGTTGTAGACGTGGCCGAAACCGGTGGTCGGGAAGGTCTGCGATTTGTAGATGGTAATGGTATCGCTTTCCTTGATGACATTGCGCTTGATCATGCGCGCTTTGACCGAGTTGGCGATCGAGGCAGCGTCGTAGTCCTTATTGGCGACACCAAGGATCGAGTTGTCGTGTTTGCCCGAAAAGGTCGCCGTAAAATCACGATCCTGGATCAAATCGAACTCGGCCTTCAGGATCGCCGACGGCGCCTTGAAGCCGGAATTCGAGGTCGGCGCGGTGAATGCCAGCTGGCGGCCCTTCAGGTCCTCGACCTTTTCGATGCCGCTGCCCGGGTAAGTGATGATTTCCATCTCGTAACCGAAATTGCCATCGAGGCTCGCCATGATGGTGAATGACACGAAGCCGGCACAGTTAACGGCGAGGGGGTTGGAGCCGGTGTTGAAGCCGGCCACGTGCAGGCGGCCCGAGCGCATGGCCTCGATCTGCGCGGCGTTCGATTGCACCGGGAAGAATTGAACCTTCTTGCCGGTGGTCTTCTCCATGTGAGCGAGAAAGTCGGACCAGGCCTCTTTGTAGACCGCCGGATCCTCGACCGGCGTATAGGCGAAGATCAGCGTGTCGGGATTGACCCACTCGCTTTCGTCGGTCGGCAGATCCGCCGTCAAATCGCCGTCAACGTCGCAATAGCGTTCGTCGAGGGTGCCACGCGGACAGTCCGACGCCGCCTGGACCTGAGCGGTCGCGGCCGCGCCAAAGTTCCAGACCGCGATCGCCGCGGCGGCGAGCATAAGGTTTCGCAGTGACTTCAACATTCTTGATACCTCCCCAAATGGTTTGCCGCCCCTAGGCAGCTGAGTTTTGCCTATGATTCCCCTGAAAATCGTTTCGTTTCAAAGGATTCTGGCGTCTTTCGTATGTAATCGTGTTATGCCAATTCACACCTTAGACGGCTGGAATCCGCCAGTCCAGAGGCATCTTGTCCGGTGGCGCCCCCGCTAGTGACACCGAGTTCAGCGGCGCCCGCTCCCCATGAGCTTGAAGGCAAGCGGCGCGAACACGATGATCATGAAGATGCGCACCACGTGGTGGGTCGCGACGAAGGCGGCGTCGGCGCCGATGGCGATGGCGATCAGGCTCATCTCGGCCAGGCCGCCGGGCGAGAAAGCCAGCATCAGCGGCACCGCGGGCAACCCAGTGAGCTGGGCCAGGCCGACGGCAAAGGCGATAGTGGCCGACAGCAGTACCACGGTGCCGCCGGCCGCCGCCGCCGCGGTGCGCAGCAACAGCCCGGCGGTGACACCCGCAAAGCGGCAGCCGATCGCGGTGCCGATCACGACCTGGGCCGCCGCGACCAACTCGAACGGCGGCTTGGCCGTGGTCCAGCCGAGAATATGCACCGCCGCACTCAGGATCATCGGCCCGGTCAAGCCGGCCGCGGGCAAGCGCAGCAGGCGCGCCAGAAAGAATCCGAGCAGGCCACAAGCCGCGAGCACCGCCAGATCGGCACCCGAAACCTCGGCGAGCGGCAGGCCCGGGGGCGGGCGCCCGGCCGGGTCGTAGCCGATCAGCATCTGAAAAGCGAAGGGCAGCGCCAGCACCACCAGCATGACCCGCGCCGCGTGGGTCAGCGAGATAACCCGCGCATCGCCGCCCATCTCGGTGCCGACCAGGATCATCTCCGTCATCCCCCCCGGCATGGCGGAAAAATAGGCGGTGATCGCGTCGTAGCCGCAGATGCGCCGGAAGTAGAACAGCCCGGCGCCGCCGGCCGCCGCGGCGTAGAGCGCGAGCGCCGCGAGGCTGATCGCCCACTCGCCGACCCGCTCCAGAATATCCGGTGGGAAGCCGGCGCCCAGCATGATCCCCAGCACCGCGATCATGATCTGGCGGAAGCGGATCGGCATGGCGATCGGCGCGCCAAGCGCGGCCGCGGCGGTGGTCGCGATCATGGCGCCGATCATCCAGGCGAGCGGCAGGCCGGCCAAGGTAGCGAGCCAGCCGCCGAAGCTCCCGATGGCCAGCGCCACCAGGGTCGTGCGCGGCGTGGGCGCCAGCAGGACCGGTTTGTCGGTTGTTTCGGCCCGGCTCAAGCCGTCGAGACCCGGTCCAGCAGCCGGGTCATGAAGCGTTCGCAGAGCGCAAGTTGCTCGAGCGACACGAACTCGTCGGGCTTGTGCGCCTGATCGATCGAGCCGGGGCCGCAGACCACGGTCGGGATACCGCCTTGGTCGAACAGTCCCGCCTCGGTGCCGAAGGCAACCTTGCCGGTCGTGTTGGCGCCGGTCAGCGCCTTGGCCAATGCGACGACCTCGGAATCCAGCGCCATGTCCAGGCCCGGATGGAACGAGGCCTCCTCCCAGTTGAACCCGGCCTCCGGCGCGATCGCCTTCATCGCCGGCTCGATCTCCTCGCGGACGTAATCCTTGAACTCGGCCAACAACGCCTCGGCGTCATCGGTCGGCAGGCAGCGAAACTCGAACTCGAAGCTGCATTCCAGCGGCACGATGTTGGCCGCCGTGCCGCCCCGGATGGTGCCGCAGTGAATGGTCGAGAAAGGCACGTCGTAATCTTCGTCGAAAGGCCCCTCCTCGGCCTTGCGCGCCGCCATGTCCGCCAGCTTGGAAACGGCCTTGGCGGCCGCCTGGACCGCATTGACCCCATGGGGCGTGAGCGAGGAATGACACTCCAGGCCGCGCACCACGGCACGGCACGACATCTTGCCCTTGTGCCCGACGATCACCTTCATGTCGGTCGGCTCGCCGACGATGCAGACCCTGGGCCTGACCGGCTGTTGTTCGAGCCAGGAGATCAGCTTCGGCACGCCCAAGCAGCCGATCTCCTCATCGTAGGACAGGCAGAGGTGGATCGGCGTCTCGATGTTGCGCTCCAGGAAGCGCGGCGCGTAGGCCAGCGCGATCGCGATGAAGCCTTTCATGTCGCAGCTGCCGCGGCCGTAAAGGCGGCCGTCGCGCTCGACGACGGTCCAGGGATCGCTCGACCACTCCTGGCCGTCGATCGGCACCACGTCGGTATGACCGGAGAGCGCGATCCCGCCGCGGTCGGTCGGGCCCAGGGTCGCGTAGAGGTTGGCCTTGCGTCTGTCGTCGTCGAAGGTGAGATGGGACTCGACGCCCAGGTCCTTGAGGTAGTCGCGTACGTCGTGGATCAAATCCAGGTTGGAGTTGCGGCTGGTCGTATCGAAGCCGATCAGCCGTTCGATCATGGCGCGCACCTCGGCGCTCACTTCCGGAGTCTCGCTCACCTCTTCCCCTCTCGCCTATCTCAAGCGGACGCCCAGCCGCCGCAGGTCCGAAAGATGGCAGACCGGCGCCGCGCGCGCCAGCCCCCGGCGAGAAATCGTGCCGGCCTGTCTTGACGAAGCATCGCCGAAGCCGGACCTTACGAGGCGCTCGATTTTCAACGAGGCGCTCGATTCCCAAAACCGGCCGGCGCGCGTCATGATCCGAATCCTGGTTTCCGCCCTCGTCCTGCTCTGCGCCGCCGCCACCGCGGCCGCCGATCCGCCTGGCGCGCCGTGGATTTCGGAATATGAAACCGGCCATCCGTTGGCGGGGCGCATTTGGCAACCGGCGGCGGCCCGCTTTGTCGCGCCGGAGGCCGTGGCCGCCGCGCTGACCGCCGCGCGTTTCGTGTTGCTCGGCGAGAAGCACGACAACGCCGATCACCATCGCATCCAGGCCTGGCTGGTCGCGGAGATCTTCGCGGCGGGGCGCCGGCCGGCCATTGCCTTCGAAATGTTCGCCAGCAACCAGCAGGCGGCGCTCGACGCGCACTTGGCCGCCCGGCCTCGGGACGCGGCCGGCATCGGCGCGGCACTCGGCTGGGCCGAGACCGGGTGGCCGGACTGGGCCCTCTACCAACCAATCGCCCAGGCGGCGCTCGACGGCGGCGCGGCGCTCCTGGCCGCCGATCTGCCGCGCGCGCTGCGGCGCCGGCTGGCGCGGGACGGCGTCTCGGCGCTGGGCGCGCAGCGGGTCGCGGCGCTCGGCCTCGACCGGCCGCTGTCCAAGGATCTCGCCGGGAACCTGCGCCAGGAGATCGTCGAGAGCCACTGCGGCCAGCTACCCGAGTCCATGATCGGCCCCATGGCCACGGTGATGACCGCGCGCGACGCCCAGATGGCCGAGGCGCTGCGCCGCGGCGCGGCTCTTGCAGGCCACGATGGCGCGCTGTTGATCGCCGGCAAGGGCCACACGCGCAACGACCGTGGCGTGCCGCTTCACCTGCGTCGCGCGGACGCGGCGGCAGTCATCGTCAGCCTGGGCCTGTTCGAGGTCGCCGAAGGCGCGCGCGAGCCGGCGGATTACGCGGCGTTTCTCGGCACGGCGGTCCTGCCCTTCGATTTCGTCTGGTTCACCCCCATCGCCGATCCGGAAAACCCCTGCGTGAAATTCGCCGAACAACTGAAGCAGGCCCGCGATCGGCACGAAAACGATACCGAAGAGTTGGAATGATGTTGGGCCACCCCTCTGTGCTATCCTAGTCGGCAACCGGGAAAAGCGATCCGGATTACTCCGGATTTTTAAGGCGCTGTCGGATGCGCAAGGGGAGGCAAACCATGAAATCTCGAGCGGCGATCCTATTCGAGGCCGGCCAGAAACTGGAGATCTGCGAGGTCGACGTGCAGGACCCGGGTCCGGGCGAGGTGCGTATCCAGATGGTTGCGGGCGGGGTCTGCCACAGCGACCTGCACGTGATGACCGGGCACTTGAGCGCCCCGCTTCCGGCGATCCTGGGGCACGAGGGCGCCGGCATCGTCGCCGACGTCGGCGCGGGCGTGATCTCGGTGCGGCCGGGCGATCACGTGATCCCGCTCTGGCGGCTCTCCTGCGGCGAGTGCGAATACTGTACCGGGGGGCGTCCGGCGCTATGTGCGGCCGGGACCGAAATTCGCTGGACCGGGCGGCTTCTGGACGGCACCAGCCGATTCGAGCTGGATGGCCGGGAGATCAAACACTTCGCCGGCGTGTCCAGCTTCTCAAACTATACGGTGTTACCCGAGAAGTCGGTTCTGAAAATCCCCGACGACCTGCCCCTCGATCGGGCGGCCCTTCTGGGATGTGCCGTGATTACCGGCTGGGGCGCGGTGGTCAACGCCGCCCAGGTCAGGCCGGGGCGCACGGTGGCGGTATTCGGCACCGGCGGGGTCGGCATCAACGTGGTGCAAGGCGCGGTCCTGGCGGGAGCCGAGAAGATCATCGCGGTGGACCTGCTCGAAAGCCGGCTCGAGCACGCCAAGAATTTCGGCGCCACCCATGTGGTGAACCCCGCCGCCGGGGATCCGGTCGAGCAGATTCGCGATCTCACCGGCGGCCGGGGCGTGGACTACGCCTTCGAGGTCGTCGGGCTCCCGGTCACCATGCGCCAGGCCTACGATTGCCTGGCCAAGCGCGGCGTGGCGATGATCGTCGGGATCACGCCGACAACCGCCGAGGTGACCATACCGTCGCTGTCGCTGGTCTATGACGAACGGGTCCTGACCGGATCGCTCTACGGCTCGGCGGCGCCGAAGACCGATATCCCGAGGATGATCGACCTGTACCGGGCCGGCAGCCTCAAGCTGGACGAATTGCTCAGCCGCAGCTACCCGATCGAGGAGATCAACCAGGCCTACGACGCCCTGCAGTCCGGCGAAACGCTGCGCAGCGTCGTCACATTCTGAGCGCGCGGCGGGGCACGCCCCCGTCCCGCTTGGCCTCGGCTAGGGATTCCTGATACAAGGGCCGCGCCGATACTTGGAGCACCTGGGGGAGCCCCCCAGGGCGCCGTGGTTGCGGGTGGTTCGATGCGCCGGGGGCGATTGTTGCATTCGATAAGTTTGGGGCTGGTCCTGTTCGGGGTCTGGCTGCTGCTGTCCGGGTTCTTCGAGCCCTTGCTGCTCGGCCTCGGGGTCCTGTCCTGCGTCATCGTGGTATGGATCGCCAACCGCATGGACGTGATCGACCACGAGGGCCAACCGGTCCAACTGGGCTGGCGAATCCTTACCTACTGGGCCTGGCTGGCGGTCGAGATCGTCAAGGCCAACCTGGACGTGGCGCGCCGCATCCTCGACCCCAAATTGCCGATCGACCCGGTACTGGTCCGGGTCAAGGCGAGCCAGGCGAGCGAGCTCGGCCAGGTCATCTACGCCAATTCCATCACGCTTACCCCCGGCACGGTCTCGATGCAGGTCGAAGGCGGCGAAATTCTGGTTCACGCCATCGCCCGGGAGATGGCGGAGGACCTGGAGGGCGGCGAGATGGACCGCCGCGTGACCGCGGTCGAACGCGGCAGCGGGCGCCGGCCCGTACCCGGCGCCGGCGGGGAGGCCGCCTGATGTTCGTGGCGGCGACGCTCGCGCTCCTGGTGACCATGGGCCTGGCGCTGGCCCGCGCCCTGCTCGGACCGACGATCTACGACCGGGTGCTGGCGGTGAACAGCTTCGGCACCAAGACGGTGCTGCTGATCGCGGTGTTCGGCTTCCTCACCGGGCGGCCGGATTTCCTCGATATCAGCCTGATTTACGCCCTGATCAACTTCATCGGGACCATCGCGGTGCTCAAGTTTCTCAAGTATGGCGATCTCGGCACGCCCGGATCGGACGAGGAGCAGGCCGAGTGATGGGAGTCCTGGTCGACATCGCGTCCTGGGCCTTGCTGGTGTCGGGCGGTGCGTTCTGCATCATCGGCGGGGTTGGCCTGCTGCGCCTGCCCGACGTCTATGCGCGCATGCACGCGGCCGGCATCACCGATACCCTCGGCGCCGGGCTGATGCTCGGTGGGCTCATGCTCCAGGGCGGGCTTAGCCTGGTTTCCGCCAAATTGGCCCTGATCCTGGTGTTCCTGCTCTTCACCAGCCCGACCTCCACCTACGCCCTGGCCAATGCCGCCTACCGGCGCGGCGTCGCGCCGCTGCTCAGCGACGGCACATCCGGGAATAAGGACGACGCGCCATAGAAGCCTTGGTCAACATCGTGCTGCTGTCGTTCCTGGCGGTCATAGCGTTCGGCATCCTGCGGCTGAGGAACCTCTTCGCCGTGGTCATGCTGAGCGGCATCTATTCGCTGCTCTCGGCCGGGCTGTTCGTGGCGTTGGATGCGGTCGACGTGGCCTTCACCGAGGCCGCGGTCGGCGGTGGCATCGTGACCATGCTGATGCTCGCCACACTGGCGCTGACCACGGACCGGGAAAAACCGCCGGCGGGACGGCTCCAGATAATTCCGCTGCTGGCCGTGATCGCGACCGGCGCGCTGTTGATTTTCGGCACCCTGGACATGCCGAGCTACGGCGATCCCGATGCGCCGATCCATCAGCACGTGGCGCCGCGTTACCTTGCGGAGGCGGAGCGCGAAACATCCGTGCCCAACGTCGTCACTGCGATTTTGGCCAGCTACCGGGGCTTCGACACGATGGGCGAGCTGGCGGTGATATTCACCGCCGGAATCGGCGTCATCCTGCTGCTCGGACTGCCGCGCAAGCGGCGCGAAGACGACGGCGAAGGCGACGGCGAAAGCGGATAGGGGGCGGCGATGCGGCGACATTTCGTTCTGCGCGTGATCACCAAGCTGCTTACCCCGTTCGTCCTGCTGTTTGCGCTCTACGTGCAGTTTCACGGCGACTTCGGCCCGGGCGGCGGGTTTCAGGCCGGGGTGATCTTCGGCGCCGGATTTATCCTCTACGTACTGGTTTACGGCATCGAGAGTGCCAAGCGGGTCGCGCCCGCCGGCGCCCTGCGGCTGCTGATCTCGGCCGGCCTGCTGCTCTATATCGGGGTCGGCTACGCGACTCTGGTACTCGGCGCCAATTTCCTCGACTACGATGTGCTCGCGCACGAACCGGCCCACGGCCAGCACCTGGGCATCTTCCTGGTCGAGCTTGGCGTCGGGGTGACGGTGGCGGCGACCATGGTTACGGTGTTCTTCAACTTCGCCAACCGGGGGCGGTAGTTGGTCATGGACGCGCCCGGGCTCTACAATTACTGGATCGTCATCGTCTTGATGATGACCGGCTTCTATGTGGTCGTCTCGCGCGGCAATCTGGTCAAAAAGATCGTCGGGCTGAACATCTTCCAGACCTCGGTGTTCATCCTCTACATCTCCATGGGTAAGGTCAGCGGCGGCACCGCGCCGATCCTCGCCGAGGGCTTCGAGACCTACTCCAATCCCCTGCCCCACGTCCTCATCCTGACCGCGATCGTGGTCGGCGTCGCGACCACGGCGCTCGGCTGCGCGCTGGTGGTGCGCATCAAGGAGGCCTACGGCACAGTCGAGGAGGACGAAATCCAACTGCAGGACGAAGCGTCGTGATCGCCGCCCACCTGCCCGCGCTGCAGATCGTGGTGCCGCTCGTCTCGGCGCCGCTCTGCCTGCTGTTGCGGCGCGGCGGGCTGGCCTGGGCGCTGGCGCTGATCGCGAGCTGGGCGGCGCTGGCCTGTGCGGTGCTGCTGCTGCAACAGGTGATCGCCACGGGGCCGATCTCCTACCATCTCGGCGGTTGGGCGCCGCCCTGGGGCATCGAGTACCGGATCGATGCGGTCAACGGCTTCGTGCTCGTGATCGTGGCCGCGATCGGCGCCGCCGTGATGCCCTACGCGCGCGAATCGGTGGCGCGCGAAGTGCCCGAGGAACAGCACGCCACCTTCTACACCGCGCTCTTATTGTGCCTGACCGGGCTGCTCGGCGTGACCATCACCGGCGACGCCTTCAATCTCTTCGTGTTCCTGGAGATCTCCTCGCTGTCGTCCTACGTGCTGATCGCGCTCGGCCGCGACCGCCGGGCCCTGACCGCGGCGTTCCAGTACCTGGTGATGGGCACCATCGGCGCGACCTTCATCGTGATCGGGGTCGGCCTGCTGTACATGGTCACCGGCACGCTCAACATGCTCGACCTGGCCGAGCGCCTGCCGCCCATGGCCGAGAGCCGCACGGTGGTCGCCGCCTTCGCCTTCCTGACCGTCGGCGCCGGGCTCAAACTGGCGCTGTTCCCGCTGCACTTCTGGTTGCCCAACGCCTATGCCTACGCACCCTCGGTGGTGACCGCCTTCCTGGCCGCAACCGCGACCAAGGTCTCGGTCTACATCCTGTTGCGCTTCTTCTTCACCGTATTCGGCACCACCTATTCCTTCGAACTGGTAACCCTGGAGAACCTGCTGATACCGCTCGGCGTGATCGCGATCCTGGTGTGCTCGACGGTGGCGATCTTCCAGACCAACGTGAAGCGCATGCTGGCCTATTCCTCGATCGCCCAGGTCGGCTACATGGTGCTCGGTATCGGTTTTGCGTCGACCGCCGGACTGACCGCGACCATCGTGCACCTGTTCAATCACGCCATGACGAAGGGCGGGTTGTTCCTGGCGCTGGGTTGCGTGGTGTTGCGCCTGGGCTCGGCCCAACTGGAATCCCTGGAGGGCCTGGGCCGGCGCATGCCGCTGACCATGTTCGCCTTCGTGTTGGGTGGACTCAGCCTGATCGGCGTGCCTCTGACCGTCGGCTTCATCAGCAAGTGGGTCCTGGTCCAGGCCGCGCTCGAACGGGGCAACTGGTTCGTGGCGGCGGTGATCCTGCTCGGTTCCCTGCTCGCCATCGTCTACATATGGCGGGTGGTGGAGGTCGCCTACTTCCGGCCCGCCCCCGAGGGTGACGCGGCGGCACCGATCGCGGAAGCGCCGCTATCCATGTTGATTCCGACCTGGGTCCTGATCGGCGCCACCATCTACTTCGGCATCGATACCTCGTTGACCCTCGGTGTCGCCGAGCGCGCCGCTCAACACCTGCTCGGAGGCGGCGCGTGAACCCGCAGACCGCGATCCTGCTGAGCCTCGGAATTCCGCTCTCCGGCGCGTTGCTGATCGCGCTTTTCGGCCGCCAACCCAACTTGCGCGAAGGCGTGACGCTCACCACCGCCGCGCTGCTGTTCGGTACCGTGATCACGCTGGTGCCCGGGGTCATGGACGGCGCTCGGCCCACGGTCACGCTGATCGAGATGCTGCCCGGCTTGCCGCTCCGTTTCGAGGTCGAGCCCTTGGGCATGATGTTCGCGCTGGTCGCCTCGGGGTTATGGATCGTCAACTCGATCTATTCGATCGGCTATATGCGCGCCAACAAGGAGGCCCACCAGACCCGCTTCTACGTCTGCTTCGCGATTGCGCTGGCCAGTACCCTAGGCATCGCCTTCGCGGGCAACATGCTGACGCTGTTCGTGTTCTACGAGGCGCTGACGCTGAGCACCTATCCGCTGGTCACCCACAAGGGCGACGCGGCGGCCAAGCAGGGCGGACGCACCTATCTGGGCATCCTGCTGTTCACCTCGATCGGCCTGCAGTTGCTCGCCATCCTGTGGACCTGGCAGGTCGCGGGCACACTCGATTTCATTCCCGGTGGCATCCTGGCCGGCAAGGTCTCGGGCCCGGTGGTCGGCGTGTTGCTGCTGCTCTACATGTACGGCATCGGCAAAGCGGCGCTGATGCCGTTCCACCGCTGGCTACCCGCCGCCATGGTGGCGCCGACGCCGGTCAGCGCGCTGCTGCACGCGGTCGCCGTGGTCAAGGCCGGGGTTTTCACGGTGATGAAGGTGGTGGTCTACATCTTCGGCATCGACCTGCTCGCGGAGAGCGGCCAGAACCTGTGGCTGATGTACCTGGCCGCCGCCTCGCTGCTGATCGCCTCGCTGGTCGCGTTGACCAAGGACAACCTCAAGGCCCGGCTCGCCTATTCCACCGTCAGCCAATTGGCCTACGTGGTGCTGGGGGCGGCGCTGGCCACCTCCTGGGGCGTGATCGGCGGCTCCATGCACATTGCCATGCACGCCATGGGCAAGATCACCCTGTTCTTTTGCGCCGGCGCCATTTACACCGCCGCCCACAAGACCGAGGTCAGCGAGCTCTCGGGCCTGGGCCGGGTCATGCCGTTCACCTTCGGCGCGTTTCTCATCGGCGCGCTCTCGATCATCGGCCTGCCGCCGTTCGGCGGGCTCTGGGGCAAGTGGTACCTGGCGTTGGGCGCGCTCGAGGCCGGGCAGATCGCCATGGTCGCGGTGCTCATGATCTCCTCGCTGCTCAACATCGCCTACCTGATGCCGATCCCGATCAAGGGTTTCTTCGGCAAGTCGCCGGACCATACCGAGGGCGGCAATCCGGGGCCCGTGGCGATCAAGGAAGCGCCCCTGCCCTGCCTGATCGCCATCGGCATCACCGCCTTCGGCTGCCTGGTGCTGTTCTTTTTCCCGGACCCGCTCTACCGCCTGCTGCGCCCCTTGGGATTCTGACGCCATGGACGACAAGCCGAAACGCCACCTGTTCGACAACCCGCGCAACACCAAGCGTGCGATTTACGCGCTCTACGCGGTCTGCGCGGTCTTCTTGTTGGGCGACTTCGTCATCGGCCGCCACGTCGATCACCCCTGGGAGGTGCTGTTCGGCTTCTACCCACTCTACGGCTTCGGCGCCTGCGTGCTTTTGGTGTTGATCGCCAAGGAGATGCGCAAGATTCTGATGCGCAAGGACGACTACTACGATGACTAGTGTGGCGCCGTTCCTGGTCTTCTTCCTGGGCGCCGCGCTGGCGGCCGCGACCAAGGGAACGGTGCGCTCGGTCGTGCTCTTGGCGATCCCGCTCCTCGGCGCGGTAAACCTATACGCGCTCGGCCAGGGCGTCCACATCGAGGCCGCGCTGTTCGACTACCGGCTCGAGATCGTCCGCGTCGACCGCTTGAGCATACTGTTCGGTTACCTGTTCCACCTCGCCGCCTTCATCGGCATCATCTTCTCGCTGCACCTGCGCGATACGGTCCAGCACGTGTCGGGCCTGCTCTACGCCGGCAGCGCGTTGGGCGCGGTCTTCGCCGGCGACTTGATCACGCTCTTCGTGTTCTGGGAGTTGCTGGCGATCACCTCGGTGTTTCTGATCCTGGCGCGCCGCACCGAACGCGCGAACCGCGCCGCCATGCGCTATCTGATTATTCAGGTGCTCTCGGGGGTGATCCTGCTGTCGGGCACCCTGGTGATCGCGCACGAGACCGGCTCCATCGAATTCGGCTACATCGGCCTGAACGGCCTCGGCTCGTGGCTGATTTTCCTGGCCTTCGGCATCAAGTGCGCCTTCCCGTTCCTGCACAACTGGTTGACCGACACCTATCCGGAGGCGACGCCGACCGGCACGGTGTTCCTGAGCGCGTTCACCACCAAGGTCGCGGTCTACGCGCTGGCGCGCGCCTTCCCCGGCACCGAGCTCTTGGTCTACATCGGCGCGGCCATGACCATGTTCCCGATCTTCTTTGCGGTGATCGAGAACGATCTGCGCCGGGTGCTCGCCTATTCCCTGATCAACCAGATCGGATTCATGGTCTGCGGCATCGGCATCGGCACGGCGCTCGCGGTCAACGGTGCGATCGCCCACGCCTTCAACGACGTGGTGTTCAAGGGCCTGTTGTTCATGTCCATGGGCGCGGTGCTCTACCGCACCGGCAAGATCGACGGCTCGGCACTCGGCGGGCTCTACAAATCGATGCCCAAGACCGCGGCTTTCTGCATCGTCGGCGCGGCCTCGATTTCGGCGTTTCCGCTATTCTCCGGCTTCGTGTCGAAATCCATGGTCATGGTCGCGGCGCTCGAGGAAGGCCACCCAATCGTCTGGCTGATGTTGCTGTTCGCCTCGGCGGGCGTGTTCCACCATGCCGGCATCAAGATCCCGTTCTTCGCCTTCTTCAGCCACGACTCCGGCATCCGCTGCGAGGAGGCGCCGCGCAACATGCTGATCGCCATGGGCCTGGCCGCGGTGATCTGCGTGTTCAACGGCTCCTATCCCTGGGTGCTCTATTCCATGTTGCCGTTCCCGGTCGATTACGCGCCCTATACCGCCGCCCACGTGCTGACCCAGACCCAGCTTCTGCTCTTCTCGGCGCTGGCGTTTTGCTGGCTCAAGCTGGCCGGCCTTTATCCGCCGGAGCTGCCGGGCATCAACATCGATGCCGAGTGGAGCTACCGCAAGGCCTTACCGGCGCTGGCTCGGTGGGTGCTGCGCATCGGCG
>Ga0209987_10000489_pt1 | contig 20752 bp, 27 predicted proteins | sample N074metaG_FD_182134 | JGI IMG/M metagenome (GOLD analysis project Ga0209987, IMG submission 182134) | Deep subsurface microbial communities from Kermadec Trench to uncover new lineages of life (NeLLi) - N074 metaG (SPAdes) (version 2) | ecosystem: Environmental > Aquatic > Marine > Ocean trench...
AAAGGCACCAAAAAGAAAAGCACCAAGAAAACCAGCTAGAAAAACAGCAGCAAGAAAGGCACCAAAAAGAAAAGCACCAAGAAAACCAGCTAGAAAAACAGCAGCAAGAAAGGCACCAAAAAGAAAAGCACCAAGAAAACCAGCTAGAAAAACAGCAGCAAGAAAGGCACCAAAAAGAAAATCAAAATCTAAAAAATAAAATTAGTATGATCTTTTAATTCTTTGATCGGTTTAATGCCATCTAGAGTGTCGTAAATTAAGAGTAATTACCATCTATTTGTATTCGTCGTCTATTCTATTTCCAGAACCAAATTGTAACATTTCTCAATTTCGTCTTTTTTAATATGAGATAACTTCTCAATATCTTCGAGAGTAATTTTTTGCGAAGTCATTTGTGATATTGTATAAAGGCATACCGCTGCAATCAAGTAAAATGACTCATACTTGAATGGATTCTTTTCTAATAATTCCAAATGTAGGTTTTCAGCATCAATGATTGCAGATTCTTCGATTCCAAACTCCTCTTGAAATTTTTTATAGATAGTTACTGCCTTCTGGTTGTTCAACTTTCTTGTTACAGATACATAGATTATGAATGATTAATAGTTCAAAAACAACACACATTCCTTTAAATTCCTTTTTTGAAGATGTAAGATTTATGAGAAATCAATTCTGACTCACCATTCTGCGGTAGTTTGATAAACCTTGATTTCTCTTTGCTATTAGTGTGTTAAGAAAACATGTGACAAAGGATCCGCTTTAAGTATTGTTTTGCCCTAACAAATTCGGCGATAGAGAGTATTGAATATAGGAAGTAAGACCCTTGTAAATGAGATAAGTACTGTAGTACAAAATGCAGTCGATGATGGTCGTAATCATCTTAATGATGATGAGGCAAATCACATACTCAAGATTAGCGAAAAGCTAATCCAAGAGTATGTGAAGAAATTAGAAAATATTCCTGATTATTAAATACTAAATTATTTGATTTTCTATACCCCACACCATTATATCTAATGTAAATAAGAATTTCAAAAATTTAGTAGTTGGGTTGGATAATAATTACCAAAAATAATTTAAAAGTATTGATTATTGAGGATTGACTTCCATTTTGCCAAATTTTCCTTTGGTTAAGGATACTTCATCTTTAAAGGAATTTGTATATCCATTAGTAATTACAATAGTATCTCCTACATTTACTGCCTTGATGTCGTCTCCCCATAGAGTAAGTTTAATTTCGTCATTTTCAGTCTCACCATCTGTCAATATTGCATCGCATACATCAATAGTTCCTCCACTTTTGAGGTTAACCGTTCTTGGGTCGCCTATACTCTTTATAACACCTTTTGTGTTAATTCCACTTCGCATGTTTCTTACTTTAGAAATCGGTTGATTTTCTTCCATGCTCTTTAAACCCAAACTCACACAATTAAAAGCTTTGAAAATAATTTTATGTCCGGTTGACCTTTATTTATCGGGGATAATTTCTCTGTTCTTTTTCAAAATACTTGATAGAAATTAAAAAATATTGGTCAATACTGAATTTCTTTGCAGGGGTATCGAAGCCCGGTCAACCGAGAAGGACTCAAGATCCAGAAATAGGAAATCCTTTCTCTTAGGAGTTCGTGGGTTCGAATCCCACCTCCTGCATTTATTTTACTAAATCGCTGAATTTCACAAAATTTTTAAAGTTATACTGTGACGGTTTTGACTTTAGATACTGAGTGGTTTGAAATTTGCTTGTGCAAATTTGCAACTTCTTTGTCTTTAAAGGATAGATTACATCTAAAACATTTCCAAGATTCCTCAGACATGGGTATAATAACACACATTTTACATATAAATATATTGAACGATTCGTCCAAAATATTACAAAACATTGATCAATCTTTAGAATTAGTATAATTTCTTGATAGTTAAGCACCGTTTTAAAAATTTTTCATGGTTACGGTAAATCCAAGGGTTTAGAAGCAAAATAATCATTATCAGGTAGAGCAAGATGGCTGATATCTTTGAGATCTTCGGAGAGCTATCGTATTTTGGAATATTTCTTGTATTGATTGGAGTAAATGTATCCCCAATTCTTATGCCTCCTAGCTGGATCGTATTGACTTCATTTTATCTTCTCGATCCCAATTTGAATATTGTTTTACTTTCAATAGTGGGAGCAACTGGGGCTACAATTGGGAGATTTTTTCTTAAAAAAATTAGTGGTTTTTTTAGGAAATTCATGGGGGAAGAACAAAAATCTAACCTTGATATTATTGGTAACTATCTAAACAGAAAAAAATTTGGATACGTAATTACCTCATTTCTTTTTGGCGCCACCCCCCTTCCAAGTAATATACTCTTTATCACTTATGGATTGATGCGAGCCAAAAGTGTGGGAATTTACATAGGATTTTGGTTTGGTCGTGTTTTTTCATATATTATTATGATATATTTTGGAAATGCAGTTTTAAAACCATTTATAGAAATATTTGAGGATAGACTTACGGGAATTTTGTTAGTAGATTTAGGCGGAATAGTCGTGATTATCTTCTTCGCTTCAATTAATTGGTCCCTTTTAATTACCAAAAGAAAATTAAAATTTGTAAAACCAAAACTATGGAGATTCTAAATGAAAGTTCTTGAATCATTAAAACAAGAAATACAATTAAAAATGTCTAATGAACCATCACATGATTTTGATCATATTATGAGAGTATACAAAAATGCGCAAAAAATTTGTAAAAAAGAAAAAACCCACGAAAAACTAGTTCTTTGTGCAGTGTTGTTACATGATGTTATTTCTTATCCTAAAACTGATAAAAGATCAAAATTATCTTCATTTAAAAGTTCAGAAGCATCAAAACTAATATTAAAAAAATATAATTTTACAGAAGATGAAATTCAGATAATTTCCGATGCCATACAAGATCACAGTTTTTCTCAAAACAAAACTCCAAAAACCTTAGAAGGAAAAATTCTACAAGATGCAGATCGACTAGATGCTATTGGCGCAATAGGTATCGCTAGAGTATTTGCTGTTGCCGGCTCTGAAAAAAGACCCTTTTATAGCATTGATGATCCTTTTTGCAAAAAACGAAATCCTGATGATTACAAATGGGCACTTGATCATTTCTTTAAGAAATTAATGTTACTAGAATCTCTAATGAATACTAAATCTGGTAAAATCGAGGCAAAAAAGAGAACAAGGGTTTTAAAGTATTTCTTATCAGAACTCAAAAAAGAGTTATAAAAATACTGGCATAAAATCTGGGTATTTTTAGTAATCCTTTTTCTCTAAATTTGATTGGCACATTATTTTTTTATGATTTTTAATTTATCCATAATCTACATACCTGTCGTATCTTTTTTCAATTTCTGGGTTTAGTCCTGATATGATTTTTTTGAATTCTTTTTCTTTTCTGTATTTTATGTATTTTATTATATCCGAAAATTTTTCATCATTGGGATATGACTCAAACACGGGTACAATCATTTTGAGATATTCCAGCACTTTTTCTCTATATTCTTCTCTGGTTGGGTTTTTAATTTTATTGAACCTAAACCAAACAACTGCCCAGCTGGAGCCTACTACATGCGGTAATAAATCAAAGGCTCTCTCTATTTCATAACGCTCATCATCTCTCATGATTCTTGAAGAAACTCTGCGGCTGATTTTGCAAAATATGTCACAATCATATCGGCTCCTGCTCGTTTAATTGAATAAAGTATCTCAGTTGTGATGTCTTTTTCATTGATCCATCCTTGCTTTGCTGCCCCTTTTACCAAAGCATATTCGCCTGAAACACTATAGGCTGCAACAGGAACATTAAATCGCCTTCTGGTTTCTGCAATCAAATCCAAATATGCTAATGCAGGTTTTATCATTACAATATCTACGCCCTCATGGATGTCTGTTTCAACTTCTCTCATTGCCTCTCGAGCATTTGTAAATGGAACCTGGTATGTTTTTCTATCTCCAAATTTAGGTGCACACTCTGCGGCATCTCTAAATGGTGAATAAAATGAGGAATAGTGTTTTGCAGAATGAGACATTATTGATACATTTGTAAATCCCTCATCATCCAAAGCTTTTCTTATTGCTGCTACTTGCCCATCCATCATGGCCGATGGGGAAACTATATCGACACCAGCCTTTGCCTGACTAACTGCAATCTTTGATAATGTATCTATACTTAAATCGTTATCAATTTTATCGCCATGTACTATTCCGCAATGACCCGCGGTTGTGTATTGACACAAACAAACGTCTGCAATAATTACGATCTTATCTCCAAAATTTGATCTTATTTGAGAAATTCCTTTTTGAACAATTCCATTTTCCTCAAAGGCAGAAGTTCCTGCATCATCTTTTTTTGTGGGAATTCCAAATAGCATAATTGCCGGAATATTCAAATCGGAAATTGTCCCTACTTCATCATTAACGTCATCCAAGGGTAATTTTTCAATTTCAGGCATTGATTCTACTTTAATTCTAGCTTTTAGTTCTTCTTGAACAAAAACTGGGCATATTAAATTACTAGGATTAAGAGTAGTTTCTTGAATAAGCTCCCTCATTTTTGCCGAAGTTCTTAATCTACGAAGACGTCTTGTAGGAAATGTCACATCAATTTTCTATTCGAGTAAAATATAATTCTAGTCTATTCTGGTTCAGTTTTGTTATAATTAAACAACTTAGTTGCGAATTCCAATAAATCAGGCTTTCCTTGTTCTGAGGCTTTTCTAATGTTGTTCATAGGTGTAGATACAATACTCTCTACAACTGCTTTAGTCAGCTCCTCAATAATCTTGATTTTTCTCTCATCTTTTTCATTCAACATGGAGAGTGCTTTTTTTAATTGCTTTTGGCGGAGTGAATCTATATTTTTGAATACTTCTTTTACAAGTGGTTCTGCGTCTAGTCTTTTCATCGAGGCCTCTAGTACTAATACTTCTTCATCAATTATATTTTCAACTGTTTTCACCTTGCTTAATCGCGACTTCATGTTCTTTTCTACCATTTCTGCTATCTGGTCCAAATTCATCAATTTTATTCCTCCAATAGTTGACACTCTTTCATCTACAGTTCTGGGATTTGACAAATCTAAGATCATCATTCCATTTTTCCTCTTGTCCATTGCATTTGAAATTCTGTCAAAGGTCACTAAGAAATAGGGGGCAGTAGTTGCCACAAATAATATATCATAATTTCGAAATTCGGATAAGACATATTCAAATTTTACTGGCTTTCCTCCCATTGTTTCACAAAATGCCTGTGATCTTTCCAAGGTTCTACTAGTAACTACAAAATCATATCCTCTTCGTTGAAGTGATTTTGCAACTAATGTTGATACTTCTCCTGTTCCAATTAACAAGATTTTCTTGAATTTTAGTTCATCAATATTTTCTTCAGCTAATTTTACTGCCATTGATCCTACTGAAATTCCACCTTGACTAATACCTGTAGAGTTTCTTATTCTAGTTCCAATACGAATTGCTTTGTCAAATAAAGTATTGAGATGCTGACCTGATGCTTTTAGATTCCTTGCAGAGGTAATTGAATTTTTTATCTGACCGATAATTTGTTCTTCTCCTACTATCATAGAATCTAGTCCTGAAGTAAGTTTTAACAAATGACGAATAGCTTTGCTGTTTTCATCAATTTCTAAATTTTCATCAAATATCTCTTCATCTAATCCTGCTAATGATGCCCAAGTTTTTTTGATTTTGTTTTGATCATAATTTTTTGCTTTTCCAAATAATTCAATTCTATTACAAGTCTGAATTATTACACATTCATCAAGTCCTGAATGTTCTTTGAATTGTAAGTATGCTCCTTCGACATCTCTGATGGTAAACTTTTCCAAAATGTGTATTGGAGAATTACGAAAAGTAACACGTGCATTAATGATGGTTTGACTCATTTCCAATCCCTCAATATCGTAATGATGCGCCTTTCTGCCTTTTTTAATTGACCGTCTTTTATTAAATGTTCAATCTCATTGTCCGTCATGATACCACGTAGGTATTCTCTTCTCTGAGTTTGAGTGTGTATACTTTCTTTTGCTAGTTTTCTTGCGATCTTTTGAATCTTGATTTGAGCAATGTCTTCTTTTGTGATGATATTCTTGAATATTTTCTCTGATTGAATTCTAATCTTCTTTGACATCGCTGGACTTCGACCACCTGTAAAAATTGCAATCTGAATCATATTTTCAAAATCAATTATTGCAGGGTTTGAAAAGTCACTGTCTTCAGGATTATCGGAACTATATGCAATAATTTTACTTTTTTTTGCACTATCGATAATTTTTTGATTAAGATTTTTGTCATTGGTAGTGGTAATGATCATATTTGGTTTGAATTTTGAAATAAATTTTGTATCCTGAATTTTTTGTTTTTTTAATTTGACTTTTTTTTCTTTTACTAATTTGTTAATTTGTGAGTTAACAGAATTACTGATTACGATAATCTCACATCCTTGTTTTAGAAGGGAATTGATTCTTTTTTGTGCCTCATTCCCACCACCAATTACAATCACTGTCTTATGCTGAAGATTCAGATCAACTATCATCGATCAAAAGGACTTCAGTTTCTATTTATGTATTAAAAATCAACGCGTAAAATCCTAGCTACATTTTTAATTGAATAGACAAGTTACTGACTTAATGACTTTAATGGATGAATTGGATAAGGAACTTCTCAATGAAATTCAATGGACGTTTCCACTTGTAACAAGACCATTTGATGCTATTGCTAAAAAATTTGGTACCACCCCGGAAATTATCAAAGCGCATCTAAATCATCTAAAGAAAGTCGGCATTCTAAGACAACTAAGTGCGATTTTTGATACCAGAAAGCTTGGTTACACAAGTTCTTTAGTTGCAATGGAAATTGAACATGATAAACTAGAATATGTTGCAAGTCAAATTAACCGTCATCCAGGTGTTAGTCATAATTATGAACGTGAACATCAGTTTAATCTTTGGTTTACCTTGGCTGTTCCACCTGGTTCCGATTTGAAGAAAGAGATTGACAAGTTCAATATACTAAAGGGAATCAAAAAGGTAAGAATACTTCCTACTCTACAACTATTCAAGATTGGTGTAAAACTTGATCTGATTGATGACAAGAAACACGACATTGCTCCAACTGAAAAGAAGAAAGAGATTAAAAATGTAAAATTTGAACCCACAGAACAAGACAAAGACTTTATCCGTGAATTACAAAAAGACATGGAAATCATTGATGAGCCATTTGTAAAGGCTGCAAATAATCTTGGAATTACTGAAAATGAATTGTTTGAAAAAATGAAACATTATGAAGACCATGGAATAATGAGAAGATTTGCAGCAATCTTAAGACACAGAAAAATAGGATTTACTGCAAATGGAATGATAGTTTGGAAAGTTCCAAAAGACCGAATATCCGAAGTTGGAGAAAAACTAGGAACATTTCCTCAGGTCACTCATTGTTATGAGAGACCTACATATTCTGACTGGCCATATAATGTCTTTTCAATGATTCACTGTAAAACTCATGTTGAGGCAAATGAAATGGCAAAGACAATTCAAGATCAAATCCATGTTGATGATTACCGCATCCTCTTTAGTTCTCGTGAATTCAAAAAAACACGAGTTGAATATTTCGTAGAAAAATCCTTTAATCTAGAAGAAACTATACCTACTTCCTAGAGCTCATTCTCATCATGTCCCACCACATGAATTGTACAAAAATACTGATCATTCATGTTGCAATAGTATAGGGCACTATCTCCACATATTTTACACCGTGGCTTTTCATCCTGCTTTGACAGTTTTGTATGGTATATCTTACTTCTGTTAGTGATGGCTGTATCTTTGTAAATTCTTGTCAGAATCGTATAGTATTCAAGTTCTTCACTGTCTAGTGGCTGTTCCTTTTTGATTTTTTTAATAATTACTTCCCATTTATGATACTCGCCAATTTTGGCTAACTTCATTCTCTCTATAATTTCTAGTGTTTTTTGTGAATCTATTGGAATATCCATCTGCAAATTAATTTGCTCGAGGTGTCGCCTTTAATTCATACGAAGGCCACGTATTGTATAACTCATCAATCTCTTTCATATCAGAGGTTGGAATGTATTCTCCTTTTGTAATTTCTGCATAATTGATAATTTCCTCTTCACTGATCATGGTAGGAAATACTGACGCAAATCCTTTTTTTGTCATGATAAACTTCATTGCCAATTCTATTATGCTTAATCCATTTCCTTCTGCGATTGATCTGAGCTGTTCAACTTTTTCTAATGACGCCTTAATCCATTCTCCTTTTCTTACTGACCTGTGATCCTTTTCGTCAATCTTGGTATCTGCATTTACTTTTCCTGTTAGTATTCCTGATGCCTCTGGAACTCTAACCATGATTACCACATTTTTTTCTACGGCTTTCCTCAATAATTCATTTCCTGGAGTTTGTTCTAAGATATTGTAAACCGTTTGAACTGCACTAAGATTTGGTCTGTCCATAGCCTCCAACCCTTCTTTTGCCCAACCAATTGCAGGACCTAATGCTACTTGATATGTTTTTATGGTTTCATCTGCAACGAAACTATCAAGTACATTAAAAATTGAATCATCTCTTATGTGGTTTAGTTTTGGATTATGCAAACCATACATGTCAAGATGATCCGTTTGTAATCTCTCCAAGCTGTTTCTTAATGCCATTCTTGTAAAATCTTCATTAAATTTCTGTGGAAGCTCACTGTGTCCAATTTGCTCCACACCTTCAAAATCATAACCGTACTTTGTAGAAATAACAATCTCATCTCTCATGTCTTTGAAAACATCACCAATCAGTTTCTCGCTTTTTCCTTTACCATACATGTCTCCTGTCTCAAAGAAGTTAATTCCCACATCGTATGCTTTTTTGAGCATTCTTTTTGCTTCATCTTCTTCAATCTTCTTGCCCCACCAATCAAGAGCAATGGCCCATGCGCCAAACCCTAATTCTGAAACTTTGATGTCTGTTTTCCCTAGTTTATTGTAATTCAATTTTTTATCTCCTTTTGTTTTGATTTTACCGCTTTACCACTCAAAACTGTTTTCCCCTTTGAAATTTCATCATTTATGTTTATCCAAGATTTGCAAACGTGATATTCGGGTTTTAAGAGGAAATTATTTCTAATAGTTTTGATGTGTATTGAGATATTTGTATGATAAATCTAGCCCATACTCAATATTAGAGGCACAATGTCTTTTTTGATACATACAATCATCGGAATATCATTTTTGACATATGTGGATACTTGAGTCTCTCTCAAATCCATGATAAGATCTTGAAAATCTCTAATATCATCTACCTCAAATGCTAACATGAAATCCTCATCGTGAATTCCAAAAGAGTATGTAGTGTTAAGTACAACTTGTGGATATTTCTTGCTTACTTGTATGTGTTCATCCATTATTTCTTGGCGTTTTTCTTTTGATAACAGATACCACTCCCTTGTCTTTGTAAATGGATAAATTATCACGTATTTTTTTTGTTCAGTCCCTGTAACAAATCCCTGTGATTTGCCATCTTTCACATAAATTGACGGTCTTGTGCATGAAAGATATGTTCTTGAAGGTATGATGTATTTTCCAAATACTGTTTTGTATAACTTCTCAATAACCACTTGAATTTCGTCAACTGTCTTTGCAGCAAACCAAAATAAAAAGTCAGCATCATCTCTTAATCCTAGATTTGAATATGATCTATACATTATTCCTGAATTTTTGATAATAATATCAACTTCTTTTGCAGATTCTTCTTTTGCCAAGTCTGCCATCCATCTCCATTTAGGATCTACTTTGAAAAATGAGAAATTAAAATAGTATTGATCATTATCTTCGGACACGGTTTTTCCAATCTTGAAACCCTATTTAAACAAAAAATTATATTTTTTATTCTATAATCTCTATAATTTTCTGTCGAGATCTGTGACCTGATTTTATATGCACAAGTGCAGTTGACACTCCAAAATGTTTTGCCAGTTTCTTGATTATTTCTTTATTAGCTTTGCCTTTGACAGGTTTTGATTTTATTCCAATATTAATTTGGTTCTCTTGAATTTCTAGAAATTCTTTAGAAAATTCTACTTGAATTTTGTAAATCAATATTTTTATGAAAAATTATTCTGCTTAAACTTATTTGGGTAATTGAGGATTTCTACTCAAGCGTATTGCTTTAGGGTCCCCTCATAACCTTCCGCTTCTAATTTATCTGCAAGGGACGCATCGCCAGTTTTAATGACCTTTCCATCTGCAAAGACGTGAACAAAATCAAGTTTCTTTAAGAATTTTAAGATTCTTGCATAGTGAGTAATGATGATGATTGTTGCATCTTTTCCTGCCACTTCGCTAATTGCTTTTGCAACTGATTGAACTGCATCAATATCTAAACCAGAATCAGGTTCATCTAAAATTGAAATTTTTGGTCTTAGTACTGCCATTTGTAACACTTCAGCACGTTTTTTCTCCCCTCCAGAAAATCCCTCATTAAGATATCTTGACAGAAATTCTTCTTTTAATCCAACTTTTTTTAAATTATCTTTGAGATATTTTTGGAATTCTCTAACTGTGATGAAAACTTCTCTGTCTTCTCCTTGCAAGGCCTTGCTCAGTGAATTGTAAGCTGTTCTAAGGAAGTGAGAAAACCCTACACCTGAAACTTCTGTTGGATATTGAAATCCAAGAAACAATCCTTTTTTTGCCCTTTGATCTGCTTTTAATTTCAAAATACTTTCACCATCCAAAAGAATATCCCCTTGTGTGACTTGATATTTTGGATGCCCAAGCAAAGTTAAAGCTAATGTACTTTTTCCAGAACCGTTTGGTCCCATGATGGCATGTACTTCTCCAGGACCCGTCTTCAAATTTACTCCTTTAAGAATTTCTTTTCCTTCTATTGTTACATGAAGGTCTTTTATCTCCAGTACTGCCATGAAGCAAAATGTTTTGTTTCTATATATAATGCCGACGAATTTTAGCTGATCCTAACGGATTTTTTATTTTCTAATAAAATGAAAAGGGGGGGGATTAGTTTTTGGCCAGAGATGGTCTCAAAGCAATTTTGAGTTTGTAACTTGTTAGAATCTCTTTACACCTATTTCTTATAGTAACTTCAGTTACACCGGCAATACTTGAAACATCCCTTTGTAAGATGCTTTGACCAAGTAAGACTGAGGCAACATACAGATATGCTGCTGCTATTCCATTTGGCGCTTTTCCATCAGTAATGCTACTATCTTTGGTTTTTTCAGCAATTTCCAAGGCTAGTCTTTCAACTCTAACCTCTGTTTGCGTCATATTTGCAATCTTTGAGATGTATTTGTCCATGGTGACTATCGGGGCTGTAACTTGCCCCATTTCCATTACCATATTCCTGTAATATCTTGCTGCAAGTTTTGTTTTTGATTTGACATCTTTGGGTACACATATTTTTCGAACAATTTCGTCAAGTGATCTTACAACATAACATTGTTTACATGCCATGTATACAGTAGCTGCCGTAATACTAGCTACTGATTTTCCTTTCACATCAATATGTCCGTCCAAGTTTCTGTATATCATTGAGGCAGTTTCCAAAACATTTTTTGAAAGAGACAAACCATTGCATGTTTCACCCATCTTAGCCAAGACATTTGCTAACCTTCTTTCTCTTGGTGAGGAAACACGTACTCTTTGTTGCCATTTTCTAAGATTGTGCATTTGACTGGCAACTTCGCGGTTTATTGTTTTTCCACTAAAGTCCTTTGCACTAATTGAAATCTCAGTTGCGATTCCCAAATCATGTTGAGAATAAGTTGTTTGTCCCGTTGCTCTTGCAAGCTTCATCTTGTCCTCAAAATTCGAACTTTTTGTTTCTGGACCAAAATCTGCTATTTGGTCTGCAACAACTACGCCGCATCCCGAGCAAATTATTTCACCATTCTGAACGTCATCTATTAATGATGATTTACATTCAGGACAGCTTTGTTGTTCTAGTATGTTCATTTTTTTCTTCTCCTAAATTTTTCTTTTTTAGCAGGAGAAAACTCAGTTGCGAAAACAGCTTTGCCGATATATTTTTTGATGTTGTTTGTCAATGGAGTAGCTGATGCAAAGGGTCTTTTTACTGGACCAATCAATTCCATTACTTTTGCAACCTTTGTTCCTTTCTCGTCACAAAGAATCACTCCTTCAGACAATTCATCTGATAGTTGAATGATCACTCTACCACTTCCGGCAAGGTGCATTATTTCGCCTACCTCCTGCAATTAGAAACAATAATCATAGTATGGTTTTCATAGACTTCTGTCAACAATACTTTAGCTAAGAGCTATAATTGATCTTATTTGGTTTGTTTGGTTCTTTTCAAAACTAATTTTTGCGAAATTTTGTTAAGAATATTTGTTTTGGAGGATCCTTTTGGTAAAACAATGTATCCTGACCTTACAAACGGTCTTCTTGGATATCTTACTTTTTCTTCTGTCTCTGTAATTTCAAAACCAGCAGATTGTGCAGCTTCTGTTAATTCTTTTAATGAAGGATCAAAAACACATTTTTCTTTTTCTAGTCTTCTTCCTTTAGCTTTTGGCAACGTCTTGTTGAAATAATCCAACCAGATTACGACATGTTCGTAATCTTTCATTTTATCACTTTATTAAAACTGCGTTAACTGTTCCAGCTTGTCCAGGTCTTGAAACAACTCTGCACTTTCCTTCTTGTATTTCTAAGATGGCACCTTTTGTAATGATACCTCTTCTTTGATAATCATTATTTGTTGCGTTTTCTAGAACTTTGAGAATTTTTGTTTTCTTTACTTTTGCATCTCCTGTAGCTAAATTAACAAAATCAATTGCTTTCAAAGCTGTCTTTGTGTTTTTACCACGAACATTTCTTGTTACTGTTATTTGTGCACCGTTAATTGGTTCGTTAGGAAATCTATCTATTTCATATTTTCTTCTGGTTCTTAATGGATGTCTTCTTCCACCAGTAATTTTACTTGTGGCAAGGTTTTCTACTGACTTTCTCACGGAAAATCTTCATATCACTCTAATTTATACAAAACGTAATAATTTAGCCTTAGAACAAAATCTGCTAATTAATCTTTGGAATAACTTGAGATTCGGAATTAGATTTTGTTTGGGTTGCAGTTTTTCTAATTTTTGAAAACAGTCTCTCTTTAAGATTTTCAACATCTCCTTGTATTCCAAAATATTTTTGGAATTTTTCAGTTGTCGTGAAAATTCTTAGTCTTCCAACATTCTGGTGACAGATAAAATCTAACTGTCTCAATTCTTTAAGATGAGAATAAACTCCTGAGCCCCTGGTCTCCAGTAATTGCTTTGATGATATGGGTTGCATATATGCAAGGTATGATAGTGTCTTTAGTGTGGCTTTTGGAAGAACTGGCTTTGAGGCATATTTTTTGATAGTAGAACTATATTCTGGCTTTAACTGAAATACATAGGATCCATCAGGAAGTGTGGCTATTTCAATTGCCTTGAAGGCTGATTTTGATTTTTTCATGATATTATCGAGAATATTGTATGTTTTGGCTCGAGATTCTGTTCCAGAGGCCCTGATTAACTCTTCAATCTTCAGAGGCCTGCCTGCTGAGTACAGGGCGGCTTCTACTCGTGCTGTGGCTTCATTCTCATCTTCGACTTTGACCAATTACCTTATCTCCATCATCTTATCTACTTTAAGAAATTTATTCTTCATTTTTGATCATCTTGTTCAATCTTATTTTATCATGGTGATTTTGATATCATCTTCAATTTGTTCAATTTCAATTTTTTCATCTCTTGCCAAAAACAAAATTGCAAAGAAACATCGTATAGAATCAATCGTATCCAAATCTGAAATAATGTTTTGAAGCATTCCAAATCCTATCTTGGAAATCTTTTTAATTATTAGGTCTTCATATTTTCCAATAATGCTTTCAAGTGAAATAAAATATTCTTGAAAATCCGGGACTTCAATGGGTTCTATGTTAAGTTGCTTGTTTCTTCTTGATTGAGGATTTGCAATGGAACCAATTAGGTTTTGCAACAAACCTAAAAGATCATCTAAAGACACTGGATACGTGGATTCATGTCGGTAGGGAATATCAATTAATTCAATGTCCACATCTGTCCTTTGCCGGATAGGCTTCTTTTCCATAGCAGCTCGTTGTAACGCAAAAATACTCTCCACTTTCATTCTGTAAATTAATGATGAAGATAATGCTGCCATTCCAGCAATTCTGAAGTCTTTTTTTTCTGTTTTTTCTAGAATTCTGATTAGTAAATTAAGAATTTTGATGATGTCTATGTCCCAAACATCCCTTTTAACAACTGAATTGGGGTTAAAAAGAATGTTAACTGGTTCCTGTGATATGCTATTTGGCATCTCTTCCTCGTTCACAAATGAACTGTCTTTTTATTCCATAATATCTAAACGCTCTATTTTTTTTTCATTTCCAGTCAACTCTTATATTGTTATGACAAAAAATCAACCTATGAAATCTGCTAGAATTACAGGCCCTAATGAGCCTCTTACAGTATATGAATCTGAGACTCCAAAGCCTCAAGGAAATCAGGTTCTAATTAGAGTAAAATCTGTAGGTGTTTGTCATAGTGATTTACACTTATGGGAAGGCGGTTATGACCTTGGAGACGGACAATTTATGAAAGTTACAGATAGAGGTGTAAAATATCCTGTAACTCCAGGCCATGAGATTGCTGGTATTGTTGAAGAAATGGGTGATGGTGTTTCTGGAATATCTAAAGGAGATAAAGTTCTAATTTTTCCTTGGATAGGCTGTGGAGAATGTCCTGCATGTAAAGCTGGAAATGAAAATCTATGTGATACCCCCAAATCAATGGGTGTTTTTCAAGATGGTGGATATTCTGATTACGTTTTAATTCCTAATTCCAAATATTTGGCAAAACTTGACGGTGTTGATCTAGACTCCGCTACTTCTCTTGCTTGTTCTGGACTTACTGCATACAATGCTGTCAAAAAAGCAAATGCAAATTCACCTGAATATTTATTGATAATTGGAGCTGGTGGGTTAGGATTGATGGCAATTCAACTTGCAAAAGCCATTACCAAAGCCAAAATTATCTGCATTGATAACGATGACAAAAAATTTGAAACCGCAAAAAAGATGGGTGCGGATTTTGTTGTAAATACTAATGTAATTGGGTCTATTTCTTCTGGAATAGGAGGTCCAATACAAAAAATAATTTCGATTTGTAATGGTAAAGGACCTGACAGTATTATTGACTTTGTAAATGCTCCTCAAACTGTGAAAACAGCACTGGCAGTTTTACGAAAAAGGGGAAACCTAATACTTGTTGGACTTTTTGGAGGCTCTATAGAATTATCTCTTGTAACAATTCCACTCAAATCAATTACTATTCAGGGTGCTTATACTGGTAACTATAATGACATGATTGAATTGATCGAGTTAGCAAAAAAAGGTGTAATAAAACCAGTCATATCAAAAAGATATGCTCTCCACGAGGCAAACACCGCCTTGGAAGATCTCAAAGCACGAAAAATTATTGGACGGGCAGTCATCAATCCATAATCAGACTTTATTCTTCTAAAAACCAGCCTATCTTAATTTGGGATTTGTCTTCATCCTTCCAGTTGTATAACTCCACACAAAAGAGGTATTAGTATTCATTTGGGTTTTAATTTTTAACAATGATTCTATTTCAGAATTAAAATCTCATCTGTCGTTTTATGCACCTAACAAAATTTACAATTTTGATCAAATACTATGTGATCTGATTCAATCAGAGATATGTTTTACATACAAGTGGTCTGTCTTGGTATATTTTACAGGAAATCCACAATTGGTAGTATCAAAATAACTAATTTCCCAAATTTTTACTCTGGATAATAATCTCGTTCTATACAGTACTGCGAACAGTCTTGAATACATCTAAATTCCATAATTCACTTTATCCTACATTACATAAAGTTGATTTTATTATTTTTTTAAGAAACTTTTTTTGGACTTTTTAAAAACCCCACAGTTATATGGTTAAAACTGTGACATATAATATGGGAAAGCGTCAAGTAAAAAACGAAAGCGCATTAAAAGAAATCCGTATTCCTGAAGAAGGAGAAATGTTTGGTAGAGTTCTTAAAATGATGGGAGGAGAAAATGTGATGATAAAATGCACTGACGGTCTCACCAGACGAGGAAGGATTAGAGGAAAATTAAAGAGAAGAGTTTGGATTCGTGATAATGATATTGTAATTATTGCTCCTTGGGATTTTAAAGAAAAGGAGAGGGGTGATATCGTATGGAGATTTACGTTACCCCAAGTAGATTGGCTTAAACAAAATGATCATATTCCCAAAGACTTCTAAAACCAAATAACTGCCAAATTGTGATTTTTGGACAAAACAACTATTACATCCACCATGATTATTTTTTAGCCTTATCTTAATATACGGAGTCTTTAACCAGTAAAGCAAATGGAACAAGGCACAGTAAAGTGGTTCAACCGAACTAAGGGCTTTGGTTTTATCGAGAGAGAATCTGGTGACGATCTATTTGTTCACAAAACGGATGTTGAAGGATTCATCAATGAAGGCGATAAAGTCGAATTCGAAGTAGGCGAAGGTAAAAAAGGACCAGCTGCACAAAAAGTCAAAAAAACAGAATAGAAAAAATATTTTATTAATTTAAGATTTTATTTTTTTTCTTAAATTGATTTATTTTTTTATAATTTTTCAGAATCTGTCGTAAAATAAGGTAATTTATTTTTCATTCTAAATCAAGTCTTCTTGGAATTTTAAAGAATGGATTGACCCAATCCCGTCTTTAACGGGGTTTTAGATAGTCTAGGGATACTGTAATGCTTAACTTTATGAAGGAGTTTCAGATTATACTGCTTGGTTGAAACTAAATAATCTATACAACGGATAACCCAAAACTCTTTCTCTAAAAACAACTACTATTTTTTGAGACCATCTCGTAGAACTTGATTGAGTACATTTGAAAAGCTAACTGAACTTGATGTATTTTGGATTAATTTTGCTTGCAACTGTCTAATCTTTTTGTCCAAGTCAATGTCAAGCATTATGGTAACTCGTTTGCTCATATTATGAATTTAACATCTCACAATTTAAGACTTTATTCAATTTCCCAATTATGGGAAAATGATTAGTTTTGAATTTTTGAAATTACTTCATCCCTCTTAAGGGGTTTGTAAATGATTGGAATTTTAATGCAAACTCCATTACCAAATTAGGATTATTTGAAACATGATTTTGATTTTTATTCATTTTATTCTTTAAAATTTTCCTTTCGAATTTTAAATTCCATAACGCAGGTTAAACGTGACCTATCGATCTAGATATGGAGTTTAATCTTACTTTGTGGTCCCAAGCGAAGGAATTGAACCTTCGACAACCCGGTTTCTGTATGCCTGATATGCTGTTATTTGGTCAGCCATCTAAAGCCAACAACTACAGCCGGAAGCTCTACCAGGCTGAGCTAGCTTGGGACAAAAAACTCGGGGCTTTTTAGTATTAAATAACTATCGAAGATGTCAAATTTTTAAAGACTACATGCCTGACCATCAAGTAATAAATACCACACTTCAAAATTTTTAGCGTGTCGGAGTTAGTACTATCATATTCAGGTTACGTTTGTGCACCATATCTTCATAACCATGAAACTGTGGAATTAAAAGAGCTTTGGGTAAAATCAAAAAATATTGAAAAATTGTATTTTGCCACTGGTACATTTTCTAGTGACAGTAAACCATATTTTACCGAATCTACAAATCACTATCTTGTGGCGAAATTTAGAGACAATCATGAGATAGCAAAAAATCTGGTAAAACATAACCAAGATAAAATTTCTTTTGTATTTGACATTAAAGAAGATTTATTTCAAAGAGAAGCGGCAGGAGGGACCAGTTTTATTTCGGTTTATTATTTAGAGTATGGAAATTCCGATGATGATATTAGAGAAATCGCAACACTTCTTGTTAATCGTGGTAAAATTGAATCAGCAGGATATGGTCATATGGAAACCTATTGTACCGCTCCTTCAAGATTCACATTTCCATATTCTGAAAGTATATTGGTTTTGGAAGTTTCAAGTGAAAAGAGTCACCAAAGTGTGAAAAAGTATTGTGATCAGACAAGAAAAGATGTCAACAGGAAAGGATTGACAATGACAAATTTAATGAGTCTGTCGATTCTTGAGAGTCTAAAGTAAAAAAGTTTAATATTCGGCCAAAATCTGCTTCAACATGAGTAAACCTTCTGATCTTGGTTCGTTAAAAATTGGCTCATACATTCTTTTGCCTCATTCTGATCAACCAAGTGGAGAACCCTGTAAAATTGTGGAGTATGAAACATCAAAACCAGGAAAGCATGGTTCTGCTAAAGCAAGAATAGTTGCAGAAGGAATCTTTGATGGTCAAAAAAGACCTCATGTGGGCCCTGTAAGCATGCAAATTCATATTCCTTTGATCAACAAAAAAACTGGACAAATTATCTCTATTACTGGTGATACTATTCAAGTTATGGACTCTGAAACCTTTGAAACCATTGATGTAACTTTGGTTGATGGTGAGGTAAAGGGGAATTTAGAAAACGGACAAAATGTTGAATATTGGGTAGTAATGGACAAGACAAAAATCATGCGTATTAAAGGCTAAATTTTAAAAATATTTTTCAAATTTTTCAGGCCAATTATCTGTAGTAAATATTCTTCTCGCTAATTTGGATACTTTCCATTCAACGACCTAAGAAAAAAACTGATTTTATTTTTTCCACATACTCTGCCATGTTTCGGTAAATTGCTTTAATGCATCACTGTAAGTTGTGGCAGGATCCATCGAGCTCCAAAATTTTGCCCATTTAACATCAAAATATTTCATGGATTCTAACCCACTTGCCTTTACCATGTTTTGCCATTCTTTTTGAAATTGCGATATTTGCTCCATTCCTGATTCCATCCAAGATGTTTTCAGTGCTTCCGACATTTGTCGTTGCGTCTCTTTGCTTAATTTGCCTCTTGATACTGCCTTGTTGTAATTCGTCATTGCTTCAATTCCTGCCTTTTGCCATAACTCAAAGGCTAGTTTCCATTTTGCAAGAGATCCAGCATACATTTTCCAAGCATCATTTGTTTCATCATCTTGATTATCTGACGTGTTGTTTCTTTATTCTAATCGCGTAAATCCTTTTTGATTTTGGAATACACTGTTTATCTAATAGAATTAATTAAGACAACTAATGATAAAACCAATTCCAGAGGGATTTCATACAGTTACCCCCTCATTGGTGGTAAGTAATGCAAAGGAAGCAATAGAATTTTACAAGAAAGCATTTGATGCTAAAGAAATATACAAATTCCCAACACCCGACGGAAAAATCTTACATGCAATGATTCAGATTGGGGATTCATTTGTCTTGATGTCCGACGAGTTTTCAATTATGGGGATGAAATCTCCTACAACATTAGGGGGAACTGCTGTTACTTTACATCTTTACGTAGAGGATGCAGATAAGATCTTCAAACAAGCAGTTGATGCAGGGGCTGTAATTACAATGCCAATTATGGATGTATTTTGGGGTGATAGATTTGGAACAGTGATGGATCCATACGGTCATTCATGGGCTATTGCAACACACAAAATTGATATGACTCCAGAAGGGTTACGAAAAGCAGGAGAGGAATATTTTGCTAGTCTCAAAAAAAATGACTAGGCTCTATTTTTTTGGTTTAGTTTAAGGCTCTAAAAATAATTGACCACTACCATCCAAAACCCACTGTCCAGAAACTTTGCTGTTGTCTAGGATTTCAAAGTCTTCAGCTGGGCTTCCAAATTCACCTTCGAGTGGAGAATTAAATCCGAGCGTAATCTTAATGGTATTGTCATTTTCTTCAGAATCTATTGTTTGCAGTACTATTACCAAAGAATTCTCTTCTCCTGATGGACCTGAGGATGATAATCTTGCTTTACCAAAGGCTACATCAAAAATTTCGTCTCCAATAAGAAATTCTCCTGAAAGGATCTTAAACTTTGATGTATTTGGAGTTGTGACTTGGTTTTCCATAAATAATTGTCCTGACATTTCAGTGGTTACAGTTTCATCATAAATTGATGAGGCCATTCCCTTAAAGGAAATAACATAAGAGTTTGTTACAACATCTGCCGTTGAAATATTGCCATAATATTCTCCTGACTCATATTTTTCAAGTAAAGATTGAAGTCTTTTCTCTAAATTATCAATTTGTTGCTTTAGTTTTTCAATGAGTCTTTCAGCTCTCTCTAATGCCTTTGATTCTTTTTGGGATGATCCTTCAGCCAATCTTAATTCTTTTTTAGCTTGAAGATCTTCTAGATCTTCCAAGTTTGGTGATCCACATGGTCCCGGTGTATCGCCATCATGATTAGCAAAGTGTGCCCTGACTGCTGGTTTGCCAATTGTGATTGTGTGGGCATTTCCTGGATTTCCAGGTGGGACGTGGCAGATGGTTGTTGTATTTGATGTGGTTATTACTATACTGTTACCAAATTCTTGAATATCTTCTCTTAATTCCTTAGCATCTTTTCTATCTTGTTCTCTTGCATCCTTTGCAGCGTCTCTGGCTTCTTTTGCAACTTCCTTATCAGGCTTCTCTGCAAATGCCACATCTGAAAAAGATGCAGTGTTTACAATTAGACCTAAAACAATTATTGACATGAAAATAAATTTAATTTTGATGCTCACAAATGATCGCAAGG
>Ga0209987_10000491_pt1 | contig 20731 bp, 17 predicted proteins | sample N074metaG_FD_182134 | JGI IMG/M metagenome (GOLD analysis project Ga0209987, IMG submission 182134) | Deep subsurface microbial communities from Kermadec Trench to uncover new lineages of life (NeLLi) - N074 metaG (SPAdes) (version 2) | ecosystem: Environmental > Aquatic > Marine > Ocean trench...
CCGCCAACCCGCCAGCGCGATCTGACATGGCTGACCCGAAGACTGTATTGCTTGCCCGAGTCCACTTCCGGGCCGCCCGCGGTGCCGCGCGTAACCGCAAACTGTGCAGACCACCGGCCCTGCTCCCAGCCCAGTTCAAAGCCCAAGTCCGGCGTATTGAAGTTGATGCCGCTGACCCGGCGAATAAAGGCGCTGTCGTCGAGCAAGCGAAAGCCCCAGGGCAGGAAAAATTCGCCGACTTTCACATAAAAGCGTCCGTTTGCCAGGGACGCTCGTAAATACTGCTCGCGTATCTCGGGATCGTCCGGCGCCAGCTTCGCGTCGAAGTAGAGGGTAAGGTAATTCGGTATTACAGTTATTTCTGCGTAGGCGAGAAACTTGTTGAGCTCCGTGTCGCTTGTTGCCGCCTGGCCGGGAACCTCGGTGCGACTCCAGCCACCACGAATATCGCCGCCGATCGCCAGATATTTGAATACGTCTCCCGACCAGAAGCTCGCCGGATCGTTGCTGCCCAGCGTTTTGGCCGGCAGGTCTTTTTGAGCAAACAAGTTTCCATAGGCGTTACGCTTGCCGCCGCCCGAGGGTGAGGTATGGCAGGCAACACATTTCAGTCCTTCCTGTACCGCGAGATAGGGTTCTGCATTTACGCTTTGCGAGAGCGCCAATAAGAGCAAGCCCTGCATAATTCGTATGCCAACTTGCCGGCAAATCATGGCCGCCCGCCCCGCACCGAAAACTCAATTACCAGATCTCCACCCGCCAAGTTGTCGCCCGACGGAAAGCTACCCGAATATTCGCCGTCCAGCGCGATGCCGCTGTTGCCAAGGACAAGGTTTGCGCCGGCACCGCGAACAACAAGCTGGTAACGATCTGCAACTGGCGGCACGCCGGTCAGGTCCAGAATCGCGAGTTGTACATTTAGCAAAGAGGCTGCTACAGACGCTGGCGTTACCAATACATCATCGCCGTTGCCGAACACGTCGTCACCACCGCTGCGCCAAAGCTCGAATGTATTACCGTGTACTGTCGATGCGTCAATGGCCTGGTCAAACGCGACCGTGATTTGCGCAGGCATAGTTGTAATCACCAGATCGGGGCCCGGTTGCACCGACAGCACTTTTGGCGCCGTCGCGGCTGACGCGTTGTTCGTGGCCAAAGCGCCATCGCTAATCCACTGGCGTACGAAATCGATCGTTGCCTGCGGTATGGGTGGTCCGACCAACGGCATTCGCGCGCCAGTTGATGCCGTGCCTTCCAGTTTGTGAATCAGGTAGCTTGCATCCGGGTCGCCCGGATTTACACGAAACGTCGATGTGTTTTCAACCGACCGAACGCCGACCAGGTTGGTAAAACTGTTCACCTCGTCAAGGCGCAGGCCAAGCGGCGCGTTGGCGCCTGCATGGCAAACGATACATGCAGGATCGAAGACATTCGCCTGAATCGAGGCGAGTGTTGCGGCCAGCGGGATATCGCCGCCCTCGTCTATGGGGCGGCCGCTCATGTTGAGGCCCTCGCCGCTGCCGGCGGAGCAGCCACTGATGCACGCCGCCAGCAACAACATCGGCAGGTTTCGTCTCACATGTCCTGCAAGCGTTGAATTGAATAGGGTCATCTCGCAGAGGGTCTCGTCCTTAAGTGGCGGAGTCTTGTATTTGAGTCGCCAGAGACGCAATGGAGGTTCACTTGGTTTTGTTTAAGACCTCTTTTTGAACCTTTATGATGCTTTCAGGCACTTATAATGAGGAATGTGACGATCCGGGCCAGCATTAATGAACAACACGATTCGCTCCTCAAGAAAAGCCGCAGACGGCGAAGAGCTGGCTCTTTTGCAGCGGGTGAGTTCGGGCGATCGCAAGGCATTTGCCGATCTTTATCGTCGTTTTCAACCGCGGCTTTATGGCTATCTTTTACGAATGCTGCCGAACATCGTCATGGTGGACGAGGCCCTCGATGACGTCATGCTTGTCGTCTGGACCGACGCCGGTAAATTTCGCCGCCGCTCCAGTGTGTCAACCTGGATTTTTGGCATTGCATATCACAAGGCCCTGTCGTCCATGCGCGCCGAGCGGCGTTACCAGGAACCGCTGGACCGGGTGGTGGACGAGGCGTCGCTTGCGGTTTCTGTGATACCCGTTGACGACCTGCTCGGTGCGGCGTTGTCTCGTTTGAGCTTCGATCATCGCCAGGTCGTCGAGCTTACTTATTTCGGTGGCTATTCGTATCGGGAGATCGCCGAGATTGCGGACTGCCCGGTAAATACTGTCAAGACCCGAATGTTTCACGCAAAAAGGCGTTTGCGGGTGTTGCTACCCAAGCTTGCCACGCCATCCACGGAGAACAAGCATGACCTCCCCTGAACAGTTGACGCATGAATCTGCGTTGGAGTTGTTGCCCTGGCTGGTAAACGGTTCGCTGTCCGACGACGAAGCATCGGCCACTCGCAAGCATGCGCTGAGCTGTGTTATATGTCGTCGCGAGCTGGAAAGCCGTGAGCTGTTCCAGCAACATTTTTCGCAAGCTGCTGAGTCGGTCGCGATACCTGCTCCGGATATGCGAAACATCAACCGCCGTATTGACGACCTGATCGACCGGCAAAATGCTTGGCAGGATGCCTTTTCTCGTGTGAAAGAATTCGCGCGAAGTCCATGGCGGCTGGCGTTTGCCGCACAGTCCTTAACGCTACTTGTGCTGGCGGGAGTGGTCTTGATGCCGAACCCGCCTGCAGCGGAATTCACTACATTGAGTAACCCGCCTGCAATTGCATCGGCTGATTTTGTGCGGGTCGTTTTCAGCCCTGACCTGGACGAACACGCATTGTCTGCGTTGCTAGCCGACTACGAACTCACCGTCATCAGCGGTCCTACGGAACGCGGTGTCTATACATTAAGCCTCGAGGTGCCGCTGGGCGCGTCTGATCACGAACAATTGGTCGAGTCCTTGCGAGGTCACGCCGAGGTGCTGTTCGCGCAACCGGTTGCGAGTAGTCCGTGAGACCGGCCTGCAAAACGTTCGCCCTTTTCCTGGCATTCATCTCACTGGCCAGCGTTGCCACCGAGCCTGAACCCGAAGCCGCCAGGATTCTCGTGACCTTCGCCGACTCAGGTATTAGCAAATCGGCAAGAAGCGGTCCGGCCGGTCCGGTTTACCGGCGCAGCAATTCGCCATACCTGACTTCCGTTGGTGTAAGCAATGCAATCAAGCGCATCGCGAAAGAATACAAGCTCGAAAGAATGGATGAATGGCCGATAGCGCCTTTGGATATTCACTGCGTTGTTTTTCGACTGACGAGCGCAGTCAGTACAAAAGAGTTGCTGGTTGCGCTCAACGCGCGGCCGGATGTTGAGTCAGCACAACTCCTCGAAAACTTCGACGTATATGCCGTTAACCGCGCCGAACTGGCCGATCCCTATTCGGAGCTGCAGCATGTGTTGGCCACGCTGGAAATTCCGCGGGCGCATGCCTGGTCCCTGGGCGCAGGCGTCAGCGTGACGATCGTCGATACGGGCGCAGACCTCGCGCATCCCGAGTTGCTGCATCAGATCGAAGCGCACCAGGACTTTGTCACCGAGTCCAGCGGGGACTTTTCGGCGGATGCGCATGGCACGGCCATTGCCGGAATTATATCAGCGGCGGCGGACAACGGCGAAGGCATCATTGGCATCGCACCAGAAGCGCGGCTCAGCATTTTCAAAGCTTGCTGGTACGACTCCGGTAAGCTTCGCGCCCGCTGCAACAGCTTTACACTCGCCAAGGCCCTGAGCCAGGCAATCGACTCCGGCACGGATATAATTAATCTCAGCCTGGGTGGGCCGCCCGATATGCTGCTGGAGCGACTGGTCCGCGAAGCACTGCGGCAGAACATCATCGTTGTTGCAGCGGCTCAAGCTACGAGCACGCCCGGATTTCCCGCCAACATCGACGGCGTTTTCGTGGTTGAAACATTAAACGTCGGCTTGGCCCACGGCGACCTGCCTCACGCAGCAATCAGCGCCCCTGGTAATGAGATTTTGGTCGCAGTGCCGAACGGCGGTTACGATTTTTCGTCGGGCAGCTCGCTTGCTGCAGCACATGTGTCCGGGGTTATCGCTTTGCTGATTGCAATTGAGCCAGACCTCGGTGCGGACGAAATCAACACTCTGTTAACAACAAGCCGAGTAGCCGGGGCCGGGCCGGTTAATGCGTGTCGGGCGATCGCGCTACTGCTTGAAACGACCGGCTGCAACGACTCCGTCCGGAGCCAGGCAAAAAACAGCGCCTTACAGAGCGACGGATACGGCGAACACGATCTGCGAGCCCGCTGAAATTCTACCTGCCGGGCCGCCGGCGGGTTCATTGTCGTACCAGCGCAGGTCGAAAGTGAAGCGGGAAAGTCTGGCCGACGCTCCAACATCCCAGAAAAGATAATGTGGCGTATTCAGGTTGGACAGGTCATTTCCACCCAATGCAGCGCCAAACATCAAGGCACCGGCAAACGGCCATTGCGTGCGCATCTCCCAATGACGGCCAATTCGATCAAGACCGTACAAGTCATTGGTGTAACCCAGCTCAAATGAGAAGTGCTCGCCAGCGCTCGCTGCCAGCAGCAACTCGTTGTAGGCATAGCTGTGCGAGCCGGTCTCGCCCGGATAAGTGTAATGCAGCACGGCGAGACTCGCTTGCCATGCCGCCTTTGGCGCATAGTTAAAGCCTGCATAAAAGTCGAGTTCGACATGCCGCTGTCCGAAGCGGCTCGACAGGTCGATGGTGCTTGCCCAGGCGCCCACGAACAAACCGCTGTCGTGCTCATAATCAACGCCGAACTGCAGCGCTGGATTGCCATCGGACAAAGCCAGACCCCTGTATATATATTCGCTGGTCAATGTTGCGACAGCATTGAGATCCGAAGCGACAGCCATTGGCGTACCAATCGGCAGGGCAAGAAGAGCGAGTATCGCCTTTTTAGCCATTTCGCCGACTTTTCACGAACTTATCGATGGGTTTTATGCTGTTCGTCGCAAATGGCGCTTTTTCATGTGCAAGAGCAACAGCGATATGGTCGATGGAGTCACCCCTTCAAGCCGCGATGCGTGACCTAGCGTGAGCGGACGGGCCTCCTCAAGTCGTTGCTTCGCCTCATTTGACAGGCCGTGGACCTCGCCGTAGTCGAGGTCCTGCGGCAGCCGCAGTGAGTCCTGCCTGGCATGGGCGTCGATTTCGCGCTGCTGGCGCTCGATGTAGCCCTGATACCTGGCCTGTACCTCGATTTGCAGCTCCACTTGCTCGACCAACTCGTCTTGCAGCCCCGCGCGCCAGTCACCCTCGCCTACCGCTGATAATGCTGCAACCTGCCGATAACTGAATTCCGGACGGCGCAGCAATTCTGCAGCACGGGTTTCTCGTGAGAACTGGCCGCCGAACGCTGCCAGGTCTTCTTTGCTCATGTCGGCCCTGCGAATAAATATGCCACGCAGGCGTTCTTGCTCGACCGCGACCCGCTCACGTTTGTCACAAAAAGCCTGCCATCGATCATCATCGACCAGCCCAAGTTCACGGCCGGCGGGGGTTAGCCGCAGATCTGCGTTATCTTCACGCAGCAGCAAGCGGTACTCGGCCCTACTCGTAAACATCCGGTAAGGCTCGCTTACGCCTCGTGTAATCAGGTCATCTACCAGCACGCCGAGGTAGGCTTCGCTACGGGTCGGATACCAACGGTCCTTTTCCGCAGCAAAAAGCGCAGCATTAATGCCGGCCAAAATACCTTGTGCAGCCGCCTCTTCGTAGCCGGTTGTGCCGTTTATTTGTCCGGCAAAATGCAATCCGGCGATAAACCGGGTCTCAAGCGTCGGTTTCAGGTCCCGCGGGTCAAAATAGTCATATTCGATCGCATAACCGGGCTGTGTGATATGCGCGTTCTCGAAGCCAGGAATTGAGCGCACAAATTCGACCTGAGTTGCATACGGCAGGCTTGTTGAAATGCCGTTGGGGTAGACCTCGTTTGTGTTGAGCCCCTCCGGTTCGACGAATATCTGGTGTGACGCCTTGTCTGCAAAGCGCACAATCTTGTCCTCGACAGACGGGCAGTAGCGCGGACCAACACCTTCAATCATGCCGCTATGCATTGGCGATTCCGACAACGAGCCGCGAATGATGTCGTGCGTCTGCTCGGTCGTTTTCGTGATGTGGCAGAGCACCTGCCGCGGGTGATCCTTGCGCCGGCCCATGAACGAAAAGACCGGCACTGGCTCGTCACCCGGTTGCTGCGTCATCGTTGCATAATCAAGCGTGCGGCCGTCCAGCCTGGGCGGTGTGCCGGTTTTCAGGCGTGCGACGCGCAAGGGCAGCTCGCGCAGGCGTGCCGCCAACGCGTTGGACGGTGGATCGCCCGCGCGACCACCGGCATGTTCGCGGCGTCCGATGAGGATCCGGCCACCGAGAAACGTGCCAACGGTCAACACAACGGCCGAGGCATAAAACTCGATGCCGAACCCGGTTTTCACGCCTCGGACCTTTTCGCCCTCGACAATCAGGTCCTCCACGGTCTGCTGGAAAACAGACAATCCTGGCTGGTTCTCGATGATGCTGCGTATTGCCTGCCTGTAAAGCTGGCGGTCTGCCTGGGCCCGAGTTGCGCGTACGGCCGGGCCCTTGCTCGCGTTCAGGGTGCGAAACTGTATGCCGGCCCGATCTATTGCCTGCGCCATAGCGCCGCCCAGGGCATCGATCTCGCGTGTCAGGTGTCCTTTGCCAATGCCGCCAATGGCCGGATTGCAGCTCATTTGTCCCAGCGTGCCGATGTTTTGCGTAATAAGAAGGGTGCGGGCACCGGCGCGCGCAGCAGCGAGTGACGCTTCTGTGCCGGCATGGCCGCCGCCGATTACGATGACATCGAATTGATTATCTGCAGGCATTGATCATTTCTTGAACAACTTGAGTCCGCGCATTTTAATGACTGCGGCGACAAATACCAGTGTGCGCTCATTTGGTGGGGCCAACGGGTCGCTTTACACGAGCAATTTCAACCGCGAAGATAGCGGCCCACCTCGTTATCGGTAGCTAATCGCTTGCCCAAGCCCGTTTTCCTGACTGCTGTTTTGCTGGCTCTGTGCTTATGCCGGCCCGTCTTTGCCGATGACGCCAGGTCGACCTCTGGCCTCACGCTTGCCGATTGCCGCATCCATGCCGCACCAGGTTATCCCGGAATCAAGGCGCGTTGTGGCGTATTCGAGCGCTACCTCGACCCTGACGATCCGACCTCAACCGTTCTCAAGCTGAATGTTGCTGTTGTGCCCGCATTGAGTCTTGAGCCGGAGCCTGACCCGCTGGTGCCCATTGCCGGTGGCCCGGGTGGTGCCTCGGTAACGTTCTATGCAGGTTACGCGCACGCGTTCGAGAAAGTTCGTCGTCATCGCGACATTTTGCTTATCGACCAGCGGGGTACCGGCGAGTCTGAGTTAATGAACTGCGAGTTCGATGACGACATGCTCGAGGGTCAGCTGTCACGCGCTGAAACAATTGCATATACGAAAGATTGCCTCGAAATGCTGCCGCATGATCCGCGTTTCTTTACGACAAGTGTGGCGGTGACAGATCTGGAAGCATTGCGTGTGGCACTGGGTTATCCGGCGCTGAATCTTTACGGCGTATCGTACGGAACACGCGTTGCACAACATTACGCCCGGCGCTATCCGGACACGACTCGCAGCATTATTCTTGATGGTGTTGTGCCGCCGCAATTGCCGCTGGGCCCGGATATCGCGCTGGAGGCGAACAAGGCGTTGCAAGCCATTTTCAATCGCTGCGCCGAAAGCGATGACTGCAATGCCGCCTTTCCTGATATAGCCAACTCCTTCGCACGGCTCGAAGCAGCACTGTCTGTTGAGCCTGTGTCGGTTGTGCTCGCCCACCCGGTTAGCGGCGAGCGGCAGACGCTTGAGTTTGGCGACGAGCAATTCGCGTCTGCCATTCGACTGATGAGTTACAGCCCGGCCACGGTGGCCTTGATGCCGCTGCTCATCAACGAGGCTGTAAACGACAATTTTGTGCCGCTGGCCGCCACTTACCTGAGCGTGGCCGAAAGCCTGTCCGGACAAATCGCCAACGGCATGCACAACGCCGTGGTCTGTACCGAGGACACGCCTTTTTATTCCGACATCGACACAGATGCGATCGAGAAAACGTACATCGGAGCGGTGCTGACGGAAGCGCTCGATGCCTCCTGTTCGGTATGGCCCGCGGGCATACTGGACGACAACTTGCGGGTGCCGCTCAATACAGACACGCCTGTGTTGTTGTTGTCCGGCACCGCGGATCCAATTACGCCGCCGTATTTCGCCGAGCTTGCCGCGGTTGAGCTGACCAATGCACGACACCTGATCGGCAAAAATCAGGGGCACGGCCTTGCCGGACAGGGCTGTCTGCCCGACATCGTTGGCCGGTTTGTAGAGAGCGCGTCAATCGATGACCTTGACACGGGCTGCATGGAGCGACTGCATGCGATGCCATTTTTTCTCGACTTCGCTGGTCCTGCGCCATGATTATCGTAGACGACCTGCACAAATCGTTCGGTGAGGTTAAAGCGCTTCGCGGTGTCAGCTTTGAGGCTCGCGATGGTTACGTCACCGGACTGCTTGGCCCGAACGGTGCCGGCAAATCAACAGCGCTTCGTGTTCTTTATACCGTTATTCGCCCCGATCGGGGTGTCGCCACCATTGATGGTGTGGACGTCGTCACACATGCGCTTGAGGCTCGCGGCAGGATTGGCACATTGCCGCACGGCGCCGGTCTGTATCCGCACCTCACGGCTCGGGAAAACATTGTCTATTACGCCCGCCTCTACGGCATGGACTGCAGCCTGATCGACGAGCGTGTGCAAGACGTTATCGATCAGCTCGATATTAATGACTTCGCCGATCGACGTAGCAAGGGCTTTTCTCAAGGGCAACGCACCAAGGTGGCACTGGCCAGGGCGCTGGTACACGGTCCGCAAAACATCATTCTCGACGAGCCAAGCAATGGTTTGGACGTCATGGCGATTCGCTCGCTTCGTGAGCTCATCAAAACACTTAAAGCCTCGGGCAAATGCGTGCTGTTCTCCAGCCACGTTATGCAGGAGGTGTCAGCGCTTTGTGACGAGATTGTCATTATTGCCGAGGGCCGGGTTGCGTTGCACGACAGCCCTGATGGCATTCGAAACAGAACCGGCTGCGACGATCTTGAAGAAGCGTTCGTCAAGGCCATCAGTCACGTGGGTGCTTACTGATGTTGCCGGTAAGGGCTGTTTTCCAGAAAGAGGTTTTCGACAACTTCCGCGACCGGCGAACCTTGATGTCGGCCTTGGTCATGGGGCCGATATTCGGTCCCATCCTGTTTGCCTTCGTTATCAATCTTTCGCTTAAGCAATCGATGACGGACGTTACGGTTGCGCTCGATGTTCCCGTTATTGGTCAGGAGCACGCGCCAAACCTTATTGAGTTCCTGGGAAGTCGCAACCTCAACGTCGTCGATGCACCCGCCGACCGGGCGGCGGCGCTCGCTGCAGTGAAGAGCGGCCTGCATGAGCTGGTCGTCGTCATACCGGAGAACTTCGGTGAGGATCTCCGCGACATGGTGCCTGCGACGGTTGAAGTTATTTCTGATCAGGCAGATTCGCAGGCTGAGCGCGATGCCCGTCGGACATTGCGGGCACTCAGAGCGTACAACCAGCAAATTGCGTCTCTTCGGCTGACTGCCCGCGGCGTTAGTCCCGGTGTCATGCGGCCGTTGAATATCGACGTCGTGGATGTGTCAACGCCGAGCGGCCGCTCGGCGATGTTGTTGGGCATGCTCAGTTATTTCTTTATTTTTGCCCTTCTGACCGGTGGCATGAATCTCGCCATCGACGCAACCGCTGGCGAGCGCGAGCGTGGCTCGCTGGAGCCTTTGCTGTGTTTGCCGGTGACCCGGGATCAGTTGATCTACGGCAAGATTCTGGCGGCCTGCGTGTTTATGTCGATATCACTGGCCTTGAGCCTCACCGCATTCAATATCACGCTTAAGTTCGTGCCGCTGGAAGAGCTTGGCATGACACCTAATTTTGGTCCGCTTGAGGTCGTGATCGCTTTCTTTCTGCTGGTGCCGTTTACGCTTTTAGGCGCCGCCCTGATGACGCTGGTCGCGTCATTTACCAAGAGTTACAAGGAAGCGCAGACCTGGGTCAGCATTGTGTTGCTCGCGCCGACGCTGCCTATTCTCGTTGCCAGCATATTAATGGTTCGGGCATCGTCCGAACTCATGCTCATTCCGTCGTTAAGCCAGCATTTGTTGTTGGTTGGCCTCATCAAGAACGAGCCGCTGAACATGCTCGACGTTTCTATTTCGGTCGTTAGTACGCTTGCTGCCGGAGTTGTTTTGACGATGATTTGTGCGCGGCTTTATCGTCGCGAAGGGCTGCTTGTTTAAACGCTGTTGTCTGGCTTGTACGATCGTCTGATTCCCCAAAGGGCAAGCCCGCCTGCGATCAAAAAAGACGCAACATACTCGAGTACGAGAAGGTTTTCTGCAGCAAGAAGGTGCCACGCGCCATCGTCATTCTTCGCTTGCTGATAAGGAATGGCATAGAAGACTAAAACGACTGCGCCGGCAACCACACTACCGCTCATTAACCATTTCGCCCTGCGAAGCGTTACTTTGTACTCCTCCGGGTCGCGTTCCTCTTTTGGTGTTATATGCATCGCCCGTCGATACTCGTGTTCTTCCGGTGTAACGCAACCCAGCCGGGAGACAATCAGAATAGTCGCCAGGCTAAGTACCGCGCCGACGACGATAGGGTGCAGGAACACGGGCGGCGTCACCACCCCAAGCTGCTTCAACAGACTCAGTGACGCGTTGCTCACAAAGCCAACGATGATGCCCCAGAACGCGGCCGCCTCTGTAACCTTGCCCGACCAGACGCTCATGAAGGCAATCGCCCCCCAGGAACTCGCGTAGACGCCGGCGACAAAATAGGTGATCCACAAAATTCTTGGTGGAATGAGATACGCCAGCACCAGGGTAATCAGGCCAATTGCCAGCATCGCGTAGCGTGTCACCCGCAACATTTCGTCGTCCGGTTTGTCGTGCCGCAAGACATCGTTAACGGCACTGAAGCCAACGAGAGAAAGAAACGTGGAGGCCGAGGAAAGGGCGGCCGCGACGATCCCGGCCAATAACAACGCCCCGACAATTGCCGGCATGATGTTCATCGCGGCCCACAACATGGCCTTTTCGCTTTCCGCTATCCCGGAATTGCTGAGGTTGATCGCTGCGCCGGCGAAATACAGCACGGTCCAAAGCGTCAGCAAAACCGCAACGGTCACGCAAGCTGAGCGAATCACCGTGTGTTCGTTGCGCGCGATCAGGTAACGGCTGGCCTGCCAGGGGCTGACAGCAAACACGACGCCCCATGCGAGGCCCATTATCACAGCCCAGGTCAGCGCATCCCCGGCGCTGGCCCACAGCTCGCCTTCGCCAACAGGGCCGTGCCACGCGAGCACGTCCGGCTTTTCGGTGAATCTTGCAAGCTCAGCGACGGTCGCGAACCAGCCGCCCGATGCGTCAACGATGTACGCCAGCGCAAAAAAAGCAATGACGCTAAACAAGATAAACATGATGGTGTCGGTCAATATGACGCCCTTGGAGCCCGAGCTGAAGGTAAACGCCGTATAGCTTGCCCAAACGGCGACCAGCGTGACGCCATAAGGAATGTCGAACACTTCGCTCAACAAAAGCGTCGCACCCTGCGTCACCGCCATCAAATACCCGCCTACGCCCAATATTATTGTGATGCCGGCTACAGCCTGCACCCGATGGCTGTTAAATCGCTTGCCAAAAAACTCGGCGACCGTCAGCGCCCTGCTTCGCCTCAAGAAGCGCCCGAAGAAAATCGCGCCGACAACATAACCAATGCAGGCAATCGGGTTTTGCAGGGCAACCAGCACACCGTAGCCAGAATAAGCGAATCCTGTTTCGCCCATAAATGAATTGGTGCTGACCACGCTGGCGACGAGCGTGCCAACGATGAGCAACGTTGACGCATTTCGTCCCGCTACGTAATAGTCGTCCAGGTGTTTAACCTTGCGTCCGGCATAGAGTCCAACGGACAGGTAAATGAACACGCTAAGCAAAATTACAACTGCGTAAATATTCATGAGCCCATCATCATGGCAGGTACCCGTACTTGTCCAGTGTGCTCGCTGCTGCGTCGCGTATTTTCGCAATGTCGTCTTCTGACAATTTCGCGATTCCTTGCTCGTTCATGTTGCGAATTTTTGAGCTGCTTCCGTGAATCTCCCAGCTCTTGTCGCTTGTTTCGTCCGGCAGCGGATCAATTTCCAGAAAATCTGTTATCGCTCGGAGATTTTTTTTCGGCTCTTCGCAAAAACCTTCATACCTCAGGTACAAAACGTGGTTTGCGTCGGCAGCATCGGCACAGACGATGTCGTCGGAGACGGCCCATTGCTTCGCGCACATTTCTATCGGATACCTGTCGCCGAATTCAGTGTGGCCGTATTTTTGCGGGTTGCCACGACGGCGGAGACCTTCTGCGACCGCGTAACCGTTTCGCACGATGACGATAAAATAGGCAGGCTGAAAGTAGGCGTCCAGGAACGGAATGCGCGCCGCGTTGGCGATGGATTTTTCGTACAGGATGTCGACATCGGCAAACGAATAAGACCACTGCCGCTTTATGCGGTCCGCAATTTTTTGCATGCCCTCACCCGGCAACATTCGCACGCCTTCGATGCACTCAGACCACATCCGGTTCCAGCCGAATTTTTCCGGTCGCGGTAATGCGTCGGTCAGCATAACGCCCTCGATCGGCAACGCGGAGATATCGGGGTGCTCGGACAGGATGTCCGACAAAAGCGTAGTGCCGGAGTTATAACAGCCGATAACAAACAACCACTTTTTCGGCCTGGGCAGCCGACCGAATGGCGCAAGCAGTTTTTGCACAACGCGGTCTCGTAAGAGCTTGCGTTTGAGTCCAGCCATCGGCTCTTACAAGCCCAAATGGCGCCGCACTTCGCGCCTGAATTTCAATGGATGATAGATCTTCGACCCTTTCGCTGGAATCCGCTTCAGGAGCATGGGGTTTGAGTCGCGCGTGTTAGTGCCTGCAACCGTCGTCATGCCAAAACGGTAGCCGGCCTCAAGGGCTCGCCCAGCGGCGGCGGCGTCAACGTCTCCATACGGATACGCGACAGACAAAACGTCTTCTTCCAATATTTTCTGCAGCGCGTCTTTGGACTCGACCAGTTGCCGCTTTTGCTCGTCCACCGAATGCGTCGTCAAATGCGTATGCTCAAGAAGGTGTGATCCGAACTCTATCCCGCCAAGGCGCATCTCACGAATTTCTTTTTCGTTAATAAGGTCAGCCGGCGTCTGGTCTTTGGCCTCCGGCCAGACAGCGCCACGACAACCAAGTTCGTTCATAACCGGATACACGACAGCGGGAACATCATGCCGCCGAAGAATGGGTAGCGCCTCGGTATAGTTATCGTGCAAGCCGTCGTCAAACGTCAACATGACCAAGCGAGAACAAGAACCCTGCGCACCCTTTATCAATTGTCCAAACGTAGTGAATTTTACCGGCTGCTTTTTCAACCACCGAAGATGACCATCAAACTGGCGCGGCGTTGTATACAGCCCGCGCAAACGAACTTTAGCCGGCGGCACAGCAATGTGGTGATACATAAGGATCAGCAACCGCTGCCCTTCGGCCAATTCAAGTTTGCTCACACGCAATGACTCGTCCAGAAACCCCGAAACATTGTGACCGGGTTGCAGCAGAAACTCAAAGTGCCCGCGATCCCTTAATCGCGGGTATAGACCCGCTCCAACAAGCCACCGAACGGACTCAACACCACCCGTAGCAAACAATTAAGTAAACTGTCCCCGGAATTACTTCCCCCCTACTTCCCAATACAAAACTCCGAAAAAATCTTCCCCAGTAACTCATCACTGGAAAACGCCCCGGTAATCTCCCCCAGCGCCATCTGCGCCAACCGTAACTCCTCCGCAAATATCTCCCCGGCCCGCTCATTCGCCAATGCTTGTCGCCCACTGTCAAAGTGCGCCATCGCAGCCTCGATAGCCCGCAAATGCCGCCGCCGCGCGGTAAACGCTCCCTCGCCCAGGTCTTTGAACCCGGCAAGCCGCCGAATTTCTGTTCGCAGGGCCTCGATACCCGCACCGGTCTTGGCGGATAGACTAATCGTGCCAGGCGATCCCCCTTCGCCGGCGGTCTCGTCAACCAGGTCGATTTTGTTGCGCACAATAATAACGGGCATGTCTTCGTGGATGGTCGGCTCAAGCTCGTTGATTGTTTCCTGAATTGCGACGCTGGCGTCTTGTATCCACAAGATGGCGTCGGCCTTGCTGATGGCCTCGCGTGCTCGACGTATGCCCTCCGCTTCGATGCGGTCGGGGTCGCTGCGGAGGCCGGCGGTATCGACGAGTTCGACGGCGAGCCCGTCGATACTGATTTGTTCGCGCAGGATGTCCCGGGTGGTGCCGGCGACTTCGGTGACGATTGCCGCGTCCTGGCCGCTCAGGAGGTTTAGCAGGCTGGATTTGCCAACGTTGGGCCTGCCAATGATGATCATCTGGAAGCCGTCTCGCAAGACTCGTCCAATCGTTGCCCCCTGCAACAACATTTTGAATGCGAGTGCGGTGTCGTCTGCTTTTTTTGTCAGCGCGCTGTCAGACAGAAAATCGATCTCTTCTTCTGGAAAGTCGAGCGCGGCTTCGGTGTGCAGGCGAAGCGCGGTCAGTTGTTGCTGGAGTTCGTCGACAGCGCGGGAAAAAGCGCCGGTTAAAGAGCGAAGCGCTGCTCGCGCGGCTTGTTCGGTGCCGCTGCCGATTAGATCGGCGATTGCCTCGGCCTGCACCAGGTCGAGCTTGTCGTTCAGGTAGGCGCGCTTCGAGAACTCCCCCGGGAGCGCGTGCCGCGCGCCTAGTTCAATTGCAGCTTTTATGACGGCGCTCACCAGCATTGGGCCGCCGTGGCAGTGTAGTTCGACGACCGCTTCGCCAGTAAAGGAGTTCGGCGCCGGAAATGATATGACGAGGCCCCGGTCTATTTCTCGCCCGGTGGCATCCGCGATATGAGCCACCACCGCCTCGCGCGGTGGCGGCAAAGAGCCGGTCATGCGTCTGCAGATTTCTTCGGCGGCGGACCCGGAGAGCCTGACTACGGCAATTCCGCCTGCCCCCGGCGGCGTGGCCGCGGCGACGATTGTGTCTTTGATGTAGTCCGGCGCGTTACTCACAGATCACTCCGGTGCTGTGGTGTCAGTCGCCTTTCTTTTTGCTCTTCTTCTTTGGCGACTTTGATGATTTGTTTTTTCTGCTCTGTTGTTCTTCGGCGACGACCTTGTTGACGTACCACTGTTGCGCAATCGACAACAGCGTGTTGGTCACCCAGTACAACACCAGGCCAGACGGGAAGAAAGCAAAGAAGCCGGTGAATACGATCGGCATGATCTGCATTACCTTGGCCTGCACCGGGTCAGCTGGCGCCGGGTTAAGTCGCTGCTGCATTAACATGGCAGCGCCCATGATGATCGGCAAAATGAAGAACGGGTCTCGTGATGACAGGTCGGTAATCCACAACGCGAACGGCGCCTGTCTCATCTCCACGCTTTCGAGCAAGACCCAATAAAACGCCAGAAAGAATGGCATTTGTATCAGTATCGGCAAACAGCCGGCAGCCGGGTTCACCTTTTCCCGCTTGTACAGGTCCATCATCGCCTGGCTAAGCGCCTGGCGGTCGTCCTTGTATCGATCTTGCAGCGCCTTCATGCGCGGCTGTATCTCGCGCATCTTCGCCATTGATCGGCCGCTCTTCTCGGTGAGCTTGTAAAACGCGCCCTTGATCAGGACCGTGGTCAATATGATTGCAACGCCCCAGTTGCCGAATACGCTGAAGATCTTGCTGAGCAACCAGAACAACGGATTGGAAAGCAGCGTCAGAATTCCATAGTCCACTGTGAGCTTCAGTGAGGGGTCGATTTGCTCAAGTTGGCGCTGGTCTTTCGGGCCGACAAACAAAGTCGTATGGAACGTATGCTCCGCACCCGCCGCCACGGTCGTGGTCGGGCCAAACACAGACGTCGTCGAGATGCTGTTTTTTACTTTTACGTCGTAATGATATGCGACGCTGTCGTCCGGGATTATTGCGCTCAGGAAGTGGTGTTGTATGCCTGCGGCCCAACCGCTGGTCGCGTCGATTTTAAAGGGCCCGTCCAGCAAGTCGTCTCGCTTTAGTTTTTCGGACTTGGCGCCGTCATAAACTATCGGCCCATCAAACGAATAGGTGTCCACGTTAAACATGCTGCGCTCTAGCGGTATTGAAATACGCTTGAGCGTGGTGTAAGACGCCGCACGCCAGCTTAAGTCACTGGCGTTGCTTACGCGGTGTTCAACGTCAATTCGGTAGCTGCCGCGGGTAAAGCGAAAGCGCTTTTCGACCTTTATGCCGTTACCGTCATACCAGAAAAGCGGCACAACGATTTCGTCTTCGCCGTTCATTTCGTATGACCTTGTTGTTGAGGTCATGGTGGCGCCGAAGTATTGCTCGCCTTCGCCGGCGTCAGCGATGAGGCCGCTTTGCAAAGCGCCAAAGCGATAATCGTCTGTGCTTAACAGTTCAACCAGATCACTCGGTCTGTCTTTTGCGATGGGATAGTTTTTTAGCGCAATGCGCTGCAACCGCCCGCCCACTGTGTTGATCTCGACTTCGAAGATGTCCGTACTAACACGGATAATTTCGCCGCTGGCTTCGGTGCTTAGGTCTGACTGCCCGGCCGGCGCCGCGACGGCCGGAAGCGTGGGTGCGCCGGATTCGCTGGTGTCCAGTCCGGGCAGGCTGTCCTCGGCGCCCGGGTCGCTCGCTCTTGGCGTCTCGGCCCGGCTTTGAGAAGCCGCGGCTGGCGTCGAACCATAGTCGAGCAGCCAGGCCTGGTAGGTCATGAACGCCAGCATGCCGACGGCGGCCCAAATAAGAATTCTTTGATTGTCCATTTAGCTTGCGCCTTGCTGCGCGGCGTCCTTGTCTCGGCAGCGGCGCCAGTGGCCCGCCAGAGAAGCAAACAGCGCTTTGTTATCTGCTTTATGTGTTCCAGGCTGGTTCAGCACCACAATGTCCACGCCAGCCAGCTTATCCTGATTTTTCCTGAAAGACTCTCGCACGATTCTCTTTAGACGGTTGCGGTCTGACGCAAGCTTGCAGTTTTTCTTGGCAACGGCGAGCCCAAGCCGCGCGTGCTGCAATTCATTGCTCCTGTATAACACAGTAAACAGCTTGTCTTTGCTTCTCCGGGCCTTCTTGAAGACGCGGCCGTACGACGCCCCGTCCGCCATCCGGTTCCTTCGTGAAAGGCGTTCGTTGCGTTTGTTCTTGAATTCCAGGTTGTCGTTTATCGTAGCCGTAACAATTGCTACTAAGTCGGGACGCTAAGGCTTACGGTGACAGTTGAGCCCGGCCTTTCGCGCGGCGGCGCTTTAAGACCAGGCGGCCTGCTTTGGTCGCCATCCGGGCTCGGAACCCATGGGTGCGAGCTCGCTTGAGTTTGCTGGGCTGGAATGTGCGTTTCATGACCTTAAACCTGCATAAAATCCGGGCTTTAAGTTCCCGGGCGAAAGAAAGCCGGCAAGAGTACGCGGGGGCTCAATTTCTGTCAATAGCTTGTGATAATTGTTGCGCTTTTCGGTGCGTTTGCTGACCGACCCAGTCAGAACCGGCGGGCAGTCCCGCGTCTCTGGCGAAGCACATAGAGACGTTATAGACTGCGCTGTCTCTCCATTAAATAAGAATAGAACCAGTCGTGGGAAACCCCTTGCCGGCAGAGAATTCATTGTGGACCCGTTGCGTGCGCGAGCTTCAGGCCGAGCTGCCGGAACAGCAGTTCAACACCTGGATCCGCCCGTTACAAGCGGTCGACGACGGGCAGGTGTTGCGGTTGCTGGCACCCAATCGTTTTGTGGTGGACTGGATTAACCAGCATCACAAAGAGCGGATCGAAGCCCTTGTCGGGCCGGAGGTGGAGCTGGTCATAGAGGTTGGTTCGCGAGATGCGCCGATTAGCGCTGTTGTCCAGCGTCCACGTGCAGCAATGGCCAAGCCGTCCGCCCCGCCCATTGCGAGCCGCCTTAGCCCGGCGTTTACGTTTGAGCGCTTCGTGGAGGGCAAGAGCAACCAGTTGGCGCGGGCCGCAGCAACCCAGGTTAGTGAAAACCCCGGTAAATCTTATAACCCGCTGTTTATTTATGGCGGCGTCGGGCTTGGCAAAACGCATCTTATGCAAGCAATCGGTAACGCGATGCTCAAGCGTGACCCGGGTGCCCGGGTCAGCTATGTTCATTCGGAGCGCTTCGTCGGCGACATGGTGCGCGGCTTGCAACACAACACCATCTCGGACTTCAAGCGAAGTTATCGCTCCCTGGACGCTTTGTTGATTGATGACATCCAGTTTTTTGCTGGTAAGGAGCGTTCTCAGGAGGAATTCTTTCACACCTTCAATGCGTTGCTTGAGGGCCAAAGACAAATCGTCCTGACCTGTGATCGTTATCCCAAGGAGGTTAATGGCCTCGAAGAGCGTCTCACGTCGCGCTTTGGTTGGGGCCTGACCGTCGCCATCGAGCCCCCGGAGCTTGAAACCTCTGTTGCCATTTTGATGAGTAAGGCCGAAAGCGAATCCGCACACCTGCCCGAAGAGGTTGCTTTTTTCATTGCGAAACGCATTCGGTCAAACGTTCGAGATCTGGAAGGCGCTTTGCACAGGGTAATGGCGAACGCCAAGTTCACCGGTATGCCGATTGATGTTGAGTTTGCAAAAAGCGCCTTACGCGATTTACTTGCGCTGCAGGAACGGCTGGTCTCGATAGAAAACATCCAAAAGACGGTCGCCGACTACTTCAAGATTCGTGTTGCTGATTTATTGTCCAGCCGGCGTAGCCGGTCTATCGCCAGGCCGCGCCAATTTGCGATGGCTTTATCGAAGGAGCTGACAAATCATAGCTTGCCGGAGATTGGCGACGCGTTTGGCGGTCGCGATCATACGACGGTGTTGCATGGTTGTCGGCGTATTGCATCTCTGCGCGAAACCGAAAAACGTATCGATAATGACTATCTGATTTTGTTGCGAACACTTACCGGCTGAACGGTGCATAATTTAATTATTCTCTGTGGAAAAGCTGTTAGCGAGCGTGGTGATTATTTTTGTCCACTGCTTATCCACAAGGTGCTGACGAAAGACAAACAACTAACAGGCCTTCGTTTTCGTATTTAACATATTGATTTCACTAGTGATTTTAGAGTTATACACAGCACCTTGCGTGCTTAATAATAACAAGTAGAATTTATTTCCAATCTTTATTAACAGGTGGTGTTCATGAAGTTCAGCGCTGCGCGAGAAGCGTTACTAAAGCCTTTACAGGCTGTTATTGGGGTGGTTGAGCGTCGTCAAACGATGCCGATCCTGGCGAATGTGCTGCTGGTGGCAAAAGAGGGAGAGCTTTTGATCACGGCGACGGATCTGGAGGTAGAGCTTGTAGCCAGCGCACAAATTGATCTGGAAGCGAGCGGTGAAATTACGGTACCGGGCAGGAAGCTTCTGGATATTTGCAGGGCGTTGCCGGAAGACGCGGAAATAGCAATAGCGCTTAGTGGTGACAAACTTAGCGTGCGATCGGGCCGCAGCAAATTCAGCCTGACAACATTGCCGGCAGCGGAATTTCCAACAGTCGAAGACATCAGTGGCAAGGAGGCGGTAAGCGTAGCTCAGGCCACCTTGGTCAAATTGCTTGAAAAGACGCATTTTTCCATGGCGCAGCAAGACGTCCGGTATTACCTGAACGGCCTTTTGCTGGAAACGGGAAAGAAACACCTGCGTGCAGTAGCTACAGACGGCCACCGATTGGCGTTGTGTGAAGTCGAAATTGATAGCAGTGACGCAACGGAGCAGCAGGTCATTGTGCCACGGAAGGGCGTTCTTGAATTACAACGCCTGCTCAGCGGAGAGGGAAGCGTCAAGCTCGAGCTGGGCAGCAATCACATTCGAGTTCAATTGGACGGCATCCGCTTTACCTCGAAACTGATTGACGGGCGATTTCCGGAGTACGAGCGTGTAATACCGGAGGAAGCGGAAAACGAACTGATAGCGGACCGCGAGTTGTTTAAGGCTGCTTTGCAGAGAACCGCCATTTTGTCGAATGAGAAATATCGGGGCATTCGGCTGATTATTCGGGAGAATGGGGTGGTCTTGCAGGCGCATAACCCGGAGCAGGAGGAAGCAGAGGAAGAGCTGGAGGTTAGCTATAAGGGCGACGACATAGAAATCGGCTTTAATGTTAACTATCTGCTGGACGCGCTGGGAGCGATAGAGTCGGAGCAGGTAACCCTGTCTATTGTGGATGGTAACTCGAGCTGCTTGCTGCGCGAACCGGGCAAAGACGACTGCAAGTACGTTGTTATGCCGATGCGGCTGTAATTTTTCAACTGCAAAACAGTGGCTCTGGAACACCTGAAAACCACTGATTTCCGCTGCCTTGAAGGCGCAGAACTGGCCGCGGACCCGCACTATAATCTCATTTACGGTGCGAACGCCTCCGGCAAGACCAGCTTGCTGGAGGCGATTGCGTATTTGGGGCGAGGAAAGTCGTTTCGCGGCGCTTCCACCCAGGACCTGATTGGCCACGGCCGAGCGGAGTTCGTGCTGCTGGGGCAGGTGCAAAC
>Ga0209987_10000492_pt1 | contig 20719 bp, 20 predicted proteins | sample N074metaG_FD_182134 | JGI IMG/M metagenome (GOLD analysis project Ga0209987, IMG submission 182134) | Deep subsurface microbial communities from Kermadec Trench to uncover new lineages of life (NeLLi) - N074 metaG (SPAdes) (version 2) | ecosystem: Environmental > Aquatic > Marine > Ocean trench...
CGCTTGAGGGCGTGCTGTCAAGCACCCCGAAGCGCCTGGCCAGGGCACCAGGCGGGGCACCATGCGGGGCACCAGGCGGGGCACCTGGCGGGGCACCAGGCGGGGCCCTCTGCCCGAGCCCTGGCTGGCCCTTGCACCCCGGGTGCTATCGTGTATAGTCCCGCGCCTTACGGCCCCTTTTTCGGGGCCGGTGACATAGCTCCTTACCGGTCCCCCCGGCGCAACAGCCGGGCCAACGCCGGTTAGGGTCGGGCGGCTCGGCGCAACGGGCGCCAGCTCCGGCCCGCGAACAGCCGAAGGGAGTCCGAAAGCCATGCCACTCTACGAGTGCGTCTTCATCGCACGCCAAGATATCTCCGCCACCCAGGTCGAAAGCCTGGTCGGCCAATTCTCCGGCATCATCGAGGAAAACGGCGGCAAGGTCGCCGGCTCCGAGATGTGGGGCCTCAGGAACCTGGCCTACCGGGTCAAGAAGAACCGCAAGGGCCACTACGTGCTGCTCAATCTCGACTCGCCCTCGCCGGCGGTCCAGGAGATGGAGCGCAATATGCGCCTCAGCGAGGACGTGATCCGCTATCTGACGGTGCGGGTGGATGAGCTCGAGGAAGGCCCGTCCGTCGTCATGCAGTCCCGCCACAGCCGCGACGACCGCGGTGGGCGCGGTGGACGCGGCGGTGGCTTCCGAGGCGGCGGTGGCGGCTTCCGGGGCGGCGGCGGAGGTGGCGGCTTCCGGGGCGACGGCCCGCGCGGTGGACCGCGCGACGGGCCGCGTGACGGGCCGCGTGACGGGCCGCGCGGCGCGGCGCCGGCGGCGGCCCCTGCTGGGGACAAGAGCGCCACCGAGGACAAGGGCGGCGACGAGAAGCCAAAGGTCGAGGCCGAGGTCGAGGCCAAGACGGAAACAAAGGAGACCGCGGAATGACTATCAGGGTCGTCAGCAAGGGCGTGGGCCGGCGCCGGCCGTTCTTCCGGCGCCGCAAGTCCTGCCCGTTCTCGGGCCCGAACGCCCAAAAAATCGATTTCAAGGACGTGCGGACCCTGCAGCGCTTTATTTCCGAGCGCGGCAAGATCGTGCCCAGCCGCATCACCGCGGTCTCGGCCAAAAAGCAGCACGAGCTGGCGCGGGCGATCAAGCGGGCCCGCTATCTGGCGCTGCTGCCTTATCTCGTCCGCTAGACCGGGGAGAACGCCACCATGCAAGTCATCCTCATGGAACGGATCGAGAAGCTCGGCCAGATGGGCGAAGTCGTGACCGTCAAGCCCGGCTATGCGCGCAACTACCTGTTGCCCCAGGGCAAGGCCCGGCGCGCGACCAAGGAAAACTTCGCGCTGTTCGAACAGCAGCGCGTCCAACTCGAGGCAGAGAACCTGGAACGCCGCGAGGAGGCCGAGAAGGTCGGCGCCAAGATCGACGGCTTGAAGGTGACTCTGATCCGCCAGGCCGGTGAATCGGGCCAGCTTTACGGCTCGGTCAACGCCCGTAATCTGGCCGAAGCGGTAACCGAGGCCGGCTTCACCATCACGCACGACCAGATCAGCCGCGACCATGCGATCAAGACGCTGGGCCTGCATCCGGTCAAGATTCGGCTGCATCCCGAGGTGAGCGCCACAATCACCGCCAACGTGGCCCGTTCGGAAGCCGAGGCCGAGGCCCAGGCCGGCGTCGACCACAACGTTAGCGACGAAGAGCAACACGCCGCCGAAGAAGTCGCCGCCGCCGAGATCGAGGCCGAGGATACCGCCGAGGATACTACGGAGGGCACGGGCGGCGCGGAGTCCGAGAAAGACGCCAAGGACGCCTGAGCACCACGCTTTTTTACGACAGACAATTGGGCGGTGGTTCGGGCAATTGGGCGGTGGTTCGGGCAATTGGGCGGTGGTTCGGGTTTCGGACTACCGCTTTTTTTTGCGCTTTTTTTTGCGCTGTTGCATCGTGCTATAATGTGGCGAATCGAAGAAGGTGCGAGTCGGGTTATCCCCGATGTAATTTTTATCCACGTCACGTAAAACAATCTCTCGCGCCGAACCTCTGCTAACTTGCGCCGCGATGGAACCCAATCAGCACTCCAATCTCGCCGAGCTACCGCTTCCCGAAGACGATGACGGCGATTTTCGCGCGCCGCCGGTCAACTACGAGGCGGAGCAGGCCCTGCTCGGCGCGATCCTCGAGAACAATTACGCCTACGAACGGGTCGCCGATTTCTTGCGCCCCGAGCACTTTGCCGACGCAGTGCACGGGCGCATCTTCGGGGCCTGCGGCAAGCTGATCGAGCGCGGCCAACAGGCCAATGCGATCACTCTCAAGACATTGTTCGACCGCGACGAAGACCTGGCCGAGGTCGGCGGCGCACAGTATCTCTCCAAGCTGCAGAGCAGCACGGTCACGATCATTAATGCCGCCGATTACGGCCGCACGGTTTACGACCTGTTTTTGCGGCGCGAGTTGATTGCACTCGGCGAGGACGTGGTCAACGACGCCTTCGAGCAGGACATCGACGTGACCGCGATCGATCAGATCGAGGCCGCCGAACAGAAGCTTTACGGCCTGGCCGAGGCGGGTCAGAGCGAGGGCGGCCTGACCCCCTTCAAATCGGCGGTCATCGAGGCGGTCAACATGGCCGAGGCCGCGCTAAAGCGCGACAGCCACGTGGCCGGTGTCTCGACCGGATTTCGGGACCTCGACAAGCTACTGGGCGGCCTGCACGAATCCGACTTGATCATCCTCGCCGGCCGGCCGTCGATGGGGAAGACATCGCTGGCCACCAATATCGCCGCTTCCGCCGCCATAGCGCGCCGAAAGAAGAAGGGACCGGACGGCACTGAAATCGAGGTGCCCGAGGTGGTTGCGTTCTTCTCGCTCGAAATGTCGACCGAGCAACTGGCCACGCGAATCCTTTCCGAGGCCGCCGAAGTTCGGTCCGACGCCATGCGGCGCGGCGAGATCAGCGATAAACAATTTTCCGCTGTTTTCGATGCGTCGCGGGCCCTATACACACTCCCGCTGTTCATCGACGACACCCCGTCGCTCACCATCGGCGCGCTGCGCACCCGCGCGCGGCGCCTCAAGCGTCAGCAAGGCCTGAACCTGATCGTGGTCGATTACCTGCAGCTCATGCAGGGCCCGGCCGGCATGCGCAACGACAACCGGGTCCAGGAAGTTTCCGAGATCACTCGTGGCCTCAAGGCCATCGCCAAGGAACTCAACGTGCCGGTGATCGCGCTGTCCCAGCTCTCGCGCCAGACCGAGCAGCGCGACGATAAACGGCCGCAGCTCTCGGACCTACGCGAATCCGGCTCGATCGAGCAAGATGCCGACGTGGTGATGTTTATCTACCGCGAGGAATATTATCTAATGCGCGAGAAGCCGAGCCAGCGCGCCAACGAAAAGGACGACGACTTCGTGCGGCGCGAGGCGCGCTACGCCGAACGTAAGGAGGAGACCCGCAACAAAGCCGAGGTCATCGTCGCCAAGCAGCGCCATGGCCCGATCGGCACCGTCGAGTTGGCGTTCCGGGGCGAGTTCACGCGCTTCAGCGACTTGGTAGAGGACGACCACCTGCCCGAGCGGCGCGGCAGCTCTCAGTCCGGCGATGTGCCCTTCTGAGGAAACGGTCCCTGGCGCGCCCGGCGACACCGATCCCGAAGCCGCGCGCGCCGGCGCGATCCTGACCATCGACCTGGGCGCGCTCGCCGACAACTATCGGCGCCTTTGCGCCGAGCTGGGCGGCGTGCCCTGCGCCGCCGTGGTCAAGGCGGACGGCTACGGCCTGGGTTTGACGCGGGTGGCGCCCGCCCTGTTCCAGGCCGGCGCGCGGCGCTTCTTCGTGGCCCAACTCGGCGAGGCGGTCGCGCTGCGCGGCGCGGTCCCCGAGGCGGCCGAAATATTGGTGCTCAACGGCTTGGCCGCCGGTCCGGCAGCGGAGTTCCGGGCCCGGCGCATCGTTCCCGTGCTCAATTCCCTCGGCGAGGTCGACACCTGGCGCGCCGAAGCGCGCGCGGCCGGAAATCCGCTGCCCGCGGCGCTTCACATCGACACCGGCATGAGCCGCCTCGGCCTGCCCCGGGGCGAACTCGATACACTGGCCGCCGAGCCGGGCCGATTGGACGGAATCTCGCTGACCCATGTCATGAGCCACCTAGCTTGCGCGGACACGCCTCGGCACCCGCTCAATGCCGCCCAGCTCGCCGAATTCCGCGCCGCGCGTGCGCGCCTGCCCGCCGCCCCGGCCAGCTTGGCCAACTCCTCGGGCATCTTCCTGGGCGCCGACTACCATTTCGACCTGGCCCGCCCCGGGGTCGCGCTCTACGGCATCAATCCGATCCCCGGCCGCCCCAATCCCATGCGCCAAGTGGTTCGCCTGCAAGGAAAAATACTACAGCTGCGCGAGATTGACGCTCACCGAACCGTTGGCTATGGTGCGAGCTATCGCGCCGCCGAGCCGACCCGAGTCGCGACCGTCGCGGTCGGATATGCCGACGGCTACCTGAGGTCGCTTTCGAACTGTGGCAGCGCTTGGCTCGGCAATCAGCGGGTCCCCGTGGTGGGACGTGTCTCGATGGATTTGATTACCCTCGACGTCACCGGCGTCTCCCCCAACAGCGCGCGGCCTGGCGCCTTGGTCGACCTGATCGGGCCGGAACTCACCGCCGACCACGTCGCGGAAGCCGCGGGCACCATCGGCTACGAGATTCTGACCAGTTTGGGCCGGCGCTATCACCGGGTCTATATAGGCGGTCAATACCAATGAGCGCTGATAATGACCCATAGAGACGGCTTCCCAAGGTTTTCGGCAAGGAGCGTGTGGCGCAGCGATGCGGCACATCGGCAGCCGCGCGCCCCGTCCACAAACATTGGGCCGCCCGAAAGCCTTGGGAAGCCGCCTGCGGTCGCGCGGGCGAACCGGCAGGGGACTCCCTTGGGGCGTCGGGAAGCCTTGCCGATGACCCACATCGCCCGCGGCTCCCCTCCTGCCCGCCCCCTGGCCCGACGGATCGCCCACGCGATCTCTATGGGCCATTATCAACGCTCATTGGTATAGGACATGCCGATTCTTCAACCTATCGGCCGGACCGTCCTGCGATTTTTCGAGGCCACCGGCCGGTTGAGCCTGTTCGCGTTCACCGCGATCACCCACTGCGTACGGCCGCCGTTCTATCCGCGCCTGATCGGCCGCCAGATGGTCGAGATCGGCTTTTACTCGCTGCCGGTCGTCGGCCTGACCGCAATCTTCACCGGCATGGTGCTGGCGCTGCAGAGCTACACCGGCTTCGCTCGCTTTTCCGCCGAGAGCGCTGTCCCCAACGTGGTCGTCGTCTCGATTACGCGCGAGCTCGGCCCGGTGCTCGCCGCGCTCATGGTCGCCGGCCGGGTCGGCGCCGCCATGGCGGCCGAAATCGGCACCATGCGCGTGACCGAGCAGATCGACGCCCTCGATACGCTCGCTACCAATCCGTTCAAGTACCTGATCGCCCCGCGCCTGATCGCGGGGTCGACCATGATGCCGCTTCTGGTGCTGATCGCCGATGTGATCGGCGTGTTCGGTGGCTATGTGGTGTCGATCTACAAGCTGGGCTTCAACCCCCACATCTACCTGAAAAATACCATCGATTTCATGGAATTCCAGGATGTGGTCTCCGGACTGGTCAAGGCCTCGGTGTTCGGCTTCCTGATCACGCTGATGGGCTGCTACCACGGCTACAACTCACGGGGCGGCGCCCAGGGCGTCGGCGCCGCGACCACCAACGCGGTGGTGTCGGCCTCGATCCTAATCCTGAGCTTCAACTACCTCATCACCGAGATGTTCTTCGCCAGATGACCGATTCAGCCAATTCAACGCAAACCGCCGCGACTCCGGCCCTGGCCACCCCCAAGATCCGCATCCGCGGCCTGCACAAGTCCTTCGGCGACAAGGTGGTGCTCGACGGCCTCGATCTCGACGTCGGCGTCGGCGAGTCGGTGGTGGTGATCGGCGGCTCCGGCACCGGAAAATCGGTGTTGCTCAAGTGTATCCTAGGCCTGCTCCACCCCGAGGACGGCAGCATCGAAATCGACGGCGAGGAGATGGTCGGCCTGAACGGACGGGAGCGCGACCGGGTCTTGCGCAAGTTCGGCATGCTGTTTCAGAACGCCGCCTTGTTCGATTCGCTGCCGGTCTGGGAAAACGTCGCCTTCGGCCTGATCGAGGGCGAGCGCAAGGAGCGCGACGAGGCCAGGGTGATCGCGTTCGAGAAGCTGGCCGCGGTCGGCCTGGGCTCGGACGTGGGCCTGCTCTCGCCGGCCGAGCTCTCGGGCGGCATGCGCAAGCGCGTCGGCCTGGCGCGCGCCATCGCCACCGAGCCCGAGGTCATCTTCTTCGACGAACCGACCACCGGCCTCGACCCGATCATGGGCGACGTGATCAACGACTTGATCATCAAGTGCGTGCGCGAGCTCGGCGCGACCGCGCTGTCGATCACTCACGACATGGCCAGCGCGCGGAAGATCGCCAATCGCATCGCCATGCTTTACGACGGCAAGATCATCTGGGCCGGGCCGGTGGCCGAGATCGACGCTTCGGGCAGCGCCTACGTGGAGCAGTTCATCCACGGCCGCGCCGAGGGGCCGATCAAGATGCAGCTCCGCGCCCTCTAAAGCCTTGGCCAAGGCCCGAGCCCGATACGTCTGTCAGAGCTGCGGCGCCGCGGCGGCCCGTTGGTCCGGGCGTTGCGAAGCCTGCGGCGCGTGGAACGCGATCGTCGAGGAGGCGTCACGGCCGAGCCCGCCCGGGGGCCTGGGAAAAGGCGGCGGGCGCCGCGGCAAGGCGATCGAATTCGTCGGCATCGAGGGCCAGGCCGATGCCGAACCTCGCCGCGCCAGCGGAATCGCCGAGTTCGACCGGGTTTGCGGTGGCGGCCTGGTGCCTGGCTCCACGGTATTGATCGCCGGCGACCCTGGAATCGGCAAGTCGACCCTGTTGTTGCAGGTCGCCGGCGCACTCGGCGCGGGAGACGGGCCGGCGGACTCGGCCGTCTGCGCTTACGTCTCGGGCGAGGAGGCGGTTGAGCAGTTGCGCTTGCGCGCGCGCCGCTTGGGCCTGACCGCCGCGCGGGTGCTGCTCGCCACCGCGACCTCGGTGCGCGACATCGCCGCCAGCCTCGACATCGCGAAACCGCCGGCCGTGGTGGTCATCGATTCGATCCAGACCATGTTCGTGGACAGCCTGGATTCGGCGCCGGGCACGGTGTCCCAGGTGCGCGCCAGCGCCCAGGAACTGATCCGTCTGGCCAAGGCGCGCGGTTTCGTCCTGCTGCTGGTCGGTCACGTCACCAAGGATGGCCAGATCGCCGGGCCCAAGGTGCTCGAGCACATGGTCGATACCGTGCTCGCCTTCGAGGGCGAGCGCGGCCACCAGTTCCGCATCCTGCGCGCGACCAAAAACCGCTACGGCCCGACCGACGAGATCGGCGTCTTCGAGATGACCGACGCCGGGTTGACCGAAGTCGCCAACCCCTCGGCCCTGTTCCTGGCCGAGCGGCGCGGCAACCTGGCCGGCGCGGCGGTCTTCGCCGGGATCGAGGGCAGCCGCCCGATCCTGGTCGAAATCCAGGCCCTGGTCTCGCCCTCGCCGCTGGCGACCCCGCGCCGGGCAGTGGTCGGTTGGGACGGCGGGCGCCTGGCCATGGTGTTGGCCGTGCTCGAGGCGCGCTGCGGGTTGGTATTGGCAGGCAAGGAGGTCTATCTGAACGTCGCCGGAGGGTTGCGCGTGGGCGAGCCGGCGGCGGATCTTGCGGTCGCCGCCGCCCTGGTTTCCGCCGCCACCGATCACCCGGTCCCCGCCGAGACCGTGGTATTCGGCGAAATTGGACTGTCGGGGGAGATTCGCGCGGTCAGTCAGGCCGAGGCGCGACTCAAGGAGGCCGCCAAGCTGGGCTTCACCGGCGCTTGGACGCCGACGCGGCGCAAGAGCGGCGGCCGCAAGAAAGCTGGCCAGAGGAACACTGACCAAAAGGATGGCGGAAAAACCGGCCTGGAAGTCCAGGAGATCGCTCACCTGCAGGACCTGGTGCGCCTGGTTACCGAACCGCGCGGACCTCGGCTGGCGGCGGCGCGCGGACCCGAATCGGGCTAGGAGGGCGGATCGGAAACCATGGATACGCCTCCCATCAATCTGACCGATGCCGCGGTCGTTCTGGTGATCGTGATCTCGGGCCTGCTCGCTTTCTTCCGCGGCTTGGTCCACGAGGTCCTAGCGGTGATTTCCTGGATTGGGGCGGTGATGGCGACGCTCTATGGATTCTCCTACGCCCGGCCCTATGCCACCGAGCTGATCTCGGTGCCGCTGATTGCCGATATGGTCGCGGGAACCAGCATCTTTCTGGTCACGCTCGTCGTGTTGTCGTTGCTGACCAACTTCGTCTCGCACCGCATCCGCAGCAGCGCCCTGGGGCCATTGGACCGTTCCCTCGGGTTGGTCTTCGGGTTCTTGCGCGGCGCGGCGCTGATCGCCGTCGCCTGGCTCCTCTTTACCACGCTGCTGCCGCGCGAGGACCATCCGGCATGGATCACCGAGGCCAAGGTCCGGCCGCTGGTGGAGCGCGGCACCGTACTGCTGGTCTCGGTCCTGCCAAAGCGGCTGCGTGGCGAATTAGGTGAAAAATCCGGTGCCGCCAAGACCGGGCTCGAGGATCTCAAGCGGCTGCAGGATTTTCAGAATTTACTCAATCCGCCCGCGAAAGACGATGCGCCGACCGGTGAACCCGGCTATAACACCCGCGAGCGGAACGAGATGCGGCGCGCCATCGAAGGCATCGGCGGAACCGGTGAGGAATCTCAGTGATCGCGAGCCATCCTTTCGACGATAAGCTCCACGAGGAATGCGGCGTCTTCGGCATTCATCGCCACAAGGACGCCGCCGCCCATACCGCGCTTGGCCTGCATGCCCTCCAGCACCGCGGCCAGGAAGCGGCCGGCATGGTCGTCTACGACGGCAAGCAGTTCAACGCCCATCGCGAATTGGGGCTGGTCGGCGACATTTTCTCCAGCGAGCGGGTGATGAACCGGCTGACCGGTCACGCCGCGATCGGGCACACGCGTTACTCGACCACCGGGGAGACGGCGCTGCGCAACGTCCAGCCGCTGTTCGCCGATCTGCAGTTCGGCGGCTTCGCCCTGGCCCACAACGGCAACCTGACCAACGCGATGGCGCTGCGCCGGGAGTTGGTCGCGCGCGGTTCGCTGTTTCAGTCGACTTCCGACACCGAGGTCATCGTTCACCTCATGGCGACCTCGGAGTACAAAAGCGTGGTCGACCGCATGACCGACGCGCTGCGCCGTATCGAGGGCGCCTACTCCCTGGTGGCGCTGACCGATTCCTGCGTCATCGGGGTGCGCGATCCGCTCGGCGTGCGGCCGCTGGTGATCGGGCGTCTGGGCGAGACCCACATCGTGACCTCGGAGACCTGCGCGCTCGATATTATCGGGGCCGAACTGGTGCGCGAGGTCGAGGCCGGCGAAATGGTGGTGCTGGACGACTCCGGTATCCATTCGCTGCGACCTTTCCCACCGTCACGGCAACGCTTTTGCGTCTTCGAATACATTTACTTCGCCCGTCCCGATTCGGTGATGGAAGGATCGAGCGTTTACGAACGGCGCAAAGAGATCGGCGTCCAACTCGCGAAAGAGAGCGGCATCGAGGCCGACGTGGTGATCCCGGTACCCGATTCAGGCGTGCCGGCGGCGATCGGCTATGCCGCGGCCGCGGGTATTCCCTTCGAGCTCGGCATCATCCGCAACCACTACGTCGGGCGCACCTTCATCGAGCCGGCCCAGCAGATTCGCCACCTCGGCGTCCGTCTCAAGCACAACGCCAACCGGGCCAGTCTGACCGGCAAGCGGGTGGTGCTGGTCGACGACTCCATCGTCCGCGGCACGACCTCGGTAAAGATCGTGGAGATGGTCCGCGCGGCTGGCGCGACCGAGGTGCATATGCGCATCGCCGCGCCGCCGAACGCCCATTCCTGCTTCTACGGCATCGATACGCCGGAAGAAGGCGAACTTCTGGCCTCGCACATGGACGTGGCCCAGATGAACGCGCATATCGGCACCGACAGCTTGGCGTTTATCTCCCTGGACGGTCTGTACCGGGCCATGGGCGAGCCGGGACGCGATCCCGACGCGCCACGGTTCTGCGACGCCTGTTTTACCGGGGACTACCCGACCCAACTGACCGACCGCGACGGCGACGAACAGTCGAACCAACTGTCCCTGCTGGCCGAACTCGCTTGAGCCAGGCCGCAAGAGTTGGCGGCGGGGCAACCGGCAGCGGCCGCCTGGCCGGACGCATCGCGCTCGTCACCGGAGCTTCGCGCGGCATTGGCGCGGCCGTCGCCCGGCGCTTCGCCGCCGAGGGCGCGCAGCTGGTCCTGGTCGCGCGCACCGTGGGCGGGCTCGAAGAATTGGACGACCGGATTCGGGAGGACGGCGGCCAGGGCGCGACCCTGGTGCCGCTCGATTTGCGCGAGTTCGACGCCATCGACCGCCTGGGCGCCTCGCTCTACGAGCGTTTCGGCCACCTCGACGTGCTGGTCGGCAACGCCGGTGTGCTCGGCACGCTGTCGCCGGTCGGCCACATCGAGCCGCCGGGCTGGGCCGAGGTCATGGACATCAACCTGACCGCCAACTGGCGGCTGATCCGCAGCCTCGACCCGCTGCTGCGACGCGCGGAGGCCGGCCGCGCGATCTTCGTCAGCTCCGGCGCGGCGGCGACGGCGCATGCCTACTGGGGCGCCTACGCGGTGTCCAAGGCGGCGCTGGAAATGCTGGTCAAGACCTACGCCGCCGAGCTCGCCAAAACCAACGTTCGCGCCAACTTGATCGACCCCGGCGCGGTCCGCACCGCCATGCGCGCCAAAGCCTTCCCGGGCGAGGACCCCGAGACCCTGCGCACTCCCGAAGCCGTCGCCGAGACTTTCGTGGAGTTGGCCGAGGCCGCCTGCACCAAGAACGGCAAGGTCGTGCGGGCTTATTGAAGCTCCGAGACTTCTATTTTTTCTTCGGTGCGTAGGGGTTCTCGCCCTTGCGTAGGGCGATTCGGATCGGGGTGCCGGGCAGGTCGAAATCCTCCCGGATCGCGTTCTCCAGATAGCGCAGGTAGGAATCGGGCAATTTATTGGGCCGCGAGCAGAAAATCGCGAAGCTGGGCGGCCGGGTCTTGGCCTGGGTGATGTAGCGCAGCTTGATGCGCCGTCCGCCGGGCGCGGGGGGCGGGTGGCGCTCGATGGTGGTGGCCAGCCAGCGGTTGAGAGCGGCGGTGGGAATGCGCCGGTTCCAAATTTCATAGGCGGTGAAGACCGCGTCCAGCAGGCGGTCCAACTTGTCGCCCCGGAGCGCCGAGATGGTCACCACCGGCACGCCGCGGGTCTGTGGAAAAGAGCGCTCCAGGCGATCGGAAAGCGCCTGCATCGCGCCCGCGCGGTCGGGACAGAGGTCCCACTTGTTGACCGCGATGACCAGCGCCCGCCCCTCCTCCACGACCTGGCGCGCGATGGTCAAGTCCTGTTTCTCCATCGGCGCCTCGGCGTCGAGCAACAACACCACGACATGGGCGAAGTTGACCGCCCGCTGGGTATCGGCGGCGGACATTTTTTCCAGCTGCTCGACCGCCTTGGCGCGGCGGCGCAGGCCGGCGGTGTCGATCAAGCGGATCGGCTGGTCCTTGTAGCTCCACTCGATGGCGATGGCGTCGCGGGTGATCCCGGCCTCGGGCCCGGTCAGCACCCGCTCCTCGCCGATCAGCTTGTTGACCAGGGTCGACTTGCCGACGTTGGGGCGGCCGACGATGGCGAGCTGCATCGGCCTGTCCTCGTCCGCCTCCGCGGCCGATTCGTCTGGCTCCGTCACGTCGCCAATCGCCGCCGCGATGGTGTCGCGCAGATCGGAGAGGCCGAGGTTGTGCTCGGCCGAAAGCGGCACCGGCTCACCCAGGCCGAGCGCGAAGGCCTCCATACGGCCGGCCTCGCTGTCCCGGCCCTCGCACTTGTTGGCGGCCAGGACCACCGGCGTGGATCCGCGCCGCAGCCAATCGGCAAAGTGTCGATCGAGCGGCGTCAGGCCGGCGCGGGCATCGATCAACAACAGCGCCAGATCGGCCGACTCCACGGCGCGCTCGGTCTGGTCGCGCATGCGCGCCTCCAGACTCGCCGCCTCGGCCTCGTCGAGCCCGGCAGTGTCGATCACCGTGAACGTGAGATCGAACAGCCGCGCCGTGCCCTCGCGCCGGTCGCGGGTCACGCCGGGCTCTGCGGCGACCAGCGCCAGGCGCTTGCCGACCAGGCGATTGAACAGCGTCGACTTGCCGACGTTGGGGCGGCCGACGATGGCGACCGTGAAGCTCATGTTAGCTATATCTCGTTATCACCGCGCGCGCGGAATCGCGCGCTAGCGCTCAGCGCAGGACCACCAAACTGGCGCCCTCGGTCAGAAAATACAGGCTGTTGTCGGCCACTACGGGCGGCAGGAACACGCTGTCCGGCAACTCGATTTCACCCAGCACCTCGCCGCTGTAGGGCGAGATCGACAGTGCCTGCCGGTTGGAGCCGGCGACGATCAGGCGGTCGCCGGCCAGTACCGGTCCGGCCCAGTGGATCGGGCCTTCCTGTTCCTCGGGATTTGTGAAACGTTCGAGCGGGCGGACCCAGCGGATTCGACCCTCGCGCCGGGTCAGGCACACCAGCTGCGCGTCGTTGGTCAAAACGAAGATAAACTCGCCGCCGATCCAGGGCATCTGGATACCGCCGAGTTCGACCTCCCAAGCGCGTACGCCGCGGCGCAAGTCGACCGCGACCATGCGCCCGGAATGGCTGATCGCGAAGACCACGTCGCGGTCGATCACCGGCGCGCCGCGGATGTGTGCGATATCGCCCAACGGGTCGACCCGGGTCACCGAGGAGAGGCTGTCGCTCCACAGGAGGCGGCCGTTCTCCGCCAAGAGGCCGATGATCTCGCCCGAGGAATATGGCACGATCACGGTCGAGCCCGAGACCGCGGGACTGGCGCCGCCGATCAGGCCCGTCACCTCCTGCAGCCCGCTGTGGCTCCACAGCTGCGCGCCGTTCTCCGCCGACAGCGCGATGGTCTGGTTATCCAGCGTTACCACGAAGACGCGCCCACCGGCGGCCGTGGGCGCACCGCGCACCGGTGCCGGCACCGATTGTCGCCAGATCACCGCGCCGGTTTCGGCGTCGAGCGAGAACACCTGCGCGAAGCCGGTCGAAACGTAGATGCGCCCGGAATCGTAGGCGATGCCGCCACCAAAGTAACCGTCGTCCTCGTACTCCGGCTCCACGTCGGTGCGCCATATGAGCCGGCCGCGCGCCGCTTCGTAGGCCGAGATCGTGATCAGCGAGTCCATGGTGTAGACCACACCATCCACGACAAGCGGCTGGGCGAGCAGGCGGCGATCGTCGCTCGAACCCTCGCCGATATCGGCGCTCCAGACCCGCCGGGGGGAGTCGCCGAGGGCCAGGTGGTACATGGCATGCTCGGGATTGCCGCCGTATTGAGTCCAGTCGCGGTTGACGTAGGGTTTGGACAGCTCAACCGGCAACCCGGCCACGGCCGGGTCCGGGTGCAGACCGCGATCGAGGTTCAGAATAGCGATGCGTTCGCCGGGCAGGATTATCTCCGATGTGCCACCGAAGAGATCGTCGTAGGTATCTCCGACCGCGCTGCACGCCCCGAGCAAACCGGCGAGGCCGAGCGCCGCGGCGATCTTGGTGGTGCGGTGCGCCATGAACCGGCTATTCCTTGAGCACGGCCAACATCTGCGTCGCCCGCTGGCGCAGGCCGGCCGGCGCCTCACGGTCATCGGAAATCTGAGTATAGAGCGCGCGGGCAGCCGCGGCGTCGCCCTCGCCGAGCGCGATCACCGCCAGCAGCTCGCGGGCGGTCGAGCGAAACGGTTGGCTGTCGGTGGCGAGCGGCTGCAAGCGCGCGCGCAAGGCCGCCGAATCGCCGCCGTCGATCTGATGGAGAACCGAGAACAGGGTCGCGGCATCCTTGAAGCCCGGCCCCAGACCGGAGCCATCGGCGATCCGGTCCCAGACCGCGATCGCACCCGCGGTATCGCCGCTTTCGACCCTGAGGCGCGCCTCCTCGAAGGCCGCAAGCCCGCTGTAGCCGCTGCCCGAGGCCTCGCTCAGGTCGGTCATGGCGTCGAGCCCGGCCGCCACCTCGCCGCCCTGGGCCAGCTCGCGCGCCGCGCCGTAACGATCCGAGAGCTTGCCCCGCTGGTCCAGATCGTAGGTCCGCCAGCCCTGCACGGCGGCCACGCCGAGCACCACGGCGACGGCCAGCGAGATGATCTGGAGGCCGTACTTCTTCCACAGCTTTTCCAGATTATCGCGACGAAGATCTTCGTCGACTTCCTTGAATATATCGGCCACGAACCCTCTCTCGGCGCCTGATGAAGGGGCGCTAACATAGCCCGGCGCCGCCCCGTGATAAAGCGTTTCGCCGTGCCCTGCCGGCGTCTTTCCTACGCTGCGTAAAACCCCGGCAAAACTACGCCGCCCGCCACTTGATCGAGCAGCCCATGGAGGCGATCTGCTCGGCCGGGCCCTGCCCGGTCTCGGCGATCCGCGCCATGGCCTCGTGGAGCTCGCGCCGGGCGCCCTCGACCAGGGTGGTCTTGGACTCGTCCAGGCGGCCCCGGTACTGCAGCTCCAGATCCTTGTTGAAGCCGAAGAAATCCGGCGTGCAGACCGCATCATAGGCCCGCGCCACCTCCTGGGTCCGGTCGACCACGTAGGGGAAACCCAACCCATGGCGGATCGAGAATTGCTTCATGTTTTCAAAGGAATCCTCCGGGTAATCCTCGGGATCGTTGGCATTGATGGCGACGACCCCGATACCCATGGCCCGCAGCTCCTCGGCCTCCCGGGCGACCCGGCCGATCACCGACTTGACGTAGGGACAGTGATTGCAAATGAACAGGACCAGCGTGCCCTTGGGTCCGCGCACCCGCTCCAGCGTATAGGTCTCGCCATCGACGCCGTCGAGGGCGAATTCAGCCGCCTTCCAGCCAAATTCGCAGATCGGTGGTACCGCCGCCATGTTCCTTGCTCCCGCCTGTCTCGAGGTGCCGGCCGTTCCGGGCTCCCGCCCCGGCCTGGCCGCGATCCTTTTCTGCAATCAATAGCCCGAAAGATCAAGGGGTTGCGCCCGGACCTCGTCGGCTCTGGCTGACATCGCACCGAACCTGGAACATCGGGCCTTTTCCGAGCCCTGGATCGTTCCCGGGAAGAATAACGATATCAATGAATTAGAAGGCATTTTCCTAAACGATTTTTTCACCTCCCGGGCGCAGACTGGCGATCCGGGAACATTCGGCCAGGAGGGCCGGATTCCGGAGTTTCGATCCGTCGTGCTGATCCCGAAAGGGATCGGCGCCCGAATCCGGATGCGAAGGAGCCAAGGTATGTCTCGTATCTTCGTCATCCGGGCCAACCTGTCGGGCCTGAGCGCCCGCGGGCGGCCAGGCCCTTACCGTCTTCGGCGACACCCCGAGCGCACCCCGCGCACCGACCCCGCCGACCCGCGTTAACTAATTTTCGCCGCCATGGGCCGCCTCGCCAACCGGCGAAAAAATAGGCGTCTGACCGCTGGACGGGGGGGGCTTTTTCGGGAACACTAGAGCGCAACCTACCTCAGATTGGGTCGGATCAGCGCAAACATGGCCAAGCTCTATCGTCTCAACGAGCTCTCCGCTTCAAGCCGGACGACCTTTTTCGACCGTAACGAGCTCGGCCAACTGCTTTCCCTCTATAGCCGCCAGGTTTCGAATGGACAGTGGCGCGACTACGCCATCGACCAGAAGGGCAACAGTGCCGTGTTCTCGGTATTCCGGCACAGCCACGACGCCCCGGCGTTTCGCATCGCCAAGCAGGCGGGACGGGGCACGGCGGGCAGCGCCTACATCGTTTCCAGCGGGGCGGAAACCCTGATCCGGGCCAACACCATGGCCGAGGCCCTCAGCGTATTCGGCGGCAGCCTGCGGGTGGTATCGTAGTGCCGTTATCATAGTTGCGGCACCGGCCCGCACCCCCACCCGGCCGCCCACGTGAGTATTATTGGGGCGGCCGGGTGGGGGTGCGGGCCGGTGCGCGTTCCGCGAAAGCGGAACCTGTAACTTACGCCGCTTTCTCCACCGCGAGCTTTTCGACTGCCACCCGCGCGCCTTCCCGGGCCATGGTTTGATCGAGCAGCTTGGCGCAGGCGTAGACCGCGTCAATGTGCGGACAGGGCGTGCCAGTGAGCCGGCCCATCTCCATCACCGAGCCGATCAGGGCCTCGATCTCGAGCGAGCGTCCGGCCTCGACGTCCTGGAGCATGGAGGTCTTGTGAGCGCCGACCCCGCGCGCGCCCTCGATACGGCGCTCGATGGTGTGGCGGAACTCGATGCCCAGCTTGCCGGCGATCTCGGCCGCCTCGCGCATCATGGCTTCGGCGAGCCGGCGGGTCTCGGGAAACTCGGCCATGTCGACGAGCGTCGCGTGGGTCAGCGCGGAGATCGGATTGAACGAGAGGTTGCCCCAAGCCTTGAGCCAGATCTCCGAGCGGATCGAGGTCAGCACACGGGACCGGAGCCCGGCCTCGACGATGGTGTCGTGGACCCGTTGCAGGCGCCCGGTCTCGGTGTTGTCCAACTCGCCGACCGGGAAGCGGTCCCCTTCGACGTGACGGATCACCCCGGGCGCGATGACGCCGGCCGCTGGATAGACCACGCAGCCAATGATGCGCTCAGGCTCGATCCGGGCCTCGAGCTTGCCGTCGGGATCGAGGCATTCGAGCCGGCGGCCGTCGAATTCGCCGCCGTGCTTCTGGAAGTACCACCAAGGCAGGCCGTTCTGAACGGTCAGCACCATGGTGTCCGGGCCGTAGAGCGCCGGCAGCTTGTCTGCGACCGCGGCGAGGTAATGGGCCTTGATCGCCAAAATCACCAGGTCCTGGGGGCCGGCGTCCTCGAAGGTGGCGGTCGCGGCCAGGTCCTTGGCCAGGTATTCCGTGCCGTCCGCCCAAATCAGCTTGAGGCCGTTGCTCTTGATCGCCTCGAGATGGGCGCCCTGGTCGATCACCGTGACTTGGTTGCCCGAGAGCGCCAACCGCGCCCCGAGCAGGCCGCCGATGGCGCCGGCGCCGACGATACAGATTTTCATGCTTGCCTCCTGTCGTGTCTGCCGAGCGACCTGCGCGGCGCGCTTATTGTTCGAACACGTTGCGAAGAGTCCCCACGCCCTCGATCGAGACCTCGATGGTGTTGCTGGGTTCTTTCATGGACCCGACACCCAGCGAGGTGCCCACGGCGATCACGTCGCCCGGATAGAGCGTCATGTCGTGGGACAGCAGGCTGACCAGGCGCGGCGGTGGAAAAATCATATCGGCGATCGGATAGTTCTGGCGCTCCTGCCCGTTGAGCACGGTGCGCACCGACAGCGTCATCGGATCGAGCCCGGTCGCCACCGCCGGGCCGAACACGCCGAAGGTATCGAAGCTCTTGGCCCGGACCCACTGGGCGAAGGTCGAGTCCTTGCTGATCAACTCGGCCGCCGTCACGTCGTTCACGCAGGTATAGCCGAAGATGTAAGGCGCGATATCGGCCTCCGGCACGTTTTTGCATTCCTTGCCGATGACGATGCCGAGCTCGCCCTCGTAGACCACCTTGCCGTCGTAGGCGCGCGGCCGGCGGATGGTCTCGCCGGCGGCCAGAAAGGAATTTCCCGCCTTGAGAAAATAGAGCGGCTCCGCCGGTTCCGGTACCTTCATCTTGGCGGCCAGCGCGTGGTAGTTGTTCCACAATGCAATCATCTTGCTCGGCTCGGTCGGCGTCAGCAGCCGCACCTCAGACAGCGCCAGGGTTTGCCCGGTCGCCCGAGGGGCTCCGGTGGCGCCGGCGAACATGTCGCCCTCGTGTTCCGTGATGCTGTCGCCCTCGAGCGTGCCGAACCCGGTTCGGCCGCCAACCTCGAATCGAACCCAATGCGCCATGCCTTCTCCCATTTTAATTGGCCCCACTTTAATTGGCCCGTGACGAGGGGCCCGCGTGGACCCCGCCCGTGGACGCATTTCCGCCGACGCCCCCTCGGGACCGCTCGGCCGCGTTGTTGCGCTAACGAAAAGGCAATGCCGCGTGAGGTCAAGGGCGGATCGCCACAGAGTGACCGACCGGTCTGACAAACAGTCCGAAACGCCGCCGATTTGTCGGTCTACGTTCCTTGCGCAACTAAAATGTTCCTGTTATGTTCTTACTAGGAACAAACCCCTAATGGTTGCAAAAATCATGGCGGGCTTCAAGCGCAGGGAGTTGGCGGAACGGGATCGGCGCCTCGGCGCCGCCACCCTGGGCGACCTCGCCGGCCAGGGGGTCGCGGTGTTCTGCTGGTGCAACCGCTGCGGCCACAATGCCGAGCTCGCCACCGAAACCCTGATCGAGCGCCTCGGACCGAAGTTTCCGGTGCCCGATGCCGGCGCTCGTTTGCGCTGCTCGTCCTGCCAAGGCAAGGACGTGGCGACCCGCCCCGCCTGGCCCAGCCTCGGCCAGGTGACGCGGCACAGTTAGCGCGTCATGCGCTTTGTCGAGACCGCCGCTACTCCCACTCGGCCCCTACTCCCACCCGCCCCCTACTCCCACTCAATCGTGCCGGGGGGTTTGGAGGTGACGTCGTAGACCACCCGGTTGATGCCGCGCACCTCGTTCACGATGCGGGTCGCGACCTTCGTCAAAAAGCCGTGGTCGAAGGGATAGCTGTCGGCGGTCATGCCGTCGGTCGAGGTCACCGCCCGGAGCGCGCAGACGTGTTCGTAGGAGCGCGCGTCGCCCATGACCCCCACGGTCCGCACCGGCAGCAGCACCGCGAAGGCCTGCCAGATGGCGTCGTAGAGCCCGGCGTTGCGAATCTCCTCCAGATAGATCGCATCGGCCTGGCGCAGGATCTCGCATTTCTCGACCGTGACCGCGCCGGGGATGCGGATCGCCAGGCCGGGGCCGGGAAAAGGATGGCGCCCGATCAGGCTATCGGGCAGGCCGAGCTCGTGGCCGAGCGCCCGGACCTCGTCCTTGAACAGCTCGCGCAGCGGCTCGACCAGATCCATCTTCATGCGCGCGGGCAGGCCGCCGACGTTGTGGTGCGACTTGATGGTCACCGAGGGACCGCCGATGAACGAGACCGATTCGATCACGTCGGGATAGAGCGTACCTTGGGCCAGGAACTCGGCGCCGCCGAGCTTGTTCGCCTCGTCGTCGAAGACGTCGATGAAGGTGGCGCCGATGATCTTGCGCTTGCGCTCCGGGTCGTCGACGCCCGCGAGCTTGCCGAGGAACAGATCGGCGGCATCGCGATGCACCAGCGGAATGTTGTAGTGACCGCGGAACAGCGCGAGCACCTGCTCCGCCTCGCCGGCGCGCAGCAGGCCGTGGTCGACGAAGATGCAGGTCAACTGCTCGCCGATAGCCTCGTGGATGAGCACCGCGGCGACCGAGGAATCGACCCCGCCGGAGAGCCCGCAGACGACCCGGCCGTCGCCGACTTGAGCCCGGATCTTGGCGATCGCCTGATCGCGGAAGGCGGCCATGGTCCAGTCGCCGGCGCAGCCCGCCACTTTGTGGGTGAAGTTGGCGAGCAGCTTGGCGCCGTCGGGGGTGTGGACCACCTCCGGATGGAACATCACGCCGTAATAGCGCCGCGCGTCGTCGGCGAAGATCGCGAAGGGCGCGCCCTCGGAGGTGCCGACCGGGCGGAAGCCCTCGGGCAGGCGGATCACCCGGTCGCCGTGGCTCATCCAGACCTGATGCCGCTCACCTGTGCGCCAGACCCCCTCGGTCAGGCCGCAGTCGTCGGTCACCTCGACCGTGGCGCGGCCGAATTCATGGTGCTCGGAGGGCGCCACCTCGCCGCCGAGATAGTCGCACAGCGCCTGTTGGCCGTAGCAGATGCCGAGCACCGGTACGCCGAGGTCGAACACGATCCCGGGTGCGCGTGGGGTCTCTTCGGCGGTCACCGAGGCCGGCCCGCCGGACAGGATGATGCCCTGGGCGCCGAACGCGCCGATGCGCTCGGGCGCCACGTTGAAGGGCAGAATCTCGCAGTAGACCCCGCTCTCGCGCACGCGCCGGGCGATCAGCTGGGTAACCTGGGAGCCGAAGTCGAGAACTAGGATACGGTCGCTCATGGCCGTTTCTATAGTGCCGCCAACAGCGAGTCCAGGATTGGCGCGCTGGCGCCTTGTCACAGCGCGAGAGGCTGCCCAAACAACGCCCCGGAACGCCGGCTTTTCAGCGGAGTATGCCGGCTTTGCATCCAACAGCGGTCATTGGCGGGCCAAACCACTCTCGAGTCGGAGGCAGGGATTGTCGCCATCCTTGCCGCGATTGCCGATGAAAGGCAGTAGCGATCCCAACACATTGATCGGGCTGAGCAGAACCTTGCCAACCTTTTGAGCAGTGGCGCCAGAGGCGTTGACCTCCACTGAAGGATTCGCCAGCGGTCCTTTGATCCCAAACGGCGTGCTCATCGCGATAAGACTCTTCCGCTTGGCCTGAGGGTTGAAATTCAGATTTATGAATTCTTTAACAAAGTCGATACTGCCCTCGCCCAAGACCAGGATGTGGGGCGTGTCGAGCAGCACGGTTTGGCTTTGGGCCAGACCGTCCTGGACGTCAAACCGCAGGATCAGGCAGGTGATGTC
>Ga0209987_10000493_pt1 | contig 20694 bp, 17 predicted proteins | sample N074metaG_FD_182134 | JGI IMG/M metagenome (GOLD analysis project Ga0209987, IMG submission 182134) | Deep subsurface microbial communities from Kermadec Trench to uncover new lineages of life (NeLLi) - N074 metaG (SPAdes) (version 2) | ecosystem: Environmental > Aquatic > Marine > Ocean trench...
TTTTCGAGTTCAGCCATAGAATCTATCACAGCATCAGGCTCATATCTACGAATATCTTCACCGTGGTTATAGCCGTAGCTGGTGCAAATAATCTGGAATCCGGCGGCTCGCGCGGCGCGAACATCATTGCTTGAATCACCTAACATCAATGACCGTTGTGGATCGACCTGCATGCGTTGTGCGGCGGTTAACAAGGGCGTTGGGTGCGGTTTCTTTTCAAGCGTATCGTCACCGCAAATAACCACCTCGAAGTAATCGGCTATATCCAGGTCATGCAACAGTGGGTGGGTGAATTCGGCGGCCTTGTTGGTCACACAGCCCATCCGAAAAGTGCGACCTCGCATATAGTCGAGACCCTGTCTCACCCCTTCGTAGAGGTAGCTACGCTTCGAGTTATTTACCTTGTAATGCGACTTGAATAGTGCCAGGGCACTTCGATACAGGGTTTCTTCCGGGTCGCCATCGAGCGCATTCATCAATGCTCGCTTGACCAGACGCTCGATGCCATTGCCAACCCAGTGTTTGACCCTATCTTCACCGCGCGTCGGCATGTCGAGGTCTAGAAGCATCTGATCGATGCTGTAGGCCAGATCGGGCACACTGTTTACCATAGTGCCATCGATATCGATAAGCACCATTTCGGGAACTTTGATCGGATTCAAACTGTCCCGACCGTGTCCAGTGCACCCCGCATCTTCGCCACTATGCTATCGTAATGATTGTTGTCACTATCACTAGCAGAGCCGAAGATGGCCGAGCCGGCAACGAAGGTATCCGCACCCGCTGTTGCTATTTCGGCAATATTGTCGACCTTGACGCCGCCATCGACTTCGAGTCGAATTTTAAGACCCGAGCGATCTATGATCTGCCGCACCTGCTGTAGTTTTCCCAGTGTCGAGGGAATGAAACTCTGGCCGCCAAAACCCGGGTTGACCGACATCAGTAAAATCATATCGACCTTGTCTAATACGTGGTCGAGAAAAGAAAGGGACGTAGCCGGGTTGAATACCAGACCGGCCAGGCACCCGCAATCTCGAATCAGGCTCAGGCTGCGATCAATATGGTCTGAAGCCTCCGGGTGAAAAGTAATATAGCTGGCACCGGCACTGGCGAAATCGGGAATAATACGATCCACCGGTTTGACCATCAAATGGACATCGATCGGAGCACTGACACCATGATTTCTCAGCGCTTCGCAGACCAGTGGTCCGATGGTTAAATTTGGCACATAGTGATTGTCCATCACGTCGAAATGAACTATATCCGCGCCCGAGGCGATGACATTATCGACTTCTTCGCCGAGCCTGGCGAAGTTGGCTGAGAGGATCGATGGTGCGAGTTGGTAATCCGGCATGAATACTCCTGGTTGCGAGAAATCTGGCTCGCAATGTACACCATAACCAGCCCTATTACAGCCCGAATCGCGCTTCCTATTCCGAAATTTCCGGATCTATTGCAATGGGGTTAGCCAGGGTTCGGAGTAACAATGGGACCGCCCAGGCATAGAAGAAATAACTTTCGTCATTCCGGCCTCCGAGCCGGAATCTGAACCTCACATTTATCATTCCTGCGTAAGCAGGAATCTAAATACAACAGTTACTTGATAAATTCGTTGATAAAATACCGTGTAACCAGTTATAAACTACCGATATAATCGGCCAGATTATCGATGTCGTCATCGCTAAGGCCCGCCGCCATCGCATTCATCGTCGGGTCTTTACGAGCACCACTGCGAAAATCGGTAAGATTCTTACGCACGAATGCAGCATCCCTGCCTTTCAGCGTAGGAAAGGTGGGAACAGTACTTTTGCCACCGGCACCATGGCAACCAATACAACCTTTGGCTGAATAGGCGGACTGACCAGCCGCAGCATCGGCATAAGCCGAACCACTAAAAACCATCGTCAATGAAAGGGCTATCGCTGCAATAAACCTCATAATTTCAATCTCCCGGGTAGTAAAAAATGGTATGCCAATAGATAATGGCAAATAATAATTGCGTCATTGTGGCAAAGCCATTCAAGGTTGTAAAGCCTAGCAAAAGTAGCTTAATCGCTGCTGAACATATGATTGATTCAAAAAAACACAGGCAAAAAATCGGGCAGGACCTGAAAATTAACTCGAATGCAAACCACCATTCATTGAGTTTTTATACGACCTGGGGGCTGTTCTCCCCTCGCGCAATCGATGAGGGTTCGCAAATGCTACTCGACTATCTCGACATTGACAGTGCCGACGACTGCCTCGACCTGGGATGCGGGTATGGCGTGCTCGGATTATGCATGGCCAGGTCGGCACCCGCCGGGCACAGTTTGCTGGTTGATAAGGATTTTGTAGCGGTTGAATACGCGGAAAAAAATCGACTGCTTAATAAGATCGAAAATGCTAGCTGCCTGCTGAGCAATGGCTTTAACCAGATCCCGAAGCAGCAGTTCGATTTGATCGTTTCTAATATCCCTGCCAAGGTAGGCAAGGAAATGTTATACATTTACCTGTTTGACGCGCTGGAATACCTGAAACCCGGTGGTTCATTTTATATCGTCACGATCACCGGTCTGCGTCAGTTTTTCAAGCGTGGATTTCACCAGGTGTTCGGACACTACGATAAAATAAAGCAGGGAAAGACCTATACCGTGGCCCGTGGGATAAAACAGTCCTGATGAGCCAAGTGCCCGGGAGGGGAAATTTATATTTGGATTAAACCGACCCAAGTTTCTTTTTAATTTCGTCTAGCTGCTTGCGGGCTTCGATCGTATCGCTAGCCAGGCAATTGATATGCCCCATCTTGCGTCCTGCGCGCGCCTCGGATTTACCATAGAGATGCAATTTCATATTCCCCTGTCCAAGTACTTCTCCCCAGTCGGGTGTGCCATCCCGTGGCCAGAGATCACCGAGGATATTCCACATTACCACCGCACTGTGTTGTCTGCTTGAACCTGCGGGAATTCCGCACATCATGCGCAGCTGTTGCTCGAACTGCGATGTCTCGCAGGCGTCGATGGTAAAATGGCCCGAATTATGCGGCCGTGGCGCCATTTCATTGACCAGCACTTGCTGGTCAGTGGAGATGAAAAACTCGACCGCAAGCACACCACAATAATCCAGGCCATCGGCAATGCTGCGGGCTGCCTGCCTCACTGCTATGCCTGTTTCCTGGGAAAGCTCGGCCGGTGCAGCCGATATATCCAGGATGCCGTTGCGGTGTTCGTTTTGCGCCACCGGGAAATAATCGACATCGCCCGTTTCGCTACGACATAAAACCACGGATACTTCCATGGCCAAGTCTATTTTTTTCTCCAGTACGCAGGCCTGTGAGCTAATCTGATTGTAGGCTGTACCTAGCTCGTCGAACGAGTTGCAGACGAATTGCCCTTTGCCATCGTATCCGAGCGTTGCGGTTTTTAGTATCGCCGGGTATTCAAAATTTTCTGCCAGCACCAGGTCAGCGTCAGAATTAATCGCAAGATAGGGTGTCGTGTTCAGGCCCTGCCGGTCAAAAAACTTCTTTTCCAGAACCCTGTTTTGCGCGATTCGCAGGGCACTGGCCGACGGGTGAACCGGTAGAGATTTCGCCAGGTAATCGAGTGTATCGGCAGGTATGTTTTCAAACTCGGTGCTGACCGCGGCGCAATGCTGCGCCAGGTCATCCAGTGCCCCCCTGTCGTCATAAGCCGCTTGCAGGTGCCTGCTCGCCGTCTTGCCCGCCGGGCTGTCGGCATCCGGATCGAGTACTATGACCTCGTAACCCATGGTTCTCGCCGCAATAACAAACATGCGCCCAAGCTGACCACCACCTAACATGCCCAGCGTACTGCCGGGGAGAATAGCCATCAATTCTGCGGCGGTAATTTCATTTCTAAAACCGCATCGCGCTGGCTCGCACGGAAATCATCGAGTTGCTTTGCTAGCCCGGTATCGCTCAAAGCCAGCATCGATATCGCAAACAGCGCGGCGTTGATCGCACCTGCCTTACCGATCGCAAAGGTCGCCACCGGAATTCCCCTCGGCATTTGCACTATAGACAACAGCGAGTCTTTACCATTCAAATGTTCGGACGGAACGGGTACACCCAGCACCGGGACCGTCGTATGAGAGGCTAACATGCCGGGCAGGTGAGCCGCACCACCCGCTCCCGCGATGATGCAGGAAAGGTTTTGTTCACCGGCGCTCTTGGCGAACTCGGTGAGTAAATCCGGTGTGCGGTGTGCAGAAACTACTCGCAGCACCTGTTCAACGCCAAAACGCTCAAGGGTTTCGACCGTATGTTGCATCACCGGCCAATCACTATCACTGCCCATCACTACTGCAACCAGGGGATCTGACATGGCTTTCTCCGAGTAATCCCAAAAAAGCCAGCGATTATAACTCTTTTTATTGCTAAAAAACTAATCCGGCACCAGCGTTATGATATGATTTCGCCGCTATTTTTCCGGCCCATCGAAAATTTCATCGTCAGATCTGCCAAATGAGCTCTTCCAACGAATCGTCCGCCATCTTTGAAACCAACATCGAAAATCTCGAATTGATCGCGAGGGGCAAGGTGCGTGATATCTACCGCATCGACAACCAGCATATGCTCATTGTTTCGACTGACCGTTTATCCGCATTCGACGTCGTATTTCCCCAACCGATCCCGCAAAAGGGAGAACTGCTCACACGCATATCCAACTTCTGGTTTTCCAGAACATCCGATACGGTCGAAAATCACCTGAGCAATCTAAAGCTGCAGGATTATGTTTCGCAGCGGGACTATCAGCAGCTGGCCTCACGTTCGATCATCGTGAAACAGCTGAAAACCCTGCCTGTCGAAGCCATCGTGCGCGGATATATCATAGGCTCAGGTTGGAAAGACTATACGGCCAGTGGAGCGATTTGTGGCATTCAACTTCCCGCTGGATTGCAGCAGGCGGAGCAGCTGTCCGAGCCCATTTTTACACCATCGACCAAGGCCACGGTTGGTGATCACGACATCAATGTCAGCTTCGGGCAGGTGGTCGATTTGATCGGCGAAGAAAAATCGAACCAGGTACGGGAGATTGCCATACAGTTATATCAATCGGCGGCGCATTATGCGCGTTCCAGGGGTATCATCATCGCCGACACCAAGTTTGAATTTGGTATCGACGAAAATGATCAGCTGGTATTAATTGATGAAATTCTGACCCCCGACTCATCGCGCTTTTGGCCTGTCGATCAATATCGTGTCGGTACCAGTCCTCCCAGTTTTGACAAGCAGTTTATTCGCGACTATCTCGAAACCCTGGACTGGGACAAGACCCCCCCGGCACCGCAGATCCCGCAGGCTATTATTGATAAGACGCAGCTGAAGTATCAGCAGGCACACGATATTCTGGTTGGTATCGATTCCTGAAGGTTAAAAATCGCCTGATTGATCGAAGCACAGTTAAAAATATCGCGCTAATTCAAGTAACAAATAGTCGTCGTTGGCGAGGGCTATCAACGGATCATTGACATCGATATTGGAAAACAACTGCACCTCAATCGTGCCCTTCCAGTTATCTCCGATACGTCTATTGCCTTCAAGCCGGAAGGTCTGACTTCCCTTTTCAGTATCAACCACAAACCCGGCAAGCAATTCACTACTTTGTACATCGTTAAACGCGAAACGGGCGCCAACAAATAAATCCCGATCGAATACTCCACGTTGTCCCTCGTCGCGACTATCGTAGGAATATTCGGCGAGGCTACCGACGTTTATATCCGAGTCAAAAACGCTATAGAAGGTATATTCAAATCCGCCGGTCAAGGCCTGGTAGGCAGACGGGCTGGTATCACGATGAATCATTTCCAGCTTCCATGTCCAGTCTTCGACAATTAATTGCAGATCAAGGGCGACCTGTGTCATCTGCAGGTAAACCGGAAACAGTACAGCTTGACCGTTACTATCCACTCCGGGGACAAACTGCGGATCACGATTGGTGCCTTTGAACAGCGAAATACCCAGATCGAGATTACCGTAGGCCTGCGAAAAACGAATTGCATAATCGATATGCTTGTTTCCATCAGAAGATTCGTAAATAGGAGCCGTGGTATCGACCACCAACGGTAATCTCAGGCGTCCCTCGGCTGCCGGGAAAGTACGTTCCCGAAAACCCGTCAACAGCAGAAAATCCAGGACACCCCAGTCCCGATAGCGATTCAGATGAATCATCGGTTGGCCGAGCTTGTCTTCCCCGTCAATACCCTCGACCCGGTCGATCTGGTTAATCACATCGACCAGGTGTTGGCTCTCGGTTACGCCCCAGAACATGGTATTGATGCCGACGCGCCATTCGTTGTCGCCGTCGAGGTGTAGCCATAACAGTTCTCGAATATCGGCATGCTGCCGTCCTGCGTCCTTGTTATCCGCGCGCAGAAAAAACTCGGTACTCCAGGAGTCGTCACCATCATTCCAGTCTCCAGTCCATCGGGGTTCGAAAGACAATGTCAGATTGTCATCCATTTGATCGGGAAACTGGCCTGGCTGACTAAAACTTAGAGCTTCGACAGCGATGTTACCGGAAAATTCCTGCGCAGTTATGATAACTGGACAGCCTGCCAGCATGATCGAAAGGGCAACCCATTTCACTGTTTTATTTGATTCGCTTCAACGATTGCGAGCGAAAATCCCGATCGGTCAAACCGGTCTGAAACTGATAGTCTGTCCACTCCAGCAGCGTGCTCTTGCCGGTTAAATGATTCACCATATGCATCTTTCCGGGACGCCAGTAGTGCCCCAGGTATTGATTGAAATCACTCGCCACCAGGGTCTTCAACAGGGCTTTTTTTCGGTCATAATAATCGACTTTAACCAGCCGATAGGCTTCCTTGTCGAGCCAGGTCACCTGGCGGGTATAACCCGAGTACTTGTATTCGGGCTTACGTTCGATGACATAACACTGCCACTCACCGCAGGCTTCTTCGCGTAAAAATTTGTAGCTGTATTTTTCTACCTCCTGCGAACTTAAATCCTCGAAGGCGAAAGTACTGCCCATAAAAGGTCCCGACTTGTTGCGCGAATTGATTCTTTTCACCTTTTTTAATGCCGGCAGGTAGAGCCACTGGTCATCGGCTTCGAGACCGTGGGAGTAGGTTAACATCGCGGTCCCCTTGACATCCGCCGGCTGGTCAAAAATCGACAGGCTCTTGTCGCCATCGTTATCAACCTCGAGCGTTTTGATGCGGATATTGCGCGTCGAGGTTTTGCCAGTTTTGGACCGCAGGGTCATGGTCATATTTGCGGTAAAGTCGGCAAAGCCCTTGTCATAGGCGTCGGCAGCTTGCGCGATTTCTAGCCCCCGCTGTTCTGCACTTTGTGCATATAGTTGCGAGGGCAACAAAGCCGTCGCAATCATAGCGACGATCAAATATTCTAATTTAGACATGGCTATGCTCCTTACCATCTAAGGCCATCAGCAACGGGGGTAAGAGTAGAAAATCCGCAACAATCGCAAATATAATGGTGACTGCGGTCATAACGGCCATATCCGAGTTCAGCTGGAAAGCCGAGAAGCTGAGCACGAAAAATCCCGAAATCAATACAATCGAGGTCACCACCAACGCCAGCCCCACGGTATTGAACGCATAACGCACGGCGTCTTGCGCATCCAGCCCTTTTTCACGGCGCGCTCGTAGGTATTTGCTTAAAAAATGCACCGTATCATCGACCACTATACCGAGCGTCATGCCGATGACTACCGACAATGCCAGGCCGATCTGCCCAACCATAATGCCCCAGAGACCAAATGCCAAAGCGGCCGGAATCAGGTTTGGAATCAGGCTCAGCAATCCGATTTTGAGCGAACCGAGCGCAAAGATGAGAATTAGCGAAATCAGGATTAACGCAATCGTGGTGCCGAAAAGCATACTCTTGATATTACGTTCACCGATATTACTGAACATAATAGTCGGGCTTGCACCGTCATTTTGCATACTGGCCTGTACATTGTCCCTGAGCCACTGTTGCGCTCGTCGCTCCAGAGCGAGCACTGTCCTGCTGGTCATGTTGTACAACATCACGGTCATGCGCGTGGCCGACTTGTCGATATCGATCTGGTTATTCAGGTCGAGACCGTAGGGCAGCGACATTTCGTAAAGCAACAAATATTGTGCGGCTAGTTCGCGTTGCCCGGGTAATTTGTACCAGGACTGATCGTCGCCATGCATGCTCCGGTTCAGGCGTTTGAAGGTATCGGACAACACGTTGACATGGATCACCTCGGGTTGTGCCAGGTACCAGTCGGCAAACTTTTCGATGTTACGTTGGAAATCCGGATCACTGACACCGCCCTCCAGCCCCGACTTCAATGAATAATCGATCAGGTAGAGACCGCTTAAATTTTCCGAGGCAAAATCAGCATCCCGGCGAAATTCGATTTTTTCGTTGAAATACTTGACGAAATCGTCATTCAATTCATTTTTCGGAACAAACGATATCAACAACAGACAACCGATCCCCATTGTAACCAGCAAGCGTTTCCTGTTAGCAATGACGAATTCTGCAAATTTAGCCATTGCTATACTCGAAGCTGTTTCCCGCACCCTGTGCGAGTCGGGCAACAGCATCATCGTCGCTGGAAGAAAGGTAACACTCAAAACAAACGCTATCATCACGCCCATTGCGACAATATTGCCAAGGTCATGGAAAGGCGGCGCATCGGAAAAATTCATACTCAAAAATCCGATTGCAGTGGTCACGCTGGTAAGAAATACCGGTTGCAAATTGACCCGGATACTGTCGACCATGGCCTCGTGTTTGGATTCACCCCGGCGCATATCGAGCACATAGGTCATCAATATGTGAACACTGTCGGCTATCGCCATCGTCGGGATGATCATGATCGCGGCAACCGATGGCGGCGTGAGTGCGATACCAAACCAGCCCGCGAGGCCCATCGCGCCGATGATCGAAAAAACTATAATCATTAAGGTAGTGAAAGTTCCGCTCAGGCCCTTGACCCAGAAATACAATACGACGATAAAAACCAGCATCATCCCGGGAAACAGGGTCGTCATATCATATTGGCTGGCTTCGGGAAAAGCCTGGTTCATCATGATGATACCGGTGAGTTTGACTTCGATGCCGGGAAACATCTGCCGGAACTCTTCACGCAGGTCGCGAACAAAGTCCACCACCTGGGGATTTTCAACTATTGGGTCTACGCCTGGTAATTCGATGGTGATATTGACACCGGTTACATGCGCTTCGGGTGATATCAGGCGATTGATTAATACCGGTTCATGCAGGGCAATATCGCGGATCTTCGCCAGCTCCGCATCGCTCATATTGCCGGGTTCAAAGGCCAGGTCTTCAACCAGCAAATCGTCTCCTACCGCCGAGGTATGCTGGTAATTGGTCAAGGATTCGACACGACTCGAATGCGGGGTTTCCCAGGCGCGCTCGGTCACCCAGGCAACGGCTTCCAGGGTCCTGTTGCTGAATACCTTGCCATCCTCGGGGACCAGCAAAAACATCACGTTGTCGTTTTTGGAATAGGTATCCTGTAATTCCTCAAACGCAAGCAACTGGGGATTGTCTTCACCAAAAAATATCCGGTAATCGTTGGTAAAGGTCAAAAACTGCGCGCCAAAACCCATCGACATGACCATCAGGATGCTCAGGATTACGGTTAAAACCTTATGTCGAATAATAAATTCAGCGTAATTTTTTTCCATCTGGGTACCTTACTGTTGTTTCCGTATCAGTTGTAAATATTGAATCAATCCACTACCGGCGTGGTAGAGTTTATCCAGATTTTGAGCCACCTTGGCCGCACTCAGTGCGCCTTCCATCGTCGCGACTATGGTTACTGCCAGTGTATAGGGGTCAACTTCATCAATAATATGCCCGGAATCTTTTGCCTCGGTCATCACCGTGGCTATCGACTGATGCCACTTTTCATAAATATCGATCAATCGGGTACGAAATCCTTCGTCGATCGGCGCCATTTCCTGGGCAAGATTAGTCAGCGGACAACCGAGGTTAATATCGGTGATCGAAAAGGCTTCACCCGACTGTCGTATCAGCTCGATAAAGCCATCGATCGGGTTTTCGAATTGCTCCAGCGGTTGAATAAAACTTAAATGGATTCGTTGTGCGATGACCTCATCGATCACCGCGTAGCCGAGCGCCTTCTTGTTCGGGAAATGATGGTATAGCGCGCCCTTGGTGACCCCGGTACGCGCAAGAATATTGCTCAGGCTAGCAGCCTGGAACCCCTGACTATGGATTTCCTTGTAAGCGGCAAACAATATTTTGCCGCGCGTATCCGGCTCAACGTCTTCCAGCGGACGCCACCAATATACTTCATCTTCGCAAATTTCGTTCATCGGATACCAGCCATACCAATCGGTATGCTTTATAATACCGACCGGTATGTATGTCAATAACTTTTTGCCGATTGCGGAAAAACTTCCAGGTTTTTTGTAACTACCCCATATTTGCCGGTATCATTACCCTGTCCACTACACAGAATTTAATATGAGCAACGCCACCAGGTATGTCCTTGCTATCGACCAGGGAACAACCTCGTCACGCGCAATTTTGTTTGACAAGAATTACCAGAACTGTGCGGTCAGCCAGCAAGAATTTACGCAGTACTTCCCGCAGTCGGGCTGGGTCGAGCACGATCCTGAAGAAATCTGGCAAACCTCGCTATCCACCTGCCTCGAAGTCATGCGGCAGGTCGATGCGAAAGCGGCTGATATTGCGTCGATCGGCATTACCAACCAACGCGAAACAACGGTCATCTGGAACAGGGAAACCGGCAAACCGATTCATCGCGCTATCGTCTGGCAAGACCGACGTACGTCAGATTTATGCGCTGAATTACGCAGTGCCGGACACGAAGCCCTGGTAAATTCCAAAACCGGGCTGTTACTAGACCCCTACTTCTCGGCCACCAAGATCGCCTGGATCCTCGATCATGTCGACGGCGCACGCAAAGCAGCAGGCAAGGGCGAACTGGCCTTTGGCACTATCGATACGTTTTTACTGTGGCGTTTGAGTGGCGGCACAGTACACGCGACCGACGCAACCAATGCCAGCCGCACGATGTTATACGATATCTATCAAAACTGCTGGAGTGACGATCTGCTGAAGTTATTCGATATCCCCGTATCGCTATTGCCCGAGGTACGGGATTCGGCGGCAGATTTCGCAACAACCGACAGCTCAATATTTGATGGCAGGATTTCGATCAGTGGCATTGCCGGTGACCAGCAGGCTGCTACGGTAGGCCAGGCCTGTTTCCAGCCTGGTATGATGAAATCGACCTACGGTACCGGGTGCTTTGCCCTGTTGAACACTGGCAGTGACGCGGTTGCCTCCAAAAATCGCCTGCTCACTACTATCGCTTACCGGCTCGACGGACAAACCTGCTACGCGCTGGAGGGATCGATATTCATCGCCGGGGCAGCGGTGCAATGGCTGCGCGATGGTCTGCAACTGATCGACAGCGCAGAGCAATCCGGTAAGCTCGCGGCCGCGGCGGACGAATCCCAGGATGTCTATCTGGTACCTGCCTTTGTCGGGCTCGGCGCACCCTATTGGGATGCCGATTGCCGGGGGGCAATTTTCGGATTGTCTCTCGGCACCGGCCGCGCCGAGATTGCCAGGGCAACACTGGAAGCGGTTTGCTATCAGACCTGCGACCTGCTCCAGGCAATGCAACGCGACTGGGGTGAAGAAGGCAATACAATACTCCGCGTCGATGGTGGCATGGTAGTCTCGGACTGGACCATGCAACGTCTCGCGGACCTGGTCAATACAGTAGTAGACCGCCCTAAAGTAATGGAAACTACTGCCCTCGGAGCCGCCTGGTTGGCGGGTATGCATAGTGGGTTTTATGGTGACAAGGACGAATTTGCAAAAAACTGGAGGCTGGACAAGCGGTTCAGCCCGACGATGGATGATGCCACCCGGACAAGAAAATACAGCGGCTGGCAGGACGCAGTCAGCCGTACTTTGAGCCGACCTTAAACCCGTTCACCTAGACAGCTATCATCACACGCACCGCATCGAGTCTGAGTTTGGCGTTTCCCAGTGCAGCTTCAAAATGATTCAACTGATTGCGAAAAAACTCGATTTCGTCGTCGCGCACGTTGGCATTTATCTGCTGCAATGCATTGAGGCGGTCCAGCTCACGTCCCAATACGGCGTCGCCACGCTGCTTCGCCGCCTCGACCAGTCCCGATACCTGTCGGTCAGCTATCTGCGCGGCTAATTCGAGCAGGGTTGAAATTTCAGACTGCTTTGCCTTGACGATCTTCAGCGAGGTGTCGGAGTCGACTGGTTGTACTATCTGCTGTATCGATTCTGCATCCAGCAACTGGCTGTGTTCACGCTTATTTTCATCGACCACCACGGACACACTACTATTTGGGAAATAGCGCTGATTTTCAAACTTGCGGTCATCAGCAAATTCCATCAGAAAATGACACTCAAGCAACAAGGTACCCGGTTTTGCTCCGGAATATTTGATCGCGATCAATGCGGTATTGCCAAATTCACTGGTGAGCACCATGTCCATCGCATTGCGCACAAAAGGATGTTCCCAGCTCAGAAATCGTACATCCTCGTTGGATAAGGCGATAGTACGATCATAGGTCACTGTCATACCATCATCCGGCAAACCCGGCATTTTTGCCAGCATGTTGTCGCTGGGCGTAATCACCCAGCAGTCCTGGCCACGAATTTCGCTGTCTATACCGTAACAATCGTAAATCCTTTCCATAAACTGAAAAATATCGTAATTGCTGTTGCGATTCTCCGCCTGGTCGGTCAGGTCTTCAGCAATCAGTGGACGACAGGAATTATATTCAAGCAGGCGATCACGCCCTTGCTGCAATGCCTGGTTGAGTTGTAGATAGAGCTGATGCGTCCGTTCGATCAACGACTCGACATTCAGAGTCGGATCTTTCAGGTGGGCCATTAATTCATTGCGCATTTGTACGAATACCTGATTGCCCGCGGGACAGGTTTGATTGAATGCATTCAATCCCTCGTGATACCAGCGAAACAGTGTTTCCTGCGCGCTGTTTTCGAAATAAGGCACATGGATATTTATTACCGCGTTCTGGCCAATGCGGTCAAGCCTGCCGATACGTTGCTCGAGTAAATCCGGATTCACCGGCAGGTCGAATAAAACCAGGTGATGTGCAAATTGAAAATTTCGTCCCTCGCTGCCAATCTCCGAACAGATGAGTACCTGGGCACCCGCATCATGATCCGCAAACCAGGCGGCAGCGCGGTCTCTTTCGACCAGGGTCAGGCCTTCGTGAAACACTGCTGCCCTGATACCTGACAGGGCCTTGACTTGATCCGCCAGTCCGACCGCGGTCTCTGCAAGGGCTGCAATTACCAGCACCTTATTTTTCTTATTATCGCGCAGGAAAGCGCCAAGCCAGTTAACCCGCGGATCTAGACTGTTGGACGCTGGCTTGCCGGTGTCCCCCAGTATCAGTTTCTGTGCCACTAAATCATCAGGGTTGACCGTTTCCCGGTCGGCCTTGATATTTTGCCCAGGCCATTGATCCGGTGCGCTGAGCGGGTAGGCATGGAGTTCACGTTGTGGAAAACCTTTTATCACGTGGCGGGTATTACGAAACAACACGCGCCCGGTGCCATGCCGATCGAGCAGGTGTTCGATCAGTGCCTGCTGAGCCTGGGCGCGTAGCACCGCATCTTCACTGTCGAGCTGGCCGAGCCATTGGCGATTATCGCCTTCGTCAAGCGTCTGTTGCAGTACCCTTAGATGATCACTATTCAGGCTGCTATCCTGTTGCAGCGCATCTACCACGTCGGCCAGCGGAGCGTAGTTTGTTTCCTCGCGCAGAAAACTTGCCAGGTCGCTGAATCGACTGGGATCGAGCAGCCTCAATCGTGCGAAATGGCTCTCCTTGCCAAATTGCTCGGGCGTTGCGGTAAGCAACAATATGCCGGGGATCTGCATCGCGAGCGATTCAATCGTTTGATACTCGGGGCTCACCGAATTTTCTGACCAGGCCAGGTGGTGCGCCTCATCGACTATCAACAAATCCCATTCCCCTGCTACCGCCTGCTCCGCACGCGACTGGTTTTCGACCAGAAATTGAAGGCTACAGATGATCAACTGTTCGCTATGAAAGGGATTACCAATCTCAGCAGAATCCTCATCGTCGGCATCGTCCATCGCATCACAACGTTCTTCGTCAAATACACTGAACACCAGGTTAAATCGACGTAACATCTCAACCAGCCACTGGAAGACAAGGCTTTCCGGCACTACGATCAATACCCTTTTCACCCTTTCAGCCAATAGCTGTTGATGCATGATCAAGCCGGCTTCGATGGTCTTGCCCAACCCCACCTCGTCAGCCAGCAATACACGCGGCGCATAACGTCGCGAGACTTCGTAGGCGATATAAATTTGATGGGCAAGCAAACTGGTGCGGCAACCCGCGAGTCCGTAGACAGGTGACTGCGACAGGCTATTGGCTATTTCGCGGGTATAACAGCGCAGGTTAAACCATTTGTTGCGGTCGATTTGGCCACTCAGCAATCTCTCTGCTGGGCGATCGAGTTGCAGGTAATGACTCAACTCGGCTTCGGCCAGGCGCACCACCCGACCCGCTTTGTCTTCGCAGTGATAATTGATCAGCCCAGCGGACTCATTCAGTTCAACCACCTTCAGATCCTCACCCTGCTGATTTTGAACCCAGTCGCCCGGATTAAACCGAACCCGCGACAGGGGGGCATCCTGCCGTGCATAAGTACGCGTTTCATTGGTCGCCGGGAAAATGATACTGACAGTCCGATGTTCGACTTCTACCACCTGGCCAATACCCAGTTGAAGTTCGGCTGCGCTTATCCAGCGTTGACCGACAGAAATTTCCTGCATTGTTATGCCTGCAGTTTAAGCTAAATAATCAGGCAGCGATTATAGCAACTGCAAAAAATCATTGCTTGTAGTGAGCCAACTTCTTGCACAAAATGATGTCATGATTCGAATCCATCCGGCAGGTTATTTCATCACCGGCTCCGACACCGGCGTAGGCAAGACCTACATTGCCTGCGAGCTGATCCGGCAGCTGCACGGCTTCGATGTAAAGCTCGAAACTCGAAAACCGGTCGAGTCCGGTTGCTCTACCGACGAATCCGGTGTATTGATTCCCGCCGACGCGCTCGAATTACAGGCAGCAAACAATAATTTAGAGACTATCAACCGCATTGCCCCCTATCGATTTAAAGCCGCGCTCGCGCCTCCGCGTGCCGCAACGTTGGAGGATTGCCATTTGCAGTTGGTTGACTTATATAACGCCTGTTCGCTCGACAACAGTAATCACCGATTGATAGTAGAAGGTGCCGGGGGTTTTTACTCGCCGCTGGCCGAAAATGGCCTGAATGCCGACCTGGCGAGTCTGTTACAACTGGCGGTAATCGTCGTCATCAACGACCGAATTGGTGCGGTCAACCAGGCCCTGATGACAATCCAGGCAGTCGAAAGTCGCCATCTGGATATCGCGGCAATAATAATGAATCAGGTGGACGAGGACATAGACAAGGACATGGCCAACAGCGATGATTTACGAACCCGCTGCGACTATTCGATATTTAGCTGCGGCTACAATCAGAAGCTGGAAGCGGTGTTTGGATGAAGCGTTTCCCGGCTCAGGCTCGCTCGAAACCCCTCGCCACCTCCCAGTCGGTAACCCGCCGATCGTATTCGAACTGTTCATACTCGGCCGCATGCACATAATGTTCGATAACATCGTCACCAAAGGCGCTGCGTAACATGCTCGACTCATTCAGCTCTTTCGTCGCGGCACGCAAGGTTTTGGGGATCTCACGTTCTGAATCACCCGCGTAAGCATTACCTTCAAAGGCAGCTTCCAGTTCCATTTTATTTTCGATACCATCGAGACCAGCAGCGAGCAATGCCGCCGCCGCAAGATGTGCATTCAGATCGCCGCCGCCAACACGACACTCCACTCGAATGGCTTTGCTGTTTTCCCCGCATAGCCGATATCCGGCAGTGCGATTGTCGAGACTCCAGATCGCATTCGTCGGTGCAAATGTGCCTTCCGCAAAGCGCTTGTAGGAATTAATGTACGGGGCAAGAAAATAGGTGATTTCACCAGCGTGACCAAGCAACCCAGCCAGGTAATGGCGCATGGTTTCCGACATGCCATGTGGCGCATCTGGATCATAAAACAGCGAATGCTTGCCATCGGCACTCCACAGCGACTGATGCACATGCGAGGAGTTGCCCGCATGGTCATATGACCACTTGGCCATAAAAGTTAACGCCCTGCCCTTGCTCCAGGCAATTTCTTTACAGGCATTTTTGATTATCGCATGATGGTCTGCGGTGATCAGTGCCTCGTCGTAAAGCACATTGATTTCTCCCTGACCCGAGCTAGCCTCACCCTTGGAGCATTCGACCGTTATGCCTGCGCCCTGCAAACCATTACGAATCGCACGCACCACCTCTTCCTCCTTGGTAGTCTGGAAAATATGGTAATCCTCGTTGTAGGCTCCAAAAGTTTTCAGGTTGCGATAACCTTTTTCCTGCGAAGATTCATAACTGTCTTCAAACAGGAAGTACTCCAGTTCGGTGGCCATCATCGCCTTCATTCCAAGTGCATCGATTCGTGCCGCCTGTTTTTTCAAAATCGCACGAGGTGAATGCGGTACATCTTCGTGGGTGTGGTGATCGAGCACATCGCACAACACCAGTGCTGTACCTTCCAGCCAGGGCGTACGGCGCAAAGTCGACAAATCCGGTTTCATTACATAGTCGCCATATCCTGCTTCCCAACTGGTGGATTTGTAACCCGCGACAGGCTCCATTTCAAGATCGGTCGCCAGCAAATAGTTGCAACTATGTGTTTCCTGCCAGGCGTTATCGACGAAGAACTGCGCGTGAAAACGCTTGCCCATTAACCGGCCCTGCATATCAACCTGGCAGGCCAGGACCGTGTCTATGCTGCCAGAGGCGACTTCCTTTTTTAATTCATCGAGCGTGAGCATGCCTGTCATGCGAAATGACCCCGTTTTTGAATTGGTGCTACTGATCGCTATTGTAAAACAACTCCCCGGCGCTAAACGCGCCGGGGAGTTGTAGCCTAGCTATACCGATAAGGTACGCCTGCTTTCTCCATGACCTTGGTGTAGTCCTTGTAGATCTGAACAACTCTCGCTGCCCGTGGACTGATCTGCGCCATCTCGTCCCAGAACTCTTCCGCATCCTTCACTACCTGATCCCACTCTTCCTTAGGAATCTCGGTCAATTCCATTTTCTTACCTTCGACACGAAGCTTGGCCTCGCCGCCCCAGTACCATACCTGGCGATAGTAGTGCGAGCTGTCCATGGATAATTTGAACAGTGCCTGTAGCGGTGCTGATAGCTTTTCCCAGCTCTTGGTATTGGCAAAATAAGAACCACTCCAGGCACCGGTAATGTTATTCAGCAGGGCATAGTCACAAACATCAGCCCAGCCTACCTCGTAAGCCTCGGTAAATCCGCACCAGGCCACACCATCGAGTTCACCGGTTTGAATCGCAACCTCGATATCGTCCCAGGGCAGGGTCACCGGGATCAGGCCATAGCGTGACAGGAATTTACCCGCAGTCGGCACGCCGAATACACGCAAGCCTTTCAGGTCAGCAAGACTGCGGATCGGGGTCTTGGTGAAAATATGGCATGGATCCCAGGCACCGGCCCCAAGCCACTCGACACCTTTCACTTCGCCATAGGCTTCGGCCCATATTTCATCCATGCCGTAATACTTGAATAGCACAGGCAAATCGAGGCTATAGCGAGTAGAGAAAGGAAAGTATCCGCCGAATACATTGATATCGACCGGCGAGGCCATGGTTGCGTCGTCACTTTGCACCGCGTCGATTACACCGCCTTGCATCGCACGAAACAATTCATCGGTCGGTACCAGCTGGTCGGCGTAGTAAAGCTCGATCTCCATCTGACCATGCGCGGCTATGTTGAATGCCTCGATTTGAGGCTTGATGACGTGCGCTCCAAGAGGTGCGCCCGAGTAGGTCTGTAATCGCCACTTGATTGGATTGGTCTTGGCGTAAACATATGGTGCCGTGCCGGACGCCAAAATGGCAGCCGTTGCGGCCCCGGTTTTCTTGATAAAGTCTCTTCGATTACTGGTTTTCGTTACTTTTGGTTTTGTTGCTTTAGTTTTATTTGGGTCTTTCATATGTTCCTCCATAATTTAGACACTAGTCTGTTTATTTTCAATCCCCCTGCATTATCCATCCCGGAGTCAATAGAGGGTAATCGCAGAAAATCGAAATTTTCTACCTACTCACAAATCTCAGTGATAGTTAATCACTGATCTTGGCTGCACATGACCCTATGGACCTGGGAAATGCAGGCTTTGCCAAGGCAAAAACCTGTCCTAGTGCAGCAGGAAGGCCTGATTAATCAGGCTTTCCTTGAATTCCGAGAAGTATACTCCTGTCGGCTGAACTTAACCTTTCGTATAAATTTGCTGGGGTAACCAGAGCGCGATCTGCGGGAAAATCATTAACAGAATCAGGGCAAAAGTCATTACCAGCACGAATGGAAATATGGAACGATAAATGTCGACTAGAGAAATTTCCTTCGGCGCCATCGCCCGCATCAGAAACAAATTATAACCGAACGGTGGCGTCATATAGGCAATCTGGCAGGTAATGGTATAGAGCACACCGTACCAGATTGGATCGAAACCCAGTTCCACAACCAGTGGCACGTATAGTGGCGCCACTATGACCAGCATCGCGGTATCATCGAGGAACATGCCCATCACTAGATAAGACAGCTGCATCATGATCAGCACTTCCCATGGGGTTAGCTCCCAGTTGGTAATAAATAATGATTCGATCGCCTTCACGGCACCGATACCGTCGAACACCGAGCCGAAACATAAGGCGGCAAGAATAATCCACATAAACATGCAGGAAATACCGAGCGTTTTCCTCATGGTTTCTTCCAGCACCTGTTTCGTCAGCCTGCGCTTGGCAATTGCAGCAAGGGTTGCGCCGGTAGCACCTACCGCTGAACTCTCGACCAGGCTGGTGATACCCATTAGAAATAGCCCGGTCATGAAGAAGAAAATTAAAAACGGGATGATGCCGGCACGCAACAATTTCAATTTTTCCTTGAGTGGCATCTGAAGCTCTTCCTTCGGCAAGGTCGGTCCGAGATGGGGTTGAAGTTTGCAGCGAATTGCAATATAGGCGATGAACATAGCGGCCATCATCAATCCTGGTAATGCTCCGGCGAGCCAGAGTTTACCCACCGGTTGACGCGCGATCATACCGTAAAGTACCAGCACCACACTCGGCGGTATTAAAATTCCGAGCGAACTGCCGGCCTGCACCACCCCGGTGATCATAATTTTGTCGTAGCCTCGCCGTAACATTTCCGGTAAGGCGATGCTGGCCCCTATCGCCATACCGGCGACACTGAGCCCGTTCATCGCCGAGATAACCACCATCAGGCCGATGGTACCGATCGCCAGGCCACCTTTTATATTGCCAAACCAGACATGGAAGGCGCCATATAAATCATTCGCTATGCCTGACTCGGACAACATGTAGCCCATAAATATAAACAGTGGCAGGGTTAATAGCGGGTACCAGTTGAAGAGTTTGAAGGCGGCATTAAAAGGCATTTCGATGCCGCCGGTTCCCCACAGCAATAGCGCCGCAGCGGCCGAAACAAAGCCGATCGCGCCGAATACTCTTTGTCCGGTCAACATCATTACCAACATTGACGAGAACATCAATATCGCAATAGTTTCGTAACTCATGAAATGGTTTTACCCTGGGCTTTCGCCAGGTCTTTGAAGAAAATCGAAACCGACTGCAGGATCATTAATACGATACCGAATACCATGATGATCTTGACCGGTATCATCGATGGGTTCCACTGCGAGAATTTTCTCTGGTTGTATTCGATCGCGTATTCGAGGCTCGAGATAGAACCGTAAAGCAGGCAAACGAGATAAAACAGCAAAAAGAAACTGGTAAACACATCGATTCTTGCTTTATTTTTATCTGAAAAACGATCGTAAAACAGGTCCATGCGCACATGGTCGCCGAGTTGCATGGAGTAGGCCCCACCCAGGATGTAGTAGGCGGGCATGGTGAACTGCGCCAGTTCCACGGTCCAGGATAACGGGATATGCAGAATGTTTCGGGTAATAGAGGATAGCAGCAACGTGCCAATCATGAGAAATATCAGATACATCGCCAGTCTCCCAATCTTGGTGGAGACATAGTCGACGTATTTTACGTAGAGAGTGACAATCTTCGGCATGGGAAAAATGCTGCTGCTAATACTCCTGTTATTATTATCGAAGAGCTTCCTCGGTTACTTTCGTTATGACTGCCTTCGATACACACGACAGTTTTAATTAACGACCGAATAAGAATTTCGAGACTATCATGAAATATATAGTATTACGAGGAGAAACCGGTGAAGGAGTAATAGGGGTCAGGTTGAACATCCTTCCATTGTTATTGTTCCGATTGACATGCGGGGCTGACAGGCATTCTAATGCCTGGACATATCCCCCATCCGAGGACACTTCCATGACATCCGATCACCGCAAAAGGGGCATCCAGACCCAGGCGATTCATGCGGGTGAAGGACCCGATCCCACCACCGGCGCCTCGGCACCTAACCTGGTCATGTCGAG
>Ga0209987_10000494_pt1 | contig 20678 bp, 17 predicted proteins | sample N074metaG_FD_182134 | JGI IMG/M metagenome (GOLD analysis project Ga0209987, IMG submission 182134) | Deep subsurface microbial communities from Kermadec Trench to uncover new lineages of life (NeLLi) - N074 metaG (SPAdes) (version 2) | ecosystem: Environmental > Aquatic > Marine > Ocean trench...
ACTAAAAGCAGCCTTGATTTCCTGCATCGGCAACCCCGAATAAAGGCTCCATTTTTTAAACATGCGCTCGAAGTCGATATCTATCACGACACCGCCCAAATCGAATAATAATAGATCAATCATTGGCTCAGATAACCCTTAGATAAAACGATCCCGCAACCGGTAGTACTGAACTGCGGCCGACAGAAACCATGGTTTCCCGAAGTAATAGGGTCGTGCCTGGAACTTGATGTCATCGAAGGCAGTTTTACCCTCGGCCTTTCCCAGCACCTGCAAGCCGAGTCGACTGCCAAAATAACTCGCAAGGCATATCCCCGAACCACAGTAGCCCATCGTATAAAACAGGCCATCCTGTTGACCCAGGTGCGGCAGGTAGTCGAAACTGAAACCGACCAGCCCCATCCAGCTGTGGCTGAGTTTGACGTCTTCTAGCTGCGGAAATATACGTAGTAGTTCGAGACGCAGCGCCGGCGCACTCTTCAATGGGTCGGTTTCAAATACCGAAACCCTGCCGCCAAACAGTATTCGATTGCCATCGGGAGATCGACGAAAATAAACCACCAATTTTCTCGAGTCGCTAAATACGCGATGATTCGGCATCAATTTCCTGGCCCGGGATGGTTCAAGCGCTTCGGTCGCGAGCATGTAACTGCCAATTGGTATTATGCGACGGCGTTGCCATGACGTCACCGAACCGGTATACGCGCTGGTGGCGATAACGACCTTTTTCGTATTCACCCTGCCGCGGCTGGTAGTCACGCAAAATCCGTCAGTATTACGCTCAATATTTATTGCTGCACAATCAGAGACCAGGGAACAACCACCGGCATTCGAGGCGGCGAGCAGACCCTGATGATACTTCGCCGGATCGAGCGAACAGTGACTTTCGATTACCAGGCCACCATGATAATAGTCACTGTCGATTTCACTCGCCTGGTCCTTGCGCTCGATTAGCGTCAATGCCTGCTCAAGTCCCTTCGGCTGGTTCTCGGCCCGATAAGCCAGGCGACTGAATTGGCGCGCATTGTGCGCAGCCACAAAGCGCCCACATTGTTTGAATTCACATTCGATACCCCGGGAGCGTATATTGTCCCCGAGCCAATCAAGCGCGTGACGCGCTTCGCTGATCAAATCAAAGGCTTTAGCTGCCCCGAATTTGCGCCTGAGCTGGTCGTAGCCAGGTTTGAGTTCACCGCTGATCTGACCGCCATTACGCGTACTGCAACCCCAGCCAGTGCTATGCGCATCGATCACCAGCGTTTCTAATCCCCCACCTGCTGTTTCTATTGCGCAATTTAATCCAGCGTACCCGGAACCGATTATTAACACATCGGTACTATGCGGCAGGACCTGGTCGACTGCTTCGGGCCGTGGTGTCATATCCCACCAGTAGGGTTGCGTCTTGAAATCCTCGCTAAATATCGATTCGGTCATCAGTTCATCAGTGTCAAAATTGTCTGATGCAGGCTTTGCGGTATCTCGATGCCGGTCTCGGGCGTCTTTTGCCGATTGACGAAACGCCGCGCTCCGGGTAAACGCGTACCTTCCTGCTGCAGGATCGCCTCGAACAGTTTTTCGCCGTGTGCCAGGAAGCCCTCCGGATCACCAAACTTGGCAGGATCGAGCGCAATTATCAGCTCGCCACCCTTGGGCGGACCACCCTTGCCGCCATCGTCCTCGGCCGACTCGATGCTTAAAAATTCACCAATCATCGCCCCGGCCAGAAGTTCAACCATCATCGCCAACGATGCTCCCTTGTAGCCACCAAATCCCAGTTGGGCGCCCTGCAGCACGACATTAGGGTCTGTCGTCGGCTCGCCGTCCGGTCCAATACCCGCGGTCTCCGGTACGCTATGGCCATCGCGTGCCGCTATCTGTAATTCGCCTCGCGCCATTGCCGCAGAAGCCTGGTCGAATACCAGTGGTGGCGCATTCTTGCGCGGCCAGGCAAATCCCATCGGGTTGGTACCGTACACCGGTTTGATACCCCCGGCGGGTGCCACGTAGGGATAAGAGGCGGTGAATGCAAACGCACACAATCCTTCCATCGCCAGTCTTTCCACCTCGGGCCACATCGCTGCAATATGAAACATATTCACCAGTGCGAGTGCGGCGATACCGTTTTTATGGGCACAGTCAACCAGCGGCTGATGCGCGACTTCCTGACCCAGTGGTGCAAACCCATTATCGCCGTCTACGCGGATCACGGCCGGTGCCAATTGCTCAACGCGCGGTTTAGCTTTGCCATTCGCACGGCCCGACTTTACCGCCGCGGTATACCAGGGCAGTCGAAACAACCCATGCGAAGGGCACAAATCTCCCTCCGCCTGGATCATCCTGTCTGCCGCCGCGCGTGCATTGGCCGTATCGCAGCCATTGGCCTGCAAACACTTCATTGCCAAACTGTGGGCCTCTTCAAGACTCAAGCTGACACTACTCATCGATACTCTCCCGACTCTGCCTGGCCTGTTACTAGTACTCTATTAGACCGCCAATTCTGACTATCTATTTTGTACACCACGTGCTCCCGAAGTGAACTATTGTGAGGGACCGTCGGGTGATCAAAATTCGCCTGTATATTTTCCATATCCAGGCGTTCCATCACTGCCCGGGATTTCATATTGGCAACCGAGGTAAACGCAAAAACTTCAGACAATTCAAGCTGAACAAACGCGAAACTCAGGCATTCTCGACCAGCCTCGGTGGCATACCCCTGACCCCAGGAAGATCTTGCCAATCGCCAGCCTATTTCAACACATGGACCAAAAGGTAATTTATAAGTGGGCTTATGAAGGCCCACCAGGCCGATAAAAGACCGGTCGCGAGTCGACTCAACAGCCCAGAAACCCCAGCCATTTTTTGATATCAGGGATTTAAATTTTTCCACCGCTGCATTGCTTTCCTGTCGGCTGAGTAGTTTCGGATAATATTTCATCACCTCGGGATCGGCATTTATTCTCGCCATATCCTCCAGGTCCTGGTTACTCCACTGTCTCAATAACAGGCGCTCGGTATTTAACTCTATTATTTCTGTCTTTTGCCGATTAAAAAATCTCAATTAAAAATTACCACTATTTTTTACGAAGATAACAGATATCGAATACCTTATCCCAGTGCTTTATAATAATGATGGTTCCAGGGCATCCTAGACAGAATAGAATGGAACTGATAATCCGCTCGGTGATTAATACTAGCCCGGTATCAGTCATCCATGCCTTGATCGAAGCCACCTTGATACGATGATAAAACATAAACTCACCCCTGCTGAAAAAGATCTCGGCGGGCTGGTCGTACGCAGGCTGTTCCCGGTTATCGGGCACAGGAACGTGGGTCCTTTCGTTTTCTTCGACCATTTCGGGCCGGTCGGATTTTCCCCGGGAGAGGGCATCGATGTTCCCCCGCATCCGCATATCGGCCTTTCCACCGTAACCTATTTATTTGAGGGCGAAATCCTGCATCGCGACAGCCTGGGCGTCGTACAGGTGATCAGGCCCGGAGAAATTAATTTAATGGTATCGGGTAGGGGTATTGTCCACTCCGAGCGAGCCGCAGCTGAAAAACGCGCCAGCGGCCAGGTGATGCACGGATTGCAGCTCTGGTTAGCCTTGCCCGGGGAAGAAGAAGATTGCGACCCCGCGTTCTACCACTACGATGCCGTCGATATTCCCGGGTTATCGGAAAACAGGTGCCAGATAAAATTGCTGATCGGCGAGGCTTATGGTCTGCGCTCGCCGGTTATTACCCATTGCCCAACGCTCTACCTCGAATGCCGGCTCGATGCTGGCGCGAACCTGGCGCTGCCTGAAGGCATCGACGAAATAGGGGTTTTCGTGATCGCAGGCCAGCTCGAAGTGGCTGACGACACGATCGATCGGCATCGACTCGCGATCCTCGACACTAGTCAACTCGAATCGCTAAGTGCATCCAGGGAATGCCATTTTGTTGTTATCGGCGGGAAACCACAGGGTAAACGTCATATTGACTGGAACTTCGTCTCGACTTCGGGCGAGAAAATTGAGCTGGCAAAGCAGGACTGGAAAATGGGCAACTTCCCCTCGGTGCCAGGAGAAACCGGGGGTATCCCCTTACCCTGATAGCGGCTATAAGGGCGAGCGGACGGTAACCGGTCCCTGCTCGGTCAGTGAAATTTCGGTCAGGGCACGATCCGTATGCTTCATGCGCCAGGACATCATCTTCTGTACGTATTCCAGCAGTATAGTTTGATACTCAGAGTTATCGGCGAGGTTGACGGTTTCCTGTGGGTCTTTCTGCAGATCAAAAAGCAGTGGTGGCAGGGCGGTGAAGTGTACGTATTTATATTGCCGATCGCGAATCACACTCAGGCTTGACTGGTGGGCGCCGAAGTCAAACGCGCCATCAGTCGGGACCTGGTACAACTTCCGGAAATCAAATTCCCAGTGGGCCTCGCTGCGCCACGATTCGGGTGTCTCCCCAGTATGCATCATTGGCAATAATGACTGACCGTCGCACTGCGCTGGAATATCCAGTCCTAACCAGTCGAGCATGGTAGGCATCAGGTCGACATTTTCAGTAAACGCATCAAACTGTTTTCCACGACCCGGGTCGGCTGCCGGTCGCGGGTCCCTGACGATTAAAGGGATATAATAGGACTGGTCAAAATAACCTAGCTTGCCAATAAGCCAGTGATCGCCCAGTTGTTCACCGTGATCGGAGCTAAATATAATCAGCGTCGAATCCCACTGCCCGCCCGATTTCAATGAGTCGAAAAGCCGCCCGAGATTATCATCCACTTCGGTCATCAAACCATAATAACTTGCCGTCATGCGTTGCATCACGCGATCCGATTCGGGTGCTTTAAATTTTTCCTGCTGCAGGCAATATTTCAGAAATGGATGCTGCTGGTCTTCCTGTTCGATCGAATCTGGCCTTTCAGGAGCCGCCAGTGTCGCAGGATCATACAGATGATTATAGGGTTCCGGTGCGACGAACGGTTCATGTGGGCGCAAAAGGGATAAATGGGTTATCCAGGGTTTTTCCTGCTTCTCGATCCAGTCAATACATTCATCCACCATGTAATGGGTCTCATGGTCTTCCGTCTTCATCGCCAATGGCAGAGGTACCTCGCCGCCATCTTCCCACTCGATACCCTCGATCGTATCAGCATGCAGTTTCTTCGGCGCATCGGGTATCGGGTAGCCTTTGTCCCGCAGTGAATCAATCCATCCCACCGAGACCGCTTTCTCATGAGGCGTGTAACTGCCAATTCCCGGCAAGGGTTCAGTGTAGTGAGTCAGTCGCGGATCGTTTTCATCCATTCCCCGGGGGTCGGGTGCGGTATCCGAATAACCGAATAAAGAGGGGTCGTATCCTGCCGCTCGCACCTCAAGCGCCCAGTTATTCAAACGCCTATCGACTGGCGTACCGTTGTTCACACAACGATGGTTGGACATGTACATTCCGGTATGCATCGAGGTACGACTCGGTGCACAGGGCGTGGCCTGCGCATAGTGTTGCCGGAACAACGTGCCCTCTTGTGCGAGCGAATCTAAATGGGGGGTTTTCACCACTGGATGGCCCAGTGCTGACAGGCATTCACCGCGCCATTGGTCGGCGGTTACGAAAAGAATGTTCATTGGCTGGCGCACCATGTTATGGCTTCTAGCTTAAGGTAAATGATAGTCAATAAAATAAAATGATCAATATAAATTTCATACTAAATTTCACCCCATCAAAAGAGGGTCAAAGGGACAGGACACCATATTCTCAACGCCATCCTCGGTCACCAGTAATTGATCTTCGAGTTTGATTCCATCCGGCCCATCGACTTCACCGAGATATGCCTCGACGCAGAGCATCATGCCAGGCTCGAGCACCCCATCGTAACCGCGGTCTTCCCAGTCCTCGCGGTATTTGATTGACGGCCATTCATCGCATATTCCGACACCGTGGAAGCGCGAACCGTATCGCTGCGGCACATAGATATCGGGTAGCTGATGACCTCGATCGCTCAACTCCTTGAAACTGACACCTGGTCCGACTATCGAGGTGTTGGTGGTGATGTGCTCATAGGCAATTTTATGCATCTCCTTTTGCCGACGGGTCGGTTCACCATCACCGATAAACCAGGTGCGCGAAATATCGGTACACATGCCGTAACAGCCGATCAGATCGGTATCGAAGGCGAGTAAATCATTGTTTGCGATCACCCGCGGGCCACATTCCAGGAACCAGGGATTGGTTCTTTGTCCGGAAGACAAAATGCGCGTCTCTATCCACTCCCCGCCGCGGCGAATATTGGATCTGTGCAGCTCGGCCCAGACGTCATTTTCAGTCACACCCGGTTGTGCGAATTCACGCATTTCGGCAATCGAGTTTTCGCAGGCCAGGATTGCGCAGCGCATAGCGAGGATCTCGTCAGGTCCCTTGATCGCCCGGGCATGCTCCATCAACTCCTCACCATCCTCGACCTCGATGCCCACCGCGTCGAGGGCCCGTAACCCGGCGATCTGAATTTTATCGACCGCCAGGCGCCGACCCGAACCGGCTCGTTGCCTGAGCAGATCGAGAATCTGCTGGGCAAACAATTCGGCTTTTTCGTCGGTACGCGAACCGGTGGCAAAATAAAAGAACGAGGCACCGGATCGGACTTCTCGTACTAACGGGTTGTATGACGACAGGTACTGAAGTCCGCCGTATTCCCACAGGATCATATAAGCATCCGCAGTCACCAGGCAGGCACGAAACGGATTATGCGCATTCCAGAGTTGCATATGCGTGGTATCGGTGGCATATCGAATCGACAGGGGATCGAACAGCAATACACCGTCCAGATTACGCTCGATCAGTCCCTTGACGATGCGATCGAGCCGGTACTGACGCATCACAGGTAAGTCAGGACACTGCAACCCGGCCTTTTCCCATTCGTCGTAAGCGAGCGCGGTGGGACCGATTTCAATCCGGTCATTGATGTCGGGTGTATTGTCCGGGCGCATGCGTGGCGGTATCGACGGGTCTACTTTCGGATTTGGGATCGAAAACGGATTATCTGGCATTGGTACTAACTCCTTAGCCTTATACCCTTTGGATCGAAGGGAGGGTGTTTTAAAATTCTGGCTCGATGAGGGATGCCCAGTATTGCAATATCGATCTGGGTACCGGCATTCGCGTGACCGGTTTTGACGAAACACAGGGCCAGAGAAGCACCCACACTATGCCCATAAGCGCCCGAACTGACTCGACCGACCGGTGTTCCATCGGTGAGAAACACCGGTTCTCCACCACTGGCATCAGCATTCGTGGTATCGACTTCTGCCACCACCAGTTTCTCGCGTGGTGGTTTATCCTTGATTGCGAGGTAGGCTTCACGACCGAGGAATTCCGGTTTATCCAGCTTAATCAGTCGCTCAAGCCCGACTTCCTGTGGCCAGTATTCGGGAGAGTATTCGCGACTCCAGCTGCCATAACCTTTTTCAATACGGAGTGATAACAAGGCTCGACCACCGACCGGACGTACCCCGAGATCTTTACCCGCCTCTAACAGGGCATCGTAAAGAAGGGCCTGATGCTGTATCGGCACATAGATTTCCCAACCGAGGTCACCACTGAATGACACGCGGATCGCTCGCGCTTCAATTCCCGCAATGCGAATCGCCCGATTACGCATAAATTTAAAGGCTTCGTCAGATAGATCAGTTTTGGTCAGGCTTTGCAGTAACTGGCGTGAATGGGGTCCGGCTACATTGAACCCACCCCAGGCTTCGGTGAGGCTTTCGAAACTCACCGTCCGCGGGCGGGATACGGAATTAAAATAGCGCTGGTGGTAGCGCTCGGCGATGCCCGAGCCAATCATCAGAAAATCATTATCGGCTAGTTTGGTAATCGTAAAATCACCGGCAATCCCACCGCGTACGCCAAGCATCGGTGTCAGGCAGGAGTGCCCGATTTCGGATGGCACATGGTTGGCGACCACGCGATTAAGCCAGTCGGCACTACCCTCACCGCTGATCGCGTACTTGGCAAAGTTGGAGACGTCGATCACCCCAACTGCTGACCGCAAGGCGTTACATTCTGCGGCTACCGGCTCAAACCAGTTCTGGCGTTCGAATCCATAATCTTCTTTTGCCTCGACTCCTTCGCCTGCAAACCAGAGCGGGTGTTCGTAACCATAGCTCAAACCGAATACTGCACCCATCGCCTTCTGGCGTTCGTAGGCCGGACGTGTTTTGACTGGTCGCCCGGCTTCACGCTCTTCGTAGGGGAAATGAATTTTAAAACGATGCGAGTATTGATCGAAAGCGCGCGCGCGGGTGAATGACTTGTTGGCCCAGTCACCGAAACGCGCCAGGTCCCAGGGGAACAGGTCCATTTCGGGTTCACCCTGGGTAATCCACTGTGCCAACACCAGCCCCAGACCACCGGATTGGGAGAATCCAGGAATTATGCCGGTACAGCAGTAGTAGTTTTTCAGTTCCGGCACCGGGCCGATCAGGGCCGAGCTATCGGGTGACCAGATCATCGGACCGTTGATTACGCGTTTCACCCTGGCTTCGGTGAGTAGCGGTATTCGCTCGAAAGCTCGCAGTAAATTATCTTCGATTCGACCCAGGTCTTCGTTGAGTAGTTCGTGACCGAAATCTATCGGCGTGCCTTCCTCGGCCCAGAACCTGGGGTCCTTTTCATAGGCGCCGACCAGTAATCCCAGGCCCTCCTGACGCATATAGTATTCGCCATCGCGATCCGCAATCAGGGGCAGGCGTCGACCCAGTGCCTCTATTTCCGGAATCGTTTCGGTGACGAAGTATTGATGCTCCATCGGAATCAGCGGCAGGTCGAAGCCCGCCATCGCCGCGACCTCACGGGCCCACAGACCCGCCGCATTCACGACCACCTCTGCATGAATGCTGCCCTTATCTGTCTCCACGTCCCAACTACCGTCGCTACGCTGGGTGGTTGCGATCACCGGGGTAAAACGATGCACCTCGGCGCCGAGATTACGCGCCCCCTTGGCATAGGCATAGGTAACCCCTGAAGGATCGACATTGCCACCATCGGGTTCGTACATGATGCAGCGAATACCCTCTAAATTGACCAGTGGGTGCTTGCGCTCTGCCTCCTCGCGAGTCAGTTCGTGGAATTCAACCTGGAAATATCTAGCCTTGGCGGCCTGTATGCGCAATTGATGTTCGCGATCGCGAGTTTGCGCGAGGTAGAGTGCACCGGGCTGAAAAATACCACATCCCTGCCCGGTTATCGCTTCGAGCTCATGGTAAAGCTGCATCGTGTAATACTGCAGTTTTGAAATATTGTTGTGATCGTGTAGACCGTGAATACCTGCCGCTGCATGCCAGGTCGAGCCCGAAGTCAGCTCATCGCGTTCGAGTAGCACAACATCGGTCCAGCCCATCTTTGCCAGGTGGTAGAGGATCGAACAACCTACCAGCCCACCGCCGATCACAACGGCCTGGGCATGGTTTTTCATAAGACTTTCAATATCCAGTCTATAATCCGCGGCACTATTACCAGCGGACAGGATTGCATTTCGTCTACACCCCCACGCATACTCTTTTCACCAATAAATTCAAGAAAGCTTGCCAACGATAGATTCCAGAATGCGCAAAAACTGCAGAACCTCTGTAGGCGCATTGTAGTGGCACATCGAAACTCGCACGCAGGTTGGTCGATTTAACGGTTCGAGTATATTGCCCGAGAAATAATCATTCTTGCGTACATGGGTGCGCACGCCCTCGGCATTCAACTGACTGACGACCTCGACACAGGGAATGGCTTCGACGTAGAGAGAAATAAGGCCCTCGCGTTTACTATTATCATGTCCGCCGATGACGGTCACCTCAGGCATATCGCGCAAACCCTTTTGCCCTTCGGCGCCATTGATCATGATCGCCACGAGACCGGCTTCCTGGTCATGGATCGACTTGCCAGCCGCCAGTATTCGCGCACGCCTGTCATCTGAATCGGTGAATTGCGAACCCAGCCAATCGAGGTAATTCACCACCTCGGAGAAGCAGGCAAAAGCCGAGGTATCGCGGGTCCCGAGTTCCCAGAAATCGGCGGCCGTGCCGTCCAGATGATCGTGCGGCAGACTGCTCAGGCGGGGCGATACCCAGGCAAAACCATAGTTGTGCCGGGAAAATACCTTGTAAGCGGAGATTGTATAAACGTCAACATCGTAAGCATCGACATCCAGGTCGCCGTGCGGCGCGTGCTGAATGCCATCAACAATGATCACACAATCGGGTGATGCTTCACGTATCACCTTCACCACCGATTTAATATCGACCGACATTCCGGTCACCGGGCTGGTATGAATAATCGTCGCGACACGTGTATTGGCGTCGACGATCGCGCGGTAATCGTCTGCCGTTACGGTTGCGGTCTGGTTACTGTGGATAACCGCACGATATTCCTTGCCGGCAATTTTCGCCCAGCGTTTGCAAGCGGTTACCGTGGCCGGATGCTCCAGCGTACTGCCGACGACGTTACCGCCTGCGGGGGTACCGAGTAGCGCGGCACGTACCAGCCGAAACAACAGTTCGGTGCCACTTTCACCGATAAAAACCGGACCCCCGCTAACACCCAGGAAGGTACGCATATCTTCGCGTGACTGATCGATTATTCGTACCAGTTCGTGCGATGCCGGATTATCCCGGCCCTGGTTATCGGGAATACCGGCGAGCCGGGTATTCGCTTCCACCACGCTTTTCAGGGTCAGGGAGCCACCCGCGTTTTCAAAAAATACGCGCGGGCCCTGGAACGGGCAGGTATCAACATGGCAAAATCGTTGCCGAATTTCACTCAGTAGTAATTCGTTGAACATATGTTTCCGTTTGGTGGTGACAGGGCTTATGCGCCCGCAAATCAGTCTGGTCTACGCACGTCCGGCAGTATCGTGATACAGCCGCTCCAGGTCTTCGCGTCGTTGCATGGCTGCCGGCTCCAGGTCGCTAGTCGCTGCTATATCTCTCTCGTAATGTCGATACCGATCAACTCCGCGCACCAGTAACGCGGTAAAACCCCGGACCTTGGTTTGCCGCACATGCGGTGCTATATACTGAATATTTAGCCCAATGCGCCGTTCGGCGCTTTGATTGGGCGATGACGAATGCAACAACCAGCCATGATGAAATGAAGCCTGACCGGGTTGCAATTCAGCGACTACAGCCTTTGACTCGTCGACGTCGGCCACCCGCTGGTTTTGAAACAAAACGTTATTTTCATCGTCCTCACCGAGTATATGGTGCTGACGCCCGAGTCGGTGGCTGCCTGGAATCATACGCATGCAGCCGCTGCCTTCACTGGCATCGGACAGGGCCAGCCAAACGGAAACCTGGTCATCGCTGTCCAGTCCCCAGTAGGTTAAATCCTGGTGCCAGCTCACATGCGATTTAGTGTCGGCCTCCTTGATGATATAGGTGACGTTATAGATCAGGATATCCGGGCCGATCAATTGCTCGACCACATCGAGAATGCGTGGATGACTGGCAAGTTTTGCCGGTGATGACAAGATGGTATGCACTTTCGCCAGGTAGTGCATAGGACCAATTTGTAGTTCGGCTTGCTCAAGCTGCGCGCGGTGTTCGCTAACCTCATCGGCATCGATTATATCGATCCCGGAGAGAAACCCCCGGGCATTATACTGCTCGCTATAACTCATCGTTCCAAGCTCTGACCAGATTTTTCAGCAACAATGCTAGCATCGCTATAAATAAATAGAAAACAGTTAATACTTTAATTATTATAAAATTTTACTTTAGAAGATTGTAGCCTGGTATAGTGCCAGGCAGTTGGTAAACTAAAGCAGCAATAGTTTGGATATTCGATACCTCGACAGCCTCATCGCAGTGGTAAAACTGGGCTCTATTGCCCATGCCGCGCGATCACAAAATCTGACTGCTGCAGCCGTCGGTCAACGAATTCTGGCGCTTGAAAAGCACTTTAATACTACCCTGCTGAATCGAAGTTCTCACAAAGCGACACCGACCGAAGCCTGCCTTAACCTGTTACCGCGGGCAAAGCATATTGTTCATCAGTTCTATAACATGAATGCCGATATTGATCATACCGGGCTTACCGGGAAATTCCATCTTGGCGCCATTTCCACTGCCCTGACCGGTATGCTGCCGATAGCAATCAAACAGTTGGCACTTTCTGCTCCCGGACTGGTGTTGCAGATTAAACCGGGCACTTCTAATTCGCTATTTGCGGACCTTGCCGACCATCGCATCGATGCCGCGATTATCGTCTTACCGCCTTATTCCTTGCCAAGCACTTATCATTTTCAGGTACTTCGCGATGAACCATTAATCCTGTTGTCGAACCAGTCCATGGGCAAAAGTGTCCGTCAAAAATTAATTAAAAACCCTTATATATGTTATGACTCACAGTCCTGGGGAGGCCTGATGGCGAGCCAGTTTCTGCAGGATAAACACATCGAAATCGAACCCTATTATGAACTCGACGCCCTCGAAGCTATCGAAAAGCTGGTGCAACAGGAAATGGGCGTTTCACTGGTGCCGCAGTGGGCTGGGCTCGATCTTAACTCATCGAGTCTCGATGCCGAATTCGTGCGACCGAACCGCTACGCGAGACGCATCGTACTGGTATCTCCGGTCGATAGCGCCAGGCAGCGAATTATAACGGCTCTCAACCAGGCATTATTGACGCCATTGGCTTGAATTCAATTAATTTTTCTGCTCGTAGAAAAATAGCTTCTTTACCGTAATCATAGGAAGAATTAATTTAATTTTTAGATTTTCTTTCGCTGGAGTAATTTTAATGAAATCAATCGATCAGCACCGCTTCCAGTTACTGGGCTGGGTATTGTTTGTATTCTCGGCTTTATTCTTCATCACTTCGAGTATTCGCGCCGGGGATCTGGTGGGCCTGATCGGTGGATTATTATTCCTGTTTGCCTGCTTTGTGTTTCTGATTCCGCTGGTCTCGGCGATGCGATCTTCGACAATTTCAGATGACCGACAATAGGCGCGAGCCTGGCTAGCCGTAACTAAGCGCTGCGGCATAAATATTTTCGATATCCTGTAAATTGGTCTCACGCGGAGCATTCGCAATCGAACGTAGCTGGCGCACCGACGAGGCTGCCAGGGACTTAATATCGGCTTCACCAAAACCAAGGTCACCAATACCATTGGGCATGCCGGTTTTTTTCATCAACTCGACGATACGCCCTGCCACCAACTCGCCTGCGTCCTCATTACCCGCATCGCTGGTATCTGCACCGAGACTATTCGCGGCTTCGAGATGCCGCTCCGGCGCCCCGGCAGCGGTATAACGAAAAATTGCCGGCGCCGAAGCAATGACACTAATACCATGCGGAATAAAAGGCGACGCCACCGCGTAATCATCGGTAGTGATATCATGCATCAAATGGGTGATTCCGTACGAAAGCGCATGCGGTAAATGCGTACCTGTATTACCAAATGCCATGCCGGCAAGGGTCGCAGCCCACATCAGTTGATCACGGGCCTCGCTATCACTGGCGTCATTAACACCACGTTCGAGATATTTCCCCACCAGTTCGAGTGCGCGTGTTGCAGCCAGATCACTCCAAGGATTCGCACCCTGTACATAAGGCCGGTTTCGCGGGTCGCAGACTTTGGCCCAGCGTGTATAGGCTTTCGAGGTGTAGCACTCGATCGCATGACTGAGTAGATCGAAACCGGTAGAGGCCACAATATTGCCCGGCAGAGTATCACAACAGGTTGGGTCGACCAGAGCCTCGTCGGGTAATAACAACGGGTTACCGAGTACAAACTTGGTTTTTAAATCATTGATGCGGATTACTGACAACGAAGTACATTCGGACCCGGTGCCAGAAGTAGTCGGGCAGGCCAGATGTGGCAGCAGCGCGCCCGGTATCGGTTCCCCGGCACCCAATGGCGGCGGGAAATAATCCAGAAATTCATCGCGGGGATACAATCCATAAACTATCGCCGCTTTAGCGGTATCCATCACCGACCCACCGCCGACCGATACTACACCGTCGAAATTTCCCCCGGCGATAAACCTGGCGGCGTTTTTGACACTGGTATCGTCTGCTTCGATACGGATTTCAGAAAATATTGCAGTTTCCAGACCGACATCGCGTATCGATTGCAACACGGTAGCTACATACGGCCCGTCTTTCAAATTTGGGTCTGTGAACAGGGCAATACGCGTCATGCCTTGCGCGGCGACCCTGGCACCCGCCTCGCCCAGGCATCCGCGTCCGAATGTCAACTTTGGCATGGCGAGGGTAAATGTATCTGCGCCGCCGTCGCTGGGTGTGAAATATTGGCAGCCCATTTGTTGATATCCTCAAATTTCGATGGACTGCAATACTACCAAGAGCAGCGCAATAAAACTAAATGGCTGATACCTACTTGTGCGTAACCCGGTCACCCCAGATAGCCCGCAAGCGCTTATCGCGTCCACAGCCCCATCGGTAAGCCTTGTAGCGAAGGGGATTATTGATGTAATAATCCTGGTGATAGCTTTCGTCACCGCTAATCGGAAAAAAGGTCGTCGCATCGAGGATCGGCGTTACCACGGTCTGGCCCGGGAACTCTTCGATGACCTGCTGTTTCGATTTTTCAGCCAGCTTTCTTTCTTCATCGGTAGCGACGAATACCGCACTTAAGTAACTATGGCCCTTGTCGCAAAACTGACCCCTGGCATCGAATGGATCGATATTAACCCAGTAATGATCGAGTATGCCCTGGTAATCGACCACGCTCGGGTCATAGGTGATTTCGACAGCCTCGTAGTGCCCGCTATGATTACCGTTATAGGTGGGATTTTTCAATGTACCACCGGTAAAACCCGATACTACATTGCTGACTCCCTTTAACGCGTCAAAGTCAGCCTCCATACACCAGAAACAACCCCCGGCGAGGATAGCCTTTTCGGCTGCCATTGTTTGGGTGCTAAGCATTAAAAACAATATTATGAAGATTCTGTTCGTACTTTTCATAGCTGCTCCGCTAGATTACTGGAAAACTGAATTCTGACGGTTTGACTCAAATTGCCCAGTCTGGTTCACCACTGTCTAAACAGCAAGAAATATAAAAATTCCACCTATTGGCGATTGAATTTCTACGGGTACATTTAGTCTGTATTATTCGTTCACAATAATGCGTCACAATGGAACAAACCGGTTCCAGTGAGGGGAAAGAGTCAATGAAATCTACCGCAACTGTTCTACTTACGTCTTGCCCTGACATCGGTTCATGCCGCCGGCATGCCAGTCGACTATAAGATTGATGGGAAAGACTACCAGGGCTATTACGTCAGCGCTTCAGCAGATGCGCCGCTGGTCTTGTTAATCCATGACTGGGACGGGCTCACCGATTATGAAGTGAAGCGTTCAGAAATGCTCGCCGAAATGGGTTATTCGGTGTTTGCAGCTGACCTGTTCGGCGCGGGCGAACGTCCCACCCAGGTCGTGGACAAACGACAACACACCGGCGCGCTTTACAAAGACCGCAGCAAGATGTGCGCATTGATGACCGGCGCGCTTGAAAAAGCTGCATCGCTTGGTGGCAATATTAATAATGCGGTGGCAATGGGATATTGTTTTGGAGGCGCCGCAGTACTGGAACTCGCCCGCTCGGGTACCAATATGAAGGGATACGCCACTTTTCACGGTGGACTTCGAACCCCGGCTGGACAGGATTACAGCAAAACCAGGGGCGAAGTATTAGTCATGCATGGTTCCGCCGATACCGCGATCACGATGGATCAATTTGCCGGTCTCGCGAATGATCTGGAAAGTGCCGATGTCCCGCACGAAATGATTTCCTATAGTGGGGCTCCGCATGCCTTCACAGTATTTGGTTCTGATCGCTATCGCGAAGACGCGGATCGAAAATCCTGGACTCGATTCAGTCAGTTTTTAAAGCAGGTCAGTGACTGATTGAATAAAACTTGACCCTGCGTTTATTCGTAACCTGGAAGATAATTCTTTGCCAACAAGGGAACCAGCGCTTCGCCACAAAGGTCGAAACTCGTTTAAAGGCAAATTTGGGCAACCATGAATAGTGTAATGGAAAAACAGGATTCGCAACTGGCATCGATAGTAAAGGGCAGCCTGTTGGCAATGCTGAGTTTTGCTGCTTTCGGCACAGTCACCGCCCTCTGGGAAAACCCGTTTTTTATCCGCATGACCCCAACCAGCGGGTTTGAAATATCACTGCTCGCCTTACAGGCAATTATGTTCGGCATCTATTTTTCCGTCCCAACCGCCTATTGTTCGACAAAATCACTGAGCACCGGCGGGGTACTGGGGTTTCTCGGCGTAGCCTGCCCGGTCTGCAACAAAATATTGCTGTATGTGTTTGGTGCTGAACTGCTGCTTACCTATCTGGAGCCCGCGCGTATTTATCTTGCCGTAATCGGCACTCTAATCGTCGGCCTGGCCTTGTATGTCAAACTAGATAAACTTCGATCTACCCATCGAAAAGCCCAACCTACATCGTAGGCAGTATCAAACAGTAATCCGGAGTTTCGTGTTCAGGATACCCACCGGGTATTCATAGATTTAAGAGCCGGACAGCAGTTGCGTGATCCGCTCTTCTGATTTTTGACTTATAACCTATTATTCAAAAGAGTTAACGGATGCTGGCTCGAAATATTATGATTTTGCAACCGGCACCGACAGGAAAATCCACTGGTTAGAATCTCCCCCGGGTGCCCGGTAGCAAGCGCCCGCCAGTTGAGATTGAATATATCGTCGCTCAGTTTGCGGTTATCAGCTTCGTGGCCAAACAGGCCTGCCATTCCGCAACATCCCGCGGCACGGGTGTCCAAGATTAACCCCAGGTGTTTAAATATCGTCTGCCAGTCCTGTGCCGATTGTTTGTCGGCGGTCTGTTCCATGCAGTGAGGTAATAACAAGTATTCTACCTCCAATTTCGCCGGATCTCTGGTCGGTTGTGAGACTTTCGGATCCAACCTGGCTTCGGCAATCTGGCCCGCGAGCCAGTTTTCGATCGACCATACCTGGTAATCGGGGGGCTGTTGAAGTATCTCGGCATATTCCCCCTGGTGCATCAGACGGGTGACTACTTCAACACTGATCAGCGGCAGACCGAGATCGGCGAGTCGTTTCATAGCCGCCACATGCACCGCCGCCTGCTGCCTGAATTCGTCTCGAAACCCCTTCACCTGTAGTGCCTTGCCATTGTCTAAAATTGGCGCGAATAGCACTTCGTATCCCAGTTTAGTGAGCAGGTCGTGGGCAGCCAGCAGTACCTCTGCACTAAAACTGGCGTTAAAACCATCAGGCAGCAATATGACCTGATTTTCCGTACAGGTCTCTCGCGCTGGCAGTGAATTCAGTTCAAGCATTCGCGCGTTCCGCTGCTCAATCCCCTTTAGCAGCGAATTCGAAAATCGGGGAGGCGAGATGATTCCGATTACGTGGCGAAGTAACGCAATCGAAACAGGGTTTTGGGTCAATAAGTTGGTTAATGCGGGTGCCCGCCTGCCCAGGTTGGCAAGCCTCTCAAGCCGGGCGAATATCCTGTCTCGCAGTTTATGGCCATGTTTGCGGGCATAGTGCTGCAAAAATGACGACTTGAGATCAGGAATATCGACTTTAAGCGGACAGCTATAGGTGCAGGATTTACAGGACAGACAGGCGCTGAGTGAATCATATAGCTCGGTTTCGAGTAACGCTAACTCGTCGCAATCCGGCTGGGTCGATTGTAATCTCGCCCATTCTCGTAACATCGCAGCCCTGCCCTTGGGTGACAGGATTTTATCTTTAGTGGCCTTGTACGACGGGCACATCGCATCGTCTACCTGCCAGCTAAAGCAAGTGGTATTACCATTACAGTTAATCGCCGAGTGGTATCGCCGCTCCCAGGTGGAATTTATTTGCTCATCGAATGCGCCACGAAAGGGTACCTGGTCGATCTTCATCACCGCGGACGAATGACCGGATGGTGCTGCGAGTTTCCCGGGATTAAAGCGATTCTCGGGGTCGAATGCAGATTTGATCTGATACAGCACAGGCATTAAATGCTCGCCAAAAAACAGCGGCGAATATTCACCCCGATAACCCCGCCCATGTTCACCCCATAACAAACCTCCATACTGTTTGACCAGGGTTGCCACCTGGTCGCTGATGCTGCGTATCATCTCGCGATTGGATTGCAGGGTCATGTCAAGCATCGGGCGAACATGAAGGCAACCGACATCGGCATGCCCATACATCGCGTAGTCCACTTGATGTTCATCCAGAATCGTGCGGAATTCATCGACATAGTCGGCAAGCATTTCCGGTGGCACGGTAGTATCTTCTACAAAGGCCAGTCCCTGCGTATTGCCTTCGAGTGCTGCGAGCAGGCCCACGGCTCGACCACGCAAGTTCCACAGCGATGCTATTTCGTTGGCGCCGGTTTCCACCAGGCTGGTGACCACTCCATATTCCTCACCGGTTCGATTGATATGCGATTCAAATTTGTCGCACTGCTGCCGGATAGATTTCTCGTCATCACCAACTACCTCGATGAAATTCATCGCTTTAAGCGAGTGGTCTAGTGACTGCCCTTTAAATACTGCCTTGACGTCCTGCCATACAACATCGCGTTGTGCCTGAGCGATGATCTTGTCATCGAGTATTTCTATCGCCGCTGGATCAGAGGTGCAGAGTTCGGCCACATGTCGCAATGCCTTCAGGTAATCGTCGTAGAGTACGACAACCAATGCCTTAAATTTTGGCAACGGAATCAAATTCAACGTAATCGATTTGGTAAAGGCCAGGGTGCCCTCAGAGCCCGCGAGTAGATAACTCATTCGAAACTGGTCGTCGTCACCCAGTACCTGCTTCAGGTTATAACCCGTGAGTCCCCTGTTAAGATCGGGGAAGACACGATCAATTTCGTCACGATGCTGCATCACTGCTTCGTATACCTGGTGTTGGAGTCGATCGCCCAACGATCGGTTTTTGAGCTCCGCCAATTTATCTACCGGCGTTGATTTAACCCGATAGTCCGAACCATCGGACAACACCAGGTCAAGCGATTCGATATAAGCCGAGGTTTTACCATAGATACGGGAGCCTTTTCCCGAAGCATCGGTCGCTACCATGCCACCAATGGTGGCGCGCGAGGCAGTCGACACGTTCACCGGGAAAAATAATTCGCTGGGTTTAAGAAAGTCGTTTAACTGGTCGAGTACGACACCCGGCTCGACACAAACCTGGCGTTTTTCTTCATCGAAGCTGGTAATTTTAGTCAGATACCGGGAAGTGTCGACAATGATGCTACGATTTAACGACTGGCCATTGGTGCCGGTGCCCGCGCCCCGCGCTGTAATCGAAATATCATTATTCGCCAGATCTGCGACAGTCTTGACAATACGGTTAATGTCCTGCCGCCGGGACGGATAGAGTATTGCTTCGGGCAATACCTGGTAAATACTATTGTCCGTAGCCGCGACGATACGCGCGCCATAGCTGGTTTCGATATCACCGGTATAGCCTGACTGTTCCAGGCTGTTGAAGAATTCGTCGAGATGATTTTGATCTTTAGACATGAGCCGCCAATTTTATCCCCTGATACTCTCCTGTCAAAAATCTGGGTTGCCAGGTTGAATGGTATTATAATCACAGCTGTAGTGACACGCTGTTGATGGAATACAAAACTTGAATCCAGGCAACCACAATGAATGCGTCATTCTACTGCACGGACTGGCGCGCACCAATCGATCGATGCTGAAGATAGAAAAAGCTCTAAAAGCGGTCGGCTACGATGTATACAACTGCAAATACCCGTCTCGAAAAAAAGCCATTGAGCTACTGTCGGAAACTGTAATCGATGCAGCTATCCAGCATTGCCGCGAAAAACATCAGCCCAGATACATTCATTTTGTCACGCATTCGATGGGCGGTATCCTGATCCGTTTTTACCTGGCACAACACCAAATCGATCATCTCGGGCGTGTCGTCATGCTCGCCCCGCCCAATGCCGGTAGCGAGCTGGTCGATCGCCTGTCGAAATTCCAGTTGTTTACCCTGATCAATGGCCCCGCAGCCCGGCAACTGGGAACCGACGCTTCGAGCCTGCCTAATTCGCTCGGGCCGGTAGATTACGAAGTGGGCATAATCGCCGGCAATCGAAGCCTGAACCTGTTGTATTCGGCGCTAATTCCCGGTGAAAACGACGGCAAGGTATCGACCCAAAATACCAGGCTCGAAGGAATGACCGACTATATTGTGTTGCCCTACGCCCACAGCTTCATGATGAATCGCCCACAGGTCATCGAGCAAACCCTGATTTTTTTAGAACGGGGGCGCTTCGATCACGGCGAGCCGTTAAAATGACAGGTATCCGGCCTGCCTGTCCTGCCGGATTTAACCCATGTACCTAACTTAAGGAACCTCTGATTAATTCTGGGTGAACCGGGTTGTGATTCTAAATGCCGAAGCGTCGGACCGTTCAGTTCAAGGCGTGGAACGCTAGGCCGCTCATCGACATCCTGTCGCCGCGGCACTGGCACTTCCCTGTGCTGCGCATTAGCAGGGCTATTGCTAAGTTTCACAACATGGGAATTGGTCATTTTGGGCACAACGCGTTCATTCATGAATTGATCAGAGGTTCCCCTAATTGTTCTCTGGCCTATCGCCGAGCAGGTATCTTGGCCCCGCTCCCCTGGCAGCAGCCCGATCACCGGGGTTA
>Ga0209987_10000495_pt1 | contig 20631 bp, 18 predicted proteins | sample N074metaG_FD_182134 | JGI IMG/M metagenome (GOLD analysis project Ga0209987, IMG submission 182134) | Deep subsurface microbial communities from Kermadec Trench to uncover new lineages of life (NeLLi) - N074 metaG (SPAdes) (version 2) | ecosystem: Environmental > Aquatic > Marine > Ocean trench...
GGTTTGGGTGATTGGCTTCACTTCAGCTTATCTGCTGCTACCCATCCGTAACGTCATCGGCGTATAGGAGGTCATTTATGTGGCGATTCAGGCTAGGGATTTTAGTTGTTACGCTGTTACTGTCCTCAGCAACGACCGCCGTTACGATCGAAGTGGACGTGCAGGGACTAAGCTGTGCATTTTGTGTCGATAGCCTTCAGCGGCAATTGAAGAAACTCCCGGATATTGAACAAGTCGATGTGAGTTTGAAATCTAAAAAGGTACGCATCGTTTCGAGCGCGGATCATATTGATATTGACCAAATCAGGGAGGCCGTCATTAATTCCGGCTTCACGCCAGTCAACGTCAGTATCATTGAGGATGAAGGGTAAACGATTGCATGGCTATTATACCCTGCTATTAGGGATCTTTTTCTCGCCAGTGGCCCTTGGCATGGGTTTACGTTCGTTCGTTGCCTTACCCGTTGAGCAAGGTGGCACTGTGTGGCGCGCCACCGCAGGACATAATGCCGATACGGATGCCAATCATCTAGTTCTCAGCGCAGCTTATGGTATCGATCACCGGCAGACATTGCTGTTCGGCGTGCCTTATCGCTTATCATCGGGTGAAGGCGACCGGGTGGGAGGTGTGAGTGTTTTGTATCGACATATTGTGCTTCAATCCGACCAAAAGGACGGGACAGATCGACTGGGCTTGTTGGGTGGTGTCATTATTCCCACCGATAGTAACCGGGATGAAGCCCTACAAATCGGTGCTGTCTTTACCCGCTTTCGCGGGAAAAACGAGATCGACCTCGATGTGTTATATCAGCAAGGTTTGAGTAATCGGGACAACACAGCGCGCTACGATCTGTCGTGGCAACACCGAGTCAGCCCATCTGAATATCCGGAGTGGGGCATCCCACCTGAATGGTATGTTGTGACAGAGCTGGGCGGGCGCTGGAGCGAGGCGCACAGCACCGTTCACCAGTTCACCCTGGGCCTCCAGCGAGTGACAAAACGGTGGGTGTTTGAAGGGGGTGTCATACAGGATCTGAATGGTCCGAATCACACACGGTTTTTGTTCAGCGTGAGATTTCACTAAGTGAGCCAGAGGCTATGGAGAGGAGCGCGATTATGGAATCTACTCTTACTTGTCCCGCCGCGTGCGCAACCATGCCATTTTTTCGCTATAGTTAACTCCCGTCTCAAATAGTCAAAACAACGCAGCCAACCCACCATGATTTTCAGACAGTTATTCGATCTCAGCTCCTCCACCTACACCTATCTCATCGGTTGTGAGCGCACTAAAAAGGCGTTGCTGATAGACCCCGTATTTGAGCAGGCGCGGCGCGACCTGGCCCTGATTGAGGAATTGGGCCTGACCCTGGAGACGGTGTGTGAAACCCATTGCCATGCTGACCATGTGACAGCGGCCTGGCTGCTCAAGCAAAAGACGGGCTGCGTCATTGCCAGTGCGGAAGCCACCGGCGCCTCCGGTGTGGATGTTCCCCTGAACGATGGCGATGTGGTTCGCGTGGGTGATGAGGTGCTGGAGGTTCGGGCTACCCCCGGTCACACCGAGGGCTGCTTAAGCTTTATTACAGCCGACCACACAAAAGCCTTTACCGGGGATGCGCTGCTAATACGCGGCTGTGGGCGTTGTGATTTTCAACAGGGCAATGCCGCGACACTCTATCATTCGGTGAGAAATCAGTTGTTCAGCTTGCCGGACCACTGTGCAATCTACCCGGGTCACGATTATAACGGGCGAATAGAAACCACGGTGGCCGAAGAAAAAGCCTTCAATACGCGGTTGGGCGGTGATGCCAGCGAGCAGGATTTTGTCGGGTATATGGATGCCATGCAGCTGCCACACCCCCGGCTGATTGATCACGCTGTCCCCGCTAACATGAAAAGTGGTGAACTGGACCGAGGTGAGTTACCCGCAGAGGTGAGCTGGGCACCGGTTCACTACAGTTTCTCGGGGGTTCCAGAAATCGATGTCGAATGGGTTATTTCCAACAGGGACGCCGTACACATACTCGATGTACGTGAGGCATCCGAGCTGAAGAATGCGGTGGACAGGCTGGCGAATACCCAGGAAATTCCACTGGGCGAATTGCGTGATTCCATTAGCGAAGTGCTCACAGACAAGCCTATCGTCTGCCTGTGTCGGTCGGGGCGGCGCTCTGCCATGGCCGTCAGTATTTTGCAAAAAGCCGGCATTACCGATGTCGCCAACATATCCGGCGGCATGCTTCGCTGGATAGAACTGAGTTAAATTGGCAGGGGTATGAACACCGAGGAGGCCGTGTGAACTGCCTTGTTTACATAGCGGTGACTGGCATCCCCTGCAATTCTTGCCATCATTTCCTGCAGTACAATAATTTTTCCGAACAATCGCTCGAAGCTGAGATTGTCGATAACTCCACGGTACTCGTAGGTCACAAGAAAGGGTGAGTTATCGTTGCGGCGCGAGTTTTTCAATCGCCATAGCAGCACTTCAACGTTGTGCGCGCTGGCCGCGAGGCGGTCGGCGTTCAGGCTGTCAAACAAAAACGACTCGGAGTTGTAGCCGTAGGCGTAGCGCAACATACCGCCCAGCCCCACCACCAGGGCGAATACCCGGTCCCCTGTGAAAGTGGGGTCAAATACCAGTTCCAGTGCCGAAATTTCCTGTTTGCCGGCCAGCTCGACAAAGTTTAGCGGCCCCGGCTGGCTGCGCAGCTGGGCGAGTCGCATGTCGATTGTTATACCGGGATTTTTGGCCAATTCCACAGGATTGCGCTTGTACAGCTTTACCGTGAGCTCCCGTACCAGGCGTCGGCTCTCGTTGATAAATTCATCGGTGACCATATCGATATCGGACTTTGCCAGGTTCTTGAATTCATAGCCCGAACAAGCTGTCAGCACTAATGAGAGGGCAAGGGAGACAAAAAATCGCATAGTGAAAGTGTACATAATGTCTGCGTGGCGCACTAGAACATACGTCGTATACATGACGGCAATTTGCACTGTTTTGGCGGCCTTTATTTATTCCGAAGAGCGAGTATGGTTAGCCTATGATCAAGCAATCCAGTACGCCCGAAAATGTCGCCATCGAACCACGCAATCGACAGCATGAGCTCTCCGGTGCTCTTGCACGTGATTGGTTTGACAATCACGCGTTCAAAACAGCCTGGTTCAATGCCATGTCGATTACTTTTCCCCTGGGTGAGAAGTTTTTTATCGACAGTGTCCGTAATTTTTCCCCTCAAATAGAAGACCCAAAATTGCAGGATGAAATTAAGGCCTTTTGTGGGCAGGAGGGCTTTCACCGCAGGGAGCATGAGCGTTATAACCAGTCACTGTGCGAGCAGCGCGGCTACGACCTGGGTTATCTTGAAGGGCGCATCGAGAAGAATATAGCCCGTTCTAAAAAATTCCTGTCCCGCATGGAGCAGTTGGCGATAACAGCAGCCCTGGAACATATCACGGCCATTATGGCCGAGTCGGCACTTGGCGAGGATAGTCCGATGGCCGTCGGGGTAGACGCCGACATGAAAACGCTGTGGACCTGGCATGCAGCCGAAGAAATGGAACACAAGTCAGTGGCGTTTGATGTGTTTCGGGCGGTAGGTGGCACGGAGAAAATGCGCAAGCAGGCGCTGCGCCGCGCAACCGTTTTTCTTATGATAGACGTCTTGATCGGCACGGTTCACATGTTGCGCAGGGACAAGAAATTCTGGGATGTCAGGCTGTGGGCCCAGGGCTGGAAATTCCTGTTTTTCAAAGGGGGTATTTTACGCCGCGTCTGGCACAACTACAAAGCGTACTTCCGCGACGGCTTCCACCCCTGGCAGTTGGATACGCGAGATTTGTTGGATGACTGGAAGGCAAGCCAGGTGGATGCGCTCGCTTGAGCTGCTTTGCCCAAAAGCGGTTTACAGTCGCCAGATAACAGCCCCCGCAGCGGCGACCGTATCGCGATCCAATACCGACTTCACATCGATGATCACCCCGCCGGGCAATAATCGGGTGAGTATGCCCTGGGTCCCCCTATCGAGATAGTCCCGGTGCGGCACGGCCAGAATGACGGCGTGGGCCGCGGGCAGGTCCTCCCAGTCTATCAGTGTTACCCCGTATTCCTGCAGGGCATCGGCCGGTTTCGCCATGGGCTCGTGTACCGAGACCTCACAGCAGTATTCGTGCAATTCGTTGAGGATGTCCTGTACCCGCGAGTTTCTGAGGTCTGCACAGTCCTCCTTGAAGGTCAGGCCCAGCACCGTCACCCGGGCACCACTCACCGGGTGGCCCAGTTTCACCAGCTGCTTTATTGTCTGCTCCACAATAAATTTCCCCATGCCGTCATTGGTATCGCGACCTGCCAACACGACCTGTGGGTGATAACCGACGCTCTGCGCTTTGTAGGTGAGGTAGTAGGGGTCAACGCCTATGCAATGGCCGCCCACCAAACCCGGGCGAAAGGGCAAAAAATTCCATTTGGTGCCGGCGGTTTGCAGTACATCGAGGGTGTCGATATCCAGCTTGTTAAAGATCAGGGCGAGCTCGTTCATCAGGGCAATATTCAGATCGCGCTGGGTGTTTTCAATGACCTTGGCCGCCTCGGCTACCTTGATGCTGCTGGCGCGGTACACACCGGCCTGCACCACGGTTTGGTACAGCGCCGCCACCTCTGCCAGGGTGTCTGGTGTATCGCCGGAAACCACTTTGATGATGTTTTCCAACCGGTGCACTTTGTCGCCCGGATTAATTCTCTCGGGGGAGTAGGCGACGTTAAAGCCATGGCCCTCACTTTTCTGGTCTCCCCCCAGCCAGGTCAGCCCGGAATATTTTTCCAACAGGGGAACACAGACCTCCTCGGTGCAACCGGGATAGACTGTGGATTCAAACACCACAATGCTGCCGGGGGACAGGTTCTGCCCCACGGTGCGGCAGGCGCTCTCCAGTGGACCAAGGTCTGGTCGGTGGGCCTCATTGATAGGCGTGGGAACGACCACGATGATAAATTCTGCAGCGGTTAAACTGGTGGGGTCGCTGGTGAACTCCAGTTGCGTACCTAGCGCCAGGGCCGTGGTTTCGAGTTCTCCACTGGGGTCTATGCCCTGGCGATAGCTGGCCAACTTCTCTTCGTTCAGGTCGAAACCAATGGTCCTGGTATGCTTGCCAAAGGCGACAGCCAGCGGCAGGCCCACATAACCCAGGCCCACCACCGCGATTGTTTTGTGTCTCTCAGCCTTCATTGTCAGTGCCTGCGAATTCAATAGAGCCCAGATTATAGAGGTTCCAGTATTTACATCAATTGGTGACCGCCAGTATTTTCACTAGCTGGCTATCTGATGGGCAGTACATTAAAATCCACGCCCGGTATGCCAGGGTCGCCGTTGTGGTTCCCCGGTTATCGCCATTCCCAGAGTATGCCAACAGGAGAATTACCGTGACTGCCAGTAACGCTACAAACGACGCCTCCAAGCAAGCCGAAACCCACACCGGCTGTGTCGACAGGTTTATCGAGTTAGCCAATGCCATGAAGGATGAGGGCCTGGAACCCGGTGCTGTCTCCCACGCGCTGATGTCGGCGTCGGGCATCTATGCCACCTATGCCATCGCCGGCAATACCAATATTCTCAACCCGGCCGGGGTTGAAAAGCTCGCCAAGATATACCAGGCCAGCCTGGAAAATATACAACGCAGTAAGAAAACCCGGCCGAGTCAGTAAAGAGACCGGGGGCTGTTTACTGCCGGGCGTTTAGTTCTCGCGCCTGTTTACACGCGTTTGTGTTTCGTTAATCATCTGTATCTGGTTGAGGAAGTGGTAGGGCGCTAACAGGGGCCGTAATTCCTCGGCCGGGACGGGTTTACTGAATAAATACCCCTGAATGACATTGGCGCCATTTTGAGTCAGGAAATGGTATTGCTCATGTGTTTCGACACCCTCGGCTACCAGGTTCAGGTTCATACTTTTGGCCATGGCTATGATGGCAATAACCAGGCTGGCGTCGTTGTCACTCTTGTCGAAGTCGACGACAAAACTGCGGTCAATTTTTAGCTCATCCAGGGGAAAGCGGGCGAGATAGCTCAAGGAAGAATAGCCTGTGCCGAAGTCGTCAATTGACAGACTCACTCCCAACGCCTTGAGGTCCCTCAGCGCTTCTAAGGTTGCAGTGGAGTGGTCCATGACCAGGCCTTCGGTGAGCTCCAGTTCCAGTGCCGCAGGGGCCAGGCCGGTCTGGCGCAGTACGTCCTCCACATGGATGATAAAGCGTTTGTTAAATTGCAGGGCTGAGACATTTACCGCTACCTTGGGCAGTTCGATTCCCTGCTCTCGCAGTTCAACCATCTGGCGACAGGCCTCCTCCAATACCCAGTCGCCCAATTGGTTGATTAAGCCCATTTCCTCGGCCAGGGAAATAAACTTGTCGGGTGGTACCAGGCCGTGTTCGGGATGTTGCCAGCGAACCAGAGCCTCGGCGCCAATCACGGTGCCCGACTGCGTATCCACCTGGGGCTGGTAGTACAGCACCAGTTCATTTCGTTCTATGGCTTTGCGCAGGTCGGTTTCAAGTTGCAGTCTGTCTTCAGTGGCCGCATCCATATCACTGTTGTAGTAGAGGAAGCTGTTTTTGCCATTGGCTTTGGCGTGATACATGGCAGTATCGGCAGCCTTTAGCAGGCCCTCTACATCGCCGGCGTCCCGCGGTGCGATAGCGATACCAATACTGGGGGTAATCACCAGTTCGTGACCGTCGATGATCATGGGGGCGCTCAAGGTATCGAGTATGCGCTGGGCGACAATGGCGGCGGACTCGACGCTCTCGATCTGGTTGAGGACGACCGTGAATTCATCGCCGCCCAGTCGCGAGACATTTATGCGGGAGCCGTCTGAGTCGACATAGTGGGCCAGTACGTCACTGTCCCGAATACAGCCCGACAAACGCACACCTACCTCGCGCAGTAACAGGTCGCCCGCACTGTGCCCCAGGGAGTCATTAATCCGTTTAAAGTTGTCCAGATCCAGGAACAACAATGCCAGTATCTGTGAATTGCGGGTTGCCATGCGCAGCAACAAGCCCAGTTGTTCTGTGAACAGGCGGCGGTTGGGCAGGGCCGTCAAGCTGTCGAAATAGGCCATCTGGCGCAGCCTGTCCTTGGTTTCCGTGACCTGTTTGACGGCCTTATTCAGCTCTTTATTGCGCCTGGAAAGCTGTAATGTGCGCTCATCCACCTTCATGCTCAGCAGTTGATGGTCAACATCCATTTTGGTTTTGTGCAATTTCAATTCGGCGAAAACCCCGTTGAGAATGGTGGCGATTTCCTTGATTTCGCCACTGCCTTCAATTTTCAGGGGCCTATCGGTTTGTCCTGATGCCACCCGGTCTGCCATTTTAGCCAGGCGAGAGAGCGGCGCGGTGATGCGGCGCGTCACCAGCATGCTGATAATGCCGCAGACAAGCACGAACAGCAGGCCCAGAACCAGTATTTTTATTACAAAGGGAATGATGCTGGCAAACAATGCTGTGCGGCTGATGCCCAGCTGCACATAGCCGATGACATGTAGGCTATCGACGGCCTCGGGTGCTGTCAGTGCGTAGCCAAAATCACTGCGGATCAGTTGCTTCTCCAGTGGATTGACCACCGAAAAGATGGGAATGGTCAGGTCAAAAATTTTCGCACCGCCGGTCAAGGAGGCCAACCAGGTATAGCTGCCGGAATACTCCGGGGGGTAGTGAGGCACAAAGCCCTCCTCTACCACTGAGACCTCCCGGCGAAGCGTATCAAATTTCACCAGCTTGTAAGGGGCGAAACTGCCCGAGTCCTGTCTGGCGAGGATTTTGCCCTGGGCATCTCGCACCAGCGTGTATTGAATGCCGGCGCTGGATGAAAATGTGTTCAGTGTTTGCCGCAAAGCGGCCGTGTCATTGAAATAGATATCCAATTGCAGCTGTGGCTGGCTTTTGACCTCTGCGGTAGATTGAATGCGAATTTTGTCACGTTGTGAATGGTATTCAGAAACGACCACAAAGGCGGTCAGTACGCTGCTCGCAAACAGTGATAACGTTATTATCAGCGCATTGATTTTGCCCGCAACTGTCATGGGTCCTATGTCCACAGTGTGTCTGTTTCTCGTGTGGAAAAAGTAACACGGCAGTGCCCCCGGGTGCAATTGGGGAATGGGGAAAAGCTGTGAAAAATATGGGGCTTACAGGGCGACAGAAGCGCCAAGCAAGCCGTGTTTTTGCGGGTTTCAGAGCCTGTCAGGCGGGTGCAGCCGCCAGTGTACTCCCATATTTGGCATAGATAGCACTGCGCTTGGCGGGGTCGATATTCACCTTGCTCAAGTCACCCTGAATATGGGGAAGGGCCAGTACGCGCCGGTCCATCACCGCGTACCACAACCAGGGGATATAGGCGATCAGGTACATGCCGAAGTAGCCGCTGGGAAGCTCGGGAATGTCCTCGAAATTGCGCAGGCTTTGGTAGCGCCGTGTGGGGTTGGCATGGTGATCTGAATGCCGCTCAAGGTGGAATAGAACGATGTTGCTGAAGATGTAATTGGCATTCCAGGAATGGTGTGGCTGGGTGCGCTCGTAACGTCCATTTTTCTGTTTCTGGCGCAGCAGGCCGTAGTGCTCTATATAGTTGGCGCTGGTCAATTGGTACCAGGCCCACACATTGTGAATGGCCAGGAAGGGAATCATAATCCAGCCGAAGGCCAATAGCAGGCCGCCCTGCAGTACTGCAGAAATTGCGTAGGACTGCAGGATGTCATTCTGCGGGCACCAGGGGCCTTTGCCCAGGCGGCGCAGGCGCTCTGTTTCAGCCGCCCAACCGCGGCGGAAAGCGCCCGGTATCTCCCGGCGAACAAACCGGTAGATAGACTCCCCCATGCGAGAACTGGCGGGATCTTCTGTGGTGGCAACATCGATGTGGTGGCCGCGGTTGTGCTCGATACAAAAGTGGCCATAGGCGGGAACCGCCAGGGCAAATTTGGCGAAGGTACGTTCTATGGCAGGTTTTTTGTGGCCCAGTTCGTGGGCGGTGTTCACACCCAGGCCACTGAATGCGCCAGCCGTCAATGCCATCAGCGCCACCGACCACAGTGTCAGGTCCTGTGTGCCGACAAACCAGGCAACGGCAATCAATGTCAGGAAATGCAGGGGCACCGTGAGCATGGTTAAAACCCGGTAATAGCGGTCCTCATCCAGTAGCGGAACGATTTCCTCGGGGGGGTTGTTGGTATCCGAGCCCAGCGCCCAATCCATAAAAGGCAGAACCAGGTACATAAAGGCAAGGGGAGCGGCCAATACCCATTGCGAGCCTATCTGGAAGTACGCGGCTATCCCCACCAGGGGGAACAGGGGAAGAAATATCGATAAAATCCACAAATAGCGTTTTTTATCGCGGTACTCAATGCGTCCCTTTTCGGGAGTGTCCATCGTGTAGCTTGTCATAGGGGTCACCTTAGCTTGTGTGTTATTTCAATCCGGCACAGTCTATGACAGGCTGGCGGAGCCCCGTATTTCACTAAATGACATTATACTGGTTAATTAGTGACAATATCACGACGCACGGCTAGGATGGTGGCATGCACCAGCCTATGGAAATTTCCACCGCCTATGCTCGCCTGATTATGCAATCAGACCTGCTTCCCCTGGCTGACTTACTGCGGGACACGGGTGTGACCGCCCAGTTTCTGATGTCGGCTGACTATGTCGATTGGCGAATTCTGGCCACCATGTTCCACAATATTGATAGGCACCACGGGGTATCGCCGGCTTGGCCTGTAGATCTGGGCGCCCAATTCAGTGCCACTTCCCACGGTTCCCTGGGTTTTGCCGCTTTGAGTGCGCCGACACTGGGTGCCGCGGTGGAGGCCCTGGTGGAATTCTACCCGTCCCGTGTTACCGCGCTGGCCGCCGAACTTGTACACGAGGGCGGATATTATGCGATGCGCGTGTGGGATGTCACCGGGGATGCCGTTTTTGCTGGATTCTTGGCTGAAATTGTCCTGAAAGTGGGGGAGTCGGTGATGGCGGCCATCCTGGGGCACCCGGTGAGTGAGAATGTGATAGTGACACTCACCCGTTCTCCCCCGGCGGCGGTGGAAGAGTTCAGTGCAGCCTATGATGCCAAGGTCGTGTTTGATGCGGTTGATAACGCAATTTTTGTGCCCCAGAGTTGGTGGCGTCTGCCGTCGCCTTTGTATGATGAGGCCATGTATTGGGCAAACATTGCCAAATGTCGCGAACTGATTACATCGCGTGAGCGGCCCGACAATGCCAGCTTTATCGTGCGTACCCATTTGCGCAGCCACTTCGACAGACAGATATCCGCAGTGGCGGCGTATGAGCCACCCCCCACGCAGGAGGTCGTTGCCCAGAGGATGTACCTCACGACTCGAACACTGATCAGGCGGCTCAAAAAGGAAGGCTCGGCGTACAAGGATATTCTGGAGGCGCTGAGGCGAGAATACGCCCAGACCTTGCTGGGCGAGGCGCGCCTGACCGTGGCCGATGTGGGGGAGTTGCTGGGCTATAAAGAGCCCGCCAATTTTGGCCGCGCGTTTCGGCGCTGGTTTGCTACCTCTCCCGCCGCCTGGCGCCGCCGATAAGGGCTTGTAGTTGAGAGTGGAGTTGTGGGTGGAGCGGTGCCACCAACGCTATCACCCTTTCTCCCGTGCACTGTCGGCAGACTCACCGCTGAGGAAATCCGGTGTGGGTTCGCTGGCAACCACAGAAATCGGGTCGATGTGGATGATCACTTCGGCGCCCGGGTAGGCTTTTCCTATGGCCTGTTCCACCTCATCCGAAATTCGATGAGCCGCCAATAGTCTCAAGTCGTCGTCCAGTTCCAAGTGCAGTTGGATAAACGTGGCAGTTCCGGAGCGCCTGGAACGCAAGTCATGCAGGCCATGGACATCACGGTGATCCTTGGCAATTTCCATGATATTTTCGCGGTCCTCGTCGGGCAGTTCCCTGTCCATCAGGTGGTCAAATGCCTGGCGCACAATCTCGGCCGCGCTCCATAGAATGTAAAACGCGATGCCTATGGCAAACAGCGCATCAAACCCTGCCCATCCTCGCACCGACAACCACAGCGCGATAATGACACTGGCATTCACCAGGATGTCGGTACGGTAATGCAAGGCATCAGCTTTGATTGCGGTGGAACCGGTTTTCGCGATGACGTGCTTTTGAAAACGCAGCAGTAGCAGGGTGAGAACGATAGAAAACGCCATCACCCACATGCCTGTGGTGTAGGCCAGAAGCGGTTCGGGGTGTAGCATGCGGCGGCCCGCTGCCAGCAGTAAAAAACCGGCGGAACCCGTTATAAACGCGGCCTGGGCCAGGCCGGCGAGCGCCTCGGCTTTACCGTGCCCAAAGCGGTGTTCCTTGTCTGCCGGTGACAGTGCGTGGCGCACGGCCAGTAGGTTGATCAACGAGGCCAAGGCATCCAGGGTGGAGTCTATGAGGGTGGCCAGCAGGCTGACCGACCCCGACAGCCCCCAGGCCATCAGTTTGGCGGCAATCAGCGTGATGGCCACCGAAATCGAGGCATAGGTTGCCTGCTTCATCAACCGCGCTGCATGCTGCGGGCTTGTTCGCAACGGATCTGAGGTTTGCTTGTTCATGAATAGGCCCGAAAAGAACGTAGTTTAGTGAAAAAATGGCCGCGGTGCACTAGTGTAGAGCCGCGAGGCGGTACCGGGCGCACACTAAAGCAGTGCGGTAATGGCATCCAGGCTGGGCTGGAACGATCGGTAGTCTATCGCAATAGGTGTCAGCGATTCACTGCGGGCCAGCACCAGCGAGGGAAAACTGCGCACGCCAATTTTTCGACGCAGTGCAAAATTTTGTTGTAACTCCGCCTGCGTCTCCGCACTGCTCAAGTCCTGGGCAAAGCGTTGCTCATCCAGGCCAATCTCCTTTGCCAGGCCAAGCAGGGTACTGTTGTCCGAGGGGTTCAGTGCTCGCAGGTAGTAAGCGTGTTGGATGGCGTCAATCATTGCCTGTTCGGCGCGCTGCTTACTCGCGGCAATTACTGCCCTGCAGGCGGGGTAGGTGGAGCGGCGGGGCTGGCAGTGCTCCCAGAAGTCGAAATTGAACTGCGCGCCGGTCTGCCGGGCAACCTCGGCCCAATAGCCCGCAATGGTTTTTTGTTGCTGCGCCGGCATGGGCTCATCGCAGTCGGGTGCCAGGCCACCCACGACATTGGTCACATTGACAATAGGGGGGAGGGCAGCGCGCAGTTGATCCCAGGACTGGCGAAATCCCCAGCACCAACTGCACATAGGGTCGTGTACGTGATACAAAATAACAGACTCGTTCATTATCAGAATATACCTGTTTCTCCCTCGCAAAAAAAGCTAGCATTGAGCTTAAATAGAGTAGACTTTGGCAATGCAAGCTATGACTGACAGCAGCAAGCTGGCCGACAGTACGGCGTCGCCAACTGATGGTGGCATTGACGGCTATGTGCTGGACAATATGGAGGGTGCCGTCGATCAAGCCTCTTTTCTGGCCAAGCTGGATATCCCCGTGGCCATCGTCGGGCCTCACGGCACCGGTAAGATGTATGTTGCCAAAGTGGTTCATCGCGAATCTGGCAGGCAGCCGGGCATGCTTGTGCAGATAGATTGCCGCGCCTTCCGCAACCGCAGTGAAGCCATTCGCAGTATTGCGAAGGAACTGAAGCAATCCGAGGGCAAGACGCTTGTTTTTAAGTCACCGCATTTGATGTCCGCCGATGTCCAGAACAAGCTGGCCAGACAGATTGCTACCAGAACCCTGGCCGATGTAATGCCCGTTAGATATTTGCCCAATGTGAAATTGGTGGCTTTGTTTCCCGACACCATCGAGAAGCTGATTCTGTTTGGCAGCCTCACCGAAAAACTGGCCAGTGTGTTTGCGGGCTTCCCCATCAACGTGCCTTCCATTAAAGATAGAAAGCAAGCTGTGTTGCGCTGGGCCGACAAGATACTGGGGCAGGAAAGCGAAAAACGCGGCAGGGAGTTTAAAGGGTTTACCGGTGAGGCGGAGCGGGCCATGCTGGCGCACAACTGGCTGGGTAATATCAGTGAAATGCGTCAGCGCATTGGGCAGGCGCTGGAGGTGGTCGCAGCCGAACACAGGCAGTGGGTGACACCGGTTGATCTGGGCATTTACGAGGGCAGGCTTGCCGACCAGCCTTATGCCACACCCGCGCCGGCGTCATTTCTCGAATCGATGGATACACTGTCGCAGCCGGCCGAAGGTAGTTACCACCCCACGGTACTGGAACAGCTGGACCTGGCACTGGGTCAGGCACTCAATAATATGCTGGCTGCGAATTTGCTGGAGCCGCTGGGTGCCTGGCTCACCGATGACCTGGTTCTCTCTGTCAAGGCCCGCTACAGAGGCAATATGCGGGCCACGGCTGAATTTCTGCACACCCGGCCGCGTAATGTGGGGCGCTGGATGGCAGGTATTGAGTCGCGGGCCAGCGCCCGTAATAGCAGTTCAATCTGGAACGAATCACAGCGCTTGGTGGGCGAGTGGGCGCGGGAGGTTTCCCAGTCCTCCCTGTCACCACTTGACGCTTCCCGCAATATGCTAGTGACGCACCTGGAAAAACTCAGTGCGAATTTGCGGCTCGCCAGCCGAGCACAGGTAATGGACATGTCAGTTCCAACCTACCGGAAAACGATTAGGGAGAATCATGACCAGGGGGCATAAAGATCTCGGGGCCATTGTGGTGGATGGTAGCGCGCGAAAGTCGCTGCCCGAATACGCCGCGGCGTACGCCGGCAGTGAAGAGGGGGAGCTGCCTGTGAGTTTGGGTTTCTCCGCCAGGCTCAATATGTTGTGGGACCTCGCCGATGTTGTCCCCTCACAGATCGAAGGGCGCATACTCAGTATTTTGGGTATTAACAGTCAGTGGCGTGAGTCTGATGTCAGGAAGTGGTTGCAGCGTGATGTGCTGCCCCCTCGCCTCGATTTTCACAACATGGTGAGGTTTCTGGTGGGGCAATTGCAGGACAGCCACAATGTGCAGCGTTGGGAGGCATTTCTTCTGTATGGTTCACCTATCGTGTCCTCGCCGGTCAAGCATATTATGTATCGTGAAGACAAATCGCGAAGAGATATAGCCACCATGATTTTTGCCCAAATTACCGACAAGTATGAAATTTCCCCGTCGGCCTATGCAGCGGACGAAGTATTTCAACGCTGCCTGACATTCATGCATAAATTAAATATCTACGAACTGCGTGATTTTCAGTCCGGCCATATGGAGCCCTTCAAAAACTATATGTTTCCCAGTGACTAGCGCTATTGCAGAAAAGTCCGCCGCCGACACGCTCACAGTTGCGGGCAGCAGTTGGGCCGATGTAGCAGCGTGTGGGCACTGGCGGGCTCCGCCGAAGTGCTGGCAAAGGCATTAGTAAAGCTTTATTTGTCTAAATCCTGAGGTTTTTTTTCGCACTTTCTTTGCGAAGTTGCTCTCTATGGCGCGTCTATGGCGTGCCTGCGTGTTAGAACCCTGACTTTCTCTACATAACTCCAGTTTTTTCTTGAACCCACTTTGACAGGCGCAAATACTGTGATTGTTACTTTTATGTGAAGTAGATCACAAGATACAAAAAAAGAAGAGGGCGGATTATGTCAGACCAAAATGTAGAGATGGATATCACCGGGGTAAAAATTGCGGTGGTAGACGATGCGAAAACCATACGCATGATGATGTCACATACACTCAAGAAAATGGGGTGCGAAGTGGAGTGCGCCGAGGATGGCTACAAGGCCCTGGGTATGCTGCGCCGCTTTAAACCCGACCTGATCTTCCTGGATATCACCATGCCAGAGCTGGACGGCTACCAGACGTGCACCTTGATTCGAAATGCCGAGGGTACCCGGGACACCCCCGTGGTAATGCTTTCATCCTCCGATGGTATTTTTGATATCGCCAAAGGTCAGGCGCGCGGCGCGACGGCACATGTCACCAAGATACCCTCCGAGAGTGTATTGCGCCAGTTGATATACAACCACACCTCCATGCCAGCGGTTGCCTGATTCATGAGTGCATTAACGCTAGCATCCTTCGACCAGCTGGAGCAAAGCTATGCATCGCGAGCGGTGCCAGCTCCGGTTTTTGAAAATCACCAGATGTACTGGGTAGGCACTTCACTGAGCGTGGCATCTGTGCCATTGCTGCTGGGTGAGGGCGAGCTCGAAGAAATTATTGAAACACCGGCCTGTACGCCCATACCGGGTACCAAGCCCTGGGTGTTAGGCGTTGCCTCCCACAAGGGCGGGCTTATCCCCATTATTTGCGGTGATGTATTGTTCAGGAAGACGCCCTATGCAGGCAAGACCAGAGAGTATTGCATGGTAGTGCGCCGCCCTGGGTTTCACTTTGCCATAACCCTGAGTCACATAGAGCGGGACATTCGATTCCCTATTGCAGAGCGCGATATGGAACAGGTGATTGATGCGGATTTTTCCGACTATTGCCTGGGTGGGTTTCACTATGGGGACAAATTTTTAGCAGTGCTGGATATAGACAAACTAGTAGCAGAGAGCGGCCTGGCAAATGCCTCAGCCACAAATCGCGCGTCAAACGAGGAAAGTACCGATGACTAAATCAATAAAAAAGGGCACCACTTCAATGTGGGTTGGGGTAATGACGATAGCGATTGTGGCTTGTCTGGGCGGCATTGCATACACATTCTACATGATGCAGCAGGAAGCCGGTGAGGACGGTGAGTCGCGTATGGTGGCCGAAGAGGTGCGCGTACTGTCACAGACTGTGTCGTTGCAAGCCAGGGAAACCGACCTGGGCCAGCCGTCCACGTTCTCGCAACTGCAGAGCGGCTTGTTTGAATACCGCGATTTGATGGGTGAGCTTCAGGGTACGGGTCTGGACCGAGAGCTGAGCGACATACAGGCGCAATGGTTGCCGGTGGAGCAAGCGGCGGAGACACTGATCGACGCGGGCCCTCGCATTGTCTTTATCCACGGTGTTTCGCAGGAGTTGGAGCAGAATATCAAGCCTATCCAAAGTGAATTTGCCCAGGTAGTCGATATTCTCCGTGATGAATCTGTGAGTTCTGACACTATTGTCGCTGCGCAAACCACACTGTGGTTAACCGAACGTATCGCGAGAAATATTGAAAAGATTCTCGCCGGTGGCGACGAGAGCCAGGCCGCTGCTGATGAGTTTCGTATGGATGCGGCAAATTTCTCTCGCATCGTGGACGGCCTGAAAAATGGCAACCGCGTTATGGGTATACAACAATTGAGGGACCCCGATGCCATAGCGTCAGTGAAGCTGGGCACCGAACTGTTCTCGGTGGTCTCGACCTCCATTGAGCAAATCGAGGGTGCGTCTGGCGAGTTGCGTCAAGCTGCAGCAGCCAGGAAGCTGATTATTGAATCCAATGCTGCACTGGTGAGTGCGGTTGCCGCACTGGTGCCTGCGATTGACCGTATGACCTCTACCCGCATGGGTGACCGGGGTACCTTGATGGCGTTGTTTGGTGCCCCTGGTGTACTCGCGGTGGGCCTGTTGGTCGCTATGTTTCGCAGCCAGCGTCGCCGGGTATTGTATACGGAGCAGGGCGTGGAAGAGATTAACGCCGCTCTGGTGAAAATAGCCGAGGGAGATCTGACGATTGAAGTGCCAGAAGACAATAGCGTAACGCGGGAAATTGCCCGTGAAATCAATACCTCAACAATGCGCCAGCGGGAACTGATCAGAAATATCAGAACACCGTTCCGTATCTCGATTGAGGAGATAGGCAAGATCGGTAAGGCCGCCTCCGACCAGGTGAATAAAGGCAAGGAACTCACCCGTTCGGTCGTTGAGTCAACTACAGCGGCCACTGAAATGGTGCGCACCAGTAAGGAAATTAAAGCCTCCACTGCAGAAGCAGCGAGAACATCTGAGCGCAACAGTGCCAGGGTAGCCAGGGGATATGAGCTGACCCAAGACATGTCCAAGGCCTCCGCTGACGTTCGAGAGTCGGTCCAGGAGACATCGAAATCTGCGAAACGCCAGGGTGAACTGATTCAATCGGTAACCACCGCAGCGGAATACATCCAGGCCTTGAATACCAAGATATCGGTCGTTGCGATCAATACGCGTATTGAGGCCGAAAAAGCTGGCGAGCACGGACGTCCCTTCCTGGGAATTGCCGAGGCGATTGGTGACCTTTTGCGTGAGGCCGAGGAGGAGGGTCGCAAGATTATTTCTGAAGTTCGCATGCTGCAGAATATGTCTGCAGACAACCTGAACAGCATGGAAAACACGGTGGGTACCGTTGTTACCATCCTGGAGTACATCGACCGTCTGGATGCATCGCTGGAGGATATCAACGAGGGCTCCGCGGCGATTACCGCGATTGTAACATCGGTGGATGATGCCGCTGGCCAATCTGCTGACAGCGCGCGCCACATGAACAACTCCATGTCCGAGATCAGGGATCGCAATCTGGAAATCAGTGAGTTCAGTGAATATACCCAGGGTGGTGTGGGTAGCTTACAAAACTCCATGCGCGAAGTGGCACAGAACCTGAGCCAGTTCAAAATTGAAAAATCCGACACTGTGGACAAGCCTGTGCGCAGTGCGGGCGCGTCTAAAATCTATGAAGAAGCAGAGATGTCTGCGCTGGAATCCGCCGAAGAGGAAAGGCTGTCAGTATGACCCTGGTGCGCTGCCCCGGTGTGTGCGCATATACAAAAATTGGAGGTAACATCTAGTGGCTACAAAAACCGATATCGTTTCTCTCAAGTGGGTAATCGGCCTGATGAACAAGCAGGGCGAGAACGCAGAGCAGGCGCTGGTTGAGTACAGTAAAGATCCCGGCCAGAAAAAACCTCTGTTGCAATGCATGTGGGCGATCCACCAAATTACCTCCACACTCAGGGCGCTGGGTATGAAGAAAGGCGAGCTTCTCACCATAGAGATGGAGCGCAGCCTCAATTTTCTGTACAAGGACAAAGTGATTGGCGAGCGCCGTAAGCTGACCATGGGCGGTCTGATGCAGGCGCTGAAGGTTCTGCCGGCCTATTTCGCTCATACCCAAAATGTGAGACAGGACACCGGACAGGGCCTGGAACAATACGTGAATGATTTGCGGCGCTGGGTGGGTGAGCGCCCACGCCCCCAGGCGTTCTTTTTCCACATGGATATTCCTCCCGCTCAGGGCATTACCGAGGGTGCTGCGCCCGCGTCTGATGAGGAGATAAAATCCAGGGCCAACGTCATGCTGGCGCTGTATCTGCAAATGGCCAAGTCTGCCCTGCGCAAGCGCAACGTGGGTGAGAGCATGAAAACGGTTGCCCGCATCTCGCGCAAAATGCAGACCTTGTTTGTTGGCACCGAGCCCGAGCGTTTCTGGTTTACCCAGGTGGGCTTGTGTGAGGGCATTGCCGGCGGCCTGATTATTCCCGATGAATGCATTGCGCAAATTTTTAAAACCGGTGCTTTCTTAATTAAATATGCTAGAGAAAACGGCGCGCAAGTTGATAGCTCTGTTGACTACGATGGCGTGCTGGAGCAGATGCTGTATTACATTGCCTCCTGTAAATCCAAGCCAGTTCACATTGCCGGTATTCGGGAAGTATTTGGTATAGACGACGATACACTTGCCTCTTCCAACAGCGGGCTGGTTCACATCGACGCCCTGGTTACCGCGCTCAGTAGCGCGTTAGAGCAACTCAATGCTGTGGTTAACCTGATTGGTTCCAATGACCTGTCCATCACGGTGGCAGATAATGGCGCGGGCGCCAAGGCTCTGGAGGGTCTTGAGAATGCACAAATACGCCTGAGCGCCGCCGGCCAGGGTGTGCACGCAGATTCACTGGAAGTGGTCAATGCCAAGTTGACAAAGCTGTACGCCGGTGATTTTGGCGAGAATCAGGCGTTAAAGCAGCAGACCATCAATGAGATTGTCCGGGGCATCGTAGACGTCAAGTTGGACCTGGAATATAAACTCGAATACGGCTTGTGCAGCTCATTTTCCAGTAAGGAGTTTGAGCTGAGAGAGAGCGTCGTATCGGCAACCTTTACCCAGATGTCACTGGTTGAGAACCATTTGCATGTTGTGCTTAGGCGCAAGGCGCTTGCCTCGGCACTGGTGAAGAAACCCTTTGGTGATGAGAGCGTCATGCAACTCACGCTGGCTTTGCACCGCTACCTCAACAAGAGCGACCAGGGGCACGATGAATTGCGCAAGGCCTTGTGGGATGCAGACAATGGCGAAGCCGACATCGATTTATTGTTCGAGCTGGCCCAGACATTTATGGAGCAGCTTCCCGATACACCCGAGCGAAATGCCATCGGCCACTCGCTGCAGCTTTTAGGAGAGATAAGCGGCGCACTGGGGTTTGCCAACATGGAGCGCGAAGCGGCCGTTATTGACCAGTGTCGTGATTGGCTACTGGCGGCGAGTAAGGCGGGTTGCGTACGCGAAGATGAAGCCTTCCGCTGTTTTGCCGATGCCTTCGCCCAGATCGAGCTGCATTTACAGCGTTCCATTATTGACCCCCTGGACGACACTTCGCACATGATGGCATTTGCCGAACAGCGCGCTGGCGAGCTGAAAGCTTATAGCGAAGATCTCTCCTGCGGCGCCGCAGTTATTGAGCCCGCCGCCCTGGCACAGCGTCTGTATGTGAACGATGGCGTGATTCCCGCGGAGTTTCGCGAAGTGTTTATCGAGGAATCTACTGATATCGCAGCGGAACTCAACCAACTGGTAGTCACCTGGTTGGCTGAGCCCGAGGTGAATAACACCCTGAGAGATATCCGTCGACATTTTCATACCTTTAAGGGCAACGGCCGAGCGGTGGGGGCAAACACGCTGGGTGAGTTGGGCTGGGCCGCACAGGACCTGCTTGACCGTGTTATCGACGGAGAATTGGCGCCCGATGACAAGCTTCAGGCACTGGTAGAGGATGTTGTGCGTGCCTTGCCGGAATTGGTTGCCTCCTTTGGAAAAATTGAGGGTTTCAACTTACCGGTAACCCGTGAACTGACCAATCGCTGCTTCCTGTTGGCGAATTCCAGCGGCGAAGACATTGCCGAGGACTTGCAGAGCTTTGACACCGCCACCGCGGTCAGTAGCGCGGGTGAATCGGCTGTTACCCAGACCATCGGCCAATAGCGCCCACCGAGATAGGGGAGAGAAACTGTGCAACTAGAAAAAGATCAAACGGCATTGGACGTCGAGGGGGCTGCACGCTCCGCCGGTGACAGCCAGGATGAGGCCATTGAATGGTTACTCGATATGGACCTGTCAGACCCGGTTGAGAGCTTGTTTACCGTTGAGAATGAGGTGCCGCAGGCGGGGCTAACCGAATATGAAGCGGAGATGGCCGGGCGGCCGATGTTTCGCGGCCACGGTGGTGGCGATGATATCTCGGCAATTCTCGACGATGAAATTATTGCCACAGAGGTGGGCGGCGAAAGCGATATTTACGCTCTGTCCAGTCTCGGCGACGTGCAAGAACCGGTTTCGGATGAGGATGTGGAGCCCCTGACTATCGAACACAGCAACCACCATAACGATGTTATGGCGGCGACGTCGGAAATAACCGTCGCCGATGGCGAGGACATTCTGTCTCTCGGTGATGATGATGATATGGGCGATCACTTTTTGGTGCTGGTC
>Ga0209987_10000498_pt1 | contig 20605 bp, 21 predicted proteins | sample N074metaG_FD_182134 | JGI IMG/M metagenome (GOLD analysis project Ga0209987, IMG submission 182134) | Deep subsurface microbial communities from Kermadec Trench to uncover new lineages of life (NeLLi) - N074 metaG (SPAdes) (version 2) | ecosystem: Environmental > Aquatic > Marine > Ocean trench...
GATTTCCGCAGCCCTGTGGATTGTTGCCTTCGCCGTGTTCGTGTTTCGCTACTACCGCGTTCTCACCAGGGCGCGGGTGGATGGCAAGCCGGGATAATTCAACTCTGAGCGAAATCCAACCTATGCACCGGCTTGGCGGACTAGCGGCCCAGACCATTACCTCTTGATTGCGCACCAACTCACGATGGCATGCCGCACACCGGAAAGAACCGGCATAGCGCCATGCAGATAGCGAAAATCCGAGGGAAAGGCAACCAGCATATCGGCCTGCGGCCTGAGCTTAAAGTCAAAGTTTGGGAAGATTAGTTCACCACCTACATAATCTTCATCGAGATAGATCAACAAGCTGTAGTCTCTATCCCTGGACTTTTTCCACTTCAAGGTTTCCCGGTCCATGACATCAGCATCGGCATGCGGGTGGTAACATGAACCCCTGGTATATCGCAAAACTTGCGGGGTCTCCAAAGAACGCAATTTACAATTGAAGAAGGGCTCGACTTCTTTGGCATATGCACGCCTCACCAGCTCAATTACTGGCTGTTCCATTTCACCCATCTCTACTATATCTGTAACCCGATTGGAAATAGCCTTTTTACCGGTTCCGTCAACAGTGACAAGTGCTTCCTTGGTGTGCTCAATGGAGATGATTTTACTGGCGATTTTCTTCAACGCATATTCGGAATCAAGCTTAAGAATGAGAATTCCCGGGGGGATATTTTTGCCATCAAACTGGCAGCTGGGCTGCTCCGAGACGAAGTGTGCTAACTCCGGAGAAAGCAGATTTCCCTGGACTCTACCAAAGGCTTGTTCGTTCCAGCGCAGCGACTCAACAGACCCGCAACAATTCTCATACTTTTTCCCACTGCCACAGTTACACCAGATATCTCGTGGTTCCTGACCCATAAGCTATATACTTTCGCCGCAGTTGATTGTTCCAGCGATTAGAGTAACCATTATCCACCCAAATCTGTACTTAAATGAGCAAGCATTAAAAATTAACCCATACCGCCCCAGGCCCGGGGCATTTGCATATTCAAACGTTCCAGGCCGCCGTTCACGCCGAGAATATCGCCGGTTACATAACTGGCTGCGGGCGAGCACAGGTACAGGGCGCCCATGGCGATGTCCTCCACCTCGCCCAAGCGCGCCATGGGGGTCAAATCAATCATGGCCTGTTCGATTTCCGGGGTTAGCACGGTATTGAGGGCGTCAGTTTTGGTCGAGCCCACGGCGATAGCATTGACCCGCACTTTGGGCGCGTACTCCTGGGCCAGTTCCCGGGTCAGGAAAGACAGGGCGCTCTTGGCAGTACCATAAGCGGAAAAACAGGGGGCCGGGTAGTGGCCGGCCACGGAGGAAATATTCAATATCACCCCGCCATCAGCCGACTCAACCATCAGCGGTGCACAGAGTCGCGACAACTCAAAAGCGGTGCTGACATTGAAGCGAAACGCCTGCTCAAACTGCTCTGCCGACGTCTTTAAAGCCGGTTTTGGCGGAAAGCCCCCGGCATTGTTTACCAGAATATCCACGCGGCCGAACTCAGCCATGGTCGCATCTGCCAGGGTTTGCAGTTGCTCAAATTCCAGTACGTCGGTGGGTACCACCAGTGCCCGCCGCCCCACTGCGGTAGCATGGCTTGCCACCTGTTGTAAGTCGCTCTCGGTTCTGGCCGCCAATACCAGGTCGGCGCCCGCCTCGGCAAACACCCGCGCTATCTCGGCCCCAATCCCTTTGCCGGCGCCGGTAATTAGCGCCACCTTCCCATCCAGTGCAAACCTATCCAGAATCGACACGTCACTCCCCCTCGTTTTATTGCAGTTATTTCAGACGATATTCCAGTGGCGGCTGGCGCTCACCCAGCAGCGCTCGATAGACAAAATCTGGCCCCCGTCGTTCCAGCATTTCTTCCCTGGCAGTGGCCACCAATACCGGGTCCTGAAATAACTGGGCGGCGGTGAGCGCCAGGGTTTTCGCCGCCACCAGCATGCCCTTGCTACCGATGGATGTACCGCCGGCGGCAATGGCCTGCCAACTGTGGGCGGCGGTGCCGGGCACCCAGGTTGCGGTGCGCAAACCGGTGGTGGGAACCTGCCAACTGACGTCCCCCACGTCGGTGGAGCCCATACCACCGGACATTTTCATGGGCTGAATGCGTTTTTCAGTGCCCGCCTTGTCGTCATCCAGATTCAGGGTAGCGGTAATTTGCCTTGCGTAGGCCTGTTCAGCCGCGCTGTATTGCACACCGCCCACCCGGGTCAGGTTGGCGTGCATGGCCGCCGCCAGGATTTCATTGGGCAACAAACTGTGGTTGCCGTGCATCACTTCCACTTGCACAGAGGTGCCGGTGCCCAGTGCGGCGCCATCGGCGACATCCAGCACTCGCTGCCAGATCTCCAGTAAGGTCTGCGCATCGGGGTGGCGCACGTAGTAATAGGCCTCGGCGTAGTCTGGCACCACATTGGGTGCAGCGCCGCCCTGGGTAATCACATAGTGGATACGGGCGGCCTGGGGCACATGCTCGCGCATCATGTTTACCATGTAGTTCATCGCCTCAACACCATCCAGTGCCGACCGGCCTCGCTCTGGAGCGGCTGCCGCGTGGGCCGAGATGCCGGTGAACTTGAACTTGGCCGACTTGTTGGCCAGGCTGCTTGAGGGGTTGGCGGCATTGGCATCACCCGGGTGCCAATGCAGGACAATATCCACATCATCAAATAAGCCGGCGCGTACCAAATAGACCTTGCCGGAGCCACCCTCCTCCGCCGGCGTACCGTACAGGCGCAATGTGCCGGTGATATTGCCACTTTGCATCCATTGTTTGACCGATACCGCGGCGGCCACAGACCCGGCACCAAAGAGGTGATGGCCACAGGCGTGACCGGAGTTTTTCCCCGGCACCCGTTCGCGATGAGCTTGTGCCGACTGGGAAATACCTGGCAGGGCATCGAACTCGGCCAGAATGGCAATCACCGGTTCGCCACTGCCGTAGCTGGCCACAAATGCCGTGGGAATATTGGCGACCCCGCTGGTCACCTCGAAACCCTGCTGCGCCAGCGTATGCTGCAGCAATTCAGAACTCTCGGTTTCCAGATAACCCAGCTCCGCCTTGTCCCAGATGGCCATGGCCAGGTCTGTGTATTGCTGCGCGTGGTCATCGATATAACGAGTCAGCGCATCACCACTGGCAGCATAGCCGGGCATACAGGCGAGCAGGGCGAGAACCCACAGCAGCAATTTTCCCATAAAACTCTCCAGCGGCTTTTGACCAAAGGGGATTAGCTTACCACCCCGATGTTGATAAAGCCCCTGACAGGGGGCTGCTACACTTGGAATTTAGCTGCTATCTCCGTATATTGGCGCCACTATGAAATACATCGGCAACGACACTCAGACCCACGCTACAAAGATTGGAATACTGGTCACCAATTTGGGCACACCGGACGCACCCACCCCCGGGGCCCTGCGCCGCTATCTCAAACAATTCCTGTCAGACCCCCGCATTGTGGAACTTCCCCGGGTGCTGTGGTGGCTTATTCTGCACGGCGTAATACTGGTTTTTCGGCCCCGCCGCTCCGCCGCCAATTACAAAAAAATCTGGACCGCGCAGGGCTCCCCCCTGCGAGTACACACCCAGGCGCTAACCCAGGGCCTGGCAAAAGAATTGCGCGAACGCGCCGGTGAAAACCTGGTTGTCAACTTTGCCATGCGTTACGGCTCGCCGGCCATAGACGAGGTAATACAACAGCAACTGGAACAGGGGGTCACCCGGCTGCTGGTGTTGCCGCTGTACCCCCAGTACAGCGGCACCACCACCGGCTCCACCTTTGACGCCGTGGCCGCAGACTTCAGCCGGCGTCGAAGCCTGCCGGAATTGCGCTTCCTCAACAACTACTATAGCCACCCGGCGTTTATACTGGCGCTGGCCAACAAAATCAGGGAACACTGGCGGCAGTGTGGCAGGGCTGACAAGCTAATTTTCTCCTATCACGGGGAGCCCAAACGCTACGTCGATGCCGGCGACCCCTACCAGCGTGAGTGCGAGGAAACTACCAGGCTGGTAGCCCAGGCACTGCAACTGGAAGAACCGCAGTATTTGACCGCCTACCAGTCGCGATTTGGCCGGGACGAGTGGCTGCGCCCCTACCTGGATGAAACCCTGAAATCCTTTCCGGCGCAGGGCATCAAGTCTGTGCAGATAATTTGCCCGGGATTCGCCGTCGACTGCCTGGAGACGCTGGACGAAATTGCCCTGGAGAACCGCGAGATATTTTTGCAGGCCGGCGGAGAACGTTATGACTATATACCCGCCCTGAACGAGGACGCCGAACACGTACAAGCCCTGGCCGCCATCATTACCGAGCAACTGTCGGGCTGGGCAAGCACCCACACGGCACCATAAGGAAAGCACTATGTCTTTTTTCAAGCGGGTTGGAATTACCCTGGGCGCCGTGGCCCTGGCGTTCAGTTTAGGCTGCACTACCGAGGTTGAGGTGACACCCCCACCAGCCGATGCGGTCTGGATAGACGTGCGAAGCGCTGAAGAATACAAGGAGGGCCACCTGCGCCAAGCCACCCTGATTCCCTATGATGTCATCGCGAAAGAGATTGCCACACTGGCATTGACCAAGGACGCGCCCATTTACCTGTATTGCGGCTCAGGCTATCGGGCCGGCAAGGCCAAGAAAACGCTGGAGGCCCAGAATTACACCAACGTAAGCAATGTGGGTGGTCTGGAAGACGCCCGTTCACTGGCGGCCAGGACGCCATAAACAAAACCCGCACACGGAAGCAGCAGCTAGCCGTCGGCGGTGTAAACGTGTTCCGCGTCCAACTGGTGGGACACATGTGCATCGTCTGGCTCGATACCGCCAATGGCATAGGCCAGGATAATACCCAGTAAAAAGGCCACCGTTAACTTCAGCCTGTCGTGAGAGTGGAACTGCACTTCCGGCAACAGGTCACTGAGCGCAATACAAATAAAGGCACCGGCGGAGAAAGCCAGTGCCGCGCCCACGGCATAGGCGCGGCCATCTCCCAGGTAATCAACCCCGAAAAAGAACAGCAGGGCCCCCAGCGGACACATCAGGGCAAAAACCACATTGGCAGTTGTGCGGGAAGTTGCACTCCACCCCCCGGCACCCATCACCGCCGTGATACTCATGGCATCCAGTGGTTTATGCAGCAGTATCGCCAGAAAAACACCCAGACCCAACAGGCCCGTCACCTGGCCATTAAACGACTCCCCCTGAATTACCGCACCCAGGGCCACGCCGTCAATAATAGTGTGCAGGCCCAGGCCCAGGGCGATACCCACCCAGCTCAGTTGGTGGCTGCTGGGTTGATCGTGAGGGTGGTCGCAATCGTGGTGGTGCTCATCGCCGCTGAAATCGTGTTGATGGAAATGAAACATACGCAGCAATAGCAGCATGACGATCAGGCCTACCATCAGCCACCACACGGAGGCATCTGCCGCCGCAGGGCCACCCAACCAGGCAATGCTGTGTGGCAGCAAGTGGTAAAAAGCCACACCCAACATCAGGCCGGATACAAAACTCATCACCACCTGGGTGCGGGTGTGGGTCATGCGTATCCAATTGGGCAACAAGCCACCCAGCAGGGAGAACAGGGCAATTGCCGTGCAGTAGGATACCAGTAACACTGTGGGTGAAGCCGTCATAAACCTGTCTTGGTCGTTGTCACAAAGGCGGCAATTATTTCACAGACCACCACGGATGTAATGGTTTCTCGACACCTCATTGCGAAACGGCACAACCACAGCCATGCCAAAGTGTCTCAATTTTTTGTTTGCGAATTGATGGGGGGCGACGGGCGCCCCCCATGAGAGCCTACTTAGCTGGCCAGCAGTTGTTGCTGCTCGGCCTCTTCTTCCATTTTCTTCGCAAACTCTCCCATAAGATTTTGTTCGTAGGCCTGGGCCTCGGACATATCCAGAGGGCGCTCCATCATAGCCCAGTTGATATCACCATCGGTGGAAAGGTTTTCGTATTCCAGAATACCCAGCTCTTCGAACTTGGGCCGAATTTTATCGGTCAGCAAACCAATACGCGCCAGGTTTGGAATAACACGCTGGAACAACAGGTTGCGGAAGTGGGTCATCACAAAACCGTCCAGCACCTGCTTGCGGGCCTCTTCAACATCCCAGCCAAAATGGCGGAACACATCGGTGGCCACCAGGCGTTCGCGCGCCACTACACAGGCTTCATAGGCAAACAGTGCGCGTTCATCTTTCTCTTCCTCGGTGAGGGTCTTGACGTATTCTTCGAGATAGTTCACCCCGAAGGTAACGTGTCTGGCCTCGTCGCGGATGACCAGGTAAACGATATCCTTGAGCACGGGGTCGGGGGTGGTCTCACGGGTGGTATTGAACGCTGACAGTGCCAGCCCCTCAATAACAATTTGCATGCCGATGAACTTCATATCCCAGCGCTCATCGGTGAGGATCTTGTCCAGCAGGCTTTTCAGACTGGTATTTACCGGGTACATCATGCCAATGCGCTGTTGCAGGTATTTGTTGAACACCTCTACATGACGCGCCTCATCAAAGGTCTGGGACGCGGCGTACAACTTGGCATTATAGGTGGGGGCACAAGATACCAGTTGCGAAGCAACCAACAGAGCGCCCTGCTCACCGTGCAAAAACTGTGACAGGCTCCAGGCATTCATGTGCAGCCAGAACTCGCTTTTAGTGTCCTCATCCATTGCCAGATAGGGAGGGTATTCGTGCAGGTTCATCATTTCGGGCTGGCGCTCTTCCTTGGGCCAGGGTCTGTCCCAATCGATATCCATTTCCGGGTCCCAGTTCAATTGCTTGCCCAGGTCGTAGAGCTTCTTGATACGATCATCCTGAATGGTGTAGTTCCAGTTGTAGGAGCCAGTGAGCGGCGTCTGGAAAATCTCGGCCACGTGGTCCACCTGCTCGCTGGTCAGGACATCTTCCAGATCGGGGTTCTCGCGGGGGTAATCTGCACCGGCAAATAATTGAATCTTGCGGGGGGCCTCGTCTGTCCACTGTATTTTCATCTGCAATAACTCCAATTTAATTGTCCAAGGCAAAGATAGTGGGCGATTACCTGGCCATCAACAAGGTAAAGTCTTGTCAAAATGGGGTCATTTGTGGCCAAATAGCCGGATGCCATTAAATACCAGCACACCGGCCCAGTACATCCTGATTCTAATCGACCTGGTCGAAAGCCTGGGACACGATAGAGCACAGCTGCTGGCGGGAACCCAACTGGCCGAAACCGGCATCTCGGGCATTGGCGCGCGGGTCGATGACAGGGACTTTACCCGACTGGTAAAAAATGGCTTTGCGCTCACCCAAGACCCGGCACTTGGGCTGAAATTGGGGCTGCGCCTCAATCTGGGCGCGCACGCCGTTTTGGGGCAGGCGTTTATGACCTGCCAAAACCTGGCCGAAGTTATGGACCTGTTCCAGCGCTATTACCACCTGCTGTCCCCCGCCCTGCAAATTGAATTTGAAACCCGGGACGGTCGCTGCTTCCTGACCACGCTGAGCACCCTGGAAGACACGCCGGTAGAGTTTGGTTGTGAGTTGATGTACGCCGGCATCCTCAACACGGTACAGGGCCTACTCAACAAACCCGACCTCAAAATGCGCGTGGAACTGCCCTACCCGGCACCCGGCCACGCGCAGTTGTACTATGAGGTATTTGGCGATGACGTGCACTTTAACGCCCTGCACCGGCGTATCTCCTACGATGAATCATTGATGGCCACGCCCCTGCCCTCCGCCAACCCGGCACTGCGCTCGCTGTATGAGCAAGAGTGTGCGCGCCTGCTCATAGACCTGGAGAAACACTCCGTGGTGGAGCGAAGCCTGCAACTGCTGCGCAAGCTGGAGGGGCAATATCCACAAATGCCCCAGCTGGCCGGTATGTTAAATTTTAGCGCCAGAACCTACCGGCGGCGCCTGGAGGCGGAGCAGCAATCCTACCAGGGCCTGCTGGACCAGGTGCGGGCCGAGCACGCCACCCGCTATCTGCAAAACACCCAGCTGCCGCTGTCCAGCATTGCCTACATTGTCGGCTTTAATGACGCCTCCAATTTTCGACGGGCCTACACCCACTGGACCGGTAACACCCCGCGGGAGGTACGCGGTGGCCACTAGGGCACTGGCGATTTATGCCGGTGCTGAGGCCGCGGCCCGCATTGCGAAAAACGGCTGGACACCGGCGCTGTTCAGCCTGTTACTGGGCGCCTCCGGGGGCCCCAAATGGTTAATCCTCAGCCAGTTGGACCGCGTGCTGTTTGGCGACTTTTTGCAGCGCAGTAATCACTCCTTCTCTGTTATAGGCTCCTCCATTGGCAGCTGGCGCCACGCCTGCCTGACCCTGGATGACCCGGTGGCGGCGTTGGACCGCTTCGAAACACACTACCTGAACCAGCACTACGCCAGTAAACCCACGCCTGCCCAGGTGAGCCAAACCAGCCTGGACATTCTGCAACAGCTGCTGGGGAAAAATGGCACATCGCAACTGCTTAATCACCCCAGAATAAGCAGCCATATCGTCACCGCCAGAGGCCGGGGGCCCGCCGCATCCCGTTCGCCGGGGGTGATGGCAACAGCCATGGGTGCCGCCGCGCTGGGCAATTCCGTGAGCCGGCGGTTGTTGAAGCTGAGCTTTCAACGCGTGGTTTTTCACACCGGCCCACGGCCCACACCGCAGATGTCTCTGCATGATTTTGACAGCTGCTTTGTTACCCTGGATGCGGACAATGTAGCCCCCGCACTGCACGCCAGCGGCTCCATTCCCTTTGTGCTCACCGGGGAGCGGGATATTGCCCATGCACCGCCGGGCCAATATTGGGACGGCGGCATCATCGACTACCACTTCGACCTGGCGCAGTTTTATGGCGAGGGCCTGATGCTCTACCCCCATTTCAGCGCCAGTGTCACGCCGGGCTGGTTCGACAAACTGCTGCCCTGGCGCAGAACCACCCTGCAGGCCATCGATAAGCTGGTTCTGCTGTGCCCTAGCCAGGACTTTATTGCCGGGCTGCCCCATGGCAAGATCCCGGACCGCAGCGATTTTTCACGATTTGACTTTGACCAGCGTAGCCGCTATTGGCGTACCTGCGTAGAGCGTTCCAAAGCCCTGGCGGATGAGTTTTCTGAGTTGATAGCACAGGACGACCCGTTGCAGGGTGTGACCCTTTTATAGGCAAACAGGTCAATACAGCACACTAAGAGATGTGCTCATCCAGATAGCGCTGTATTTCAGCCTTGAGTACCGGCTCAAACATGGTCATTAACATGCCCATGCGCACCGACACATCAATGAGCCCGTCGGCAAAAGACAGTTGGCCGGTAATTCCCACCCCTTTGATTTTGACCGTATCGCCGTCCCAGCGCGAGCGCACACCGTGATCGCGCTCCAGATTAGAAGCCAAACCCTGGGCCGCCTCGCGAATATCCTCCTTGGACATGGTATAAGGTTTTGTCAGCCTGAACCCGGCCATGGCACTCTCCCCGATGATGTCTTGGCAGTTTACGCCCTTGGGCGGCGCATGACGAGCCAGTTTCCAAAGACCACCAGGCCCATGCCCATGATGGCAGACAAAGTCCAGGTATAGCCCTCCACCAAGGTGGACAACAGCAGCGCAACGACCGGGAACACCAGTGAAGTATAGGCCGCCCGGTCCGGGCCAATATTTCCCACCAGGGTGAGGTAGGCCCAGAATGCAACCACCGAACCAAACAGGGCCAGATAGGCAAGTGATAGCAGGTAGGGCGCACTCCACTCCAGCGTAATAGGCTGGCCCAGAATCAGCGCCGCCGCATACAGGGTTAACGCGCCGTAAAGCATTCCCCAGGCATTGCAGCTTAGCAACGGCAGGTGGTGGCGCTGATTGCGCACCGAAAACATATTGCCAAAAGAGGCGAGTACCGTCCCGGCCAGGCACATCAGCAGCGCGCGAAAATTGTCATCGGTCAGGCTCAGGGATTGCAGTTCAGGCAGGAAAACACCCGCCATGCCCAGCAGGCCTATGGCCGCCCCCAGGGCTACCCCGCGGCGTATGGGCGCCCCAAAGAACAGGGCGGCATTCACCATATTGAGAATAACCATGGTAGAAAATACCACCGCCACCAGGCCACTGGTGAGCTGCAATGTGGCGCTGTAGATGAACACGTAGTTGAGGCAAAACAGGCTCAGGCCCTGCAGCAATACGAACAAATGGTCTCTTGGGGACAGTTTCACCAACTGTCGGCGCAGCAGCAGGTACCCAAAAATCATCAGGGCCGCCAGCGCAAAGCGGTGGGCAATGGATACCAGGGGCGAGATATCACCCAACTGATACTTTATGGCTATCCAGGTCGAACCCCAGACGATGACGGTCAGCAGGTAGAGAAATGTATTATTCAAGGCCCGCGCGCCTCACCGTGAAAACTGCCCGCCATTGAGCACAAAGCTGTTACCACACTGCTCGTCACCCAGTAATTGGGCGATTAGGCCAGGCTCTTCGGTGTAGGCCACCGTGCGTTGCCCGTCGGGTAAATCGAAAACCGCCACGCCGCGCCAGGGCTGGTCCGCCCGATATAAAACGGTATAGCCCGCCACACTGGCAGGCCCCGAGTACTGTGCCACCACCTCACACTGCGCACTGCTGTGGCGGACCTGCTCGGTGACATCGGCAAAGGCCCAGGGCTGTTCGCCCGAACTGGCCGACCACAGGGCGCAGGCCTGCTTGGTGAGCATACCGCTGACACTGGTCACCAGCCCCACTTCTGCGGGCTGCTGGCGCAGTAACTGTGCCATTTTAACCGTGGCCTGAAAAACAAAATTGTTCAGGGGGCCACCGCCAAAGGTCATCGCGCCGGTGACTGACAGGTCGCCCGTGTCCACCTTGCCAAACTCGTCCAACTGCACCCGCACCGCGGCGGGAAAGCAGGAGTAGAGTTCCTTCAGGTGAATATCCTTGAAATCCACACCGGCCATGTCGAAAGCGGCCGCGCCGGCAATCCGGAACCCGGGGCAGGCCCCCAGGTCTTTTCTGGCGGCCACGACACTCATAAAGTTTGCCTCGACGGAAGCCAGGGGGAAAATCCATTTTCTGGGGTCTATGCCCAGTTCGGTGGCAAGCCCAGCGGAGCAAAAAATGAGGCCCGCGCCCTGGTCGACATTCCACTGGCTGTTATGTAGCTTGGTGTAGGGGAAGGCCAACATGCGATTCGCTTGTGAATGCTCCCGAATAAACGGGGCACTGACCGGCTCATCACACCAGGCATCGGTATTGTCGGCGGCTATCTGGCTGAAGCGCGCATACATTTGCGCCATCTCATTGCGGTGCTCATCGACGCTCTGGCCGCGCTTATAGCGCAGGGCGCTGTCGATGATGGCATAGTAGCCCACGGGCATACCCAGGCCCGCCGCCGACTCCACCTCGGACCACAGCTCCGCCTCCGGCGCCAGGGAAATATCCGGGGCCACACCCTCCTGTACCGTCTCACGCGCGCGCTCACCCGCTCGCTTGGCGGTGCCCAAGCGATACTTGTTCTCCGCCCCCGCCACCAGCACCACGGCGGCCTCCCCGTCCACTATTTGCTGGCATGCCCTGCTGATGAGAGACTGCTGCAAAATACCAATCTCGGCCAACAGGGTCGTTGTAGGGGCTCCACTAGAGCTGGCACCCAGCGAGTCGGCCAGCAATCGTCCCGGGTCGCTGTACTTCCAGATGCCCTTGGGTATGAGAATTTCATCGGCCCTGGCCAGCAGTGCCGGCGCGCCCGCATCCTGGGCCGCATTGCGCAGGGCCCGCTCCATCAGCGCGATGGCCTCCTCGGCATCGCGGTAATCGGCGCACTTTTGCTGCACAGCGGATACACCCACCAGCACCGGTGTATTGGGGGGTAATTGCATAGCCGCGTCAGCCATCCATAAACTCCGAGGCGTACCAGTTCAGCATGGCAATTTTTTCATCCAGGGGTTTGTCGGACTCATACTCATAAAGATTGCGAAAGCCAATGACCACATCGGTGACACCAATATCTTCCAGCTCGCGGAGGCCCTGCGCGGTAAAAGCATTAGCGCCGGTGGTGAATACTTTAAACCCCCGCCCGGCAGTGCCGAACTCATCCCGGAATTTGTGGATGCGGGCGATATGGCTACCCAACTGCGCCATGTCCAGGCCGGCACACATCCAGCCGTCGGCGCGGGCCGCTCGCTTGAGCGCAATGTCGGTGTGCCCCCCTATCAAGATAGGTGTGGCCGCTGTGGGCGCGGGGCACATCTTGCTGGCCGGCATCTGGTGTATCTCGCCGTCGTAGCCAAAGAACTCCCCGGTTTCCAGCCCGCGCAAAATATCAATCTGCTCGTCCAAGCGTTTACCACGCTTTGCCCAGGGCACCTGGCACACCGCAAAATCTTCCTCCCAGGGGCTGATACCCACACCGAAATCGAAGCGGTTGCCCGATAATTGCTGAATGCTCTGGACCTGCTTGGCCACCACGGCCACCTGGCGTACCGCCAGTTTGTATACGAAGGTGGCAAAGCGGATTTTCTCGGTCACTGCCGCCATGGCGGCAACCGCAATCAAACTCTCTAAAAAAGGTACACTCTCCAGAAATTCCCGGCTGCCATCTTTGTTATAGGGATACTTTGAACTCGCCTCCTGCGGGTAGCAAATACTGTCGGGTATAGTAATACCCTGATAGCCGGCTTCTTCTGCTGCCTTCGCCAGGGGCAGGTAGTGATCCGCGTCACACATGCCTATTTGATAACTGAATCTCACGCTCGCTCTCCTCAATGGGGTCTGTAGCTGGGTCAATCACGCACTGTAGCGTTTATTGACACAAGGGTCATAGAAACCTTGAAATTTACGCGCCTGGCCTCAAATACTAAACCCCACAAGCTGCACGCTCACATACAGTACAATGGCAATCATGGAACACACCCCCGAAAAAGACAGCGCCGACCTGTCACAGCGCTTTATCTTTGACGATGCCGATATACGCGGTGAAACCGTCCATCTGGAGAAGGCCCTGCAGGATATCCTCGGCGTACACCAATACACCCCCGCTGTCAGCCAATTAATTGGCGAGTTCCTGGCCGCTGCGGTACTGCTTAGCACGACATTGAAGTTCGACGGCAAGCTCATATTACAGGCCCGCAGTGAGGGCGAAATTCCGTTGATCATGGTTGAGTGCAGCAATGAGTTGCAAATTCGTGCAATAGCACGGGGGGCAGAGCAGGCCACCAGCACAGAATTTTCCCAGTTATTGAGCAACGGCCAACTGGCCATCACGGTGGACCCTCAGCGAGGCAATCGCTACCAGAGCGTTGTTCCCCTGGGGGAAGGTTCACTGGCGCACTCACTGGACGCCTACTTCCAGCAGTCGGAGCAGCTGGCGACCCGATTCTGGCTGGCGGCGGACGCGCAGCGCGCCGGGGGGCTGTTGCTGCAGCAACTCCCCACACAAACGATTGATGACCAGGCCCGGCGCCAGGCGCAATGGCAGCATGCCTGTGCCCTGGCCACCACCGTAAAGGCGGAGGAACTGCTGGCGCTGCCCGCGCAGCAGCTACTGCATCGCCTGTATCACGAAAATCCGGTGCGGCTGTTCCAACCCTCTCCAGTGGCATTCCAGTGCAGCTGTTCCCGTGAGCGAACCTTCAGCGCCCTGGCAACCATAGACACGCGAGAGCTGGAGAAAATTCTGCATGAGCAGGGCAGTATCACCATGGACTGTGAGTTCTGCAATCAGCAGTACCGGTTCGAAAAGGAAGACCTGGCCGCCCTATTCACCGGGAAAATATCGGAAACAGGGTCAAGAACCGTACACTGAGGGCTTTGCCGGCCTAATATTTCCCCTATTTGGTTCGCAATCTTTACCTCATCTGACATAATGACGCCCCCTTTGATGCTCCAAAATGCAGACACTCACAGGACCGACAATGAGCGCTGACCCTAAAGCTCCCCAGATTTACACTGATCTCGGCACATCCCAGCTGGTAGAACAATCCCTCGTACGCGGTGAAGGCGTGCTGGCGGATACCGGCGCCCTGCTGGTTACCACAGGCAGGCGTACCGGTCGCTCCCCGGCGGACCGCTTCATTGTGAAAGAGCGCAGCACCCAGGACGCCATAGACTGGGGCGACGTTAACCGGCCCTTCGACAGCGACCAATTTGATGCCCTTTGGGACCGGGTAGAAGCCTACATCTGCCAACGCGACCGCTTCGTGGCCCACCTGCACGTGGGCGAGCACGGCGACCACTACCTGCCGTTGAAGGTCACTACCGAGACCGCCTGGCAGGGGCTATTTGGCCACAATATATTTATCCGCCCGGCCCAGTACAACACCGGGCGCAAACCCGAGTGGCAGATCATCAACGCCGTCGGGTTCGTCTGCGACCCCCAGCGCGACGGCACCAACTCCGACGGTGTGGTGCTGATCAATTTTGCCCAGCGCAAAGTGCTGCTGGCGGGTATGGGCTATGCCGGCGAGATGAAGAAAGCCATGTTCTCGGTACAGAACTTCCTGCTGCCGGAAAAAGATGTAATGTCCATGCACTGTTCGGCCAACGTGGGTGAAGCCGGCGACACCACGTTGTTTTTTGGCCTGTCCGGCACCGGCAAGACCACACTTTCCGCCGACCCGGACCGCTATTTGATTGGCGACGACGAACACGGCTGGGCCGAGGGCTCCGTGTTTAATATCGAGGGGGGGTGCTATGCCAAGACCATCGACCTGAGCCAGAAGAATGAGCCGGTAATCTGGGATGCAATTCGGTTCGGTGCCATCATCGAAAACGTGGTGGTCGACGCACATCGCCACGCGGACTATTACGACACCAGCCTGACCGAGAACGGCCGCTGCTGCTACCCGCTGGAGCACGTTGAAAAGCGCACCGAGACCAATGCCGGCGGCGAGCCGAAGTGTGTCATCTTTCTCACCTGCGACGTGTCCGGCGTATTGCCTCCGATCTCCATCCTGTCCAAGGAAGCGGCGGCCTATCATTTTCTCAGCGGCTATACCGCCAAGGTGGGCTCCACCGAACTGGGCTCGGAAGCGGGCATCAACCCCACCTTCTCCGCCTGCTTTGGCGCGCCATTTATGCCCAGACCCGCTGGCGACTACGCCGAACTGCTAATGAAGCGCATAGAGGGTTTCGACAGCCAGGTTTATCTGGTCAACACCGGCTGGACCGGCGGCTCTGGCTCTCCCGGCGGCAGCGGCTCACGCTTTCCCATTCCGGTTACCCGTGCCGTGGTGGCCGCAGCGCAAAGTGGTGCCCTGTTAAATATGCAGACCGAACACCTCGATATTCTCAATCTGGACATTCCCAAATCCATTCCCGGTGTGGATGATAAATATGTCAACCCGCGCCAGGGCTGGGAAGACACCGCGGCCTATGACGAGCAGGCAGGAAAACTGGCCAATCTGTTTTCTGAAAATATCGCCAACTTTGATGTCTCAGACGCCATCGTGGCGGCAGGTCCCAAAGCGGGATAAACACAATTCATCTGCTACACTGATTAGGCTCATAAATTTGTGGGCCTTTTTTTTGCCCTTTGCTTCGAATAACGGGAGACAGCTATGCCGGAAATTTCACAGAACCTCCGTGGCAAAACCGCTCTGGTCACAGGCGCCAGCAGTGGTATCGGTAAAGTAACCGCCAGCGCCCTGGCCACCATGGGCGCAACGGTTTACCTGGTGTGTCGTAATCGGGCCAAGGGAGGGCAGGTGCAGCAGGAAATAAAAGAGCTGGCGGGACACGATCGCGTATTTCTTATCGTAGCCGACCTGGCAGAGCAGGCACAGGTGCGCCGCGCCGCACAGGAGTTTCTGGATACCGGTGAGCCCCTGCATATTCTGCATAACAATGCCGGCATTACAAATACTGCGCGCAGAGAAACCGTAGACGGTATTGAGGAGACATTCGCCGTCAATCACCTGGCCTATTTTCTGCTGACAAATCTCCTGCTTGATCGACTCAAAGAAAGTGCACCCGCCCGTATTGTGAATGTCGCGTCCGACGCTCATTACTTTGTCAGGGGCATGCAGTTTGACGACCTTGAATATGAGAATCAGTACAAGACATTCAAGGTGTACGGGCAGTCCAAACTGGCTAATCTGTTATTCGCCCTTGCCCTGGCGCCCAAGCTGGTGGGTACTGATGTCACCATCAACTCGGTGCACCCCGGTGTCGTTACCACCGGCCTGGGAATGCAAAATGGTGGGTTTTTGTCTAAAATTGTGCCGGTGATAGGCGGCCTATTGTTTCGCAGCCCCGAAAAAGGAGCCGAGTCATCCATTTATGTTTGCACCTCCCCGGCACTGAATGACGTCTCCGGAAAGTACTACGCCAACTGTAGACAGAAAACGCCAAAACCCTGGGCACGCGATGTCGAGGCGGCAGAAAAACTCTGGAAAATCAGCGAACAGATGACCGCCGCAAGCCACCACTGACAAAAAGTAACAGCGTGAAATTGAAAACCGCTAAACCCTGCAGCAATGACCGGGAAAGTGCCTGCAATTAGAGCTTTTCGTTTGCGCGACATTGGTATGGGGGCCGAATCAACAAGAGAGCCTGGGCCGCAGAGTAGTTTTTCTGTGGCCCAGATTTATCTATTTGGATGCCAGCGCCAGGTCTTCGCGAACCGTGCGGCTTGCCATCCAGTAATGGAAAACACACCAGATGTTAAAGACACAAACAACCAGCATTAACGAGTAGCGAATGCTGTCATTGCCAAAACGGGGCGCTAAAGCGTCGCTGATGGCGCCCACCACCAGAGGTCCCAGTCCCAGGCCAATAATGTTCAGAATAAAGAACAAAACAGCGGAAGACATGGCTCTCATACGCAAGCCTACCAACGAGTGTGCCAGGGCGAGGTTCGGCGCAAGATACATCGAAAAGGTTAGGCCGGTGACAAATTGCAGTGATAAGGCGATATAGGGGTTACCTACATTGTAGATGATCATTGAGACCGGAAGGGTAATAAGGGTGGAGATAGCAGGCACCCATAGATACCATCTTTGATCTCTAAGCATTAACTTATCCGTCAGATAGCCGCCAAGAAACGTACCTATAGCCCCGGTTATTCCCGCAAGAGCAAGCCAGGTACCGACTGGCCCAAGGTCCATCCCGTGGGTTCTGATATAAAATGAAGGTGCGAAATTGGCAGCACCGTAGCTGATAAAAGCATGTAAGCCCGCTGCGATTGCCATATGGCGAAACGTGGGTCGGGTCAGCAATACCTTGGCCACCTCAATCATGGAGGGACTTTCATCTACCACCGTGATTTTTTCCGCAAAGCCACGCGGTGGTTCTCTCACTGTGAGTCTCAATGCGATTGCGTAGAGCAGGCCAGGTATACCAACGAGGTAGAAGGCATAGCGCCAATCCATGGTTTGTGCAATCCACCCGCCGGCCAACAGGCCAATAAGGCCGCCAAAATTGATACCCATCGAATAAATGGAGAGGGCTGTTGCACGTTCTTCTTTCTTGAAGATGTCAGAAATCATCGAGTGGGCAGGCGGACTGCCACCCGCTTCTCCTGTGGCAACACCAACACGGGCTAACAGTAACTGCCAGTAGTTTTGCGCCAGTCCTGAAATGGCCGTCATACCACTCCAGACCACAAGGGCGATGGTCACTATGTTGCGTCTATTTCCCCTATCGGCCCATCGAGCAATAGGAAGCCCAGCGACAACATATATGACGGCAAAAGCTAATCCGGATAACAGCCCCAATTGGGTGTCCGATAGGCCCATTTCAGCTTTAATAGGCTCTTGCAATATAACCAGAATCTGGCGGTCAATAAAATTAAAGGTGTATAAGCCGGTCAGCATGGCCAGGACATACCACCGATACCAGGTGGTATCGTATTTCCCTATGTCTCGGTCCTGTGTTGCGTTTGTGACGGGCGTGAGGGGGGTAACTTCTTCGGTCACTCGTATCTCCTATCCGTTTGTGTTTTGCAGCTTCCGGCTATCAGAAAATAATTATAAATAAATATCTTATATTTCTCGTTAACTTTCAATAGTTTACAGCTTATACAATAAACACCATCCAAAAAAACGCCCCTTTAGTATGTTTATTCTAGTTTTTCTCAGTAATCTGCCCGCAAATCAAGTGAGGAGACTCACACCACGTGAAACAAATGGAGCTCAACATGGCTACTGAAGCAAACGAAGTAAAGAAAGCTGCAACTAAAGTAAAAGCTGCGGCCAAAAAGACTGCTGTAAAAGGCAAGACCGTTGCCAAGAAAGTTGCTGTAAAGAAGCCGGCAACTCGCAAAAAAGCTGCACCCAAGAAGGCTGCCAAGAAGTCCACTAACGACTTCACTGCACGTGCACAGGAAACTGGCCGCAAGGCATTCCTGGCCAGCCTGGGCTTTTACGGCAAGGCATTTGACCAGGTTCAGGATCAATTCAGCGATCTGCAGGACCAACTGGCAGCCCGTCGCCTGAAGGCGAACAAGACTTACGCCGACCTGGTGAAGCGCGGCGAAAAAGTCGAGAAGGCAACCAAGAGCCGCATCGACGACATCGAATTGCCTGAGTTCAAGCTCGAGAGCCTGACCGATCGCAAAAAGCTGGAAGCTCAGCTGGACAAAGCCAAGGCTCGTTTCAGCGAACTGAAGGATTCCTTCAGCTTCAAAACCGCTGCTTAAGCGGGATCCCATCCAGGATCACTTACCCCTCGTTCTTCGAGGGTTTTTGGGGGCCACATTGTGGCCCCTTTTTTTTGCCTGCCAATCTGGTTTAATAGTCGACCCCACGCGGGAATTCCAGTCGGTGTTTTATCAATGAGGGCAGACAAGATGAGCAACAAAAAAAGCAATGTCAGTGACAAGGCCAGTGAGATCGCCAAGAATATCTGGCTGGCAGGGGTAGGCGCCTACGGCAAGGCGGCAGATGAGGCCCAGGAGCGGCTGGAAAAGGCCGGGGTAGAAACGCCCAAGCTGTTTCGCGACCTGGTCAAAGCGGGTGTGGCACTGGAAGAAGGTGCCCGGGCGAGCATCAAATCCACCCGGCGCGCCAGTAAAAGCTCGGTGGAAGAGCGCATCAACAAGGTGCGGGAGAACTTCAACCTGCAGCGCTTTGGGCGCAGTGACGAGCTGGCCGAGCTACAGGCCAAGGTAGACCTGATCTCCAGCAAGCTGGACCTGCTCGCCACCGCTCTCACCGAATCCGGCACTATCACCACAGCCAAACCTGCGCGCAAAGGCCCGGCCCGCAAACCGGCGGCCAAAAAAGCAGCCAAACGTAAACCCGCTGCCAAAAAAACCCCTGCTGGTAAAAAGCCAGCCTCCAAGCGCAAGGCAACAAGCCGAAAAACCAGGGTCTAGCTTCAGCACACAATGAAAACGAAGGATCGTATTCTGGTCACCAGCCTCACCCTGTTCAATGAGGAGGGGGAGGCCAACACCACCACTATTGATATTGCCAATGAAATGGATATCAGCCCCGGCAACCTCTATTACCATTTCAAGGGCAAAGACCAGATCATCGCGGAGTTGTTTCAGCAGTACGAGCAGGCCCTGGGCGAAACCCTGACGGCCCCGATAGAACAACCCTTGAGCGACAAAGACAGTAACGTAGAAGACAACTGGTACTTCCTCTACGTGGTGATGGAGGAGATGTTCCAGTACCGCTTTCTCTACCATAACCTTGAAAACATACTCTATCGCTATCCAGCCATCCGCAAGCGTTTCCGACGATTATTGCAATTGAAGCGCGCCGCCCTGTATGCCATCTGCCAGACGCTGTTACAGCAGGCGGTCATCGACACGCGCGATCAACAATTGCTGGGCTTGGTGGACAATATGACCCTCACCCTCACATTTTGGTTCAGCTATGACCAATTGCTCAATGACGACCGGCCATCCCAGGTGACTATTCACCAGGGCGTGCTGCAATTATTGACCATGGTGGCCCCCTATCTGGGCGATGATCAGCTGAGCTTCTACCGCGACTGTGAGGTAATATACGCCAACATGCTGGAGCAAGCCGGCTGACTAAACCATTACCAACAAAAGGAGAGCGAGATGACTATTCAAATTGGCGGCACTATTCCCCCGTGCACCTTAAAAACCATGGGCGACCAGGGCCCTTCTGACATCACTACGGAGCAGATCTTCAGCGGTAAAAAGGTGTTGCTGTTTGCCGTTCCCGGCGCTTTTACGCCGGGCTGCTCACTGACCCACCTGCCCGGCTACGTGGTCAACGCCGATAAAATCAAGGCCAAGGGTGTAGATAGCATCGTCTGTATGTCGGTGAACGACGCCTTTGTGATGGGCGCCTGGGGAAACGTGCAAAATGCCGAAGCCCTGTTAATGCTGGCAGACGGCAACGGCGAATTTTCTGCGGCGCTGGGGCTGGATTTCGATGGCAGCGGCTTTGGCATGGGCAGGCGCAGCCAGCGCTTTGCCATGATTGTTGACGACGGTGTGGTCAGCCACCTTAACGTGGAAACAGGCCCCGGCGTGGATGTGAGCTCGGCCGAAACCATGATGGCGCTACTGTAAGCCCGGGTTCACCCTGGGGCGGGGTCAACTTTCAGTTGCCCCCGCAGCATGCCCGATGCGGCAATGGAGAACAGGCAGTAGGCCAGA
>Ga0209987_10000500_pt1 | contig 20516 bp, 17 predicted proteins | sample N074metaG_FD_182134 | JGI IMG/M metagenome (GOLD analysis project Ga0209987, IMG submission 182134) | Deep subsurface microbial communities from Kermadec Trench to uncover new lineages of life (NeLLi) - N074 metaG (SPAdes) (version 2) | ecosystem: Environmental > Aquatic > Marine > Ocean trench...
AATAGAATTTATACCCATGCCTGAATTTTCTCTTAAATCCCTGATTGGGGTTTTGCTTGCAATGTGTCTCGGCCCGGTTTGGGCCCATAGTTTTAATCTCGGATTTGTGGCGCCGATGTCTGGACCCCGGGCCGATATGGGGCGGCAGGCACTCGATGGTTTCATGCTTGCCACCACTGAGCAGGATGCGCATCTATTCGAGGAATCGGACGGTCACCTCGGCGGACTGGACTCCTACGTGATTAGAATCGACAGTTCGGGGAATGATAAAACCACCATCGATCGGATCGAGAATCTGCTAAAAAATAAACAACCCTTATTTGTAGTCGGCAATTTTTCGCCAGGATTTGCCAGTCATATTTCTGATTTGGTTAATAATAGCCAGGCGGTGCTGGTCAACCCGGTCGATAGCGCGATGTGGCAACAGATAGTCGAGACTCCTGGAAAGCTCACAACGATGAGTGCAGAACCATTTAACCCAAAGTTCGAAGCGGCATATGGCTATGAACCCAACGCAAATGTGCTCAAGGGATATATTGCGGCCCGCCTGATAGCCGCGACAGTAAGATCCCTGGCGGAATCGCTACTCGAAGACCGGGACGAACTGATGGGGGCGTTCAATCGATATCTACAGGAATAGTAAGCCTGGTATTAAACTGCGGGCAGTCCGCTGTCGGACGACCCGATGACTATCCCTATCCCCGATCTGAAGATCCTGTAGTTGCTGGCAACTCCTGGTCCATCGCGCCCGCCGCGGCCGCGGCCGCGGCTGTCGTCGGTGTCACCGATTCGACCAGCACACGGCGTGGTGCAAACTTGATTCCCTTTTCCTCGAAGGCTTTCTGGATACGGGTAAAGGCCTCGCGCCGGATCACGAACTGCTTCCCGGGTTTCGCAGTAAACTTGCAGCGGATAATCAGCGCAGAGTCATCCATGCGGTTCACGCCCTGAGATTTCAACGGTTCCAGCATGTCAGGGCCAAGATCCGGATCTTCCATCATCGCCACGCCTATCTTCTTGATAATTTTACGCAGCATGTTGATATCGGTTTCAAAGGGTACGCGTAACTCGAACTTCATGATCGCCCAGTCACGACTGTAGTTAGTCAGGTGCGGGATTTCACCGTAGGGGATGGTGTGTATCGCACCTTTATGGTGTCGCAGCTGGAATGATCGCACCGAAATGCGCTCGACGGTCCCCCTGATCTTGCCGATTTCAACATATTCTCCGACCCGGAACGCGTCATCGAGCAAAAAGAACAGGCCGGATACGATGTCGCGCACCAGTGATTGCGCACCAAATCCGACCGCGATACCGATGACACCGGCACCTGCGATCAGTGGGCCGATGTCGACACCCAGCGCAGATAACGACAGCATTACCGCCATCACGATCAGGGTAATCTGGATGAAAACCCGGATCAGCGGCAACACCGTTCCCATGCGTGTACCGCCGGGCCCGCCACCGTCGGCAGCACTATCGTCGGTCTCGTCTCCCAGACTTTTTTCGTCAGCCTGCCTACGTTCAAAGGTAATGCGTATTACACCCCATACGGCCCAGGTCAAAAATACCGTCAGACTGATATCGAACAGTGCGGCGGCGAAGCGCTCACCGACCAGCCGGCCAGTGATGGCTTCAAGGTCTATATTCCACAGGTTTACGAAGATAGTGAGCAAGGCAAGCGCCATCAGTAGCCGACCATAGCGCAGTGCGGTAGCAATGTAGGCAGGTTCAATATCAATGACTTTTACATCGGGCCCCTCATCTGATTCAGACTTGTCGGCTGTGTCAGAGACAGGCTCGTCTATTGCGCTCGCCGCGTCGGCCTGCTCCTTGCTCACGGGCTTCTCAAAATAACTTGTGACCAGCCACCGCAAACCGATATCGATGTATGGAATAGAAGCGAACAGAATCAAACTGCCCAGGCCGGGTACCATCGACGACTCCCCGGTTGCGGCGCGCTTGCCAATGGCTAGCACCCAGACCAGCAAAATGTAGAGGATAGCGATGACCCACCAGCTCCGTGAAATTGCTTCCCGTATACTGCCGGGCTCGACATGATCGCCGGCAATCAATTGCGTTCCATAACGGCGCAGGCGGCACACCAGGACCATCAGCAGACCTATAAAGCCTGTAGTGAATATTATCCTGATCAGCAGTAGTGTTTCGCTTTCGGCGCCAAAGTCCGCTGCGATACGGGATAACGGAATTGTCAATACCATCGCCATTACCAGGGCCCAGCGCCAGATGCCCTGCGCTACGGCGTCCTCGACCGGTACCAGCCGAAAACCTGGTTTACCTGGTGAGACAATCAAACTGACCAGTAGTAGTAACACCTTCACATAAACGATAAACAACAATATCTGCTGCCAGAAAAATTGATCGGTTGATAATTGATTCGCAGAGATAACCAAAAACAACTTCGCCGCGCCGACAAAGGCGGCGATCTCGATCAGCCCGAGTAGCGCTCGAAACATGACCCGACCGATGCAATGGCTTATTGATTGAACTCCAGCCACACGGGTATCAATTTTTTCGGTCAGTTGCCTGATCACGCGTTCTGCGAGCCAGCCGACAACCAATAATCCGACCAGCTGGAATAACAGAAACCAGCCGCTGATTTTACCGTTGTCGGTGATCTGCCGCCAGATTAATCCAGGCAAGGCATGAAAGCTGTCGTCAGATTTGAAGGCCCGAAGCAGCATCTGGCCCGCAACCTGGACCCCGCTGGTCATCTGGTCGACGTAAGCGGCAGCGTTATCAGCCCCAACCGGTGCCGACTCCTCGGCAACCTTGTCAAGCTGGGCGATGATCAGTTCCCGCACCTGGTCGTCGGACATTCGGGCGATCAGGTCGCGTACTTCCTGGCGGGTGAAGTTTTCCGGCAACTCGACTGGTGCCGCCGTTGCCCCATCGCCGGAGGCCGGATAGGCGGGCGCGGGAGTTACCAGCAACGCCACCAGCGTGGCAGCCACGGCCATGGACCGTTTCAGCCACTGAAACCTGGCACGCGGGTTGGCTTCAGGCGTGGCTACTGGAATGCTTAGGAGAGTGTTCATTGATAAGCGAGAAAGATGAGGTACCAGGGTTTGTAACGGGGCCATCGACTAAAAATATAATGCACCATACACTAAGTATCCACGATGGCTATCGTTAAAGCTGCCCTTCCAGTCATCATCATTTACGTCAAGGTCGGTAGAGGCCCGGGTAGTTCCGGCACCAATAGCAAAGTTCTTAAAGGCTTTATATTCGATACTCAGCTCACTATTGAGCAATGTCCCCTTGAGCGTGTCCTCGATATCGATATAAAAAGCTTCGGATAAATAACGCACCGACCATTTCGGGGAAATGGCATAGGTCATCTGTAATCCAAATAACGGCAAGGGTGCTGTGACTCCAACTGCATCGCTGCTTCCACTGGTACTGCTATAAATTATTTCGTAGTCGGTAATATTTAGGCCCGCAGCCAGGCTCAGTTCGACCTGCGGTGAATGGTAGAATGAATAGGCATAACCCACTTTGGTTATTGTGTATTTGATATTCGAAGTTATATTACCCGTGAGATCTACGTCACCTATCTTCAGGTCAATATTTGTAAATCCGTTCCGGTCTACCGAGAAGCTGCCAAATTCCAGGCGATGCCTGTCGTTAAATCTATAGTACCCGTCTATCCTCGCTACCGAGTCTGTCGTGTCACCACCAAGGTTCTTTTCAAAACTAACCCCGACACCCACACCATTACTATCTAACACGAGAAAATCGGTACTCGCCCGGTCTACATAATAGGCACCCAGGCGGATCATGTACTTGTCCGGGAATGCTACCGATTTAGCTTCTTGCGCGTTGGCGGTATTGCCGCTTAACAGGCCGGCACCGATTAAAAGACTAGCCGCGGTGATAGCCAAAGGCTTCCAGTTATTTTTTGTTATTCTTATCATTATTCTTATCCTCCAAAATTGGGCACCTGGCACCTCAATCAATTCTAAACGATCCGGAGATTTACCCGCTTTATTTTTAAACAGATCGATTGCCTTGAACCAGTCCCCTTCACTTATTGATTTTCACCAGCTCTTCCTCGCACAGCCGGATGTTATCCGATAGTTGCCTGGCCCGCTGTTCGAGTTTATGCGACGAACCGTCCGCCCGCTCAAGGTCGTCTCTCACCCGCCTGAGCTCGTGGTGCAGGGCATTGATTTCCGCTGCGAGCGAGTCGCTCACCGATCCTGGTTCGCCCAGTTTACTATGAATTAATTGCCTTGCCATATTTTATCCTTCGCAGGCCCCCGGGGTATGCCCGGATACGCTCGCATCGGAGCATGCCGAACAGGCATTCGAGTAGGTCTTGTACTGGCTATCAGCGGTGAGTCCGCAAACCGGATCGTATTGCATCGTGCACATCTGTGGACGCGGTTCCTCGCATGCGACCAATACAGGACGCGACGAAACGGATTCTTCGACAGCGGATGTCTGGGAACAGTCTGCCGCTATGAAACCTGCCAGCAATACGGTCATCACCATCCGTTCACGTTGCAACATCCTTCTCTCCCGGGATCAATGACCAGATTAGGCTGAAAATAATTCAATCCTAGCAACAAACTCAGGATGAGTCACCCGACCGGAAAGGAAGCGTGTTATTCTTACCTTGATAAAGTATTTGCACAAAAAGGACTGGCATAATAGTATGGTGGAAACGGTATAACATTACAGCCGACGGGAAAATACCAATAATCCATTCCCGGGAGCAATAACAGCATAGACACACGAAACGCATCTATTGCGAATAGTGCCTTTGCAAAATCGTATTTAGCAACGCGGGAACTTTGACCTGACGTGGCGATTAAATAATTTCAAAGAAAAATCGAAGAGGATAAAAGTATGAAATCAGTAATCCCTGTAAAATCTGGACTGATGGTCTACGTCGGGGCGGCGCTAATGATGCTGCAGTTCGGCTTCGCCGGCCAGGCACTGGCCGCGGGTTGCCCGGAAGTAACGGTAGCCGACTCGAAAGGGGTCCCGGCCGGTAAATATCCACAGCAATACGAGCTCTCAGAGTTTGAGTCTCTGGCTAACTGCAAATTGAGTTTTAGAGGTAACCCCGATGCCGCCGCGCTGAACAAGCGTATTCGTGGCAACCCCAGCCTACCATCGCTTGCCAATCGCCTTCCGAGCGAGCCACTGGTCGTAGCACCTTACGATAGTATCGGAAAATACGGTAACACATTTGACGTGCTGTCGAATGCGACCGAAGCGGGCACATCAGACTTCTTGTCTGTGCGCCATGTGAACCTGGTGCGTTACTCGGACGACCTGGCGACGATTGTGCCGAACATCGCCAAGGACTGGAAATGGAATTCTGATTACACCCAGCTCACTTTCTTCCTGCGCAAGGGTCACAAGTGGTCAGACGGCGCGCCGTTTACTGCTGAAGACGTGAAATACTGGTACGACAATATAGCGCTTAACAAGGACATAATGGCAAAGGCGAAAGATTATGTTCTGGTGGGTGGCGAGCGGATGACGGTTGATGTTATCGATCCGCAAACCGTGCGGTTCAATCTGCCGGCGCCGAAGCCTGGCTTGATTGCCCACTTTGCAACCTCTTTCGCGCAAGGCTTCCAGCCCAAGCATTTCCTGAGCAAATGGGACCCGAAACTTAACCTGGGTGCGGATGCGCTGGCGCAGAAAGCCGGGTTTAAAGATGGTCTCGAAGTTCATTCGAACTATTACGGCGCTTCGGACTGGACGGATACACCGTCGCCACTGCTGAGAAGCCCGGTCAAGGTTAAAAATCTGCCGGCGGATGTTGTGCCGACACTCGAGTCGCACATCACCATTTCGGATACGACCGAAGGCCGCCACCTGGTGGCAAACCCGTACTTCCACATGGTTGATACGGCAGGTAATCAATTGCCTTATATCAGTGAACAGGACGAGGTTTACATCAACGAGAACGAAGTCCGTATCCTGAAGCTGGTCAACGCCGAAGTGGACTATAAAGAGCAGTCGCTGCAGTTGGCTTCGGCGCCATTGTTGCTCGAAAACCAGGAGAAAGGCGACTATACGATCGATCTGCGACCCGAGATCACGATATCGACCTTCGCGTTCAATGTGACCTCCGAAGATTTGGAAAAACGCAAAGTCTTTGGTGACCTGCGCTTTCGTCAGGCGATGTCGGTCGCGATCAATCGTGAGGAGGTTAATGAAGTCGCCTATTTTGGTATGGGTGAACCAAGACAGTATATCGGCTTCTCGCCCGCACCCGACTTTGTCGATAAGAAATGGGAGCAGCACTTCGCCCAGTTCGACCCGAAAATGGCGAATTCACTGTTGGATCAAGTCGGCATGAAAGACACCGACGGCGATGGCTTCCGCGAACTCCCGAATGGCGACAAGCTTGTCATAAACCTGCAGTTTTCGATCCAGGGGATTCCCGGACCGGTGGTCGAACTGGTCGGCCAGCACTGGGCCAACGTGGGTATCAAGACCACGGTCAAGGAAGTAACCCCGGACGAATTTCGCTCGGCGCAGTCCTCGAACAAGCTCGATGTGACCATGTGGCGCAAGGGCCAGCCTATTGCGATCGTGCTCGGCAACAACGAGCTTTGGGTGCCGCCGTATAGCGACTACTTCGGTAGTCGAACAGGTATGCTGTGGGCCGAGTGGGTGGATTCAAACGGTGCCAGCGGCGCCGAGCCGCCCGATTATGCCAAGCAGCTGATCGCGGATATCAACGCGTTCCAGTCGGCGGTGGTGGGTTCGGCTGAATCGGATAAATTAGGTGCGCGGATGGTCGAGAACTTGGCAGGCAACCTGCTGTTTATCGGAACGGTTAAGGCACCGGCACCGATCTACCATCGCAATGCGTTGAAAAACTTCCCGGTGTATAAGACCCACTCTTATGAATACTACCGGGCCTACCCGTACCGCGGACCACAGTGGTACCTGGACGAATAGTTCCGTTAATATTGATAAAACCTTTGGCCGTGGGCATACTGATGCCCACGGTCGACAATAACCAGCAATCCCTTGTGGGTGGGTTAGCCCACTGGGGATGAAGGTAGGAGGGCACCGAAAACCAATGCTTCAATTTGCACGATTCGCTGCCACGCGCGCCGGGTTGGCGATCATCACCCTGGTCATGGTTTCATTCATCGTTTTCACCTTGATGGAATTCGTACCCGGTGACTGTGCAGAGCGCTACCTCGCCTTCAAAAATACCCAGGGCGCCGGCATATCGATCGCTGATATCGAGAACGAACGCGTCCGCCTTGGGCTGGACAAGCCCTACCTTATTCGCTGGGTAACCTGGATTGGGAATGCCTTCCAGGGGGAATTTGGCGATAGCTGCATCCTGCGGGTCAACATCGCCCAGCTGCTGGGTCAGAAGTTCTGGATTAGCCTGGGGATTTGCCTGGCATCCCTGCTGCTTGCCTACAGCATCGCGATTCCGGTTGGGATCATCTCGGCCACATCGAAAAATGCGACACTGAACAACAGCCTGCGTTTTGTCAGCTACCTCGGCCTGGCAATGCCGAACTTCCTGCTGGCGCTGATGGTCATGCTGTTTTCAACGATCGTGTTCGGCGACACCCTGACCGGGCTATTTTCCAAGGAATTTCGCGATGCGGCCTGGTCTTATGATCGGGTTAAGGATTTCCTGTCGCGCGCCTGGTTACCGATAGTTATCCTCGGCTGGTCGGCAACCGCTTTTGCGATTCAGACCGTGCGTGCACTGATGTCCGATGAGGTAGGCAAGCTGTATGTGATGGCTGCGTCTGCCCGCGGTGTCACCGGCCGGACCCTGCTGTGGCGCTATCCCGCGCGGCACGCCCTCGGGCCGATCGTCAACTCGCTGGGTTTTGATTTGAATCGTATCTTCAATGAGTTGCCGATTGTCGCGTTGATTTTGACCCTGACCGAGGCGGGAAGGCTGTTGTTCGAGGCGCTGGCGCGGTCGAACGATCAGCAGTTGGCGGGCGCGATCATATTTATGCTGACCGCCAGTATCGTCGGGATCAATTTCGTCACCGATATCATACTGGCCTTAACCGACCCGCGTGTTCGCCGTAGCATCCTGGGATGAGTGACATGACCGATAGCGTAAACACTGATACTGCAAACATCGATAAAAATGTGGACCAGAAGGCCAAGGAGGCTTATTTTACTGCCTCCCAGGGCCAGTTGATCTGGGCCCGGTTTAAAAAGCAGACAGCTGCGATGGTTGGCGCCACGGTTCTGCTCATTTTGATTTTGTGGGGAATCTTCGCACCTTTCCTGACGCCCTATGATCCGTCGATCGCGGGCCGCAACGAGAACTATGTAAATGGCGCGCCGAATATTCCGAAGTTTTGGGACGAAAATGGCTTTTCTTTTCGACCTTTCATTTACTCTTTCGAGAGATCCCGTTCAATCAAAACAAACTTTCGCTGGATAACAAAAATCGACAGGGAAGCTCGGCGCTACGTGGTTTTATTTCCGCAGGGCGATAAATACACCCTCTTCGGCATGAACTTCGAAACTCATTTATTCGGAGTCGATAAAGGCAAGATCCATATTTTCGGTACCGATGGCACGGGTAAGGATATCTATTCCAGGACCTTCCATTCGATCAATACTTCACTGGCGGTGGGGACGATCGGCGTTTTCATTGCCTTTGTGCTGGCGTTGATCATCGGCGGGATTTCCGGATACTATGGCGGCTGGATCGACTCGGTATTGCAGATGATTACCGATGCGGTGCGAACCATCCCCGCAATACCGCTATTCATGGCGATTGCCGCGTTCATTCCGGATCACCTTAGCTCCGAGGCGCGATTTTTTGTCATTTCGATAATCCTCGGCTTCATCGGCTGGCCGACCCTGGCAAGACGGGTTCGAACGCACCTTCTGGTCGAGCGCAACCAGGAGTACGTGCTGGCGGCGCAGTTGTGCGGGGCCTCCGCGGGCCACATCATCCGCAAACACCTGTTGCCGAGTTTTACCAGCTACATCATCGTCGATTTGATTATTTCGTTCCCCTACATGGTTCTCTCCGAGACCGCGCTCAGTTTCATCGGCCTGGGTTTGAAAGACCCGGTGAATTCACTCGGGGTAATGCTGCAAAACGTGACCAGCGCCGATGTCCTGCTCAATTACCAGTGGTATTTCATACCGGTTATTTTCTTCATTATCCTGGTGCTGGCCTTTGTTTTTGTCGGGGACGGACTGCGTGATGCCGCTGATCCCTATGGGGATACGAAAAAATGACGAAACCGTTGATCTCAGTCAAGGATCTGACCATCCGCTTCAATACCGACGAAGGCCTGGTGACCGCGGTCGAGAAGGTGAGTTTCGATATTGCGCAGGGCGAAATATTGGGGCTGGTGGGCGAGAGCGGTTCGGGCAAGTCGGTAACTGCCAAGGCGCTGATGCTGCTGAACCCGGATAACGCGGTCTACGGTCCCGAAAGCAGTATTACCCTGAACCTCGGTGATGAGCAGGTGGATGTACTTTCACTGGGCCCGAAAGAACGAAAGGTTATTCGTGGTGGTGCGGTTTCGATGATCTTTCAGGAGCCCATGGCAAGTTTTGCTCCGGCGATTTCGATTGGCGACCAGATGGTGGAACAGCTGCTTATTCATTCGGATATGAACAAGGCAAGCGCGACTGAACTTTCCATCGAGATGCTGGCGCGGGTGGGAATTCCAGATCCGGCGCAGCGTTTCAGCCAGTTTGCGTTTGAGTTTTCTGGCGGTATGCGTCAGCGTGCGATGATTGCCATGGCGCTTTCGACCAAGCCAAAACTGCTGATCGCCGATGAGCCAACGACCGCGCTCGATGTGACCATTCAGGCCCAGGTCATCGACCTGATGAAGGACCTGGTGAATGAGTATCACATGGCAATCCTGTTTATTACTCACGATCTTGGCGTGATTGCCCAGACAGTGGACCGTATGGTGGTGATGTATCTCGGTACATTGATCGAGGAAGGTGAAGTGCGCAATGTACTGCGGAAACCGGGCCATCCCTATACGCAGGGATTGATGAATGCGCTGCCGAGGCTCGACGATCTCGACACCCCTTTGACCGCGATCAAGGGCGACATTCCCTCACCACTGGACCGGCCAACGGGCTGTGTCTTCAATACACGTTGCCCGGTTACGCTCGGCGAGGATTGTGAAACGCGGGTGCCAATTTACACATCTATGGGTGAGGGGCACCAGGTTGCCTGTCATCTGGTAGAAAAAACGGGTGCACCGGCATGACCGAGACACTGATTGAAACTAACGACCTGTCGGTCCACTTTCCACTACAGGGCAAACTTTTCGGCCCAAAACCAGTGGTGCGAGCGGTTGAAGGCGTCACGGTTCATATCGAAAGAGGCAGTTTCTACGGACTGGTGGGTGAATCGGGGTCTGGTAAAACTACCTTCGGACGCGCCCTGTTGCGCGCGGTACCTATCACCCGGGGTACGGCCAAATACACGGATGCCGATGTTAGCTATGACCTGACGACGCTCGAAGGCGATGATATGACCGAGTATCGCAAGCGCGCACAGCTCATTTTCCAGGATCCCTATGCCGCACTGAGCCCGCGCATGACGGTGCGCGACATCATTGCCGAGCCACTGGAAGTGATGGGGTTGACACAATCGCGTGACGAGACTGACGAACGTGTGCGTGAGATCGCCCGAAAATGCCGGATCAATCTCGAGCATCTGCGGCGCTTTCCCCACGCTTTTTCCGGTGGCCAGCGGCAACGTATTTCGATCGCGCGGGCGCTGGTTTCAGAGCCGCACTTCATCGTGGCTGATGAAAGCGTTGCAGCTCTGGACGTGTCGATCCAGGCGGATGTGCTGAACCTTCTGAAGGGAATTCAGAAAGATATGGGACTGACCTTCCTGTTTATCAGCCACGATCTGAGTGTCGTGGCGCATGTCTGCGACCATGTGGCGGTAATGTACCTGGGACGGTTGGTGGAAACAGCGCCAACACGCGAGCTATTCGCCGCTCCCCGGCACCCTTACACCAAGGCATTGCTGTCCGCGATCCCGTCGCTCGATCCCGATGACGCGGGAAATGTGGTGAAACTGGAAGGTGAGATACCCTCACCGATCAACCCGCCACCAGGCTGCAAATTCCAGACCCGCTGTCGCTACGCCATTGACATCTGCCGCGTGGAAGAGCCGAAACTCGACCATTCGGGATTTGATCATGACGTTGCCTGCCACCGCTGGAAAGAACTCGCGGACGACCCGCAGGCATCGGTAGTTGAACACGACTAGTTCATCTGGCTAATTCCTCACATCAGGCTTCCTGACTAATAAAGGCGCAGGTATTCCTGGACTTCCCAGTCTGTCACCGCCTGATGGTAGCGCTCCCATTCGTCGCTCTTGTAAGCCAGGTATGAATTGCGCATCACGGTTCCCATCACTTCTTCGGCCAGGTCATCTTCGCTTAATGCCTCTGTTGCGATCATCAAGTTGCGCGGCAATCGACGGATCCCCAATTCCCTGAATTCCTCGTCAGTCATCGAATAGAGGTCACGATCGGTCGGTGGACCGGGTTCGATTTGACTGGTAATGCCTTCAATAACGGCTGACAGTGTCATGCCGAGGCCGAGGTAGACATTCATGCACATGTCGGCAGCGCGATTTTCGATGCAATAGCGGCTTTGCGGCAGACGGAACTGAGCCGAACGATTGTTGTAGCCATAGGTGATATTGGTTGGTGCCCAGGTCACCGTTCCGCCTTCAAAACCACCGACCCGTGGCACCAGTCCATTGTACGAGTTGACGGTAGGGCAGGTAATAGCGGTGAGTGCCTCGGCATGCGCCATGAGTCCGCCAACGGCATAACGCGATACGTCACTCCAGCCATTTTCCGGATCGCCAAACAGGTTTACGCCGGGCTTGTCGACCGATTGCAGGGAGAGATTGATGTGCGCGCCTGAACGCCAGTCACCGGTGGTCGGTTTCGGCATAAAGGTAATGAACATGCCGTGTTCCTTGGCTACTTCCTTTAACAGGATACGCAGGAAAACCAGGCGATCGGCCATCTCCAGCAAAGTGGTATAGTGAAAATCCAGTTCGAACTGTGAATAGGCGCCCTCGGCCACCACATCGTGCAGGTTCCAGCCCATTTCTTCCAGATGATCGATCAAATCTTTCAGGAAGGGCATCGAGTCGATGGAGTGCTCGAGGTCATAACCGAATGCCTGTCGGCGAGGACGCATACCGCTTTTCGGGTCATCGTCGATTGCCTTCACCGGATTGCCGTTTTCATCGTAACGCATCGCAATAAACTCGGGTTCGATACCTGCATAACCGACATAGCCGGCCTTTTCGCCATCGCGAATGGCGCGCTTGAGCGCCTGGCGCGGGCAGAGATTATAGGGTTTATCCTCCCAGAAAAGATCGGCGAAGATTATCGCCATCGACCTGTCCCAGGGGCAGATATATACCGCGTCCAGATCGGGCACCATCACCTGGTCGGAATCCGCCGGTGACAGCTCGGGTACATAAGATATCGAGTGAACCGCGAACTGGGGTCCCTTGCCCATGCACAATAGTTCGAAATCGCTGATCGGTACCGGCTTGGTCTTGGGGATACCATGCAGGTCTATCCAGCTCGACAATACATATTTGACACCTGCATCTTCAAGCTGTTTGCGAACTTCCTCGATTCTTTTTTTAGTGGGCAGGGCATCGTTAAATTTTTCTACATAAGCGGTCATTCACTTTCTCCTGAATTACATATAAGGAATAGATTTACTCGTTAGGTGCCGGCATATCGTCTGAATCGATACCCGGTACATGGGTAATACCTGCACGCTGTTTCCAGTCGACCGGATAAGCCGCGTAGAAAATGATGCATTTTTCGTCGCATTCATATTTAACATGATTGTCCTTCGGTACGTACATCATGTCACCGCGGTTGAGTTCGTAACTGATATCGTCAACCACCAGTCGGAAGCTGCCTTCGAGGCAGTAGATAAGTTCGTCACAGGTCAAATCCCAGGGTACCGAAATTTTATTCAGGCAATTAATACCGCCAGCCATGGAGTCGCTTACCTCGACGTTGACAAACGGTTTAATAAAAGTGCCGTTGGCGGGCAGGTTGTCGATTCGATCCTGAATTTCAGACATTCTAAAAACACTGGGTGCTGTCATAGTTATTCCCTGATTGAGGTTAATATAAGTGATCGATGTGTTATTCGAGTAATTCTTCTATTGCTAGGTCGAGGAAGCGTCCAAACTCCGGGTCGTTACCCGGTGATGCCACGCAATGCCCCCAGGGAGATTGGTAAATACGCAGTTCCCCGTTCCTGATGTGTTCGACTTCGAACGCGTTATCCTCGGGGCGAAAATACAGGTCGTTATCGCAGGCGATGATAATGGTGCGGGCCTCGATGGCGATCAGAGCAGCCTTAAAGTCACCATCGTAGGGTGACTGGCGGCTGATATCCCCCTGTTGCCAACTCCATAACTTGCAAAGCAGGTCATTGGCGTCCCATTCGAGATGGTCTCGTTCCCAATCCCGCAACAATGCCTCGGCACTATCGAAACCCTGGAGCCGGTACATTTGCTCACGATAAAAGCTCTGCGAAAACGCCCAGCCCGCATAAACGCGCGCGAAAGCCTTGAGACCCTTTATCGGCGCGCTTTGATAGTTGCCGCCGTCATATACGGCGTCTGCCTGTAATGCCGCCTTGACGCCTTCGAGAAATACAATATTATGCTCGGCGGTTTTGGCCGAGGCGCAAAAAGGCAATATGGCCTTCACCATATGAGGATATTGCGCGGCCCACTGAAACGCCTGGCAGCCTGCCATCGACCAGCCTGCGACCAGCGCAATTCGCTCGACTCCAAGCGTGTTCGTCAGTAGCTGGTGTTGAGCTTTGACATTATCGAACAGGGTAATATCAGGAAAATTTGCGGCGTTACTCGGCGCGGGCGTATTGCTCGGTGACGACGACAGGCCATTGCCGAACATATTGATCGAAACCACGAGATGACGTTGTGGATCGATGGCGCGACCCTTGCCAAAGAAGCCCTCGTTGCGGGAGTGATTACCGGTATAAAATGTCGGCAGCACAACAACATTATCTTTTGCCGGACCCAATTGGCCATAGGTCCTATAAGCCAGTTTGGCGTCGGCCAATACGTTGCCCGACTGTAGCTCGAAGTCCCTTAAATCGTAGGTCTGGTAGTCGACACTCACGGGTCAGGCACCCTGGCGTTTGAGCAGGAACTGATTCTTGAACATTTCTATGCTGGTCATCACTTCCAGCTGGTCGATATCGTCGCTGCCGAAGCATTGTTTCTCCAGGAAGGTCTGAAAATTTTCGCTGCTCTCGCAAACCACCTCGATCAACAGGTCGTATCGACCGGCAACCCATATGACATAGACCACCTCGGAGAACTGGGCAAGACGCTCGGCGACGGCTCGTGGCGAGGCAGGTGATGCTACCTTGATACCTATCATTGCATCCGCCTGATATCGAATCGCCATCGGATCGAACAGTGCTACAATTTTCAACATCCCACTGCGTTTCATCGACTGCACGCGGTTGCGGATAGTTCCTTCGGACACCCCGAGCGTATGCGCAATATCCTTGTAAGCTAGACGGCCATCCTCCTGTAGCAGTTTGATGATGCCCCGGTTGAGGTCATCCTGCGGTGAATCGATGCCAGTTGGCCTGGAGCGGGTGGCGGGTAGCGCTGATTTTGAAGCCATCGGTTGATTCGCCCTTTGAGAAGGATGATGTACCGACCGAGTATTGATGATATTGGTGATAATATCAATTTAATTTAATGAAAACGTAAAATAAAGCATTAAATATACGTATTATGAAGTAATTATGATTATTTAATACGTATTCAATATTATTAAACAGGATGGGTTCACTGCTTGCTGATATAGTGGCAGAATGACTCGAATCCTCAGGGTTAATCCAAAGTGTATCCCTGCCTAACCTCCCCGGAGCCTGGTACCATGCAGCAGGTGTTAAATTCGTCGCTACTCAATCAATTCGATCAGGAGACTGTGCCGAGGCACGGCTTACCCGGTGCTGCTTACGTCAGTGAAGCGTTTTATCAGCTCGAAAAAAATCATTTGTTTTCCAGGGCCTGGGTGTTTGCCGGTTTTGCCCACCAGGTTCCGGAGACGGGTGACGTGTTGCCGATCAGCGTCGCCGGTCAGCCACTTTTCATTCTCAGAAATGAGGCGGAAGAAGTCAGCGCATTTCACAATGTTTGTCGACATCGCAACTTGCAACTGGTCGATAAGCCTTCCAATTGCGGGCGTTTACTACGTTGTCCCTATCATAGCTGGAGCTACGACTTAAGCGGCGCGCTTAAAAATGCGCCATTTTTTGCTGGCGATGAAAAACAGCGCGTAGACGGGTTCAAGCTCAGCGAAAATGGCTTGATGCCGGTCAATTGCGCCGTATGGCACGACTGGGTGTTCGTTAATCTAGACACCGAACCCGAAGCATTCGAGGATTTTATTGACCCGATCGAAAATCTATTGAGCGATACCGATCTAAGCAAATATCGGCCCGTTGCGACGCTGGAGCTGGGTAAGGTTCACACTAACTGGAAACTGCTGATGGAAAACTTCATCGAACCCTATCACGTCCAGTTCGTACACAAAACAACCACCAGTCAACCGCTGAAGGATCATTACCCGGTAATCGAAGGCAAGTGTCTAGGTAGTGGGGTTGAATTGAGCGAGCAACAGGTTGCGAATGCAGTAAAGGGCAGCCTGGGTGTGACGTCTCGGTACCTGACCCTGTTTCCGAATTTTGTGTTGGGGACCTATGCGCCTGACCAGATCGGGGTCCATCTGAATATCCCGGTCGATACCGAAACCACCTCGCAGATACGCGTGATATACCTCCATCAAGATACCAGCTACAGTGAAACCGAGATCCAGAACCTAAAGGATTTGTGGTACCAGGTGCATCGAGAGGATCATGCGATGTGCGAACGACTGCAAATAGGCCGACATTCGCAGCTTTCCGCACAGGGGGGTGTATTGTCGCCCCACTGGGAAACCAGTGTCAGAAAATTTCAGGAACTGGTCGCGGATGCAATACGACCGGGTCTCGACAGATAATAGTTAACGCCCCAGGCAACTGCTATGGCAACTATTCCCTTCGCGCTCTATGACGCCTTTTCAGACCTTGTGTTCGGAGGAAGCCAGGCGGGTCTCGTTTCCGACGCGGCCCGGCTCGACGCCGATACCCGCCAGCGCATCGCAAACGAAATAGGTGCGCCCGCTACCGGTTTCATCATCGCTTGCAGCGCGGGTTCGATCAGTGCCCGGTTCCATTCTACGAAGAAGGAATACCCGATGTGTGGGCACGGTACCATTTGTATGATGACTCAAATGGTCGAACAGGGCATCCTGAACTGGAACGGTGGGGACAGCATCGACGTCGAACTAATCCTGCCGACTACTAGTGCAGCCGTAGAAATTTATCGTCGGCATGACAATCGCGTGCTAGTCATGCTCGATATCAGTCCACCGGTATTTCGCCAGGATCACCTCGATTTGGAACGACTGGCGGGACTACTCGGCATTGGTTTAGAAGATTGCCGACAAGAGTGGCCGCTCGAAACCGCGACCGGTGATTTTATTCACCTGGTCTTGCCTGCCAGGGATTTGGCCGTTATGAGGTGTATCAATCCTGATTTTGACGGATTAACTCGTTTCTGCCAGGAATACGAGATAGATTCGGTTGCGGTATTTTGCACCGAGGTTGAGCGACCCGGCAATACACTTCATGTGCGCGATTTCTGCCCTGCCGTCGGTGTGCCGGAATCGGCGGCGGCGGGTACTACCAACGCGGCGCTGACTGCGTACCTGGTCCGTCATCAGATAGTAAAGGGAAATAGCGATGGGCAGCTTGTCGTCGAGTCCGAGCAGGGCCACGAGATTGGACGACCCAGTTCGATTCGCTCGGTCGTGTCGATCGATGACGGCAGCATCGTTCGATTGCAAGTCGGTGGGGTAGCGACCAAGGTTATGGATGGTCAGCTGTATTTACCGGAGTTAGGTGATTAAAATAACTCAGTCGAATATGAAATCCATGCCAACTCCCGCCGCTTCTCTCGATTTATATGCCGACGCACTGGTGTGGGATGCTCACGCCGGCGTTTTTCCCAGCCCGAAAGTCGACCTGAGCCTGTTGGGCGAATGGCGCGACAATGGTGTCAATTACCTCAGCATCAACGTCGGCTTCGATGTCATGGACTGGCAACAAACCCTGGGCACGCTCGCTGCCTACCGTCGCTGGATGCTATTACACCAAGACCGCTTTATCATCGTTGCAACAGTAGATGATATCCTGCGAGCAAAACGCCAGGGAAAGCTGGCGGTCTCGTTCGATATCGAGGGTATGAATGCACTTAATGGTAGCCTCGACATGGTGGGTGTTTATCACGCACTCGGCGTGCGCCAGATGCTTTTTGCCTACAACCTCAATAATTCGGCGGCTGGCGGCTGTCACGACAAGGACATCGGCCTGACAGAATTTGGACGGACAATTGTAAGCGAGATGAATCGGGTTGGAATGATCGTCGACTGTTCGCATGCCGGTTACCGCACCACCCTGGATATCATGGCGGAATCGGGTGCCCCGGTCGTGTTTTCGCACTCCAATCCGAGCGTGATTTGTAATCATCAACGCAACATTTCTGACCAGCAGATCAGGGCATGCGCTAGAACCGGTGGGGTGGTCGGTATCAACGGTATGGGAATTTTCCTCGGTGATAATGACGTTAGCAATACCACATTGCTACGGCACATTGTTTACATATGCGAACTGGTCGGCGTCGAACATGTGGGTCTCGGATTTGATTTCTCACCGGAGACCTGCATCGACATTGGGACTATTTTGAGTAGCCGCCCCGATTTCTGGCCTGCTGGCCAGCGCTACGACACATCTGGCATCAGACACGCCGGCCCGTCGCAGCTACCCAGTCTGGTAGACTGCCTGGTCGATCACGGATTTGGCGATGATCAAATTCGGGGAATTCTTGGGGAGAATTTTCACCGTGTGGCGTCGATTGCCTGGTCGCCTGGTTCGTGATAAGGCTGGCTATTCGCGGGCGGCCAGGTCAGTAAGCCAGTTCGCCACGATACTACTCGCGCGTTGCCCGGTAGGGCGCGGTGGTTGGCGTAAATAGTAATCTGCATGGAGGTGAAAGGGTTTTACAAACACCTCTACCAACTCTCCAGATTTCAGGTAGCGATCAATAAATGGACGCCTACCCAGCATTATTCCCTCGCCACGCTGCGCGGCCTCGATAGCAATCAACGATCCATCGACGGACAACCCCCCCGGAATGCTGACTTCATTCAGCCTGAAGCTGCGAAACCATCGATGCCAGTCATCATCGTAGCCAAGCACATGGATCAATTCATGGCTGAGCACATCGGCGGGTTTATCCAGGCGCCGACGATTAGAAAACAGTTTTGGCGAGCATACGGGCATTATCGTCGAGGTTAACAGTTTCCGTGTATAGGGCTCGGAGACGCCTTTCGCCTGGATAAAAATTTCCAGGTCGCTTGCCGGATTCTTTTGATGGTCGTAGCCCTGATCGAGAGTATTGATGCGCAGATCGATGTTGGGATGGAGCCTTTGCAGGGAATTGAGTTGCGGGGCCAGCCAGAGTGTCGCAACGCCCGAGGTGCACCGCAGGGTCACGGTCTGATTCTGCCTGTCCGGAAATAATTGATCGGTAACCGAGTCGAGTCGATCCAGCGCATTGTGTACCGCTTGCAGATAAGTTTGACCGGTACTGGTCAGCGATAGCCGGCGATGATGTCGCACGAACAGGGGTGTGTTCAGGTACGCCTCCAACTGACGCATCTGCTGGCTCACTGCCGCTTGTGAGATATTCAGATCCCCCGCGGCCAATGAAAAGCTCAGGTGGTGGCCAGCGGCTTCGAAGGTCCGTAGAATATTGAGCCGAGGGCGTCGCAAGGGATTATTTTCGAATAAGATTTACTTATAGATAGTGACAGTATTTATTGTTTGACGCAAGCCATGGTGCTACCTATTGTTCTGTCGAGATAATTGGTTTCGGGATACTGGTTCGATGAATTACTTTAGCTACCTGACAAGCGATGATATCCGCTATGTACACGAGTCTTCGCTTGAAATTCTTGAGGAAGTAGGACTCCTGGTTCGCAATGAGAAGGCAAGGAAACGCTTCGCCGAACATGGCGCGAATGTCGACCACGAAACCGAGATGGTGCGAATACCATCGGCCGTTGTTGAAAAATACCGTGTCCTGGTACCCCCAACTATCACCCTGCGCGGCCGGGACCCGGCGTTTGACGTTACCTTTCCGCGCGAACTCCCGGTAATTGCAACGGCGAGCTCGGCACCGGATATTGTCGATCCGGTGACCGGCGTGACACGCCGTGCGAGGTCCGATGATATCGCACGTATTGCCCACCTGGTCAATGAGTTACCGGGTTTCGACCTATTTTCTATTTCCACCCTCGCCGACGATGCGCCCAAAGATCAATTCAGTCTGACCCGGTTCTACACGGCAATGAAGAATTGCGTCAAACCCTGCCGGACTTCTGTTTACAATATCCGCGAAGCAGACCAGGTGATCAAACTGGGTGAACTGATTGCCGGTTCGAAAGATGCTTTCTGGGAGCGCCCATTTATCAATTTTGGATATTGCTCGATAGTCTCGCCGCTGACGATGGATTTCGACAGTACCGATACGATGATGTACTTTGCTGAAAAAGGCATTACTGCTTACGGTACGATTGCGCCAATGGGTGGACTCAGTACACCGCTGACACTATCCGGCATGTTGGTGATCATGAATGCCGAATGGCTCGCGGCGGCGATACTGGCACAAATGTCGAAGGCCGGGACGGCCCAGATTTTTAACTTCCTGCCGGTGTTTGCCGATATGCGCGATGGTGCCTATGCACCAGGTGCGATCGAAATCGGCATGATGAATTCTGCCGTTTGCCAGATGGCTCGTTTTTATAATGTCCCTGCGGGTGGATACCTGGGGTTGACCAATTCCAAGGTTTGCGACGCCCAGTCTGGATTCGAAAAAGGTATGTCACCGCTAATGGGGGCAATGTCCGGCGCTGATTTCATCGTCATGGGTGGTCTGCAAGACGCGTTGATGTCTTTCGATTTTGGTCAGGTTGCAATCGATAACGAAATTGCGATGATGATCAAGCGAGTCAGGGCAGGATTCGGATTTAACCGCGAGTCCGCTTCGTTGCAGGAAATTAAGGATACCGGGCCGGCGGGCATGTTCGCGGCAAACCCTGCGACCCTGGAGCGTATGCATACAGCGACCTTTATGCCCGAACTGGCGGACAGAAAATTGCGCGAGCACTGGGAACTGGAGGGCAGTTCGACTATTCATCAGCGAGCGCTGAACAAGGTGTTTGATATTCTTTCCCTGCCAAATACGGCCGTATTTACGCCCGAGGTTGATGCCCGTGTCCGCAATGGTTTCGAAGGGTTGGTCGCGGGTGACG
>Ga0209987_10000501_pt1 | contig 20514 bp, 18 predicted proteins | sample N074metaG_FD_182134 | JGI IMG/M metagenome (GOLD analysis project Ga0209987, IMG submission 182134) | Deep subsurface microbial communities from Kermadec Trench to uncover new lineages of life (NeLLi) - N074 metaG (SPAdes) (version 2) | ecosystem: Environmental > Aquatic > Marine > Ocean trench...
CTCTGGTTCGCCGCACTGGCGCCCGCTGAGCATAATCCCTGGCTGAAGGGCCTGGTTGTCGGTTTGTTGACAGGGTCTGAGCCAATCCTCGCCCTGTTTGAATACAATCCGTTTCCTAATGCCCCGCCGAGCTTTATCCGCGCCTCACTTTATCAATACCATTTTTCCAGCTGGCAGACACGCCGGCAAACAGGACACTGGTGGACGCGAGAGTTTGATCGGGAATTTATGCCATCTGCTGGGTTCAAGGTGAAGGTTGGTCCCGCTCAGTGGCCGCCGGCAAATCCAAGAGAGTAGCCCTCGTAGCCTGCATGCGTAAACGGTACTGACAAGTAAAGTCGCCGTAATTGGTAGAATCGGCTGATGAATACTTACAAACGTCACCGATTCCCACCAGACATCATTTCCTACGCCGTCTGGCTCTATTATCGCTTCAACCTGAGCCACCGAGACATCGAGGATCTACTTGCTGAACGCGGAATAGCGGTAAGTCATGAATCGATACGTCTGTGGTGTATAAAATTCGGCGCTATCTATTCATGCCGATTAAAACGAAAACACCGAGGCTTCGGTGACACATTCTTCATCGATGAGGTGTTCGTGAAAATCAATGGCAAGCAGCACTATCTATGGCGGGCAGTCGATCAGGATGGCGAAGTCGTTGATGTCTTTCTACAGGCCAAACGGGATGGAGCAGCGGCGAAACGCTTCTTCAGGCGTCTGCTCAGGTCTCATGGTGGTGAGCCCAGGAAGATTGTGACCGACAAATTGCGGAGCTATGGAGTTGCTCACAGGGAGCTGATGCCAAATGTTTTCCACGATACCGAACGTCGGCACTCAGAATGGAAAGTGGACCATCATTTTCAATGATTTCATAGAGTTAGAGTGTCCGAGCGGATAATCACGCCCGCTTATGTTCTGGAAGCCATCATTGGGTAGCACTGAAACCATATTGGCCAGGGCAGCTCTGAAAAACGCGGACCTCGTCATTTCGTGGCGGTCCGGCGTCCCGGAATGATGTTATTCAGAGTTGCCCTAGTACCTTACGCCATGCTCAACTCTTAAGCCGCTAGAACACGACTGAGTTTAAGAAAGTTTTCTCTCTTTAATGTCGAGGCCAATATGTTTATGACAAGGTACCACCATCCATACGGATATCTTCTCCGGTAATATGAGCACCATCTTCTGAAGCGAGCATGGCAATAACCCCGGCCACTACCTCGGGCCCTCTCATACCTGTCGGAGACATACAGCGTTCCAAGAGTTTAAAGTCCACATTTTCTGGAAAAGACGGACTCGTCATAGGTGTTTCGATATCACCAGGGCAGACGCAGTTTGCGCGCAAGCCCTGCTTGGAATACTCAATCGCGATGGTACGAGTCATGGCCAACACGGCACCCTTGGAGGCCGAATATACACCCGCCCAGGGAACGCCCGCCAATGCGGAGGTAGAAGCTGCATTGACGATATTGCCACCGGTTTTCAGCAGGTGGGGAATAGCTTCACGGCAGACCAGATAGACCCCGGTAACATTGACTTTCATCACTTTTTCAAAGTCGGCAAGCGTCAATTCGTGAAAGAGATCGAATCGCAGGATACCGGCCATATTGGTGACATGATCCAGTTTGCCAAATTTGTCAATGCAATGTTGCACACAATTCACGACCTGCTCTTCGGAGCTGATATCACATTGAAAGGTCTCCGCCGTTCCTGCTGCCTCCGAGATTAGTCGCGCTGTTTCTTTCAAGCCCTCTTCCGATAGATCAACACAAAATATAGAAGCACCTTCACTGGCCAACCGTTGTGCGGTAGCACGTCCAATACCTGATCCTGCCCCAGTAATTAACGCTACTTTATTCTCAAATCGATTCATTGCTTTTCTCCTGAGTAGTTGTGTAGTTGTGCATGATTACTTGAGAGTCCCGAGTTCTCACCCAGAGGCGATGCGGAACACATCCAGTCTATCAAGGTCTTGTCTTTGAGCAATAAATTTAGCAAAGTTATGACTGTAAGAGTTAGCCAGGAGAAATTCGGGGAAGGAATTGCGTAGTGCCATAGAGACAACCAGCTCAGAAGGGGCAATACCGGGGCGAATGGTTCGCAGCCAAGACCCGAAGGAACGCCAAACCTGCTTGGGGAAGCAAGAGGCGAGATAGTGAAGCAGACCCTGAGAGGCGATGCCGGCGTGGACAAAGACATGATACGCCCTGACCTTGCGTTTAACGGCCTGCCGATAGTCTTCTGATTCCCTATGAAGATACTGATTGCCATTGCGCCGCTTCAGGGGCTTCATATCCTTCATCCAAAAGTGATAGCCGAAGGAGCCGATGACATGCACGGCTTGCTTGAACGCATGTTCAATTTCAAACCGAAGACCATAGAGACGAATAATCTCGATGGGATCCAGTGACGTGTCCGTGGACATCAATATGCATCGCCCCCGAGTCGGATGGATGACCACGACAAAACGCACCAGACGGCCCGCAGGCCGCCACAGTAAATCAACCACCCGGTATTGAAGGATGACATTGTCCTCGCCATAGACAGGACTGGCGGCGCTGGTCATGGCCTGAGGGTCATTAAAGAATGAACACAGTGCAATCTTGTCCCCATAGGTCCGGGGTCTCCCCCTGTTTCTTCTGCCACCCTCCGGGATAAGGGACTGTTAGATGATTAGACAGCCCGCATTATCACTCAACAAGGATGTCTCTTCCGGTGATTATCAGTTTGAATTTTTCGCATCTAACTGTAACTGCCGAGCTTCTGTCATCAGTGAGATATAAGCCAATATTTCCTGCGTATTACTCTCCTTATCCAGCACTCTCGCTCTGTATACATCGATGACCAGTTGCTGGGTAACAGGGTTGTTGGGGTCTGCATACCAGGCCCAGTCAGCCAAATGAGAAGCCATCTTGACATCACTGCCAATTAACGCGCGCGCCCGCTGGTCGATAGATGCAACCCCTCCTGCCAACTGCACAACTTCGGCCGATAAATCATCAAACTGTACTGGTGTCCAATGGGAGGGAATATCATCCCACCAGCCGGTATAGCGTTTAAGCACCATTTTAGCGATGTCTTCGTGGGTGACGTATTTCACTTTCAGTGTCGGGTGATCGATTAAATGTTGCGGCATTTTCAGGCTTTGAAATATCAGGTCTTTGCGCGTCCCTTTGTTAAGTTCTGCGATCGTGTGATCGACGATATATTGTAAAGTCTCGGCAAGGACAGAGAGGTTCTCTTTAATCACAGCAGGATCGGCTATTGCCTCGCCGTGTGCGGGTAGTAACAACTCGGCTCCCTCACTGACCATTTCCCGCAATGCTATAGCCCACTCTTCAGGATAGCGCTGCATGCGTTTGCCATTACCAGCATTCGGTAAAAATCCCTGGTAGTAATCCGCCGTGGAAAGCGCTTTTCGGCCGGGAATCCAGACATACAGTTGATCATTGGTTTCACCCCGATGAGCGCGCAAAACAAACTTTTCTCCACCAATTTCCAAAGTCAACTCTTTGCGAAATGTCTTGGTGGGATAGACCAGATCATCGCGGCTTTTTGGCAAGCTGCGCAAAGGCTGGGCATTGTACTTAGCCAACGAACCCCGCAGGCGAATATAGCGATCAAAGCGCGCCGGCAAATCCTCATGAGAGACAATTTGCGGGTTGTCTTCCAAGAGAGCCCAGGTGCCGTAGGCATGGTCGACATGTCCGTGGGTATAAATAATCGTGTGAATAGGCTTGTCACTGACCGTCTTGATCAAATCCCTGATCGCAGGTCCGGCTGCGCGCATACCCGAATCGATCAATACCAGACCCTCGTCGGTTTCCAGCACGACAACGTTGACGATAGGCATATAAATCATCCATGTGCGTGGCGCAACTTCCACGATACGGCTTAGTTTTTTTGCATCATCAATGGCTTCCTGGCTTGCACCAAAAATGTCCTGGGCAATTGCCCGGGAAAAATCACCACCAAAACTCCCCCCTCTTGCGATGGCATCCATCATTTCAGGGTACTCGAGGAACAGTAATTCTCTCGCGCCGACTTTGTCTGAACTGGCTGCGATTTTTTCCAGTCCTTTTTTCTTCACCGCAGTCGCCGCTCGATTGACACTGGATTTAATACCGGTGCCGACATCGGTTTGACTGAGTCCCAAGCCAATACCAATTCCGAGACCGCCGACCAATAGATAAGACAGAATTTTCTTATTATCCATAAATAATTTCACCTACTAGTTCTATGTTAATTGCTCTAAGAAACGACAATGGCACGTGCAAGCGTTCTATCGATGGCGTTAGGCCATGGCAAAACCACTCATATAGTTTGTTGAAGGCAGGTTGGCTGCCTTTCTTCCAATCGCATACTGAGCATTGATAATGAGCCATCCCTGCGTAGCATCTGACGGCTATGCTCATCGATATTCAAAACGCCAATAGTGCTTAATTTACGGTTCCATCTATATGTTGAAATTACTATGCTGCTATTGCAATAGCGCGCCCCGCTTTCCGACCCGTAAAAACGCAATCAGCGATGGCAAAACCACTCACATAGTGATTAGAAGGCAGGCTCGCCGCCACCCTGCCGATTGCATACAAGCCAGTCACCAACGATCCATCCTCACGTTGAACCTGCCTGGTCTGTTCATCGACTGTCAGCCCCCCAAACGTAAGAACCGCCAGCGGAAAAGTGGAACTGTCCTTACTGATATTCAGCGCGTAAAAAGGCGGTTTGCTCAGTTCGGCCAGGAATTCTTCCCCCTTACCATTGGGATCCGGTGTTTCACCTCGCGCCGCATTATTATAGGTCTCTATCGACTTTTTGAAAGTTGCCGGGTCGAAGCCGGTATTTTTCGCTAGCTCTTCCAGAGTGGCGCCTTTTTTGGTGCTGAAGAGAATCGTCAGATAGGACAACACTGTCTGAAACAATAGTACCTTCCAGGGCAGCACCTGGCGTTTGGCATCAGACATCAGTTTACTATCGAGGATGATCCAACTCACGCCATCATGGTGTTCACACATGTGGTAGCCAACCTGAGCGCCATAGGCGCCCTCATTGCAGTAGCGCTCACCTTTCGCATTAACAATGGCGCCCTGGGCAAAGGCTTTGGGCGGGTTGATGAAGCGCCAGGCCGAGGCACGATCCATCATTCGGGTAGCGCCACCGACACTCTGACCCAGGCGAATGCCACTGCCGTCACAACCCGGCGTACCATTGCGCATGACACCACCGTATTTGGGTAGGTAGTGCTGAGTCATGCCGCTATTACACATAAAGCCGCCGGAAGCCAACACCACCCCCTTTGTTGCCCGCACCCTATACTTGCTGGAAGCTTGGGCCTCCAGTTTCATGAGATAACCACTGAGTGCGGCCATGGGAGCCGTTGCCGTTGCGTGGAGGCGGCGAAGCACCTTCATAATCAACGCATGACGCTTGGCGGCGCCGGTGGCTGGGTCCATCCGTTGCGCTTCAACGCCAATCACCCTTCCGTCAACATCCGTCACCAGCCGTGTGACCTTGGTCTGAGTCAAAACATTGACCCCGGCCTTGAGTGCTGCGGCTTCCAGGCTCAGGTAGAATTCGGTACCCGCTTGCCCACCTGACTTGTGGCGGTGACCACGGGGAACCGGGCGAGCAACCGCCATCCGGTCGGGGACACCCTCATTCCCGGAGTAGTACAGAAAATAGGGGTTCATCGGGTAAGAGGTTTTTTCTGGTGCTTGATTGCCGGGAAACTCCAGCCCCAGATCCTCCAGCCACTCCATGTTTTCGACGCTGGTCTCACAAAACTCCCGCAGCAATTCATCGCTGACACAGCCCTCGGTTTCGGTTTGCAGGTAACGAAACATATTTTCTGGATCGTCCTCCAACCCCGCCTCTTTCTGCTGACGCGTACCTCCGCCGGCATAGATCACCCCACCGCTCAGCATCGTTGCGCCACCACCCTGAAAACGCTCCAGGACTTTAACCGATGCGCCCTGTTGCCGTGCTTCAATCGCTGCTGTGGCACCAGCGCCACCAAATCCCACAACGACCACGTCTGCGGCTTCATCCCAAGCCACAGAATCTGGATTTTCTGCAACCAGTGGCTCTTCTACAAAGGAGTGCCAATTGGAATCTGAGGTTTTCATTATTTTTTACTCCGAGTAAGCAGAACAAAGCACATATTCTTCTAATTTTCACAAATTAATTAAATTGATATAGTGATTCATAAGTTTCGATCTATCCAAACAACAAGCCAAGCTGAGCGCTATTTGCAGAGGCCGACAGCGTTAGCAATATAAGCACTAGAAAGAGGCTATTTGTACGATTTTAGTTGGCAACGGGGCAGACACTCAATTTAAAAATCTCATACCAGATAGTGAAGTCTAGCTCAAAAAACTATTTAAGATAAATGGCTTCCAGAACATAAGCGGGCGTGATTATCCGCTCGGACACTCTAACTCTATGAAATCATTGAAAATGATGGTCCACTTTCCATTCTGAGTGCCGATACTTATATGTCATTGATTTCGGCCAGTTAAGTTGGCGGTACCTCTCCTAGGATTCGCAGTAACTCCTGTGGCCGCCCGGCCACACCCAGGCGGCACCATTACAAGTTTAACTAATCAGACTCCGCGGGACAGATGGACCGGAATCCCCCCATTTTTGACCGTTTTGGTCATACACCCAATGACTCCGGCTAAGTATACTGGGCACAATTAACGTCTCCGCCCCTAGCGGGCTACACTGTGCCGTAGTGCACTCTAGGATTTAACAATAGCGACTCAGCCCAGGTCACCTGCCCCCGCAGCAGCCTGTGCTATTTCGCAGAGGTGTCAGATGAAACCACAAACACAACGCCCTTTCTTTGCCCGTAAAACCCTGCTGGCCACTGCGCTGGCGGCAATTACCGTTCCCTCCTACGCCCAGAACCTGGTACTGGAAGAAGTCATCGTTACCGCCACCAAGCGAGCTTCTACAATTCAGGACATCTCCGGGACCGTTAACGTGGTGACCGGCGATTCCATGGAAAAGTTCGCCACCTTCGGCTTCAAGGATATCGAAGACCAGACCGCGGGATTAACGCTGAGTACGCCCAATGCCCGGAACGCCAGTATTGCCATGCGCGGTATCAGCCTTGACCCTGAGGCTGGCGCAAGCGCCGTGGTGACCGTGTTCTGGAACGACCAGGTGATTCGCCCCGACGTCGCTTTCTCCCAGATATTCGATATGGAGCGCATCGAGATCCTGAGGGGCCCCCAGGGCACCCTGCAGGGCCGCACCTCACCCGGTGGCTCCATCAACATGGTGACCCGCAAAGCTGACCTGAATGAAGCGACCGGCTCGGTGGAGCTGACAGTCGCCGATAACGACGGGCTGAACACGCAGGTGGCCTACGGCGCCCCCATTGTCGACGGCGTATTCGCCATGCGTATTGCCGCAGTTTACGGTGAGAACAATGCCAACGATGTCAAAAACATCGCCACCGGGGACGATTCGGAGGCGGAAGCGATATCTGCCCGCCTCAGCGCCGCCTGGCAGATCACCGACAACCTGAGCAGCCAGTTGACCTGGCAGTACTTCGATCGTGAAATCGACGACCCCAAAGGAATGGAAGGCACCGACCCGCTGGATGAACGCCCGACACTCAAAGCCACTGACCGCATTGCCCTGGGTAAGAGCACCGACTTCGGCAACATGGAATACGACCTGATCAACCTGCAGTTTAACTGGGAGATTGGCGACAATATAGACTTTGTATCAGTGACCGGCTGGGTAGATGCGGATAAGCCCTCCGGTACCGAGACCGATCGCGCCAACTACGTCGCGATTGAGGAGAGCATCACCTGGCAGACAACCAATACGATCACCGAATCCCTGTCACAGGAATTCCGCCTGTCTTCAACGGACAACGAGTTCTGGGACTGGATGATCGGCGCCTTCTATCTGGACCAGGACACCGCAACCGACTTCTCAAGCAACCGGTCAATATCAGGTGGCATCTCCTTCAACAGCTTTGGCGATATCCCGGTAGAGCGCGATGAGCTTGGCCTGTTCACCCACAACACCTTCTATATCACGGACCTGATGAAGCTCGAATTCGGCTTGCGGTACGCCGACTATGAATTCTTCCGTCAAGCCGATGTATTCTATGGCGGCCTCAACCACGTGCCGACCTTCCTGGAACCGTTCCTGCCCCTGATTGAGGCAGGGCTCGCGGCAACATTCCCCATCGAGGGCATTAGCGAGGAGTTCCAGACCGACGAGGAAGATGCGATCACCGGTTCCCTGACGCTGAACTACGACTGGACCGATAACACCACCGTATACGGCGCTTACAACCGGGGTTACCGCCCCAGTGGCATCTCTATCAACCCCACACCTGCCATTCGGTGGCTGCCCAATGGTGAAGAGGACGTCCTCCACGACGAGGAAACCAGCGACGCCATCGAAGTCGGCTTTAAGGGCCGCTACATGGATGGCCGCGCCTCCCTGAACGGTGCGCTCTACTACCAACAGTTCGACGGCTACCTCGGCTTCGTGCGCGGAGTGCAGGTAGTGGACGATACTGGCGCGCTCCAGGATCTCACCGGCGGCCTGATCTACAACGGTGACGCCACCATCTGGGGCGTGGAATTTGAAGGCCAGATCCTGTTCACCGAACGCTGGAGTGCCGGTGGCGCCCTGGCCTACGCCAAGGGCGAATGGGACGACGGTGCAGAGGCGCCCTGCAATGAGCGGGAGCCCGGCGAAGCACTGGGTTACTGCGACATCGGCGGTGACAATCTGGGCGGAGAACCTGAATTTTCCCTCAGTCTGAACTCCGAGTACTTCATTCCCTTCGAATCCACCGAGTGGTACCTGCGCGGCCTGTACAAGTACACCGACGAACGTGATAACACCGAGGCCTCAGCTGGCATCAGCTCTCGCGCCACGTTCGAGGACTACCACATCTTCAATCTGTACACCGGCCTACGCAGCAGCGACTACCGCTGGGATGTGTCCGTGTGGGTTAAAAACCTGCTGGATTCCGATGAAGTCATCTTCGAACAGGGCTCCGACCAGTACGATATCGCCGCTACCGGTGGCTCGTACACCCAGCCCAACGTGCAGGAGGAACGCACTATCGGCCTGACAGCCCGCTACAACTTCTAGCGGCAAGGACCGTTACAAGGACAGCCCCATAGCTGTCCTTTTTTATGTACAGGATGTACGGTATGTCCGCTGGACCGTCCTGACCCCAGGCTGGAGCGGGTCGCCAAGGCCAACGGCTTCTCACTTCACACGGGGGTTAGCTGTGAAGGGTATTTTGGTGAGTAGGCTCAAGGTGCGGTCTTGCCCCCTCCAATGCGAAGGTGTAAGACTCCGCCAAAGGCCGCGAAAATAGGGTCGCCATTTGGCAGAATTTGTAAGGCGAGCATAATCGGGTTGTAACGCTCACTGGTACCCAGCGTGTAAACGGCTCGTGTCTCGCCAGTGTCCCAGTCTAAGGTTTCCATTACCCAGTACTTACCTTTGATACCAACGACATGCAACTGGCGGTTGCCTGTGGACACGACGGGCGTGCTATTGGGGCTGGATACATCGTTGCGGGTCCATGCTACTTCCACGCGGCGTTCGTCGCTGTTCCATTGAAACTTTTGGATACCATAGGGCGTTCGCACAGGGTCTTTCATTTTAAGCTGTACGTTCAGCGTCATTGCCTCGTTGGTTTTCACCTGGTTGTTAGCCAGTACCGCGCCGTAATCAAATATCGTTGGGGAATTTTCCGAATAGGAGTTGGTGACGGATTTGTCTCCAAAGTTAACCGGAAGTATGCCGGCAACCCGCCGACTGCGAGTGCCGGGCAATTGCTGCCAGTCGGCGGGGATTTCGTCGCGCCAGTAGAAAATCATGTTGTTGACATCCGCGCCATCGGCAGTAATAACAAAGCGGTCTTTATCATGAGTGCCACCCATCAGCGCCGGAGTAGTGCCAGAGCCTCGCTGGGAACGCAGCGTTTCGTTCAGCTCGCCGTTTTCATAAGGTTCAGTCCAGGCACCATCGGTAGCGGCAGTGCTAAAACCTGTACCAGTCCACACCAGCTTATGCAGGGCTTTGTTGCCGTTGAGGTAAATACCTCCCTGCTCGTCGATGGCCATACTGTTCCAGATCTGTTCACCTTCCAGGTTATGGTAATAGGCGTCGCTCAGGTCGGGCTTGATCCCGATCACGGTACCGTCGATGGTCACGGCAATAATATGGCCGTCCGGCGTCATATTCATACCGATCATAATAACCAGCGGCATTTTCAGACCGAGTTGCAGCTGCAGTTTTTTAAAATCGTACTGGCCGACTTTGACGATGCCCGACTGGGGGTTGCCCGGTTCAGCGTCGCTGTAAGCTACGACACCATTCTTATTGCTGACATAGAGGATGCCGGCACTGTTGATCATGGCATAGTAAGCACGCAGGCCCTCCAACTGGTAGCCGTCCCAGTAATCGGCCAGCGCGTTGTATTGTTCGCTGCCGAATTCGGTGCTGTCCAGTTCGAGAATTTTCTGTTGCATATCCTGGGGAGAAAACCGTGGAAAGTCTTTGGGCTGCAGGGGCAACTCCGCAACTTTGGTGAGTTTGTTATCCCCGGTCAGCTGCAGTTTCATGATGCGGTCCACCTGAGGCACCCAGAACACCCTTTGTCCGTCGGCATAAACATGGTCGAGAATGCCGCCGGCGATGGGGGATGACCACAGGTGGTCGATCTCGTCTGGCGTTAAGGTTTTGCTGGCAATACTGGGGCCGGAAAATGGCACTGCATCGGTTTGGGCAGCGTTGCAATGGATAATTGAACAGGCGCCATTTGAAAGTGTGGGGGCCTCACCCAGTGTGATATCGATGACCTCGCTGTTGTCGCAACCGCTGAGCAGCGCGCTTAACAGTATGGTCAGCGCGATGGGTGTCAGTACGTGTGGGATGATACTCAAAGTGACTCTCCTAATTTATTGCTATTTATGCCTGCTATTGTTTAACTCGCCTGAACCGCATTGATAATTGCTTGTTGTAATTGCTCATCGGGGGTCATAAATGTGCACTGCCAGGTATCGACCAGCCCCTGGTACCGGCTTTTGATCAGCGGCGCAATGTCCTGAGGGTTTTCGCAGACCACGGCAAACGTGTTTAAGATCTCGTCATTAATCAGCTCACCCATCCCAAGCCATTTGCCCTCCTTGGATAGACGATTCAAGATAGCCTGTAAATCGCCCCAGCCATGCAGTTCCAGAACCGGTTGATAGGCGGGGGTCGAGCCGTAAAAAGCCAGTTGTGTTTTTACCGCCTGCTTATTGGCCTCGAAACTTTCCTCGTCGGCGCCGGAAACCACCATGATCGGCGAGCTGATATCAAAGTCACCGCGTTGTCTATTATTTTTAGCCAGCCCCCGCTCTACGGCGGGTAAAGTCACTTCACGCATATATTGCGGCGTACTAAAACCGTGGGCAATGAGGCCGTCCGCCACTTCACCGGCAACCTCGGTCATCAGGGGGCCTACGCCGGCGAGACGCACTGAGGGTGCTGCGAACTCGCGCTTGGCGGGCACAAACATCGGCGTCATTAGGGTATGCTGGTAAAACTCGCCGCGAAAGTCCAGACGCTCGTTGCCACCACCCTCCCAGCAATCCCATATTGCCCGCATCGACAGAATATATTCGCGCATCCGCGCAGCGGGCTTTGACCAAGGCATGGAAAAACGCTTGGTGATATGGGGCTTTATTTGCGAGCCGACACCCAGAACAAAGCGGCCCTTGGCATATTGATTGAGGTCCCAGGCCAGATTGGCCATGGTCATGGGGTTGCGGGCAAACGCGACACTGATCGAGGTAGTCAGTGCTATCTGCTTGCTGTGCTCCGCCGCGAGCACAAGCGGAAAGAAGGGCTCATTATTGATCTCAGCACTAAAGGCCTCGTCGTAGCCAAACGCCTCTATTTTGCCGATAGCCAACGGGGCCATTTCGAGATCAGAACCGAGCATACAACTAATTTTCATCACTTACTCCTAATACATAAAGGCGGAGTTCACCCACCGGCTACATCAAGTCCCGCATCCAGGGCGGCGCACATGGATGGTGTAACTCTCACCGATATCCTCAAAGCTCAAGGATAGCTTTTCATCCGTATCCACACTCTTTTCCGGGTTGAGGTTGATCGCCATCGCCTCAACAAAGTCCTTTCCCGGCATGGCTTTAATCATTTGTCACCTGCACTTTCGCATCGAGGAATGTGCGATTCACATCACTCACGCCAATCTACCGTTACAAGCCCTAAGGCTGATCATCACTACCTGACGACATTTTGTATAAACTCCCTCACCACGTCTGGCCACTCGAAGGGTTCCTTGCGATGGACGGCCACAGACAGAATTGCGTTGGGGAGGATGGAAGCCAACTTTTCCGCCGTCGACACCGGGTGTACGCGATCATTGGGCCAGGCGAGAATCAGGGTGGGCATATCCAGCTTTGCCAGCAACTCCTCCGACGGTAAATCTGACTTCGCCGCACCGTGCAGGGCTGCGATGATTGTATCGGGGTCATCCACGTTCATATGCAGGGCCGTATTGCGTTCCAACTTCTCCCTGAAGCCACGCTTACGCCTCAGCTCAAACCGGGCCGCACGGGCCAACCACTTGAAACCGCGGCCACCCAGCAATGTCAGATAGAATGATACCTTCAAATACTGCTTTACCTGGCGTTCTCGCTCCTCCCATGCGGTGGGGGGAATAACCAGTATCAGTGCCTTCACTCTCCCGGGGTGTTTACAGGCCGCGTGCAGGGCTGTGGCGCTTCCCATCGATGCGCCACCCAGCACTACCTGTTCTTTACTGGCGTAATTATTGGCCACTTCCCACAAATCATCCGCGCGGCTCTCCCAAGTGTGGTCATTGGGATTTTGGCTGGCCTCTGATCGGCCGTGGCCGATCGCATCGAAGCGAATCACTCGCGCTATATCGGTCAAATCCTGCCAGCCGAACACTCCCGTAGCATCCTCCTGGGCCATGCAGCCGAGTAGGGTATGGCCCCACACAAAGGGCACTCCCGATCCATTTGCCTGGACCGCGATCTGTCGCGTCTCGGATTTAACTACTTCGATTGTCTCTATATTCATAGCGCCCCGTTCAGGTACATCCCTCGTTTTAGTTTCCAAGCTCTAGCGACTCCGCCGCACGCGATAACGCCTCCAACTCCACCTCTATGTCGCTGGCAATGCGGTGGGGATCGGGGACCAGCTTCTTGCAACTGATGATGCTGAAGTTGAGCTGATCCACATAGCTCCAGACGGTGACATTTAGGCCGCAGCCCTCCATCAGCGGTCCGACAGAATAAAGGGATTCCAATTCAAAATTTCCAGAAGTCAGTTTCTCTTTTGGCCCCGGTACATTGGAGACAGACACGTTTCCCATAACTGCGTAATTTTGCCTGCGCGCCAATTGCTTTTTATACTCTCGTTGTTTTATCCAGGCAATCACAAAAGGGGGCAGATAATTGAGCAGCGCAGGCATCGTGCTCCTGCCGAAAATTTCCAACTCGCTTTTCCCCGCATTGGTACTTTCCCGTATTTTATGAAAGCGCTCGACAGGGTCTTCGATTTGGATAAATAGACGCGTCCCCATCTGACTGAAGTTGTTGCCATAAAGACGATTGCTGCCGGGCTCATCGGCAGACACCGGAATAATCGCGATCAGCGGCTGTTCCACGGAATCACCATGTTCTAGCAAATAGCGCCGCAGGGCCCCCGCCACCACCGCCAACAACACGTCATTTACCGTGCCGCCGATGTGGTCCTTGAGGGTTTTGAATGAAGTCAGGGAAAGCGAGGCAGTCGCAAATTTTCGCTGGGTCGTCAGCGCACCATTGAAGCGACAATGTGGCATGTCGCGCGCAAGGCTGTCCACGGCCTGTACTGCCCTCTCTTTCCGATAAAGTTGCAGGGCTTTGTGCCGTTCTCGCAAAGTGCGGACAAATTCCGGGAACAATTTGGCGTCGTGACGGGCGTGGCTTAGCAGAGCGTTCCAGGCCAGGATCGCATTGCCTGGCAGTGGCGGCGGATCCCACTCGGGCGGATTGAGATCGAGCTCCTCCGTAATCAGGCGGGTAAACAGCTGTACCGAGGCCAGTCCATCCGCCAGCGCGTGGTGTATTTTCATAACGAAGGCGACGCGGCCCTCTTCCAGGCCACGGACTATCCACAACTCCCAGAGGGGCCGGTGCCGATCCAACCGGTGACTGCTAATCTGCCCCACCATATCTTCAAACTCACGTTGTGAACCAGGCTGAGGCAACGCCACATGGCGAAAGTGAAAGTCGATATCAAAATCCGGATCCTCCACGGCTACCGGGTGATGGAGCGCGAATGGTATTGGAAGAATACGCCAGCGCAATGCAGGTATGCGGTGTATGACCGAGTTAAAGTGCTGCTTTATTTCGTCGAAGCTGGGTGCATGGTCCGGCTTGAAGATGGATATCTTCAAGGTATGCATGGGCGTTGTCGGTGTTTCACTGTAGAGAAACACCGCATCGCTGCCGTAGAGCCTTATCATGGGCTTATTCCCAGCCCCTACAGGCCAAGGGCTTCCAGGGCAAAGGCTTTGGCCCAGGGGTAATCGGCCTTGCCGGCGGGAGATCGCTTTATCTGGTCACACAACACCAGGCGTTTGGGTATTTTATAGCTGGCGATATGTGCGCGACAGCCGTCTTTCAGTGCCTCATGGGACAACTCAGCGCCCAGGCGAAGCTGACAAACTGCGGTAATGGCCTCTCCGAACCGTTCGTCCGGTACGCCAACAACCAGCACATCGAAAATAAGCTGGTTTTCTTTCAACGCCATTTCCACTTCCTCGGGAAATACTTTTTCACCGCCCGTGTTGATACTGGTGGAACCGCGGCCCAGCAATAGGATGCTGCCGTCCTCCTCGACCGTGGCGAGGTCGCCCGGTAAGGCCCAGCGCTGCCCATTGGCTTCAACAAAGGTCTCGGCGGTCTTTTCCGGCGCATTGTAGTAACCCACCGGTACATGGCCACCTCTGGCGACCTTGCCGACCTGGCCCGAGCCCGGCTGGACTGGCTGTAGATTGTCACCGAGGACCTGCACGAATTCGCCAATGGTAAAACGTAGCTCGTAGGACTCCTCCGCACTACCATCGCTGACCTTATTGCCGATCACGCCGGTTTCCGATGAGCCGAGACCATCGAGAATCATTTTGCCAGGTAATAATTTCAACAGACGCCTTTTGACGACGGGCGAAAGTATGGCGCCACCGGAGGCGATGACAAACAGGCTACTCGTATCGTAGGCGTCGGGATTAGCTTCCAGTTCGTCCGCCAGCGGTGTACCCATGGCATCGCCCACGATCAACAGAGCAAGGACATTTTCGTCAGATACCGCTCGCCATATCGCCGACACGTCAAATGCGCCCTGGGCAGGAATCACCAGGCTGCCGCCGGACAGTAGGGAAGTCAGCGCTCCCCACTGCGCCGCCGCGTGCATAAAGGGCGGTGCCGGGAGTGTCGCCATGGGAAAATCCGGTATGCGATCGGCCAACTCATCGGGGTGATTAATGAAGCCCTTGGTCCGGTCCGGATCACCGCCGCCCAGGGAGGCGAAAAAGATATCCTCATGGCGCCACATGACCCCTTTTGGCATACCCGTGGTGCCACCCGTGCAAATAATGTATTTATCCTCCGAGCTACGGGGTTCAAAATTACGGTCGGGGGAGCTAGCAGCCAGGGCGGTTTCATACTCCACCCAGCCCTCGGCGGCGGGCCAATCGCTGTCATCGTCAACTACCACCAACGTATTGAGTTTACTCAATTCGCCGGCAACGGCGTCCACCCGGGGGGCATACTGCCGATGCACCAAAGTTGCGGCGAGATCTATATAGTCATACAGCTGACGTAATTCGGCTTCGACGTAGTTATAGTTGATGTTGATGGGCACAGCGCGCAGTTTGTAGGCGGCCAGCATCCCCTCAAGGTATTCGCTACCATTGCGCAAATGAATGCCGATATGATCGCCGACGCCAATGCCCTGTAATTTAAGGTAATGGGCCAGGCGGTTAGCACGGGCTTCCAACTCTGCGTACGTGTAACGGGCAGTATCGGTTACGATGGCCTCGCGTTCCGGCACACGATCAACGACGACTTCGAATAGGTCAGCCAAATTGTAAGTTGTCATAGTCTCTCCTGGTGGGCCATCAACTGGCACTCACCGTGGTTTTTTCCTTGCGGGTGCCTTCTTCCTGACAGCTGTTTTCTTCGCGGGAGTCATGGAGCCGGCTTTCTTTTTCCCGGCCACTCCCCTGGTACGAGCCCTGGTAGCGGGCTTATCCTCTTCCGCGGGTATCAATTCCAGGAGCTCTGCCATCGCAGCGTTTATATGTTCCACCAGCACCCAGGGGTCGGGGATTTTATTCCTGCAACCCTGCACACAAAAATCCAGTCTGTCCACGTAACTCATCATCGTGATATTCAGGCCCACCCCATTGGGCACAGGTCCCATGGGATAATTGGCGACAACTTTGGCACCCTCTATGTAGAGCGGTATCGGGGCACCCGGTACATTCGAGATAGCGACATTACTGATCGGAAAGCGTGCGGTGATACCACCACTTATTAACTGAAGACCCATAGCCGCGATTTGCGGCGGCAATGCACTAAGCGTGGTGTTTAGAACGTCTTCGAAGGACTGCTTAAACACCCGCTTTGCTTCACTGGCATTGGTATGAACCGCCTTTATCACATCGACTGGTGCATTGATATCAAGCGGCAGTTTGACATTCATCATGCCAAATTGGTTGGCACCTTCACTGTCCACCGCACTGGTCTTATCCTTGTTCAGGGTTAGGGAAACCGGCACGGTACATACGATAGGGCTATCGGGAAGGTCATTGTGCCCGGCCAGATAACGCTGCAGCGCAATCGTGCACACTGCCAAGACCGCATCATTCAGCGTGACACCAAAAGCATTTTTAATCGCTTTAACATCTTTCAGGGATAAACTGCCAAAGCCAACACTGCGGAAGCGGGAAATCTGTCCGTTAAACCGCAGCCGCGGCATGGATGTCATTCCCGAGGGCAGCGCATCTGCATTATCAGACTCACTCAACGCGCTGCGCTTACCACGTACACTCTTAATCATTTTGTTCAGTACTGTCATTGAACTGGTGCGCTTGCGACGTGCCTTAAGCCCCTCCTGGAACAGTGCCATACGGGAGGGTGCCTGTGCTTTTCTAATGACCGCTTGTGTTGTTTCGCTCTTTTTTGGTGGGTTCGGTTCAAAGTCGAACAGCTTCATCATGGTCTCTGCGCCACCCACACCATCTGCCAGACAGTGATGGGTTTTGCTAATCATCGCGACCTTGCCCCCTGCCAGCCCGGACACGAACCAGGTTTCCCACAGGGGCCGGGAACGGTCCAGTTGGCTGCTGGCGATATCGGCGACCATCTCTGCCAATTGCTCATCGCTGCCTGGCGACGGCAGGGCCACATGCCGCACATGATTGCGGTAGTTAAAATCCGGATCCTCTTCCAGGATCGGCCCCGACAAAGACAGCGGCGAGTGGAACAGGCGCTGCCGGTACGCGGGGGCCTCCTCCACCATATGCTCGGACTTGTCGATAAGATCCTGCACAGTGAAACTTCTAGGTGCTGTTGAAGGATCCAGCACGATGATAGCAATCATGTGCTGGTGTTGTTCCGGTGTCTCGGCATACAGGAACATGGCATCACCTGCACCCAGTGCTTTCATGGTCATGACAAAACCTCCAAGTTACAGAGCGGACGACCGCTCTTTGATCTGAAAAATTAGTATATGCATATAATGCTTCTCGTCGTTGTCTTTCGAGATGTCGATGTCTGCGCGCCTCAACCACATAAAGATCCTAGCCTGCCTCATTTGGGTAACCCCTGCAACCAACCTATCCGCGATAGATTCGATCAGAATCCAGTGTATTTTATCACGCTAAGGGTGGTGATACTGTGTCCTGAGAGCGTGGTTTTTATTGACAAAAGTGTTTAATAACCGCTGACCACACTGGGCAATACCTGGCACGGTACTAATGTAATGAACCATTCTCACCCTCGCTGCTAGCGCGGCGGGGTCTTCCAGACTAGATTTAGTCTGAAGGACCTTAACCTCGGATGGGAGATCGACATGACTATTAGCACCCTGGGAATCGATATTGCCAAGAGCACTTTCCAGCTTCACGGCGCAGAAAGTGCTGGCAACTCCGGATCACAGACACTGTGCATCACATTATCCGGCGTCTCATCATCCATTCCCAAATCTAAATACAGCTGATCCAAATCCGTGATGGTTTCACAAGCCGCATACAACTCGTACCCGGTATCCGCAATCAGCACCGCTACCCCGATAAACGGAATCGATTCAGCCGGGATAGCAGCAAGACTCTTGGCGGCGACTCGCTTGGTTCTACTGGTGAGGCGGGTGCCGAACTTTCTGGTAGCGGCTTTTCGCTTGGCCCGGATCGCTGCCTGCTTCTTGATGGCTTTATCCTGGCCGGCGATTTTTGTCTGCACCATGCTGGATACAGTGCGTATGCCCAGGGCGGTACCCATCAAGCCGGATACAGCGGCGTTGAAAGCGGCGTTGGTCAGGGTGAGAATGTTGGTGGTTATCAGCGCCAGGAAGCTGGCGGTGAGTATCAGGCGCTTTGTCCAGATCATCATTTGGTTCATTTCGGGGTCCTCGTAGTGGTCAATGTATGGAGCTCACAGGTGCTCGCCTCTGTGCGCTGGTGGGGGAAGCGGGCAGGGCATGGCCAGTGTATTACTGAGGTGTCAGTTCTCCACAGGGTGCCACTCTGGAGCAGCTCTGGGAGGGGTTGAATGTGACGGGATCTATCTCTGTCTCGCTTTATCAGAATATAGAAAAATTTTCGGGCAGATATATTGCAAACTCTGAAAAAAAGTATGGGAACCATGGGGGGGCAAAAAAATAGTGGGAAAGATGCCGACCATACCCAGGGGAGGGCACAGTCGGCGGGGGAGGCGTATGAATTTTCCTTGAGAACTGCAGCACTCCACTTACAGCAACCCCGATTGGGCAAAGCTATAACAACTGTCCCCAACAATAATATGGTCCAGTACCCTGATATCAACCAACGCCAGTGCATTCTTGATCCGCTCAGTAATGCGCTTATCCGCCGCGCTGGGTTCTATAACACCGCTAGGATGGTTGTGTGCCAGGATGACCGCAGCAGCATTCGCAGACAGTGCAGCCTTGACGATCTCGCGGGGGTAGATTGAAGCGCCATCGATGGTGCCGCTGAATATCACATTGCACTCCAGCACCTTGTGCTGGCTGTCGAGTAGCATCAGCGCAAAGTGCTCTCGCTCCTGCTTTCCAGCATAGAACAGCTTGAAGTAGTCGAAGGTCTGGCTGGGGTTGGTCATGAAATCGCCCTCGGTCGCCGCGCGCTCCTGGACGAGATTGAGGGCCTGGGTTATTACGCTTTGTTGTGCGGGTGTATAATCGTGAGTAGCCATGGGTTGATACCTCCAGTATCAGTTGGTGGTTAGGTCCGGGGTGGGTGTTAGTAGCACCACACTCCGGGCCGCTTTATTCAAAATCCACAGTGACGGTGATTTTCCTTGGTATGTCAGCAGGCATCTGGGATTTCTTCAGGTACACGCTAGTGATGAGGGAATCCTCATCCTGCGATTTGTACACAAATGTGTTTTTTGTGGTCTTGTAAAATGTCAATTCGATCTGCTTGTTCATAGTGTTATTCCTTATTGGTTGGCTAATTACAGCCACAATGTTGCTGGGATTGTCGGTGCCGCCAGGGTTGGCCGGCTGCTTGTGAGCGCTGGGTCGATGGGGGCAAAGAAAGGGGCCCATTGCAGGGCCCCGTAGAAAGCGGTGTCACGTGAGGTCAGGACTATTTCAGGTCAGCCGGTGAACACTTCACAATCAGCCAGTATCTGGAATCTTTTGGTATAAGCCGCCAGATTGACGTGTGGCATGATAATTCTCCGGGTCTCTTTATCTTCCAGGTAGTAGGCACCCAGCACATCGTGATAGCGATTTACCTCGCGACACTTTCTGATGACTTCACCCCGTTGTTTCAAGGCGAGGTTCAGGCGGCGCAGTACCGTATTGCTCGATACCATTCTACCGCTGGGTTGAGTGAGGTATAGCTCGTCGTCGAGTACATGTAGCTCTTCAAAAAAACTTTCATTTACCATAGTATAAAATTTCCTGTTTTAACTTGTTGATGCCCCATGGGGCGATAATGTGATGGCTACCAATTTCGCCCTTCACAGGCATGGCCGGTAGCCGGGGCCAGGTTTCACTTCTCCTTCAATGCCTTATCCAGATAGGCGCCGACACTATTGGCCGCCTGCTGTAAGGATTCGGTGGAGAGGTGGGCGTAACGTTGCGTTACAGATGGATCTGAATGACCCAGTATCTGCTGCACGGTGTAGAGGCTCTGACCTGAATTTATTAGCATGCTTGCCATTTGGTGCCTGAGGTCATGAAGCC
>Ga0209987_10000503_pt1 | contig 20485 bp, 19 predicted proteins | sample N074metaG_FD_182134 | JGI IMG/M metagenome (GOLD analysis project Ga0209987, IMG submission 182134) | Deep subsurface microbial communities from Kermadec Trench to uncover new lineages of life (NeLLi) - N074 metaG (SPAdes) (version 2) | ecosystem: Environmental > Aquatic > Marine > Ocean trench...
CATTTCATCCCGATACGGAAATATTTACGGCCGAATGAGCTCATCGGACCGGTCTGGCAAGTAGGACCGCCTGTTAATCTTGTTGCAACAGGCCAATGCTCCGGGGTATAAAGCGCGGGGTATCTGGAATCGCAATCGTGCTCGGCGTCCGGTTCGTTAGAGCATGGCCAGGGACCTTTGAGTCATATTGACTCCATCAAACATTATCGGATTTGCAGCAAGGACGCTGACGGAGACAGAGCTGATATTGGTGTTCACACGTGATTAGGTGGCTGGGCGGCCTGTTCGGTGCCCGCACGGCGATTGAAGCCAGTCGGGATAACCCGATGCTGCGCTCCGTCGTCAACAAGGCCGCTGTCATTTACGACCAGATCCCATTACGGGACTACATCACTGATGAGGACCACGATGAGCTCAGCCGGCAGCTTTTCCTGGAGATCAACGGGGTCTGCAATGCCGTCGATCCCATCGTGGCTTGCCGCGACAAGCTGGTGAAGATGATGCTCCGATTCGCGTCCTACCAGGTTCTCGTTATTCCGCCGGCGCCCGAGAACGATCCGAGTGGGCTGCGCGGACAACCTGGAATAACCGGAGAACTGAAGGCGCGGCTGGTTGAGGTCGTGCAAAAGAATGGTAGTCTGCGCACCGCGATGTACGAGGCAACGGATTCCAGGTCATATGACGCGCTATGGGAGGTGCTGCAACGTTCGTACTGGCAGTCGTATTGGTTTTTGAGGACATTTGATGCGGCAAGGATCGAATTGAATGATGTCGAGAAGGGTCAGGATTGGTACGACTTGTTTACGCATGCGGCTTGCGCGAATCAGGAGCATGTGTACCGTTGGGAGCTGGATATGCCACCAGCGTTTGCTGAAGACGTCGCAAAGGCTGCTTCATCCGCATACGCAATCTTCAGCGATATTGTGCTTTCGGGAGACGAGAATCCAGTGACGAAATGGCGTGAATATCACAAAGATTGCGATATCCCGACGCCGACCTTCGATCTTAAATCCGCCTGATGACACGACCTCAACGACTGCGCTGATTCCGACTCCTTGAAAAAAGCCGACTGGCAATCTCCGATCACTTTGCTGGTGCTGATGAGCATCGCGATGCCGATCGCATTCAATGCATGGAACGCGCTGTTGAACAATTTCGTCATAGAGCGCGCAGCCTTCACTGGCGTTGAAATCGGTATTTTGCAGAGCTTGCGTGAAATACCCGGGTTTATCGCGTTCACGACGGTGTTCGTATTACTGGTTCTAAAAGAGCAGACGTTCGCGGTTTTTTCGCTGGCGTTGCTTGGTGTTGGCGTCGCTATCACCGGTTTTTTCCCCACGGTCTACGGCTTGTATTTCACGACCGTCATGATGTCGCTTGGCTTCCATTACTTTGAGACCGTCAAGCAATCGTTGGCTTTACAGTGGCTGTCTAAAGAGGAAGCCCCGCAGGTTTTCGGCAAGCTAATCTCCGTCGCTGCCATCACGTCGTTGATAATCTACGGAATTCTGTGGATTCTGCTCGAAATTTTCGAGCTGGATTACGTCTGGAATTTCCTGATTGCCGGCACCATTTGTTTTTGTCTGGCAATTGTAATGTGGGCAGGCTTTCCACATTTCTCAGGTGGGGCAGATCAGCATCACCGTCTCATCCTGCGCAAACGATACTGGCTGTACTATGCGCTCACCTTTTTCTCGGGCGCACGGCGGCAAATTTTCATGGTGTTTGCCGCGTTCCTGATGGTCGAGAAATTCGGCTACTCGGCGTCCCAGGTAACACTTCTGTTTTTGGTCAATTACGCGTTCAACTGGCTGTTCGCGGAACGGATTGGCATGCTAATCAGGAGAATCGGCGAACGCAAGGCGCTTACGTTCGAATATGGCGGTCTGGTGTTGGTATTCACGGCATACGCGTTTGTTGAAAACGCTTACATCGCCGCAGGTCTCTACATAATCGATCACATGTTTTTCGCACTCTATATAGCAATGACGACTTATTTTCACAAGATTGCGGATTCCTCCGACCTTGCCAGCAGCGCTGGCGTATCGTTCACGATCAACCACATTGCCGCGGTGATTGTTCCTGCAGCCCTCGGTCTTGTCTGGGTGGTATCAAACTCTGCAGTATTTCTGATCGGCACCGGCTTCGCGTTGTGCTCGCTGGCGCTGTCGCAAAACGTACCCGACAGTCCTGGACCGGGCAATGAGGTAATCTTTGGAAAAGTCAAAATGGCGGAAAATCGAGCTTGATTGCTGTCATTTTCCAATATTTTTGCGGATGTATTCCTGGCCGATCGACATTGCCTCCGGATCCCTCATTGCGTCGATCATTTCGGCCGCGTCGTCACGCGCCTCGAAACTGCCGGCTCGAATGTCTATCAACTTCCGCTTGGTTTGCCTGAGTACGATACGCGGTTTGGCGGCGATCGTTTCTGCCAGCGCCGTAACCTCTTCTGCAAATTCAGTAGCCGCAACAATCCGACTGATGAATCCACTACGCAAAGCGTCAGCAGCGTCGAATCGCCGACAGGTCAACACCAGGTCGTTTGCCAATGACTCGCCGAGCAGTCGCACGACGTGTGCCATGCCTCCCCAGGAGAGTGGTATCCCGGCGTCGAGCTCGGGAATGGAGAAGCGGCTGTCGTCGGCAGCGATTCTGAGATCACAGGCAGCCGAAAGCACCAGCGCGCCACCGATGCAGTAACCCTTGATGGTTGCGATCGTGATCTGGGGAATTGCCGCAAGGGCCTCTGCCGCGCGGCGTCCCAGGTCGGCAGTGCCGCGAGGATCTGATTCCATGCGCTTCGTGAATTGTGGGAGATCCGCGCCGGCACAAAAATGTTTACCTGAACCTTCCAGCACGACGACCTTGATCGACTCATCCCGGGCCAGGTCGCCACATCGGTCGATAAGTCCTTCAAGCAGGTTCGGCGATAATGCGTTGAATACATCAGGACGATTGAATTGCAATCGCGCAATGCTTCCCGTTACAGATAATTCGATTTCAGACATGGGACCTCATCTTGTCGCTGATTGCGGCTGGCGATTCCTTGATGGAAGGGACTCGGATAGGATATTGCTTATGGACATTCTAGCGATAGCGGCTGTTGCTTTCACGGTTGCCGGCTTCGTCAAAGGCGTTTTCGGATTCGGTTTTCCGATTATCACACTCATTATCCTCACGCTGACGATCGGGCTCCTGGACGCGCTGGCCATCATCGTGATTCCGACGATTGTCACCAATATCTGGCAGGGTCTTTCAGGGCCCTATCTAAAGGACATTGCAAGGCGCATGTGGCTGTATTCTGTCGTGGCGATCACCTTCATATGGTTCACGTCAGCGTATCTGACGGTGGTCAATGTCAAATGGCCGACGGCAATGCTGGGCGCGGTTCTCTTTGTTTTCGCACTGACCCGATTACTAAAGGTAAGTATCAGCGTGCCACGAAAATGGGAGCTGCCGCTGTCGGTCCCATTGGGTGCGATTAACGGCATGCTGACCGGAATGACGGGATCATTTATGGTGCCCTCGGTGTTGTTTATGCAGGCAATGGGCTTCCAGCGAGATATGCTGGTGCAGGCAATGGGGGTTTTCTTCGCGATTTCGACCATCGTACTGGCCGTGTCATTGGGGAAAAACGACCTGATATCCATGCAGCACCTGCAACTATCCGTGTTTGCCCTCGTGCCATCGATTCTCGGGCTGTATATTGGTCGCTGGATTCGCCTGAGAATCAATGAGGAGCGATTCCAGCAGGCATTTCTGGTTTCCGTATTGTTGCTTGGCGGATATATTTCGTATCAGTCAATCGTGACCATGTAGACGCCAACCCGGGGGAGTACAAGTTGATGATCAAGATCGGCAAACTTCTGCTGACGGTAATATTGCTCGCTACTGGCTGTTCGAGTGAGGCACAGCAAGATACCGACAGGGAAATGCACATTCAGGAATTGCTTGCGGCACCGAATCCGCTGGAAGCCAGTGACTCGGTATGGATCGAAGAGCTGACGTATATCGAGGTGCGTGATCGGATAGCAGATGGCCATACGACGATCATCATCTCAACCGGTGGAATCGAACAGAACGGGCCATATCTCGCTACCGGCAAGCACAACGTTATTCTGCGGTCCCTGTGTCCGGCGATTGCGCGTGACCTTGGCGATGCATTGTGTGCGCCGGTGGTTGGCTTCGTGCCTGAAGGTAATCTTGATCCGCCATCCGGCTCGATGCGCTTCCCGGGATCCATCACGGTGCGGGACGAGACCTATCACGCGTTGCTTTCCGATATTGCCGAAAGCATGAAAGTTAGCGGCTTCAAAGATATTGTCCTGATCGGTGACAGCGGTGGCAACCAGCGTGGCATGACAGCCGTCGCTGAAGAACTGAACAAACGCTGGACTGGATCAGGCGTTACCGTGCACGATGTGATCGAGTTTTACACGCCGGGCTGGGAACAGACGGAGAAGTACACGAAAGAAGTGCTGGGCGTGACGGAATCAAAAAACGACGGCCATCACGATGACATCTGGGTCACGGCGATGATGATGGTGACGGATCCGTCATCCGTTCGTTACCACGAACGTGTCGAAGCAGGCCTGGCATCAATCAATGGTGTCGACATAGCGCCGATGGAAGATACGATCGGGCTCGGCAGGAAGATGGTGAAGTTTCGCGCGGAATTCACCGCCGACGCAATTCGCACAAGCATCGCTAATAAATAATGGAACAATTAAGTAAACTGTCCCCCTCGTTGCAAATGAAAAATAAGAAGAAACGCTCATGTCGCGATTAACGCTTGGTGAAAAATTCTTCGGCGGCAACCTGGTCTTACGCATTGCCGTTGGCATTGTCGCGGGCGTCGTTCTGGCGCTGGTATGGCCAGATGCCGCCAGATCGGCAATGCTGCTCGGCAATTTGTTCGTGCAGGCACTCAAAGCGGTTGCACCGGTCCTGGTTCTGGTGCTGGTCGCGTCTGCGCTTGCCAACCAGCAGCCAGGTACTCACGCACAACTTCGGCCGATCGTTGTCCTGTACCTGATCGGCACATTTAGCGCCGCATTTCTCGCGGTGCTGATGAGCAAAATGTTCCCAACAACACTGATTCTCGCAGTTAGCGATGTAAGCATAAATCCTCCGCAGGGAATTGGCGAAGTGCTGAACAACCTGTTGTTCAAGCTTGTCGATAATCCTGTAAGCGCCATAATGAACGGCAACTTTATCGGCATCCTGGTATGGGGCATCGCGCTGGGACTGACGATGCGACATGCGTCGGAGTCGTCACGTATGATGTTGGCCGACATATCGCATGCGATCACGCTCATCGTGCGTGTGGTTATTCGCCTGGCGCCCGTTGGAATATTCGGTTTGGTTGCCGGCAATCTTGCGGAATTCGGTTTTTCGGCGTTGCAGGGTTATGTGCAGATACTATCCGTCCTGCTTGGGTCGATGCTGATTATGGCTTTGCTGCTGAATCCACTCATCGTGTGGGTCAAGACCAGGCGCAATCCTTATCCGATTGTTTTTACTGCACTTCGCGAAAGCGGCGTTACTGCATTTTTCACCCGCAGCTCCGCGGCAAACATTCCCGTCAATCTCGCTCTGTGCGAACGCCTTGGACTCGACGAGAATACTTATGCCGTGTCCATTCCGCTTGGTGCGACGATTAACATGGGCGGTGCGGCAATCACGATTACCGTTTTGACGCTCGCAGCCACACACACGCTCGGTATCAATGTTGATCTGGCGACGGCACTACTTTTGTCAGTTGTCGCAGCACTGTCCGCCTGCGGCGCTTCCGGCGTGGCCGGCGGTTCACTGCTGCTGATACCGCTGAGCTGCGGCCTGTTCGGCATTCCGAATGACATCGCGATGCAGGTCGTCGCCGTTGGCTTCGTCATCAGTATCCTGCAGGATTCCGCCGAGACGGCGCTCAACAGTTCGACCGACGTTGTATTCACCGCAGCGGTCAGCGGAATGGCTGATAATAAATAGCTGCTATTGGGCGCCCCGCTATACTAATGGAGCCAGGGAAAGCGCTGCAATGATGAAATTACTATTTGGATCGGGCATCATCTTGCTGTCTGTGGCAATGTCTGGTTGTGGCGGCACTAAGGTACTCAAGCAGTCGGAGCCCCTCGTAGTCACGCAGCCACTTGCGACAGCCTCGGATCAACATCTCTCCGTGACTCTGGACTGGGTTATCGTTCGAGACGGTCCGGGCACATGGGCAAAAAACGTGGACTGGGACGAGTACCTGCTACGCGTTCAGAATCTGGGCGACGATTCGATACGGGTGACGAATATCGCTGTATTGGACTCACTCGGTACCCGAATTGAACCCGGCGACAGTCGCAAACAACTCGTCAAGGGCACCAAAAAAACCAAGCGCCGCTACAAGAGTGAAGGATTAAAGGTCAAGGCGGGTGTCAGTCCCGGTATCTTGTTAGCTGCAGGCGCGGTTACTGCCGTCACCGTCGTCTCTGCCGGAAGCGCAGTAGCACTTGGCGGCAGCGCCTTGGCGGCGGGGGTCGCTACCGGGCTTTTATTGGTGCCTGTGTTGGCGGTTGGCGGCGTCTTTCGCGGAGTGAACAACAGCAAGGTTAATAATCAAATTGAATTCCGGCAGACGCTATTGCCTGTCGAATTGCAGGACGAAGTGGAGAATAGCATTCATGTCTTCTTTCCCTTGGCGCCGTCTCCCCGACAGCTTGAATTGACATATGTCGACTCGCGAGGAGAGCACACCCTGATCGTCGATACGCAAGTTGCGCTTGACGGATTACACCTGCTACAAGCGGAAGAATGACGACTTCGGGGTCGGACCAACGTAAGCAATTGAATGTCAAACAATTTGTCCAAGACTTGATGCCTGACACCGCCCCAATTCGCCGATTTCGTGCCCAAAATCGACGAATTACGAATTCCAATTCAAACGCATACCTTATTGTTTCGTTTTGGGGCCGAAATTGAGAAATTGGAGCGAAAATCGGGTCGCCTTGACCGTGTATTCACAATACTTTCAGTGGGTTGTAGAGGTCCGACCCCGCTTTCCGGCAAATCGGCCACGTCCAGGATGGTCCTAATATTCTTCCTGGAACCAAGCAGCCATATCACCCAATACGTGATCCCAACCCTTCACGACCATGTCGTACATCGCGTCCCAGTGATCGCCGTACCGGTAACCCCGATGAGAAAGACGCAGTAATGTACCACCTGTCGTCGGACTGACGGAGATTTCAAGCTGCATGGGACCGAGTAATGGCATATCAGGTTCGATCATGACGAGGTGACCAATCACCAACGTATCTGGCGTCACTTCATCGATCACCCCAATCCAGGCGTGCTGCGTTTTTTCCGGTCCCCAGTCATCCCAGGTAATGGACCAGACGCCGCCATGCTTTGGTTCGACCAGAGATCGGGATACTTTCCACCAGGCTTTGAGGTCATCGTCACTAAGGAATGCCTGCAACACCTCTTTGGGGCTGGCGGAAATAATTATTTCGGTGTCGACACTTCGCGTGTCTGTGTTCGCAAGTGCTACTGATAGTGCCAGGCAAGGGAGCAATGAGAAAACGAGAATTCTTATCCTGGTGTTAATCTGTAATTTCTCCTCATGCATCTAACGAAGATCGATGCCGTGTTCAATGTAGGCTTTCAGGCACATCGCCATGTGAGTCCAGCCACCACAGTTATCATGCGAGCCCTTGAGACCATCGGCGTCAGTCTTCCAGCCCTGCTCGCTGATGCTCAGCATAGTGCCGTCGTCCAATTCCTCGAATTCGAATATCACCAGTACCTCGTAGGCTTCATCCTTGGTCTTGTCCCACTCTTTCGAATCGATGGCGAGTTCGATGAGTTCGTTGGCGACAACTTTCCTGACGATGACCGGATGCTCGCCGTAATGGTCCCAATGCCAGATAACGGTTTCCCCCTCAACCAGGTCGCTGCTGGCGCTATTGACGAAATACCGTTTCATCCTGTCGCTCGACACAATCGCGTCGAATACGTCTGCGACGGGTCGTGCAATCTTCGTCTGTACCGTGTAATTCCTGGACATTTTTCTACCTCCTTTCCGCTCGTTGACAAATACGTTATAAAATTATAACATGTTTGTCAATGGTCAGAGACAGAAAAAAACAGGATGATCCAGCGAGTCAGGACGATCTGGTCTTCAAAGCCCTGGCCGGCGCGGATCGCAGGAAGATTCTGGACCTGTTACGCGATGCGCCGATGACCACCGGGGAGCTGGGCAAGCGCCTGTCGTGGCTGGACAGAACCACGGTCATGCAGCATCTGCGTGTGCTCGAGAAAGCACGCCTGATTATCAGCAAGAAGGAAGGGCGTTGCCGGTGGAATTACCTGGATGTAAGCCCTATTCAGCGCATCCATGAACGCTGGATTCAAGCCTATGCGATGCCGTCAGCGAGCATGCTGAGCAAACTGCAGCAGGATCTCGAAACGCTGTGACGGGAAATCTAACGCTGGCACCAGAACCGAACAACCTGCGCCTTAAGGAATACTTCATCAGAGAAAAAGATTGGTTCCGATTTGCAATCATCGAAATCAATTCACTGACGTCGTTCTGACAACCCCTTCCCGACGTTTGTCGGCAGCGCCATCAAGCTCATCGGGCCGGACAACAATGACGTGCAGGCCGGAATTCTCACCATCGCGTTCCTGCACTTTATAGCCCCGTTTCGCGAGATCGGTGGCAATCGCTTTCCCGGGGTCAACATTGACTTCGACGCGAACCATTTGTCCGCGAGCAACGATGTTTGGAAAATCGACTGCTTCCTGGGCCGACAGTTGCCAATCGAGTACAGCAATAATCGATTTCGAAACATAGGCGGGAATTGAATTGCCACCAGGTGACCCGGTTACCATCACGATATCGCCATCCTGGTTGAACACCATGGTTGGTGACATGGATGAGCGTGGCCGTCGACCAGGCCCAATTGCATTTGCGACAGGCGGCGCGTCAGGGTCATGTTTGCGGGCGAAATCAGTCATTTCGTTGTTCAGCAAGAAACCGCCGGCCCAGCGGGACGATCCGAACGGCGCCTCGACCGTCGCGGTCATCGCGACTGCGTTGCCTTCGTCGTCGATGATTGACAAATGTGTTGTGCCGGATGCTTCCTCGGTTGTATCTTCGCCCCACAAGTCTGCCACCGGATCATTGCGTAACACGCTACCGGGATCACCATGCGTCGGTCTGGCGCCAGGTGCAAAACGCTCGGTGGCACGATGTTCGAGGTAGGCAGGACTCAACAAATCGTCCAGCGGGATCGCCACGGAATCCGGGTCGCCGAAATAATGATCGCGATCGGCATAAGCAAGGCGCTGCGCATCGACGAAAGCCACAATTTTATCGTCTTGTGTGGTGAACTCACCCGTCAGGTGATCGTACAGTCCGGCTATCATGATTTGCGCGCCGCCGGATGATGGCGGCGTGGTCGTGCAGATTTTGAACTCACGGAAATCCCCGCAAACGACGTCGCGCTTGATCACCCGGTAATTGCCAATGTCTTCGACTGTCAAAGTACCGCCATTCGGTGGTTCCTGCGCTGCCTTCGCAATCGCTGCGGCAATCTCACCTTTGTAAAATGCGTCAATTCCTTCTTGCGCAATACGCGTCAGTGTTGCGGCATATTCCGGGTTCTTGAGGAGATGACCAACCTCTAACGGTTTGCCGTCCGGGAAAAAATACGCTGCCGTTGCCGGGTTCTCATCGAGACGCCCGCGCGAGGCGACCCTCGGCAGGAAATTCGCCATGCGGGGCGATACTTCGAATCCTTCCTGCGCGAGTCGAATGGCCGGCTGAAATAACTCTGACCATGGCAACTTCCCATGATCTTCGTGGGCGCTCTTGTACAGGGCGACCACACCGGGAACACCGACCGCCAGGCCGCTTTGCCATGCCTCCACGAATCCCAGAACCTCGCCGTCATGCATGAACATGTCGACAGTAGCCCCGGAAGGGGCGGCCTCCCTGCCATCGAGGAATGTCAGGTCACCGCTCGAATGTTCATAGATGAGCATGAATCCGCCGCCACCGAGGCCGGAGCTCTGCGGTTCAACGAGGCCCAGTACTGCATGCGCCGCAATGACGGCATCGACAGCGTGGCCACCTTTTTCCAGCATCTCGATTGCGGCAGCGACGGCATGCGGGTTGGCGGCTGCTGCAATTGCCCCGCGGTTCCAGGACCTGTCGGGGCTTGAGGCCGCCTCTGTACTGGCAACGGACCCCGTATCCGGATTTTCCACAGGAGTGCAAGCGGCGACAAAGAGGAGTGCCGCAAGGGCATGGAAGAGCTTCATAGATTTCCTTCGTTCGGTGTTGGTGTTGGCGCGCAGCGGCACAATATAACGCAAATCGGGCGGGCTGCTAAAGTCCCTGTGCTAAACCCCTTCCAGGAATATGTCTCAAGAATCGGCGTTGAGTACGAATACATCGGCTATTCCGTAACCGGCCAGCAGGTGGCGACGCGTATTCTTAGCAATTTCGAGTACAAGTAAGAGGACGCGTCGCCATTGCGAGGAGCGCAGCGACGAAGCAATCTCCTAATGACCTGACGAGCCCATCAAAAGGTTGGTTGACCGGCAACATCCTGTTGCCGGCCCTGCGGGCGCACTTCGTGCGTCCAAAATCGCTCCCGGCGATTTTGTCGCTTCGCTCGCAATGACGTCGCTTTTCTTACCGAGATTGCTGCGCTCGCTAGAACTCCGCCAGCGCCATCGCCGTCAGCTTGGCGCCAGTTTGCAACATGACGTACTGCTTACCCTCATGCACATACGTTGACATGCCGTAGTTCACGGGTCCGGGAATCTCGACGCTTCCAAGTTGTTCGCCAGACAGTTTGTCGACGAAGAACAACATGGGCGTACCGTCGCTCGCAGCACTCGTGTACATGAACATGGTCTTCGTCACAGACATCGCGGCATTGCGTCCGGTACCGGTCGTCGGAATATCCATGTCCTTAAGATCCGGGTGATTGAGCACCCGATCCGGTGTCTCGCCGATCGGCATCTGCCACAGGTGCTCCCCGGAATTCATGTCAATGGCCGTGATCTGGCTGTACGGCGGTTTGAGTATGGGCAGGTTATCCGGGCCGCGAACGTTATCGGCCCGCAAGTTGGCCCAATCCGAGAACGTTACGCCGGTCGGTGCATCGATATCCTTATCGCGTTCCTCGCCTGAGCCAATAATAGCGGCGGAACAGGCGTTACGACTGGAAACATACAAAATACCGGTTTCAGGGTCAGCAACTGTCGGCCCGTCGATGTTGGTGCCGCCACCACCGCCGGGGCACCAGTAGGCGGCGCGATAACCCTGATCGTTGTCACGATGCAAGGGCGGATGGAACAGCGGACCGATTTTGTATTCCTTCAGGGCCTCAATGGCTTTAGCGCGAAGTTCCGGCGTGTAGTCGATCAAGTCATCTTGCGTCAGGCCCTGCATGCCGTAGGCCGCGGGCTTGGTCGGAAACGGCTGCGTTTCCGATAATTTTTCACCCGGAATGTCTGACGCCGGTACCGGTTTTTCCTCGATCGGCCAGATTGGCTCGCCAGTTTCGCGGTTGAACGTGTAGGCAAAGTTTTGCTTTGTCGTTTGCACGACGATGGGTGTTTCCACGCCATCGATATTGACGTCGAGCAACACGGGCGCAGTGGACGTGTCGTAATTCCAGATGTCGTGGTGGATGAGCTGGTAATGCCAGATACGTTCACCGGTTTTGACGTCCAGCGCGATCAGACTGGTACCGTAAAGATTGTCGCCGGGGCTGAAGCCGCCGTAATAATCGATCGTAACGCCGTTCGTCGGGATGTAGACGATGCCACGTTCCTGATCGGCAGACATTGGCGCCCAGGAGGAGATGTCGCCGGTGTACTTCCAGGCGTCATTTTCCCAGGTGTCGTGTCCGAACTCGCCGGGTCGAGGAATAACATGAAACTTCCACAGGAATTCGCCAGTCCTGGCGTCGTAAGCAAGGATATCACCCGGCACGTTTTCGATGCGTGACTGATAGTAGCCCTGCTCATGCGAGTTACCGACGATAACGACACCGTTGACGACGATCGGTGGTGATGATGTCGTGATGTAGCCATTCTCGAGCGACATTCCCTCATAGGGGTCGTGGCCGTAGGGAAGATCTGCAAGCAGATCGTCGAGCATGTCGACTACACCGGTTTCCGGAAATCCGTCGATCGGTACTTTCCTCCCCCAGTTCTCCAGCGGCTGACCGGTTTCGGCGTCGAGCGCCGTCAGGAAAAACGCCGGTGATGAAATGTAGATAACGCCTCGACCTTCGACTTCGGCATAGGCGACGCCTTTACCGTAATCTGCACGCATCGAATATTCGTAACGGGGAGTTTTGGGTTCGCCATACGACCACTTCAGCTCGCCGTTTGCGGGGTCGATTGCGACTACATAGCGTCGTGGCCCGACGACTGTGAAAAGCGTGCCGTTGATGTAACTTGGCGTCGACCGGCCACTTTGTGCGTTAAAGCTGCCACCGTCCCATACCCACGCCTCTTCGAGATCCTCGAAATTCTCCGGAGTGATCTCATCGGCTGGCGAATATCGTGTGTGCGCGGCATCGCCGCCGAGAAACTCCCATTGTCCGCCGGATGTGCCGGCACCGGATTTGACGCCTTCGCCGACCATACGCTCTCCAATGGCCTCGGATGCCGGTTCCTGCGAACAGGCCACAATCGTCAATATCAGGCTGACGATGCCGATACGGAATAATGCTGACGCCAGGCTTGCTGTCTTCATACTTGCTCCCCCACATTGTCACCTTCTGTACAGTTGCCGGTCCGGGCCGGTATCCAGCATCAGGTGCATCTCTTTTTTTCGAAGTTGACCAATAAGTTTACGATAAATGGCGGCCCGGATGGAGAACAAAAAGCCGCTTTGTTAGAGTCTTGACGTTCTGAGTATCGTATTACACGAAGGCAGGCCACATGAATTTGGGAATAAGCGGGAAACGCGCGCTGGTGCTGGCATCGAGTCAGGGTCTCGGACTGGGTGTCGCGACAAAACTCTGCGAAGAGGGCGCCAATGTGCTGATCTGTGGTCGGGTGGAAGAAAAGCTTGTCGCGGCCGCGGCAGAACTGACTGCAGCGGGCCCGGGTAAGGCTGACTACACCGTCGTCGATCTGTCCGAGTCGGACGCGGCCGGCAAGTTATACAAGGCAGCAAAGGAAAAGCTTGGCGGTGTCGATATCCTGGTCAACAACACTGGCGGTCCTCCGCCGGGAACCACCGAAACACCCGATGCGGAATTATGGCGATCCCAGATCGACACAATGTTGCTCAGGATCATCGAAATCACAAACTTGTGCCTTACCGACATGCGCGAAGCCGGCTGGGGCAGGGTGCTTACCATCGCATCATCCGGTGTCCTCCAACCGATTCACAATCTTGCGATGTCCAATACGATTCGATCATCGCTGGTTGGTTGGAGCAAGTCGCTCTCCAACGAGGTGGCGGCGGCGGGTATTACGGTGAATATGTTATTGCCTGGACAAATTCGCACGGCAAGACTGAAGCAACTCGATGAGGCTGACGCCAGCAGGCTCGGCAAGCCTGTCGCGGAGGTATCCGCCGCGGCGCAGGCGGGAATTCCTGCCAGGCGCTACGGCACCATCGAGGAATTCGGATCCGTCGGCGCTTTTCTCGTCAGCGAGCCGGCAAGGTACATGACCGGTGGCCTGATTCGTTGCGATGGAGGTTCGATCAGGAGCGTTTGACTTCGCTCATTCTCGCTATAAACCCCAATTCCAACGAAATCACTACACAGGGGATCGATCCGGTGCAAGCTGCGGTGAAGATGGCGGCCGAATCGCTGGGCCACCAGACGGCGTAAAAAAAGCACCCAGGTGGGTGCTTTTTGTCTGTCCTGAGTGGTCGAATTACACGTTTGAAATAGCTTCCGCCATTTGGTTTAGCGCTTTGCTGAGCATCTGACGCGAGCAGCCAATATTCATACGCATGCAGCGTTTGCTGCCTTTGCCGTAGCCCTCTCCATCATTCAGCTGAACACCGGAATTGTCGACCAGCCATGCTTCGAATGCCTGCGTTTCTGTCATCGGATTGTCGGTCTTCTGACTGGCCGCTGATTTCTCGACCACGCCCACTTCATCCATGATGTCGCCGAAGTGCAGCCAGCTCAGGAACGTTCCTTGCGCCCGTGTGTAACCGACCTGCGGCAAATTCTCTTGCAGGAAATCCTCAACGTACTGGTGGTTGCCATCGAGGTAGGGCAGCAACTGGTCGAGCCAGTCGCCGCCATGGCGATACGCGGCCTCGTTTGCGACGACGCCCAGTGTGTTGATGCCGGCGTAATGGTTCCTCATTACACGCTGCAGGTAGACCGGGTTAGTCGAAAACCAGTAGGCGTTTTTGGATGCAGGCATGCTAAAAGTTTTGGTGATCGCCTTGAACGAAATGCTGTTATTGACGATATCCTTATCCGGCAGGGAAGCAAATGGCGTAAATTTTTGCCCGGGGCGCACGAAATCCGCGTGAATCTCGTCTGCCAGCACAACGACCTGATGCCTGAGACACAACTCGCCGATGCGCAGCAGGTCCGCCTCAGACCAGACGTTACCGGTCGGATTTTGTGGATTACAGAGCAACAAAGACTGTGTGTCTGCGGTCATGCGCGCTTCGAAGTCATCCCAGTCGATCGAATAGCGACCATTTTCGAACACCATCTCGCTTTCATTCTTGATCGTTTGCGAGCGCGTCAGGTCTGAGTAGAAGCCGTTATAGGTCGGCGTCATCATCAGCACTTTACTGGCTGGCGGCGAGAAGGTCTTGAGTGTCGCTACCAAGCCGGGATGCACACCCGTTGCAAAGACGATCGAGGCAGGGTCGAGCTCGTAGCCGTAGCGATCATGATTCCAGTCGGCGATGGCCTCGCGGTATGATTTGTATGACTCGGCGCTCAGGTAGCCCCAGTTCTCATGCTGCAGACGCTCCATCATTGCATCAGCAATGCACGGTGCCGCTCTGAAATCCATGTCGGCGATTCCCATGCCGACTTGGACTTTGTCGCCGAATATAGCAATCTGGCTATCCCACTTCACGCTGTCGGAACCGACCCGGCTGTAGATCGTATCGAAGTCGTACTTGCCGTTTCTCAGATAGGGTGGTGCTCCAGCTGCCGCGGCAGTAGATACAGTGGCTGCGCCCCCAACGCCAGCTGCGCCGGCGAGTGCCGTCATGCCTGCGCCTTTCAGGAATGATCGGCGGTTAAAGTCGTGATTACTGGACATTAAATTTTCCTCTGATTTGTTGGGAGCGACGCAACGCTCTTCATTTATGGCACTAAAGAAACGATACGATTGGTGCTGTAGCCGATGCCTAGAATAGTCCTTATATAAGCAATCCGCAAAATCTGGCGACGACAACCCCGCTGATTGCGGGCTACTTGCGCTGCCGGGCCGCTACTGCGATCTCGTCCAGCGCACCGTTCTGATAATCGAGTTCGGTGTCGCCAGGCGCATAGCGGCTGAGCGACAGGATGTAGGCGAGAATGTCTACGTACTCCTTTTCTCTCAGAAACCCGGGATTGCTCTCCGGCATCGACGTGCTCATCACCGTAAACAGAATACTGAGTGTCTGTCCCTCCCAGCGTTTCAGCACTGGACGGAAATATTTTTTGTCATGGCATAACAGGCAATGATCGGCGTAAAGCTTTTCGCCGACTTTTGCCTGTGCCTTGCTGTAAACGGCATCATTGACCGTGCGCGAATCTGCCGATGTCGCCGTACAGACAAGCAGGCTGGTTGCAACGAATATCAATCTGGCAAATGGCATAAGAATTTTGACATCGGCGTTTGCGTATAATTCCTTCGCTCGCTGGGGCGAGCTCCTACAGGCGAGCTCCTACAGGCGAGCTCGCGCGAATTCGATTGTAGCAAAGTGTCGTAGGAGCCCGCCCCAGCGGGCGACGAACAATTTCGGGCATGTATTACATGTCTGAAATTGTTCGCTAAAGATCAAACCGCCACTCTCACCAAAAGAATGTTGATTCAAAACTCACCCAACGCCATCGCCGTCAGTGTGCTGCGGGTTTGCAACATAATGTACTGCTTGCCGTTGTGAACATAGGTCATCATGCCGTAGCTGCTCTCCCCCGGCACCTCGATACTGGCAAGCCGTTCCCCGGTTTGCTTGTCTACTGCATACAATGTCGGTGTGCCGTCGCTTGCATTGCCGGTGTGGATCAACAGGTTTGGCGTCACCGTCATCTGTGCCACTCGTAATCCATAGCCGGTATTTGGAATATCCATATCTTGCAGGTCCGGATGATTCAACACGGCATCCGGCGTATCGCCGACCGGCATCCACCACAGGTGCTCGCCGGTGTTCATGTCGATTGCCGTAATGCGGCTGTATGGTGGCTTGAAGATATTCAGCCCGTCGGGGCCGCGAATGCCAAAACCACTCAGTACTGCGTAGTCGGCGATTGTCGTGCCTGTCGGCTCGGCGAGAATCGCATCCCGCTCCGCGCCCGGTGCGATGATTCTCGTGGTGCAATGCTTGCGCGATGTGACATAGAGAATACCGGAATTCGGGTCGGCAGCCGCCGGTCCATCAATGTTTACGCCGCCAATATCACCCGGGCACCAGAGAGATCCTTTCTTGCCCAAATCGTTGTCACGATGTAGCGGTGGCTGGAACAGCGGACCGATCTCGTATTCATTCACGATATCAATCGTTCGCTGTCGCAGCTCGGGCGTGAAGTCCATCAGGTCGTCGTAGGTCATGCCCTGCTGGTCATACGGAGCCGGCCTGGTCGGAAACGGTTGTGTCTCCGACAACTTCTCACCCGGAATTTTCGATGTAGGCACCGGCCGTTCCTCGATCGGCCAGATCGGTTCGCCGGTTTCCCGGTTGAATGTATAGGCGAAAGCCTGTTTTGTAACCTGGACAACGATTGGCACTGTCTCGCCATCCTGTTCGACGTCGAGCAGCACGGGGGCGGTCGGCGTGTCGTAGTTCCAGATGTCGTGATGCACCATCTGGTAGTGCCAGGCACGCTTGCCGGTCTGCACATCCAGCGCGATCAGGCTGGTGCTGAAGAGGTTATCGCCCGGGCGAAATCCGCCGAAGAAGTCGAGGGTTGCGCCGTTGGTCGGGACATAGACAATGCCGCGTTCCTGGTCGGCGGACAACGGCGCCCATGAGGAAATATCGCCGGTCCATTCCCAGGCGTCGTTTTCCCAGGTTTCGTGGCCGAATTCACCGGGTCCGGGGAGCACGTTGAATTTCCACAGGAACTCGCCAGTCTTCGCGTCATAACCGAGGATATCGCCCGGTATATTTTCGACGCGTGACTGGTTATATCCTTGTTCTGCAGAGTTGCCGACGATGACGACGCCGTTGACGACAATCGGTGGTGACGACGACGTAATGTAGCCGGTTTCGAGCGGCAGGCCTTCGTAGGCGTCGTATTCGTGACCGAGATCCGCGAGCAGGTCAACGATGCCGGTATCTGGAAATCCGTCGATGCCGATCGGTTTGCCGAACCCTTCGAGAGGCTTGCCGGTTTTTGCATCCAGCGCCGTCAGTATGAATGCCGGAGAAATGATGTAGATGACGCCTCGTCCGTCCACTTCGCCATAAGCCACACCCTTGCCGTAGTCCTTGCGCATGGAATAATCGTAGCGCCGTGTATTCGGCTCGCGGTATGACCAAATTGTTTCACCGGATTCGGGATCGATGGCGACAACATGGCGGCGTGGGCCGGCGACGGTATAGAGCATCCCGTCAATATAAGTCGGCGTTGAGCGTCCACTCGCAGCATTAAAGCTCGCGCCGTCCCATATCCACGCTTCCTCGAGATCCTCGAAATTATCCGCATTGATTTCATCGGCCGGCGAATATCGCGTATGTGCCGAGTCACCACCGATAAAATGCCACTGCCCGTCCAGGGTCCCGGGTGCCTGCGCCAGCGTATTGGCGCCAGTCAGCAATCCTGTCGCCAGAACGGCAATAATCGGTGACACCGCTGTAACGGACGCTGCGATTGCATTCCTCATCGTGTTTTCCCCTCTCTTGTTCGTCTTTTCCGCCAATCTCGGGTCGGCTGCGGCGGTCTGGACGGTCTTCGGCCTCACTTGTGGCCGGATATTGGTGCCCGGAGCATACCTCAGGGCCGGTAACAGGAAAATACATTCGGGGCCAGGCATTGCGTATCGCGATACCGAGCCACGTACTGCTCCGGCCGGTGCGGTGAATCAATTCTCCAGCAGCGGGAAGCGGCTGGCGATGTCGTCTCCTGTGAAATGTCCGACCCAGCCCTCCGGGTCGTTGAACAGCCGTATAGCGGTAAAGGTCGGGTTGGGCCCCATGTCGAACCAGTGCCTGGTGTTGGCCGGTACTGAAATCAGGTCGTCCTTCTCGCACAGCATTGAATACACCTTGTCAATCGCATGAATAGTGAACAATCCCTGGCCGCGAACAAAAAAACGAACTTCGTCCTCGCTGTGCGTATGTTCACTCAGGAATTTCTTCCGAAAGGTTTCCTTGTCCGGATGATCCGGGTTCATGCTGACGACGTCGTAGGTCTGGAAACCGCGTTCGGCAACGAGCCGGTCGATTTCCGCCTGGTAGGCCGCGATGATCGTTTCGTTGTCGGCATCGTCGGCGAGATTGCGGTCAGCCTTCCATCGCTCAAGACGAATGCCGGCGGTGCCCAGTTCAGTGCGAATTTCGTCGACGTCTTCGGTCGCGAGCAGCGGATTCTTGCCATCCGATTCCGCATAGACAGTTAATTGGCTCATTGCAAAACCCTTTGATTACCCATCATCAGTCTAGCAAAACCTCGTCAAAATCATGAGCGATGCGATGCGTGCCGGTGACAACTTTTTCGTCACGGGCGAGCTGAAACGTTCGCATGCCGGCCTCGGCCGCGGCATCCAGTTCCTCCGCGACATCGGACAGGAACAGGATCTCTGTTGCCGATACGCCGATATCCTGAGCAATGTTCCGGTACGAACCGGCTTCCCGCTTGTGCCCGATATTGGTGTCGAAGTAGCCGCCAAATAGCGGCGTCAGATCGCCCGCGTCGCTGTGGCCAAATAGTAATTTCTGCGCGCCGACCGAACCGCTCGAATAGACATACAGATCAATACCGGCTGCCGCCCAGGATCGCAAGCTGTTAACGGCATCTTCATACATGTGTCCGGTGAAATCGCCGTTTTCGTAACCCAGTTTCCAGATCATGCCCTGCAGTGTTTTCAAGGCAGTGATCTTGCGATCTGCAGCGATCCACTGCAGCAGGATTTCGATCACCCGTTCGTTGTCAGCATCGGCCTCGCCGGCCTCATTCCTGACCGAATCCAGGATCGGCACGACGGCCGGATCAGACTGATGCTTGCGGACGAAGTCAGGCAAGTGTTTGCTGGCATACGGGAAAAGGACATCGTGCACGAAGTCGATTGCGCTCGTTGTTCCTTCAATGTCTGTAACGATGACTTTGATCGTCATGTCCTTGCCAGCCGTTCCTGCCAGGCACACTGAAACAGGAACTCGAATCCCTCTGCATGCTGTTGTGCGCTGGCGATATCTTTGCCCCAGGCGTAAAGGCCATGCCCCCTGATCAGGAATCCGGGCACCGTGAACTGACCATCGTCCCACGCCTGACCAACGCGCCTCGCAAATGCCTGCATGTCCTGGTCGTTGTCAAAAATGACCACGTTGATTTTCTCGTCATGAGATTTGATGCTGGCAAACGCTTTTTGCATTTCAAAGCCGGTGATCGTTATTTCCGCTCCTGCCGCGCGAGACAAAACAGTCGCACTCGCGGAATGCGTGTGCAACACAGCACCGATCCCGGGATCGAGTTTGTACAGGCAGCTATGTAGCGGTGTTTCGTTGGACGGTTTGAGCTTACGATCGACAGGTGCCCCATCCAGATCGCAAATCATCAGATCTTCAGGCGATAAACGTGATTTCTCTTTGCCGGATTGCGTAATCATGCAGTGCTTGTCGCCGACGCGCGCCGAAAAATTACCGCTCGTGGCGAGACACCACTGACGTTCTCCGAACACATGGCACACTTCGCAGAGCGCATTGGCTTCAATGGGGAAATCGTCGGGATTCACGGATTCATCAACCCAGCAAAATGTGTAGTGCGGTTAGCAAAATGAGGATCCCCATGCCGAGGTTCACATATCGTGCGGATCTGCCCGATGACATTAAGCGGTTTAACGCATCGCCTGTAATCATCCACAGCGAGCAGCAGATCAGGCCGGCAATGAAAAACACACCGACAATGATCATCGTCCTTTGCACGATGGACTCGGCGAGCGCGACATAGGCGCCGGCAGCCGATATCACGAGGATCAGCGCCTTCGGATTCACCCATTGAAACAGCACCCCTTCATGGAAACGGAATGGCCGCGAGATCGGGGCAGGCGCTGACGCCGCAGTTGCCTCCGGGCCGTGCATGCCGGCAAGGAAATACCT
>Ga0209987_10000506_pt1 | contig 20461 bp, 20 predicted proteins | sample N074metaG_FD_182134 | JGI IMG/M metagenome (GOLD analysis project Ga0209987, IMG submission 182134) | Deep subsurface microbial communities from Kermadec Trench to uncover new lineages of life (NeLLi) - N074 metaG (SPAdes) (version 2) | ecosystem: Environmental > Aquatic > Marine > Ocean trench...
CCGAACGCATTGCTGCCGTCCGTGTTTTGCCATTCATCGATGCACGCAACATTCATTCCATGCTGGCTGGCGCGGATCGCCGCTATGTAGCCCGCGGGACCAGCACCAATCACAACGACGTCGAAACTTCTTCCCATAGCCCTGCCTTTCGAGGATTCAGAATCTGAACAGGAAGCCAAGCATTGGACCGGAAAGCGTAATATCCGTCGTCTTGACTTCGCCACTGATGTTTTCTTCGAACTCGATATCCAGATGCCGGTAACCGAGGTTCAGCGCGAATGTCTTGTTAAATCGATAGCCGACGCTGGCCAGCAGATTGACGGTGCCCTCCGAATCGCCAAAGCTCAGATCACCGCGCAGCGTCAGATCCCAGTTGCCGTCAAAGCGGTGCAGGTAACGGGCACCGGCAAAAACATCGGTAAACCGAGGATCGCTGTCAAAGCGCCGGGTAGGTCCGCCGCTGCTCGGCGTCAACAACAGGGTCTTGTCGACGTTGATGTTGCGCACGCCAAATAGATAATCGACACCACTGTCTTTGCCCGCGGGTCGAAAGAATCCACCCAGTTCAACGATACTGACATCGACATCAACGAGGATGTTAAGGTTCGGCGGCGACGGCGGCAGCGTAACGCTTTCCGAGAGTCCGAGGAAAATATAGCCGACCGTAAAGCCCCAGCGATTCCATGCCGCTTCCACGCGGATCATGCCGGCAGAATCGGTCTTGTCCAGCAGATCGGAGGCGCTGATGCCGCCGCTAATGCCAGACGATTGATCCAGGGTGACGTCAGAAAGCCACAAGTAAGGTGCAACCAGCGATTCCGCGTCGTCAGCCGCCGCGAGTGCCGGAGTCATTATCGGCAGCAACGCTGCGCAAAGATGTGTTAATCCTGCTTTCATTGCCAACTCCTGAAAATCCTGAATAGCTGCGATATGTTCGATGGTCCAGAACGCAATGACCATACACAACGTTACTCTACAAACCAAATTGCAGTGGCTGGACGAATCCGAGCCTTAATTATTGGGTTTTGCCAATTGGTCTGACCACACTCAATGCGCTAGTATCAGCGCGGCACTAATAAAAAAATTGTAAGGGATCAAGAATGAATAAGAACTTTATCGCTGTAGTCACTCTCCTTGCTGCAGCTGCTGTCGGCTGCACATCGACGCCGACATTCCAGACGGGCGAGGACGCCGAGGTCACATTTGACGGTCTTACCCGCATGGAAGGCACGATCATGGACGCGGTCTGGGCCCTGCCGGACATTGATCTGACTGCTTATAGCAAGGTCATGTTCGAGGGCGTCGGCGTCGAGTACCGTGAAGTCTCCGGACCCTACAGCGGCCGTGAAGGTTCGACGACAGCAAGAAGGAGAAACCAATCGGAGTTCAGATTGCATCCCGATACGAGAGCATTGTTCGAGGAGGAAATCGCAGGTGCATTTCGCGAGGAAATGGCAAGGAGCGAAGTTTTCGAGATTGTCGAAGAAGCCGGCCCCGATGTCTTGCTGGTTCGCGGCGGGCTGCTGGATGTCGTATCGCGCGTACCGCCCGAAACGATAGGACGCAGCCGGATCTTTATCGACAGCGTCGGAGAGGCAACGCTGATTCTTGAGATCAGAAGTTCAGTGAGTAATTCAATCTATGCCCGCGCCGTCGATCGCCGTGCTGCTCAAACGGGCGCGACGATGACGGAATCCAATCGAGTGACCAATCGTGCCGAGGTGCGCCGGCTTGGGCGCCGTTGGGGAAGAATGCTGCGCGACGGCCTGGATACTCTGCTGACGGAAGGACTCAACAACTAAGCTACCTGAAAATCCTGCCTTGTCTCTCGTCTAAACCTGAAGCAGGAGTCGGCCGGGGTCCTCAAGTGAATTTTTTACGCTGACGAGAAACTGCACTGCATCCTTGCCGTCGATGATTCGATGATCGTAGGTCAGCGCCAGATACATCATTGGTCGCACGGCAACCTCGCCATCAACGACCATTGGCCGTTCCTGAATCGCATGCATCCCCAGGATTGCGCTTTGCGGGGGATTCAGAATCGGCGTCGAGAGCATCGAGCCGAATACGCCACCGTTGGTGATCGTGAAGGTGCCACCCGTCAGATCCTCCATGCTCATCGTTCCCTCGCGTGCTTTTTTTCCGAGCTCCGCGATGTCCGACTCGATTTGCGCAAAACTCAAGAGATCGACGTTTCTTAACAGCGGCACCATGAGGCCCCGATCCGAGGAGACCGCAATGCCTATGTCAAAATAGTCATGGTAAATAATGTCATTATCCTCGACCGATGCGTTAACGACAGGGAATCTCTTCAGCGCTTCGACCGTGGCCTTCACGAAAAACGACATGTATCCAAGGCGAACACCATGTTCCTGTTCGAACGGCTCTTTGTAACGCTTTCGTAATGAGATGACTTTGGTCAGATCGACTTCGTTGAATGTCGTCAACATTGCGGCTGCATGCTGCGCTTGCACCATTCTTTCAGCAATGCGTGCACGCAATCGTGTCATCGGGACGCGTTGTTCTGTGCGCAAGGGCCCGGCGGCACCCGGCAATGGCGGCGCAGCATCGCCCGGCGTCACATCTTCATCGCTATGACTCTTGAGGTAGGCCATAACGTCCGATTTTGTGATGCGGCCGTCCTTGCCCGTCCCAGTGACAATGGTCGCGTCGAGATCGTGTTCGTCCAGAATGCGCCTGACAGCAGGGCTCAGTTTGTGCGTAGTTTCCGCGGGTTCTGCAGTTTGCACTGCTGCAGCGGCGGCTTGCTCAGGTTCGACCGCAGCAGGGGCATCGCCTTCTTCCAGTAATGCCAGCAATTCACCGCTCTTGACTGTCGTGCCGTCCTTGATTTTTATTTCGCTAAGGGTGCCTGAGGCCGGCGCCGGCACTTCGAGTACCACCTTGTCGGTTTCCAGGTCGACCAGGTTCTCGTCGCGTGCCACTGCCTCCCCCGGTTTCTTGTGCCAGCCGACGAGCGTTGCGTCAGTTACTGATTCCGGCAGCTGCGGTACCCTGATTTCAATCGTCATTTACTTTTCTTCTCAGTACTGGCAGGCGGCTTCGATTTGCTCGCCTTTGCCAGGAGATCCAAAGCGGCCTCAACCAGCGCCTGTTGTTGCTGTAAATGTAACTTAAAAACACCCGAAGCAGGCGCTGCCGCGCCCGGCCGTCCCGCGTAATAGAGTTGCTGGTCATTGCCAAGCGGTTCCTGCAAGCGGTGCCTGAGCTGGTACCAGGCGCCCTGGTTCTGCGGCTCTTCCTGGCACCACACAATATCTTGCGCTTGCGGATAGCTGCCGATGACCTCAGCGTACTTGTCGACCGGGAACGGGTACAGTTGCTCGATGCGCACCAGCGCGGTATTGCTGACGCTGTGTACCTGCCTGGCCTCCGCAAGGTCGTAATACACCTTGCCGCTGCAAAATACGATGCGGGTAACACTGGCCGGGTCCAGCTTCGCATCATCTTCAAAAATCAATTCGAAGCGACCGGTGGACAGATCACTCAGGGGTGACACGGAGAACTTGTGGCGCAGCAGGCTTTTAGGCGTCATTACGATCAGCGGTTTGCGATAGGCGCGCAACATCTGGCGGCGAATCATGTGAAACATCTGCGATGGCGTTGACGGAATGCAAACCTGCAGGTTTTCTTCTGCACACAATTGCAGAAACCTCTCCAGCCGGGCGGACGAATGTTCCGGACCCTGCCCTTCATAGCCATGTGGCAGGAACAGTGTCAACGCGCACAGCCGGCCCCATTTCGCCTCGCCTGAACTAATGAACTGATCGATAACGACCTGGGCGCCATTGGCGAAGTCCCCGAACTGTCCTTCCCAGATGACAAGCGTCTGTGGATCTGTCGTGGCATAGCCGTACTCGAAGGCCATGACAGCTTCCTCGGAAAGCAAAGAGTCGATTATGCGGAACGCATTGGTTTTCGCGGAGATCGACTGCAGCGGAATATATTCCTGACGGTTTACCTGGTTATGCAGCACCGCGTGCCGATGGAAGAAGGTGCCGCGTCCGCTGTCCTGTCCGACCACGCGGCAGTCAATGCCCGCATCGATAAGGCCGGCATATGCCATCGTCTCGGCGAAGCCCCAATCCATCTGGATCTCGCCGGCGGCCATCTTTATACGGTCAGAAATGACGCGCTGCACCCGGCCGTGCAGTACAAAGCCCGGCGGCAATTCAGTGATTTTTTTCGAAAGCGCGGCGACTTTGCCCGGGCTAAGTGTCGTATCCACCTCCTCTTTCCAGTCGGCATTGAGGTAAGGGCGCCAATCCACGGTGAATTCATTGCCGATCATGCCAAGCGTCGATTTCGGCACCGGCTCTCCGCGATCGAGCCGATCGCGGTAGCTGTCCTGCATGGCCGACACAGCCGCCGCGTCGGCAACGCCGGCGCCAATCAGGCGATCCGCATAGAGCGTCCTGGTGGTCTTGTGTTTCTTAATCTGTGCATACATCACGGGTTGCGTCGCGGCCGGCTCGTCGGCCTCGTTATGGCCGTGACGGCGATAGCAAACCAGATCGATCACCACATCTTTCCTGAATTTCTGCCGGTAAGCGAGCGCCAGGCGGGTCACAAACAACGCCGCTTCCGGGTCGTCCCCATTCACGTGGAACACCGGCGCTTCGATCATTTTCGCCACGTCGCTGCAATACGGCGTCGAGCGCGCATCCTGCAGCCTGCTGGTGGTAAAGCCGATCTGATTGTTAACGACGATATGAATCGTACCGCCGGTGCGGAAGCCGTTGGTCTGTGACATCTGAAATGTCTCTGTCACGACACCTTGCGCTGAAAATGCGGCATCTCCGTGGATCAGGACCGGCAATACTTCCTGCCGTTCCAGGTCCCCTCTACGCTGCTGACGTGCACGCACCGATCCTTCAACCACAGGATTAACGATCTCGAGATGTGACGGATTGAATGCCAGGGCGATGTGTACCTGGCCGCCCGGAGTTTGCATGTCTGCCGAGAATCCCTTGTGATACTTCACGTCGCCCGATCCTTGCATGTCGGCGGGATCGACGTTGCCCTCGAATTCCTCGAAGAGTTCTTCAGGCGATTTGCCCAGGACATTAACCAGCACGTTGATGCGACCGCGGTGTGCCATGCCGATGACGAGTTCTTTCACTCCGGACATTCCGCCTCTCTGGATAAGGTCCGCCAGCATCGGTATGAGGCTTTCTCCGCCTTCGAGGGAAAATCGCTTCTGGCCGACAAAACGCGTATGCAGGTAGCGCTCGATCCCTTCTGCCGCGATCAATTGCTCAAGCAACCACAATCGATCTGCGTCGGGAAAACCGCTGAGGATGCCCTGTTCAAAATGCTTACGCAGCCAGAGGCGCTCCCGCGCCCTTGATACATGCGCGAACTCCGCGCCTGTCGTGCCGCAGTAAATTTTCCGCAGGAGATCCAGGATGTCACGGAGTTTCATGCGGCGGCTGCCAGTACCGGCAAGACCCCCCGTAAAGAACTCTGTATCCATGTCAGACTGAGTCAACCCGAGGTAGTCGAGTTTCAGGACACCAGGTGTGTGCCGTTCCATGATGCCAAGCGGATCGATGTCTGCGACCTGGTGGCCTCGCAGACTGTAGACCTGGATCAGTCGCGAAACCGCAGCCTGCTTTTCGCCGGCGGCTACGGCCGCTCCCGAAGCGGACGCCACGCCCTTGCCATTGGTCTTCGCCATCCGGGTCTTTTCAATCAGCCGCTGACGGATCGGTTCATGGGCAACCTCGGCCTGCCCGCCACCGAGCGTGCGAAAATAGCGGCGCCAGCCCTCCGGGACCGAATCCGGATTCCTTATATATGTCTCGTACATCGCTTCGACGGCAGGCGCGTTGCCACCATACAGCGGTGATGAAGCATATTGGTCTTTCAGCGAATTGCTCATAGCTGGCAGAATCCGGATTCCGGAGATTTTGGCGGACGAATGCCAAAAAAATGGGGCGTTAGTTTAGCTCATGCCCCGGGCAGAAGGAATGCATTGCTGTAGGAGCTCGCCCCAGCGAGCGATTCAGTTTGAGCGCACCAATCAGGCATCGATCGCCCGGTAGGCCAGGCTCCTACGGCATTACAACAAAATATTGTTTAAACAATATCTGTGGAATGCACAGCTAAATCTGAGCCATCAGGAATACGAATTCGTAGCAAACGAGGACCGCATAACAACTGAAAAAAAATGTCAGGATCAGGCCGGTGCGAATTCGACTCATGAACATCGACCTCGCCATGAACACGAGCGCCAGGACGCCGAAGCTCGTCAGCAGCATTTTCGTCACGGAAAACATCAGTGCACTTTCACCGATGACGGCAGCCATTACGGGATTAATTTCTATGGCACCCCGGTCGAGTAATTGCAGCGTGAAAAATGCGTCAAAACAGCTCAGCAACATGATGCTGGTGGCCAGGAAGAACAGCCACGGATGATGGTAGTCGGTAAAAAGTGGTTCGAGTTCGCCGGTCCGGCGTGTATCACGCCGGCGCGAACGAAGATATCCGAAAAACACGGTTTGCCAGGAAAAGTTACGCCGCTCCGAATCCGTTCGCTTATTTATTCTGTCTTCGGTTCCCTCGAAGCTAATCAATGCAATCCCCTGTTTATGTTAATTCGATTTATATCAGTCATTTACACGATACCACGATTTACCCGCAGCGCAGATGATCCGCTCCCTGGTCACTCACAACAGTTACCTGATCACCGCGTTTCGGCCCTGCGATCCCGGCGCGTTGCGCGTCGTTGTGCGCACATGGTGCTTGGCGAACTGTATAGATATTCGACAAGAACCGGGTTTGTACGCATTGGAAGACAGTCCCAAAAAGACGATAATTGCGTGGCATGAGTCAACCGGGGACCACGCAATGAAAGGCTATACCGCGGCACTGCCATCCGGCGAGGCCATCCACTACATCGATCGGAAACGATGGTTCTGGTTGCTCTCAGTTTTCTATCCGTTGCAGCCCTTCCTCGGCATATGGTTGCATGCCGAGACCGGTAACCAGGCCTGGCTGTTGTTCCCGTTATTTACGGGTTATGTGGTCGCACCGGTCCTCGACATGATTCTGGGCGAGGATAAAAACAATCCTCCGGAAGAAGTCGTGCCGCAACTGGATGCGGATTTTTACTATCGGTTGCTGACGTACGCAGTGGTGCCACTGCATTTCGTTACCCTGATTGGCGCTGCCTGGTGGGCGGGCACACAGGACCTCAGTTGGTGGGCTTTTCTGGGCCTTGCGGTGGTTGCGGGTATCGCCAGCGGGCTCGGCATCAATACCGGGCATGAACTTGGTCACAAAAAATCCAGGTTGGAGCGTTGGCTCGCGAAAATCGTTTTAGCAGTCCCCGTGTACGGTCATTTCTGGATAGAGCACAACCGCGGCCACCACCGGGATGTGTCCACGCCGGAAGATCCTGCAAGCGCACGCATGGGCGAGTCCATCTATCGTTTTGCAATACGCGAGATCCCCGGTGCATTCCTGCGTGCCTGGGCAATTGAAAAGGAAAGACTGGAGCGCCGCGGCAAAGCTGTATGGAACACCGATAACCAGATCCTGCAATCGATGTCATTGTCGGCCGTGGTTCAGCTTGGGCTGCTGATCGCATTTGGCTGGAAGATGATTCCGTTTCTTGTTGTCCACAACATTTTCGGGTGGTGGCAACTGACCAGCGCAAACTACATCGAACACTACGGTTTATTGCGCCTCAAAGACGAAAACGGAAAGTACGAACGCTGCCAGCCCCACCATTCATGGAACAGTAATCATATCTTCAGTAACCTGGTCCTGTTTCACCTGGAAAGACATTCGGATCACCACGCGCACCCCCTGCGCCGCTATCAGTCACTGCGTCACTTTGAAGATCTGCCGAGCTTGCCGAACGGTTATTTCGGCTCCTACCTGTTGGCCTACGTGCCGTGGCTCTGGTACTGGGTTATGGACAAGAAGCTGCTGGCGTTACCCCACGTCAACGGTGATCTCGACAAAATCAATATCGACCCCCGCAGGAAAGAGATGATTTACCGGAAGTACGGGTCACCCGAACTCTCCGAGTCCACCGGAGAGCAGTCGCCATGACAGATTTCAAGTGTCCGGAATGTGGTTATGTTTTCAGCGAGGATGCCGGTGACGAGCATGAAGGATATCCGCCCGGCACCAGCTTTCAGTCACTGCCAGACGATTATGTTTGTCCTGACTGCTCGGTCCGCTACAAAGAGGACTTCGAAGCAATCTGACTTGTGCTATTTAACAATATGCCCATACCGCGATTTCTGCGTCTCCCCAGTATCGGCAAATTGCCCTGCAAAACCTGCGTAGCAAGCACTCCGGCGCATTTTCCGTGCAGCTTGTGATGCACAACACAGCCACACTGCGCTTACCCGTCTAACCTTTCCACGCTGATTATTGGATTACCGTTTGGGCAATTCGGAGTTCGATCATGAAAACTTTTTTCGCAACAGCCGTCGTGCTGACCATGACACTGCTGCCCGGCAACAACGCATTGGCCGACGACAACCTCTGGTTCGGTGTCAAGGCAGGTACCCTGGGACTCGGCCTCGAGGCAAGCTGGCGCCCGATTCCGTGGTTCGACCTGCGTGCTGGCGCCAATAAGTACGACTACAAGGACACCGGGTCGCAGGCCGGCGTCAATTACGATGCAACACTCGCCCTCGAAACCTATTTTCTAACCGCAAATTTCCGTTTTCCGTTAAGCCCGTTTCGCATGACCGTTGGAGCCTACGCCAACGGCAACGAAGTGCAGTTGGTCAGCCAGGATATGAGCGCCTACATGCTTGGCGACAATCCGTTTCCTTATTCTGCTGCTGACGTTGGAACGTTGCGCAGTACAACGTCGTTCGAAGGCGTTGCACCATACATTGGCGCCGGCTTCGACTTCAATTTAGCCGGACGGCTTGGCCTTTCCCTTGATTTCGGCGTTCTCCTGCACGGAGAACCAATCGTTGTACTCACCTCAGATGGAACGCTGGCAAGTGATCCAGGCCTTGCCGGTGATGAGTTCCGTACTGCCCTCGAAGACGAACGGCTGCAACTTGAAGCCGAAGTTGAGGACCTGAAAGCCTACCCGGTGATCTCACTCGGGTTCAATTTCAACTTCTGATCGTTCTCTCTTATTTCAACCAGTCCGTAAAACGAAACATCGCGATGCGCGCCTGCACGTAAAGCAGGCGCAACGATGGCAGCGGAAATCGTCCGCTTAGTCCCCGCACCGCCGCGGGCAGGGAATCAGGAGATCTTCGATCGCCGATCCTGCTGCCGCCAAGCCAGTCGGAAAGTTTTTGCCCCGTCCAGGTTGCGGTATTCACGCCGTTTCCGTGATAGCCGAAACCAAAAAAGACTGACGGATCGTTGTCCAGCCTGCCGATTGCGGGCGTCATCCTGCGCGTCATGCAAATGAGTCCATGCCACCGGTAATCGATCCCGATGTTGCGCCACTCGGGGAACACTTCGTGCAGTCGCCTGATCAGCGCCTCGAAATTTTTCGCGGCAGCACCGGGCGCCCCATTGAACGCTCCACGGCCGCCCCACATGAATCGTTTGTCAGGGAGCATGCGAAAATAATTCAGAAGGCCATAAGACGTAATTGCCGGTGATTCTGTCCGCCAGGCATGTGCAGCCAGTTCGTCATCCTTGAGTGGCCGGGTGACAACAATCGCGCTGATAATCGGCAGTGTCCTGGCGCGAAAAGCGGGCAGCAGATGCTCCGGTGTGAAGCCGTTGGTCGCCAATATCACGTAACGGGCGCGCAAGGTGCCGCCGCTTGTGGTCAGCACATGGGACGCACCGTCGTTACTCCATTCAATGACCTCACTGTGAGGATGCAGAAAAGCCCCCTGCCTTTCAGCGGCACCAGCCAGGCCACGCAGGTAGCGCATCGGGTGCAAGCCAACCGTGGGTCGAAGTATGGAGGCGCCATGTAAATCCGGAAAATCGAAGTACTGTTCGGCGAACTGCTCGCGCGTCAGCACGCTGGTATCCAGACCAATCAGCCGATACTGGTTTTCGGCGGTTTTTTTGACCTCTTTGAAGGCTTTCGGCGTACAGGCTACCTCGAGTTCGGCATCACCCTGCAGCGGCGTATCAATATTTTCCTCGCGGATGATTTCGAGTACCAGTTCAACCGCGTCAACCTGCGATCGGTAGTACTTCCGGGTCTCCTCCAGGCCGTACCTGCCGATCATGGCATCCATGTCCAGTGACGAACCGCCAATGCTGCAGAAACCGCCATTGCGTCCCGATGCACCCCAGCCGATGTGACCGGCTTCCAGCACCCTGGCATCGACCTGGTGGTCGCGGCAGAGGTGGTAGGCAGCCGACAGTCCCGTGTAGCCGCCGCCTATGATGGCAACTTCGCATTGCTCGTCACTGATCAAAGGTGCAGCTGTCAGTTCGGTAGCACCCTGAGTCACCTCCCAGTAAGACGGCTCCGGATCCCCGAATCGGTACATATTCTTGTGGTAAAGCCTGTTTGCCACCGTAGTCCTGCTGGTCAGGGGGAAATCACAACTTTGCCGGCTCTGTAATATAGCAGCGGTTTTTTCTGTCTTTTTGTTTATGAAAAGCCGGAGCAATTTCCGTGAACACTTTCAAGAACCAGGTTAGCCGCCACTCGGTTGCATTGATCAGCCTGCTGGTCGCATTGTCGAGTCTCGCATATAACACCTGGCGAAATGAACAGACCGAAGAAAATCGGAATGTTCGCACCGCCGGAATCGCATTGCTGCTCAAGCTCGGCGAGCTCGATCGCGTTGTTTTCTACAGTCATTTCGACCACGACATGGAACGTGGCAATCCGCGTTCGGGTTGGGCGTATGCCCTGACGATTCGGGACCTGGGATCGCTGATGACTGAACCCGCCAGCAGTTCGTCAACTGAGCTGATCGGCATCTGGCAACAGAACTGGTCGGGCCTGGGCTCGGATGACCTGGCTGCGAGCAGCATTTCTGACGGCATCGACCGGACCAGGATTGATGTGCTTATGGCATTGGCTGAGCTGGACTGAACGGAACGCGAAGGTCTCAAACACCCTTCGGCGCCAGGCGCTGTACCAGCGGGTCGTGGCGCGCGAAGAACAAACCACAGAAAACCAGCACCAGCAGTGGCAAAGGCAGCAACACCAGTGTGTACCAGCCATACAGGTGGATCACGGTGCCGGCCAGCAGCGATGCCGCCGCCGCAGTGCCGAAGACCGTAAATTCGTTGACTGCCTGTGCTTTGAAACGCTCATTCATCGAATACGTTAGCGTCAACATCGTCGTACCGCCGACATACAGAAAATTCCAGCCGACGCCGAGCAATACCAGCACATACCAGTAATGCATGTAGGTATGGCCCTGCAGCCCGATCACAGATGCGATGATCAGGGCCAGGCCGCCAATCGACATCATTCTCACAACACCAAGCCTTTCGATCAGGAATCCCGAGAACAGGGATGGCACATACATGGCCAGCACATGACTGCGAATTATCTGTGCGGTTTCTTCGAGCGAAAAGCCGTCGCTAATGTGCATGCTTATCGGTGTTGCAGTCATGATCAGTGTCATCACGCCGTACGCGGTCACGCCACCGAGGACCGCAACGAGAAAAGCGGGCTGGCGGATGATTTCACCGATCGGCCGCTGATCCCGCGAATGACTGTCTGACTCTTCACCGCGCATCGGCCCGAGGGCGAAGAACAGTGCAGCTTGCACGAGGTAAAGCACCGCCAGGGCAGCCAGCGTTCCGGCGTACTGCACTGAGGGGAAAAAAAACTGGCCGTACTTGACGAGTTCCGGACCGACAAGTGCGCCACCGATCGCGCCAAGCAAAACGAATGATATTGCACGCGGAACATAGGCGGAATCGACACTTTCCGCTGCCGCGTACCGGTATTGCTGGGTGAAGGCCATATTGATACCGAATACGCCCGCAGCGGCAACGAAAATCGAAAAACTACTCGTACTGAGCGCATAGGCAGCCAGCGACACCGATGCAACCGCACAAAGCGACGCCATGGAAAAACCCAGCTTGCGTCCGACCTTTCTCATCAGGACTGTTGCCGGAATCGCTGTAACGGCAACACCAAGGACCATGATCGAAACCGGCAAGGTCGCGAACGCGGGATTCTGGGTGAGCCTGGCGCCGATAATCCCGCCCAGGGTGACCAGGACAATTGCGCCGGTGGCCGAGATCAGCTGGCAGACCAGCAGTATGAGGATATTGCGCTGTGACATGCGGGCGCATTCTCACACATTCGGGTGGTCAGATTTCAATATAATTGGTAAATGCTGAAGATCAACGACGACCTGCTCGTCCCGGATTCGGAGATCGAATTGACGGCGATTCGCGCACAGGGACCCGGAGGTCAGAACGTCAACAAGGTCTCAAGCGCTATTCATTTGCGATTCGACATCGCGAACTCGGGCACCCTGAGCGAGGACCTCAAACAACGCCTGCTGCAGTTGAACGACCGCCGCATTTCCAAATCGGGTGTTGCGGTTATCAAGTCGGGAAGATTCCGCAATCAGGACAAGAACAGGGAAGATGCACTTGGGCGGCTCGCAGATCTGATTCGAAAAGCACTCGTCGAGCAAAAACCGCGTAAGAAAACCAGGCCCTCCAAAAAAGCAAAAGAAAAGCGCCTGCAGGATAAATCGCGGCGGTCACGCCTCAAACAGTCGCGCCGACAATTAGACGATTAGAAGTACCCTGAGCAGAATCGCAGGAATGGTCAGGCGATGGTCGCAATCCGGGATTATTTGTTATAATGTTACCTCGGTAACACAATAACACCCGGAGGTGACATGAACGCGAAACTGGTCGAACGGACGCAAACCGGTGTCCGGTTGGAGAAATCCCTCCTCAAGGTCCTCAAAGCGCTGGCAGAATACTGTGAGATCACTCTTGGAGACCTGCTTGAGGGCATTGTCTTGCATGCCTTTGAGGGTAAGGCGCCGTTTTCCGCCGAAACCCGGGCGGCGATTGAGGAACTGAAGAAGGTCTACCACTGTCCGCTGACGGCGGCTGACAGCCACAAACTGCGTGAGGCGGCGCAATGAGCGCTGTGGCAATTGCGGATTCGCGCATTGAGCGAATCGTCGACGCTTTCGAAAACGCGACGATCGAAGCTGTAGATTTCGACCACGAGGCACACATGCTGGTTGGCTGGTGGTATTTACAGGAGTGCAGTCTGCTGGATGCACTGAGCCGCTTCACCGGCGCCCTGCGCAGGCTGACGAGAAAGCTGGGCGTGCCCTCGAAGTTCCACGAGACTATTACCTGGTTTTATATGATCCAGATTGCCGGGCGCTGTCGCGGGCAGCCGGATGCTGACTGGCCGCAATTCAAGGCCGCCAATGCCGATCTCTTTGCACAAAATCCCAGGCTCATTGAAAAGTACTATTCCGCGTCCCTTCTCTGGTCGGAAACTGCCAGGCGGCTGTTCGTGTTCCCGGATTTGCGACCGTAAAGTCGCAATTCATTCCTCCGGCTTGTCTCCCTGTTAGAATCGCCGCGAATCGCCGAAAACGGGGTCGCGGTATGCACAAAATCAGAATTCCATGCGCATTTGCACTGTTCGTTTTGAGCGTGACGGCGCTCGCGCAGGATGCGAAATCAAACCTGGACGAGGCGTTCGCTGCGATAGCGCCAAAAGTCATCGAATGGCGGCGCGACATCCATCAGCATCCGGAGCTCTCGAATCGTGAGTTCCGGACGGCGGCGCTGGTCGCCGAGCACCTGAGAAACCTCGGCCTCGATAAGGTCGAGACCGGTATCGCACATACCGGTGTGGTCGGCACGCTGGTTGGCGGCAAGCCAGGTCCGGTGATCGCATTGCGGGCCGATATGGACGCTTTGCCGGTCCTTGAACGGACCGGGGTTCCGTTTGCCTCGCTGGCACGGGGTGAATTTAACGGCCAGGATGTGCCGGTGATGCACGCATGTGGTCACGACACGCATGTCTCCATGCTCATGGGTGCCGCCGAAATGCTGGCGAACAACCGGCACATGCTGGCCGGAACCGTCAAATTCATCTTCCAGCCGGCCGAGGAAGGACCGCCCGCTGGCGAGAACGGCGGCGCGATCATGATGATCCAGGAAGGAGTCCTGGACGGTCCGGACGCGCCCGAGGCAATTCTCGGGCTGCATGCATGGCCTGGCGATTCCGGCACCCTGATGTATCGCTCGGGGAGTTTCATGGCCGCCGCTGACGGCTTGCAAATCAATGTGCATGGGCGGCAAACGCATGGCTCATCGCCGTGGCTCGGCGTCGACCCAATTTACGTAGCAGCGCAAATAGCAACGGCGATCCAGGGAATTCCCAGTCGCCATCTCGATATCACCAAAGGTCCGGCCGTGATTACGATCGGCAGTATCCATGGCGGCATCAGGGGCAACATCATTCCGGACGAAGTGGAAATGCTCGGCACCATCCGCACCTTCGACGCAGGTGTTCGTGAACAACTGCACGCCAAACTGCGAAACACGGTGCGGGCCGTGGCCGACGCCAATGGCGCGACCGCTACCGTCACTATCGAGGGCTATGCGCCGGTCACGGGAAATGATCCGGATTTACTCGGCAAAATGATGCCCACGCTGCAGTGGGCGGCAGGCAGCGGCAATGTCATCGAGGGCAACCTGATCACCGCCGCCGAGGACTACTCCTTTTACCAGGAAAGGATTCCGGGCCTGTTCCTGCTGCTCGGTGTCAGCAAGCCGGACATTCCCGTAAGTGACCGCCCGTCCAATCATTCACCCTTATTCGATGCTGACGAGGACGCCCTGATCGTCGGTGTGCGCACCCTGGTCGGTTTTGCGCTCGACTATGCCGGGGCCAATGCCGCTGATCAGTAAACTTGCGGGCTGTTTGACATAAGTCTGTTGGTGTTTGACATAACACGCGTTGTTGATCATAGCGGGCGGCATTCCCTGGTTCGGACCTGGGTCACTCATCTGTCGATTTGATCGACCTATACTCGCGACCTGTCGATAAAATCATTTTTTTTCGACCTATCAGGGCTGAATGTCGATATGATCGACAGGTCCGGCAGATATGTCGATAAAAGGGTCGAAAATCGACACATCCCGGCAACGTGTCGATTTGTCCGACACCACGCAAGGGCCACACGGAGTAATGTCAAGTGTCTGATTTTGATCCAAAACAACCCCACAACAAGCTTCCCGCACTGCCACCGCCGGTGGAACTGATCGAGACCACCGAGATTCTCAAGAAATGCATCAATGCCCGCGTGGCACTGGCTGAACTCAAGCAGGCTGCAGAGCTGATTCCCAATGCAGCGGTCCTGGTCAACGCCCTGCCCCTGCTCGAGGCGCAAGCCAGCTCCGAGATCGAGAACATCGTGACCACCACCGACAAGCTGTTCGAGTTTGTCGAGGTGGCCGAAGACAAGGCTGATGCGGCGACCAAAGAGGCGCTGCGTTATCGCACCGCCCTGTTCGAGGGTACCAAGATGGTTCGCCGGGGCATGCTGACGATCGATATGGCGATACAGATTTGCAGCACTATCAAAGATTTAGAGCTTGATATTCGAGAAGATTCTGGGACCAAGCTATCGAATCGCAAGACCGGCGAAGTCATCTACACGCCGCCGGTCGGACAAAAGCTGCTGCACGGAATGCTCGATAACTGGGCCGATTTCATGCATCAGAACACGGACATCGACCCCCTGGTGCGGATGGCCGTACAGCACTACCAGTTCGAGGCCATTCACCCGTTTACGGATGGCAACGGGCGCACCGGACGCATCCTCAACATTCTGTTCCTGGTCGAACAGGGACTGCTCGACTCGCCGATCCTTTATCTGAGCCGCTATATCATCAGGAACAAAGCCGACTATTACCGCTTCCTGCTCAACGTGACCCATAACCAGGCCTGGGGAGACTGGATCATGTTCATGCTCAATGGCGTCGAGGAAACCTGCACCTGGACCACCGACAAGATCAAGGCCATCCGGGAATTGATGCAACACACCAGCCAGTATGTGCAGCAGCAGCTGCCGAAGTCCTATTCATGGGAACTGGTCGAGGCGCTCTTCAAGCAGCCCTATTGCCGGATCAACAACCTCGTTGCCACCGGCGTCGCCAAACGCCAGACCGCATCGGTCTATCTGAAGCAGCTGTGTGACATCGGCGTACTCAAGGAATTCAAATCCGGGCGCGAGACCCTGTTCGTGCATCCCAAATACATCGAATTGTTGACAGGCGAGGAAAATGTCTGGGTGTACTACGCTGACGTGGCAACAGAAACTGTGACGGTCGCCGCCACAGAATGAAGCGATCAGCCGGTTGGCCGACCTTCTTCGCCGCGCTTCAGTTCGAGTCGTTGCATACGCCCGTAAAGTAATCCGAACGCGTTCTGCAGCAACGAGTCTTCGATGATGCCGTCAACGTCGCAGTTCTGAGCCAGGCGGCACAAGCGCTCGAAGGTACGCATGAAATTGCTCGAGTGTCTCCTGCGAATCTCGGTGCCATCAAAAAGTTCCTTGAGCTCGGCCTCCTCCAGAAACGCCATGGTCAGGAACTTGCGGGCGAACAACTCGCTATCACCCTGGGCCACGTGTGCGAAATTCTCATCCATCTCTTCAAGACTCATCTGACCGTCGCCCGCGGGCCCCATGGAAGATGCATAAAGCATCCCGGCGATGCCGCCTAACTGGCGAAAGACGTTTTCCTTGATTTTGAAAAAGGTTTCCTGGCGTGCGTTCATCTCCGTCGCTGCAATCGCCTGTGTCTGCATTGCAGACTCCTCCGAGGTTTTGCGCAGTGCTTCGGTGTTGTTGGCCAGTTCCTGCTGCTGGATGAACAGGCCGATCACGAGCCACAGAAACGCGAGCGGTGCGAATACCCCTTCGAGAAAGCTGCCAACCGCCTCCAGCGAATAGTTTTGCGTCGGCATGGTCTCGCTGACGTGGCCGAGATACCAGATACCACCGCCGATCCAGCCGATGGTAATGACGAGACCCAGCCAGATACGCCAGTCGCGCTCGACAATGAAGCGGATAATTTTGCTCTCGGAGGCCATCACCGGACTGTACTGCCAGAAGCAGTCCCTGAACAGGTTCACTTTCACCCGGCGCGACACCGAACACTCGCTTCTATGCCCGAATCATCGCCCTGCCGAAATTAATTATTTCTTTAATTCCGAAGCCGTTTGTGCCTCAGCTAGGTAGAATCCGGGACCACGGACAGCGCTGGAGCAGATATGTCATTCTGGGAGGAAGTTAAGCGACGCAAGGTAGTCCGCGTAGCAGTGGTCTACTCTGTCGTCGCCTGGCTAGTTGTTGAAATAGTGGTGACAGTAGAAGCGCCCCTGAATCTTCCGGGCTGGATAGACACCTTTGTCATTGTCCTGGTTGTGGCCGGATTTCCGCTAGCGCTTATTCTGAGCTGGGCTTACGACCTGACCCCTGCCGGGATTGAACGCACAAAGCATCTCGAGAGCGCCGACGAGATCTCCCGGGAATCAACCGCAGCCGTGTCCCAGGAGCAAGAGTCTCCGCTGGACGTACAACCCAATTCTTTGGCTGTCCTGCCCTTTACGAATATGAGCGATGACCCGGAACAGGAATACTTCAGCGATGGCCTGACGGAAGACATCATCACAGACTTGTCCCTCATCCCGGGATTATTCGTCATCGCCCGCAATTCTACGTTCACTTACAAGGGTAAATCCGTAGACGTTCGCCGGCTGGGGGAAGAAATGGGCGTGCGCTACGTGTTGGAAGGGAGCGTGCGCAAATCCGCCAACCAGGTACGGGTTAGCGCGCAGCTGATCGAAGCGGCCAGCGGTCACCACCTGTGGGCCAAAAAATATGATCGGGACCTGGAGGATGTGTTTGCCGTTCAAGATGAGTTGACCAGGGAAATTGTCACTGCGTTGGACGTCGAACTCGTCTCGGGAGAAAGAGGCAGGCATCAACGAGACCGCGTCAAGAATCCCGAGGCCAGAGAAGCTCTTTATCGCGGGATGGCCAAATTCTACAAATTTGATGAGGTCAGCCATGCCCAGGCCAGGATATTTTTTGAGCAGTTCACACGATTGGAGCCGGATTCGATCCTTGGGTATGTATGGCAAGCACAGATGTGCCAGATCGAAATATTTATGGGTTGGAGCGACGACAAGGATTCATCACTCAAAAACATGGGCGTGCTACTTGAGAAGGCGCTGAAAATTGACGACAGAGACCCGCTGGCCCTCGGACATGCCGGGATGCACCAGCTTTTTTTGGGGAACCACGATCAGTCCATCGCCTTCGCAAAACAGGCTCTTGCCGAAGCGCCGGGCATGGATTCTCCTTATTACTCGCTGGGCTGGTTTCAGATGTTTAACGATACTCCGCTGGAGGGAATCGAAAATCTCAAGCGGTCTATGAGGCTAAGCCCCATAGTGACCGCGCCTCGATCCTCAATACTGGGGACGGCTTATCGCAACGCAGGACAACTGGAACTCGCCGTCGCTACCCTGGAAAATACAGTGAAACGTTTTCCCGGGTTTATATCCGGCCGGGTAGCCCTGACATCATGTTATGTCCTGATGGGTAAGGAGCAGGAAGCAAAACAAGAGGCGCGTGAAATTCTGCGGAGAGACCCTGCCTATACCATTGCCCGGTACACGACTCCGAATTTGTACCGAAACAAAGACACCATGGAAAAATGGGCCGAATCCCTGCGCAAGGCGGGAATACCTGATTGAGCGATTGCCTTCGGATTTCCACAAAAAAAGGGCCGTCCATGGCCCTTTTCGTTTATTGCTAAAAACTGATAGGGAAACTATGCGCTAACGGCATCCACCAGCACATGACGCAGCAAGGCTTCGAAACTGATCTTCTTCAGCGCCATGCCCTGCGGTAATTCCATTTTACGAATCAGGGTGCCATCGCTATCCCGAATCTCCTGGAACCGCCGTGCGCCGTTCTTGAAAACCTTGTAGCGCACATCGCGGCTGTCACCGAATTTCAACGGTACTTGTGTGTCGGTCCAGTCCTGTATGACATCAATATTCATCGCACTGCCATCCCTGTAGATACCCTGTTACGCCAGTCATAAATCGCCTGAACGAGGCTTTTTTCATGAATGCTGCTTATATTAGTTGCAAGCTGCATGCCAAACTGCGCAAAACCGCAAAAAACTTCATAACTCTTTGTTTTTAATAACTTGTTGCATTCCGGAAGAATCGGATCATGCATCGAACCAGCGGCAAAAGTGACAGTTTGTGGTCAACGTTTCAGGTAAATTGCGACAGCCGTTTTACATAGTTCCCGGTCAGATGGGCCTAGCGCAGCTGGTGCTTGTGATGCCGGCGAATTCGTGTCTGCGACTGAAGACGTCGGTAGCCATCGCGGCAAAACGTGAACACAAAGGACACGTATTCGGCAAGACTGTCGCGGTACCTTCGTAAACTGCCATCGAGCAAGCGAGCAAGTGCGGGATAGTCGACCTTGGCGTCATGTCGACGATCGACCGGTATGCGATGCACGGTCACTATGCGGTCGATTTCGAATCGCGCCACACATTTCGCTGCGTCGGCGCAATTGTTTCTGAATTCCCTGCCGGAGGTCTCGAGTACGAGTACACGATCGCTGTCCATTTCTATCAGGGCGGCACGCCGGACTCCGCGGACTGCACCGACAGCATACTCAACTTGGAACGGATAGACAGTACCGCGATAGTCGCTCAATGCCGCCGCACATCGTCCGACCAGCCACAGCCGGCCTGCTGGGTCGAAGTAGCCGGCGTCTCCCGTGCGATGCCATATGGTGTTTTGCACCTGAAGTTTTGATTCACGGTCACGTGCAGGATCCGCGTATCCGGATATCACATGCTCGCCACTCACGACGATCTCGCCTGCGCTGCCGCTGGACAGGCAAATGTTTGCGAAAGCCTCGTTCGTAAGGGGGCCAAACTCACGACCGGCCTGGCTTTGAATGATGCGCACGGCACAGCCGCGAACCGGCTTGCCGACCAGCAAGCCGCCACCTTCGCGCGTCTTCGCGCGATCGGCGACCGATACCTGTTGTTCATCGATAGTAGCGATCGGTTCAGCCTCCGTACTGCCGTAAACAGTCCTGATAATCGCGTTCGGAGCGATCGTGCGCAGCCTGAGCGGCAGCGTTGTCCCAACCGGTCCGCCACCCGTCGAGATGCAGCGCATTTGAGGAATCGTTTGTTTTTGCAACAGACAGTGATCGGCGAGACGTTCGAGTAATGCCGGGGATGCGACCATGCGGGTGGCGCTTTCGGTGCGCAATTGATTGAGAACGATCCGCGGATCCGCCCTGCCCGGGTGTTTCATGTTGCAGGCCGGCAATACGCTGGTGATGCGATGGGCAAGATTGAAAAGTACGAACATCGGCATGGCAACAAAGTCGATGTCGTCTGCAGATGTTTGCGCAACACGATGCAGAATCTCCAGTTGCTTGCGGAGAAAACCGTGTGT
>Ga0209987_10000507_pt1 | contig 20449 bp, 16 predicted proteins | sample N074metaG_FD_182134 | JGI IMG/M metagenome (GOLD analysis project Ga0209987, IMG submission 182134) | Deep subsurface microbial communities from Kermadec Trench to uncover new lineages of life (NeLLi) - N074 metaG (SPAdes) (version 2) | ecosystem: Environmental > Aquatic > Marine > Ocean trench...
CCGCGTTCTCGGACAGGAAGCCGTATCCCGGGTGAATCGCAACCGCGTCGGTCACCTCTGCGGCGCTGATGATCGCCGGCATATTGAGGTAACTTTCGGCTGACGCGGCGCCTCCGATGCAAACGGTCTCGTCTGCAAGCAGAACATGCTTCAGATTGTTGTCCACAGTCGAGTGTACTGCGACAGTCTTGATGCCCATTTCGCGGCAGGCCCGCAAAATACGCAGGGCGATTTCGCCGCGATTGGCAATGACGACCTTATCGAGCATTACAGATTTGTCCGATTACTCGGCGGTGCGCTGATCGATGACGAACAGTATTTGTCCGTACTCGACCGGATCACCGTTTTGCACACGTATTGATTTGATCGTCCCGGCAACCTCTGCCTCGATCTGGTTCATCATCTTCATCGCTTCAATGATACACAGTGCGTCGCCGATGCTGACCCGATCGCCGACCTGCACAAATGGTGCGGAACCCGGTGAGGGGGCGTCGTAGAAAGTGCCGACCATCGGCGCCGGTACCACATGGCCGTCTTCCTCGGCTTCAGCTATGGCAAGCGCTGAGGGGGGTGCCGCGGCAGCTGCCGCTGCCGCTGCGGGCGCAGCCCCCACCGGTGCTATTGCCAGGGGCACGGGAGCTGCGATATTGCTACCGTAGCGGCTGATCTTTACGGAGTCCTCGCCCTCGCTGATTTCTATCTCGGCAATGCCGGATTCCTCCAGCAATTCGATGAGTTTTTTTACTTTTCTGATGTCCATCATTTTTCCTCAGACAGTTGCCGGGATGCAGCAAGCAATGCGAGTTCGTAACCATAGGCGCCAAGGCCGAACAGGCAGCCCGCTGCGATGTCACTGAAATAACTTTTGTGCCGAAAATCCTCGCGGGCAAATACGTTGCTCAAGTGGATCTCAATGAACGGAATTTCGACCGCCAGCAATGCATCACGAATGGCGACGCTGGTGTGTGTGAAGGCGCCGGGATTCAATAGAATGAAGTCGACCTGGTCGGTCTGCGCCTTTTGCACAAGATCGACGATCTCATGCTCGGCATTGCTCTGGAACGCCGCAAGCTCATGGCCCAGCTCCGTCGCAAGCTCCGAAAGCCTGGCCTCCACATCTGCGAGGCTGGTGGTGCCATAAACGCCCGGCTCGCGGCTGCCGAGCAGATTGAGATTGGGGCCATTGATCAGTAGCAGGCTCGCCATTATTGGTTTTTTTGCCAGTTTCCCGAAGATGGCGGCAATTCTAACCCGTTTCGCGGCAGATAGCGCAAGAATGGCGACGGGTCACCGCGATTCGTAGGAGCCCGGCCTGTGGGAGCTCGCCCTAGCGAGCGATGGCGGATTCCCTGCTTGTTGGCACTAAAGATCAATTTGCACCGACCTCAGTGCCACAATGAGCGAAGCGGGCAAATTGGGAGCGTGCTCCTACAGGTCTTTCAGGGCAGTCCTGGCGCCGGCGAGGTCGATCACGCCAGACTCGAGTTGTTCGAAGACACCCAGGATTCTCTCGATGTGCGATTCGACGATCTCACCGATATGTGTTTTCAGGAGCTGGCCTCCGGGTGCCACGACCATCGTAAAAGGCATGCCGATAAACTCCAGCCCCGACGCTTCCGCCGCCGCCATCGCGTCTTCCTGCCCGATCAGGATCGGGTAATTGAAGTCCGTTTCTTCCGCGTAGGCCTGTACCGGCTCCAGGAAATCGACGGCAATGCCGATAATCTGCAAATTGTTCCCTGCATGGGCTGCCTGCGTGCTCATTAGGAGGGGAATCTCGCGGCGGCATGGTGCGCACCAGGTCGCCCAGAAATTCACGAGCCGGGCTTTGCCATCCCAGTCCGAAAGCTTGCGAACATTGCCATCGAGATCCGGCAGCGAGAAGTCCACCCGTTCTGCAACCGCCGGTGTTGTCGATTCGACCACCGCTTGCGCTGCGATTTCTGGCTGCGCCTGGATTTCCTGTTGCTGGTTCTGGAACATAGTGATCGCAATGCCTGCGGCAAGTAGAGCCGCCAGCAATAATATGATTGCAAGTTTCTTATTCATTGGCTTTGGTTTTGTGCGCTTATCGTTGAGTTATTGCCTGTCGCCATCCTGACGTGCTCGGCAAAATCCTTCGCCTTCATATATCCGACTACTTCGTAGCCGTGTCGTTGCATTCCATCCGCGCCGAAGAAGATGATCGTCGGCGGACCGAATACACCGAAGCGCTGCAACAGCGCCTGGTCTTCATCATCGTTCGCCGTCACGTCGGCCTGTAACAATACCGTATTAGAGAGTGCATCCTGAACGCCAGTATCAGTAAATGTATATTCCTCCATTTCGATACAGGAGACACACCAGTCGGCGTAAAAGTCCAGCATTGCCGACTTGCCCTGGGTTGCAGCCACGGTAATTGCAGCGTCCAGATCTGCAGTTGTTTTGATGCGCTGAAATGCGAGCCCGTGTTGCGAGACTTCCGCGCCACCGCCGCTATTGAGGGCTGCCAGCGGACGCAACATGCTGTTGCTGCCGGCCAGCGAACCGACCAGCAGGACGGCGCCATAAATGATGGCCAGCAGGCCGAAGCCTTTACCGAGTTTCTGTACGCCGAACGACTCTGCGGTCAGTGTAGTGAGGCCGCCCAGATAGACGCCCGCCATGAAAATTAATATGCCCCAAAGCGCCAGCGTCACCTCGCCGGGCAGTACGCGCGACATCATCCAGATCGCGAGGCCAAGCATCATGAAGCCAAAGGCATTTTTCACGGCGACCATCCACGCGCCTGCTTTGGGCAAAAACTTGCCCTGTGCGGCGCCGACGAGCAATAGCGGTGCTCCCATACCCATGCTCATTGCGAACAGCGCTGTACCGCCACGCACCATATCGCCGGTCTGTGCCATGACGGTCAACGTGGCAATAAGGGCCGGTGCAACGCAAGCCGTGACCACCAGTGATGACAATGCGCCCATAACAAACGCGCCAACCGCGGTGCCGCTTTTTTGATCACCACTCATTGTGGCAAGGCGGGACTGGATCGCAGAGGGCATTTGCAGTTCGAATAGTCCGAACATGCCAAGCGCAAGGACGATGAACAAACTCGAAAACAAGACCAGGACCCAGGGCTGGTTGAAGATCGCCTGTAACTGTAATCCGGCAGCTGCTGCCGCAACGCCGGCGGCGGTATAGACCAGCGCCATTCCCATGACATAGCTCAATGCGAGCGAAAAACCACGAGCAGAACTGCTGCTCTCGCCCTCGCCAGCAATGATGCCCGACAGGATCGGCACCATCGGCAGTACGCAGGGCGTGAACGCAAGCAACAAGCCAAGACCGAAGAACGTCGCAATAACCAGGCCCATACCTGAGCTGGTGATGATTCGTGCCAGGCGTGCCTGTTCGGATACAGGGACAGCAGCGCCGGTGCCGCTCGCTGCAACGGCCGCCAACGCGGATACAGCGCTTGCCTCGGGCATCGAAACAGTCACGACCTTGGTCACGGGTGGATAGCAGATTCCACCATCAGCGCAGCCCTGGTATTTGATTTCGAGCTCGAGGTCCATCGCCTCCGGTGTCGCGCGCGCTATCGGCAGGCGTCCAAACACGTCGTTGTGATAGACCTCCATGTCCCCGAAATACTCATCGGTCTTCATCTCACCGGCCGGCAGCTCGAGTCTGCCGAGTTGAACCATGTCCGAATTGATCGTTGCCGAGATCTTGTCCTTGTACAGGTAGTATCCGGCGGCGACCCTGATCGCGACTTCGACGGTATTGCCGTCGAGCGCGGTCAGGATTGGCTGGAATGCCTCGTCGACCGGCAGGAATTCAGCGTTGGCGCCGCCAAAGGTGCCGAAGGTGCCAAATGTGCCGGTTTCGCCCAACTGAATTTTCCCGCTATTATTATTGCGGGCCAGCAGCGTTACCGACTCGGTCCAGGTCTGCGGCGGATAGCAGAGGCCTATGTCAGCGCAGCCCTGCGACTTGATGATGAGATCCACTGACGCCGGCGCCGCACCGACCACCGTGTACGGAATGCTGACGTAGAAACGGTCACGGTAGATTTGCTGCACGCCAAAAAACTCGTCTTCGTGATGCAGTCCCTGGGGCAGCACGACCTCGCCCAATACGATCGCGTCGGAATTGCTGGCGTAGGACATCTTGTTGCGATAGAGGTAATAGCCGGCTTCCACGACCCAGTCGATCTCAATCGCATTCCCGGTATCGGCCACGGCATAACGGTAGGCCTCCTCCGGATGCAGCACATCCTCATCCTGCGCCGAGGCGACCGGCACAGCCAGCAGCAGGGACAGGGCAACAACACTTGAATACAGGACTTTTAGCATCTTTTGGAGCTTACGCTTCGGGTACCAACATTGGACCGTCTCGGGGCATCTAATGTTACCGATTATGTGAACAAAATGGCCTGAAACGGAGTGGCAGGATACCGATGCCGGGCGCTTCTGTCATTGACTCAGGACGCACTTTGCTGCGCACTCGTCCGGGAGGCTTGATATTTGCGGCGCGGACCCTATTATTAGCACTCACTGAGGCCGAGTGCTAACAAGTACCGGTCAGGACAACCGCATTAGTCGGTTAATAATCAATAGTTTATAGGAGATCTAATCAATGAAGATTCGTCCGCTTCATGACCGAGTCATCGTAAAACGTATGGATGAAGAGCGCACGTCACCGGGTGGCATCGTCATTCCGGATTCTGCGGCCGAAAAACCGATCAAGGGTGAAGTCATTGCCGTAGGCAACGGCAAGATTCTGGATAACGGCGAAATTCGTGCACTGGATATCAAGACTGGCGACAAGGTGTTGTTTGGCAAGTACAGCGGCACGGAAGTCAAGGTCGACGACGAAGAGCTGGTGGTGATGAAAGAAGATGACATCATGGCCGTAATCGAAGGTTAAGAATTTTTTAATGAGGATAATTTAAATGGCTGCTAAAGAAGTTCGTTTCAGCGACGACGCGCGCCAGAAAATGTTTACAGGCGTAAACATTCTGGCTAACGCGGTAAAGGTGACCCTGGGTCCCAAAGGTCGCAACGTAGTGCTCGACAAGAGTTTTGGCGCACCGACTGTCACCAAGGATGGCGTGTCTGTTGCCAAGGAAATCGAGTTGGATGACAAGTTTGAAAACATGGGCGCCCAGATGCTCAAGGAAGTTGCTTCCCAGACCTCGGATATTGCCGGTGATGGCACCACGACCGCCACGGTCCTGGCGCAGGGAATCCTACGCGAAGGACTGAAGTCGGTGGCTGCCGGCATGAATCCGATGGATCTGAAACGCGGTATCGACAAGGCAACTGTCGCCGTAATCAAAGAACTGAAGAAGTTGTCGAAGCCCTGTGAAGATGACACTGCCATTGCCCAGGTTGGCAGTATCTCCGCCAACTCTGACGTCGAAATCGGCGAGATCATTTCTCGGGCCATGCAGAAAGTTGGTAAAGAAGGTGTCATCACCGTGGAAGAGGGTTCCGGGCTCGATAATGAACTCGACGTGGTCGAGGGCATGCAGTTCGATCGCGGCTATCTGTCGCCATATTTCATCAACGATGCACAGAGCCAGAGTGTTGAGCTCGAGAATCCGCTGATTTTGTTGTACGACAAGAAAATCTCGAACATCCGCGATCTGTTGCCGGTTCTTGAGAGTGTTGCCAAAGCCGGTCGACCGTTGTTGCTGATCGCCGAAGACGTAGAAGGCGAAGCGCTTGCAACGCTGGTCGTGAACAACATTCGTGGCATCGTCAAGGTTGCCGCTGTCAAGGCACCAGGCTTCGGTGATCGTCGCAAAGCGATGTTGCAGGACGTTGCAGTTCTGACCGGTGGCCAGGTGATCTCGGAAGAGGTTGGCCTGTCGCTCGAGAAGACGACACTTGAAGATCTGGGCGAGGCCAAGAAAGTTCAGATCACCAAGGAGAACACGACCATTATTGACGGTGCCGGACGTACCGAGGACATCCAGGGCCGTGTCGAGCAGATCAACGCTGAGATCGAAGAGTCAAGCTCTGATTACGACAAGGAAAAACTGGAGGAACGAGTCGCCAAACTCTCCGGCGGTGTTGCCGTCATCAAGGTCGGAGCTCCGACCGAAGTCGAGATGAAGTCGAAGAAAGCGATGGTTGAAGATGCTCTGCACTCGACCCGCGCTGCAGTAGAGGAGGGTGTTGTTGCCGGTGGCGGTGTGGCATTCATCCGTGCTGTCGCCGGTATATCCGAGCTCAAAGGCGATAACGACGATCAGAATGTTGGCATCAAAATCCTGCGTCGTGCTCTTGAAGACCCATTGCGTCAGATCGTTCAAAACGCAGGCGGTGATCCGAGCGTCGTGCTGAATGCTGTTGCCGAAGGCAAGGGCAACTACGGCTACGATGCAGCGACTGGCGAGTACGGGGACATGATCGAACTGGGTATTCTCGACCCAACGTTGGTGACGCGTTATGCGCTGCAGAACGCGGCTTCCGTCTCAGGACTGCTGCTGACAACCGAAGCAATGGTTGCCGAGGCGCCGAAAGAAGATGCACCTGCGATGCCGGACATGGGTGGCATGGGTGGCATGGGCGGCATGATGTAAGTCAGTCGTTCAAGCAAGATTAAGGAGAAGGCCTCGTTTATAGCGGGGCTTTTTTCGTTGGTGGCTCTAAAGATCAATTTGCAACGATCGGTGCGCACTTGTCGGCATAGAGGGCAAATTGGGAGCCTTTTTTATGGGCGTACTAAAGGTCAGTCTGCAGGTGGCATTTGCACTGACCTAAGCACGACGTCACCCAGAGCAGGCGAATCGAGCTTTTTTTGCCCTGAAATCGCCGTGCCGCGGCGCTTTTCGCAATCTACGCGAAAATCATCAATAATTGACCATACGCTCTATCCCGAGTGAATAAGCAATAACAATGCCCGATGGAAATCTCCGGTCCAGGCTGCGCAACTTCGTCCTTGAATTAAAACGACGAAAAGTCATACGTGCGTCTATCGCATATGTCGTTGTCGGCGCCGGGGTCGCCGAGGGCGCGCAGTTGTTCCTGCCGGCTCTTGGTGCGCCCGAATGGGTGCCGAAAACCGTCGCGCTGATCGTGGTGCTGGGTTTTCCGATCGCCATGGCACTCGCATGGGCATTCGACATCGTGCCTGAACCGCAAGTAGCTAACGACACCGGCGATCGGGCAAGCAAAGACGACAGCGTCGCTGCCGGCAGCTCGTTTCGCTCTGCCAGCAAACTTGAGGGGCAGCAGTTTCTCCATTACGAGATCCTGGAGCGGCTCGGTGTTGGCGGCATGGGCGTCGTCTACAAGGCTCGCGATACGCGTCTCGACCGCATTGTTGCGGTTAAATTTCTGTCCGACCACCTGGTAGCAGACGCGGATGCCGGGGAGCGATTCCTGGTCGAAGCCAAAGCGGCGGCAGCGCTCGACCACCCGAACATCTGTGCGATTCATGAGGTCGGCGAGACCGACGACGGGCGTATTTTCATTTCGATGCAATACTACGAAGGGGACACGCTTCAGCAACGAATCGAACAGGGTGTCATGGATATTCCCGAGGCGTTGGATATTGCTGCACAAATCTGTCGTGGTATGGAGAAGGCGGCCAAACGGCAAATCATTCACCGCGATATCAAGCCGTCCAACATGATCCTGACTGAGGACGGCGTTGTGAAGATCGTCGACTTCGGACTGGCGCAATACGCCGGAACGGCCGTCACGCGAACGGGCGCACGTATTGGCACGGTCGCGTATATGAGTCCGGAGCAGACTCGCGGCAATGAAGTCGACCAACGAACAGACATTTGGTCGCTTGGTGTTGTGCTTTACGAGATGTTGAGTGGCACGCGTCCATTCCGTGGCGGCAGCGATCAGGCGGTTATCGCCGGTATTCTCGATCGCAAGCCCGAATCCCTGTCCAAGCTGGTGCCTTCAATTCCGCTCAATGTCGTAACAGTTGTTGAACATGCAATGCACAAGGATCCCGGGCGACGATACGCGGATGCATCGGCCTTGTTGCACGATCTTGACCATCTCATCGACGATCCGTCGTCCCAGGTATCTCTCGATTCGACGCCGAGTCTGGCGCCAGAAGGTGAACGACGACGCGTCACCGTGGTGGCCGGCGCGATCGAAGGTTTCGATTCCCTGCTCGAGAAAGAGAACCCGGATGTGGTCGAGACCATGCTGGCCGACCTGCAACAAAACATACAGTCTGTCGTGGAAGATTATGGCGGGGAATTGCACGAATTTTCCGAAGACGCGTTCGTTGCGCTATTCGGTGTGCCGATAACCCACGAAGACGATCGGCTGCGTGCGGTCCGGGCGGCGCTCGAAATCAGGGACGCCGATGCGCCGAACTTGCCCGATAGTGTGCAACTTCGCATGGCGGCCGGGTCCGAGCAGGTCGCGATCCGTGCGACCGAATCGGGCGAGCGGCGCTATCGGATTGGTGGCACTGTCGTTCGGGACACTAATCGCCTCGCGGCGCTGGCAGCGACGGGGGAGATTCTCGTGCCACCGGATTTTGCGCGAATTGTCGAACCATTCGTCGCTACCGAGGGACGCGCTCCGGTAAACCTGGTCCCGGACCAGCCGGCCATGACGCCGGTCGCCGTGCTCGGTGAATCGGGACACGTGAGCCGACTCGAGGCATCGACGCCCGGAAGCCTGACGGATTTCGTCGGCCGCGAGCATGAACGCGCCGTACTTTCACAGGCTATGCAGGATACACAATCTGGTTCGGGGCGATTCGTTACGGTTGTCGGTGACATCGGCGTTGGGAAGAGCCGTCTCCTGTACGAATTTTGGAAGTCGCTGGATGGCCATGACGTTCTTAACACGGTTGGCCGCTGCCGGGAACGGGGTACGCTGACACCATTGCTTCCATTTATTGAGAGCATGCGCGACATGCTTGGCTTGTCGAAGGATCTTTCTGACAACACACATGACGAGGTCGTAGGCAGGACCTTGAAGCTCGCGCCCGAGCTCGAGGATTATTTGCCGGCATTACTTCACGTATTGTCGATTGACAGTGACGAATTTCCGCTGCCCGACTACCTGGAAGGAGAGGATCTGCAGGCAGCATTAGGTGAAGCGTTGATCTCGGTGTTTACGCAAGGTGCTTCCAGAAAGCCTTTAGCCATGCTGCTCGAAGATTGGCATTGGGCAGACGAAGGCTCCCGGGAAGTATTATTGCAACTGCGAGAGATAGTTGCAGCCTATCCGCTACTTGTCATTGTGACCTCGAGACCGGGTTCGGGCGGCGACAGTCCGGTGCCGACAGCTGATGTGCACCTGGAACTCGCGCCGTTGGGTGGCGGCCCGGCAGCCGAATTGATGCGTGCAGTACTGAACGGCGCCCGCGTTCCCACAGAGCTGTCAGCGCGAATTGGCGAGAAGACCGGTGGCAACCCGTTCTTTATTGAAGAGCTTTGCAGGACGCTGCTGGAATCTGAAGCACTGGTCATCAAGGACGGAGAAGCGCAGCTCGCCAGCGGTACTGACCGCCTGGTCATACCGGATACCGTGGAGGCGGTTCTCAAGAGCCGGCTTGACCGGCTCGACCCGGAAGCCAGGGAAGTACTGCGTTGTGCCGCGGTGATCGGGCACCGATTCGGGCTCAAACTCCTGCAAAAAGTGGTTCCCTCACGATCACGCATCGAGGGATCGCTGGAGACCTTGCGGGCCGGAGGTTTGATTCAGCGAACCGGGGTCGGCAAGGAGCCCACCTATCGTTTCAAGCACGCGCTTACCCTGGATGTAACCTACGAGAGTTTATTGGAGCGGCAGAGAAAAGAAAGACATGCGGTTGTCGGTGCGGCCATCGAAGAACTGTACGCCGACAATACCGAAGAGTATTCGGCGCGCCTGGCGGTGCACTTCGCTGCCGCCGAGGACTGGGACAAGGCGATCCGTTACGGTCTGGCTGCCGCACAAAGAGCCGAAAGCTTGTGGCGGCTACCGGAAACGGTCGAATTACTAATTCGTACCCGTGGCTGGATAGAAAATAGCGACAAAGAAACGGCGGAAAAAACTTCACTGCTCATCCAACTGTTGCTCGACCTGGAGCGCCACCTGGAAGGAATGGGTCGGCGCGACGAGCAACAACAGGCCATCGATGACCTTGGTGAGTTGATACCATCCGACCTGCCGACGAAAGAGCGCGGTGAGGTTTGTGTGCGCCAGGGTGATTTGTATACGCTTTCAAGTCGATTCGCGGATGCGCGGCCACCGCTTGAAAAGGCGCTGCAGATTGCGGACCAACTCGACGATACGAAACTTCGCGGCAAAGTATTGCGAAGTCTCGGACATCTGCTATGGCGCCAGGGCGAATACGGCGAAGCAGTGCCATGGCTTGAACAAGCCATCGATCACGCCCGCGAGCATGACGATGATAGCCGCCTGATTGTCGATCTCCTGAATCTTGGTCGCACGCTGCGATGGCAGGAGAACTGGGACCGTGCCATGGCGATTGGTGACGAAGCACTGGCGTTGGCGAACAAGACCGGCAATCCGGTCGACCAATCCTATGCATACAATTATCAAGGCCATCTGTTACGTGCGATGGGTCGGGAGGATGATGCCCTCGACGCGTTCGGGGAAGGTGGCCGCCTAGCCAGGGAAGCGAGAATTCCGGCTCGCGAAGCGTTCAACGTGCTCGGCATCGCGGCAATTTACCTGGAGCGGGGACAGTTCGACAAAAGCCTGGAGGCATACGAGGAGTCCGTGCAACTGGCGCGGCGTGCAAATCGTGCCGATCACCTTGCCCAGTCACTGCTTCTGTTGGGAGAAGCGCTCGTCACTTGCGGCAAACCGGAACAGGCGATACCGCATTTTGAAGAGGCCGTCAGTGTTCGGCGGCGCATGGGAATCGAAGCGCCACTGGCATCTGCCCTTGTCGAGCTTGCGAATGCACAACAGCGGGTTGGCCGTGTGGAAGCTGAGGCGACGTGGCGTCAGGCGCTTGAATTGCACGAGCGACTCGGCGATCGCGCGGGCGCCATGACTGCCCTGGAGCATCTGGCCGTTCTGCGCCGGACGGCAGACCGCTCGGACGCGCATTGGCTGTACCGACGCGCGTTAGCGATAGCGACCGAGCTTGAAGACAAAGAAACTGAAGCACGACTTCGCAACAGCCTGGCTGTGTTTGCCTGGCAAGGTGGCGAGCTCGAGGAAGCAGAGAAGCAATATCGCAAGGCGGCTGCCTTGATTCGGCACGACCAAAATAAGGACGAGCTCGGGGTCGTATTGAATGGTCTGGGGGCAGTGCTGATCAAACAAAACAAGGCAAGCGAGGCGCGCAAGATTTTGAGCGAGGCGCTCGCCAGCAATCGAGAGTTCGAGCAAGCTGGTGCAGAAGCCGACAGCCTTGCTGCTCTGGGCGCGGCCGCGCGTATCGCCGGCGACCTGACAGACGCCAGCAGCTGGTATCAGCAATGCGTCGAGCGCCGTCGTGACCTCGGGGATCGGGCCGGCGAGGGATGGGCTCTGCAACGTCTGAGCGAGGTGTCGCGTGAGACTGGCGAGATACCACAGGCCGACGCATTTGCTGCAGCGGCATTGGCCGTCGGAAGGGAGATAGGCGATAAATCGCTCGTATCGCTCGCCAGCGAGTTACAATCGCCCGATTCAAAATCGAGCACAGATTGATCTGAACAGGGAGATAAGAATGCCTCGTTACATCATTGAAAGGAACATGAAACCTGAAAGCCCGGAGCAGCTCGCGGAAGTGGGGAAACTATCGGCGGAAGTTTGTGACAGTATGGAAGGTGTCGTCTGGGTTCGGAGTTACGTGTCCGAAGCGGAAGGCAAGGTCTACTGCGAGTATGAGGCACCCGATACAGATGCGATTCACGAACATGCGAAAAGGGTAGGTATTCCGGTCGACAAGATCAGCGAAATCGCAATGGAGATCGATCCCTCGATGTTTCGCTAGTCAATCCAACCAGTCAGTGATCCGCGCACCTTGCCCGCATCGACAGATGTGTGGCTCGGGTGGCCTGTCGTGGAAGTCGTGCCGCCCCTACGTACGACTACCTCGTTATTACTGGCGCAGAAAAGACACCTCGCGTCCAATTTCCGAGATCGCAAAGATCTTGTACCCGGCACCGCGCAAGCGCTCTATTATGTCGGCTGTCTTTTCGAGGCCGATTCCGGGAAAACGGTGATGAAATTCGACCAGCAACTGCGTCGGTTTGATCGACGATGACAATAGGTCGTCCAGCACTTCGTACTCAGCGCCCTCGATGTCCATCTTCATGAGGTCGATTCGATCGTGGCCCAGTTTTTCGCTGATCGTCGATAAGCTGTACGCGGGAACCTCGATGGCATCGTCAATGGTTTCCTTCTCCGCAATCATCGTATACATGATGTCCGACTTTGTGCCGTCTTTCCTGAGATGGGGATAGAGCGACAGGCTGCCGTCGCTCGCAGAGACTGCCCAGGGATGAAACGCAAATTGTTGCGGCAATTCTCTTGCGTCGAGCATATCGATAGAGGAGGGCGTCGGGTCAAATGCGTGTACCTCAACGCCGTATTTTTCGATCACCGCCAGATCGAAATCGATATCGTCGCCGACGCCGAGCGAATAAACGATGCTATCGGCAGTGAGGCCCTCCGGCGTGAACCACCAGCCGCCAGCCTTTTGGACAGGCATATGGACATCGTTGCTGAGTCTGATCTCCTTACCAACGAGCCGCTTCAGGAATCGTTTCTTTATCTGGTATCCGGGCGTTTTTTCAAGGCGTTTCCAGGCGGCGATGGCCATGCTGATTCCTCGATTGCTGTGCTGCTAGTTTACGCTTTCGACGCCACAGCCGGTAGCCAAGCAGCACGGTCAACAACACTGCATATATGGCCGGATCGCTCGCGTCCAGTTTGACCTGCCACCAGTAGTGCCAGACGCCAAGGATGCCGGCGACGTAAACGCCGTAATGCAGTTTTTGCCAACGCCTGCCCATGCGCCGCCGCATGCCGTTGGTCGAGGTCGCAGCCATCGCAATCAGGATCAGAAACGCAGTGAACCCGATCGTTATGAATGGACGTTCGAAGATGTCTTCGCTGATTGCCGACAGCAATAGTTCCTGATCCAGGAACAGCCAGGTCAGGAAATGCAGCAGAATATAGAAGAAGGCGAACAGACCGAGCATGCGGCGAAAACGGACGAGCCAGTTCCAGCCACTGATTTGCCGTAACGGCGTCACGGTCAGCGTGATCAGAATGAATCTCAGTCCCCAGTTGCCGAAGCGATCCTGAATTTCTTCGATCGGATTTGCGCCGAGCGCGCCGGTAATCTGAAGGGTATCACCGACAACCAATGCCGCAGGAACCAGGCAGACGACAAAGACCAGCGGCTTCCAGACGAAGCGGATTTGCCGGGTGACGTCCATCAAAAATCAGAAGTTTCTTCTGAGATCCAGCCCGTCGTAGAGATGGGCGACTTGCTCGCCGTAGCCATTAAACATGATCGTCGGCTGTTTCTTGGCGCCGAATATACTCTGCAGGCCGCCCTCCGGCGCCGCACCGATGCGGCGCTCTCTCGCCTGGCTCCACCGCGGATGATTGACCTCCGGGTTCACGTTGGCATAGAAGCCGTATTCGCGTGGAGCGGCGACTTCCCAACTCGTTCTCGGTCGTGTCTCTGAAAAATCAATGCTGACGATACCCTTGATGCTTTTGAAGCCATACTTCCAGGGCACGATCAGGCGTATCGGCGCACCGTTCTGGTTTGGCAGCACTTCCCCGTAGAGTCCAACAGCCAGAATGGCCAAGGGGTTCGCTGCTTCCTCAATCGTCAATCCTTCGATGTAGGGCCATTGCAGAACGCGCGAACGTTGCCCCGGCATCCTTGCCCGGTCATGCAAGGTGCGAAACACGACGTACTTGGCCGCGGATCGTGGCGCGAATTGTTTGACGATGTCCGCCAAAGGTATGCCTACCCACGGAATGACCATCGACCAGGCTTCGACGCAACGCAGACGATAGATGCGTTCTTCAAGAGCGTGTGGCTTGACAATATCCTCGAGATCGAAAGTGCCCGTTTTGTCCGCGTGGCCCGAAACTGTGATCGACCAGGGACGCGGTTCAAACTCCTGCGAGTGACGGAACGGGTCGTTCTTGTCGATGCCAAATTCGTAATAGTTGTTATAGGTCGTGATATCGGTGTAGCTGTTTTGTACTTCGTCGGTGCTGAACTCGCTCTTCCCAACACCGGCCAGTTTGGCGCGTCTTTCTTCCGGAATGATGGCGCCGGCTGCGGCGCCGGCTAGCATGGATCCACTCGCAAATACCGTACTCTGAATGAACTTGCGACGATTGAGATAGCTTGCCTTGCTCGTGATTTCCGAGGGGCAGATATCTGCAGGTTGTCGAATCAGCACTGTGGTCTCCAGTAATTTAGACTCAGTTTAACAGACCTGAGCACGACTTCGAATATTGCAACGGCATCATTACCTCGATCGGTTATTCGTTCTAAATTGACTGGCCGTTCGTGAAAACGAGCGAATCTTCAATAGCACTAACGTCATTGCGAGGAGGGTGCGCCGAACTAGAGAAATGCGACGTCATCGCGAGGAGCGCGCGCCGAATTAGAGAAATGCGACGTCATTGCGAGGAGCGCAGCGACGACAAATTAGCCGGGAGCGAATTTGGACGCACGTAGTGCGCCCGCAGGGCCGGCAACAGGATGTTGCCGGTCAACCAACCTCTCGATGGACTCGTCAGGTCATTAGGAGGTTGCCGCGTCGCTGCGGTCCTCGCAATGACGTTAGTGCTGCCAGGGCTAGTCGCGTGGGCCAACAAGACGAATTCCAGCGATCTTGACGCGAAATGTGTCGAAAATCTGGAAAAATGCTAGAAATGTTACAAAACTTTGCTGGCCATTCTGACTCCAATACTTAAGCCTGCGTTAAGGAATGTTCAGGCAAACTTGTATTTAACGTGGTAAACCCAATTTAGTGACGATGATGATTAGCCCCGGATTGACAACACTATTAGATCGCGAGAACGTCGGTTCGCCTGCGACCCTGCAGGTGGACGTAATCGCCGATCTGATATGCCCCTGGTGCTATCTCGGGAAGCGCCGCCTGGACGATGCATTGTCTGCGGTTCACGGCCCCAGCCTCATCAGCTGGTATCCGTTCCAGATCAATCCGGCTATGCCTTCGTCGGGCATGTCGCTCGATGAATATCTCGACAAGCGTTTCGGCAGTGCTGAAAAATTGCGGCCCGCAATGGACGAGCTGACGCTGATCGGTAAAGCCGAGGGCATCAACTTCGATTTCGACAAGCTCGAACGCATACCGAATACACTGGATGCTCATCGCCTGATGAAGCTGGCCGAGACTGAAGATTTAAGTACTTCTGATCTCGCGGAAAATATCCTGCGCGGATTTTTTGAAGGCGGCCTCGATATCGCGGATCGGGATGTGCTGATCGACATCGGAGGTGACAGCGGCTTGTCGCCAACCGTAATTGGCGAGATGCTCGATAACGACTTGTCGCGTCGTGTCGTACTTTCCCAGGAAGCGCAGGTCCGCCAAAGTGGTGTTACGGGAGTACCCGATTTCCTGATCAACAAGCGGCTGTTCGCAGTCGGCGCGCAGAGCACCGAAAGTCTCGTCAACATTTTCGATCGCGCAATGTTTGGTGAAGAAAGCGATCTGCCGGTGTCACCGATAGTTCACTAGCCCCACTCTTCTACGCGATAAACCACGTCACCACCCGCCTTCAGACGCCATCCGGTAATCGGATTACGATGATAGGGGCCTGAACCCGGGCCCCGTGCGGCGATCCACTCAGCACGATTGGGTTGCACATAACCGGACTCGTCAATTGCGCGGCTCATGATCACGGTGTCCTTGCCATCCCAATTGAACAGATGGCGGAAGCGCACATGTGCTTTCGAAAAAACCGGTTCCTGCAACACCGCTTGCGCCCAGGAGCGCCCGTCATCCGTGCAGACTTCGGCGCCAGTAATTTTGCCGCGTCCGCTCCAGGCGATTCCCTGAATTTCGATCCAGCCTTTCTCGATCGTGTCAGGGTAACTCGGGTAGGTGATAATCGAGCGGGCATCCATGACGAGGCTGAACTGACGGGCAACCTCGCCAATGACCGGCTCCGTGTATTTCGACGTTTCTTCGCGGGTCATGAAAGGGCTGTCGGAAAATTCCATCCTGCGTAGCCATTTGACGCAACTGTTGCCCTCACAGCCGGGATTAAGCAGCCGGATCGGGTAGCCGTTTTCCGGCCGCACGGCTTCTCCATTCTGTGCATAAACGATCATCGCCTCATCCCAGAACTGTTTTGGAATGCTGCGCGCCAGCACTGCCGCGTCCGCGCCCTCGGCAAGAAACCAGCTTGACTTGGGGGAAACGCCGACCTCGCGCATTAGTGTCGATAACATCACGCCGGTCCATTCGCTTTGACTGGTCATGCCCGCAAGCAACTGCGCTGTAGTCTGCTCCGGCGCGTCGTGGTACAGGTTCCCGGAGCACTCCAGGAAACAGATGCGACTGACCGCGGGCAAACGAAGCAAATCACTCACACTAAAGGTCATGGGCCGCTCAACCATACCGTGAATGACCAGCTTGTGTTTCTCCGGGTCGATGAACGGTACGCCGGCGTGATGCCGCTCGAAATGCAGGTCTGCCGGTGTAATCGTGCCGTGCAAATCCTGCAGCGGCGATTCCGATGATGACAACGTACTTGATGGCACGCGCTTCAATGCCTCGTAAGGCGATCGTTGCCCGAGGTCACTTGACCAGCGGCTCCCAAGTACCTTGGTTGTGTCATCCGGGGCAACAGGCCGATTCGAGCCGGAAACCTGAACATCCTGACCGGCTGCAGTACGCGCAAGCACGGTACCAGCTGCGCCGGCCATGCCGACAAGCGCCGCGCGGCGCGTCACGTTCAATTCCCTTTTGTCTGTCATCAGTGCACTTCCCGGTATTTCTGGCGGTCGTCGGGCACAAATCTGTACCGTGCCGGCATCTCGACCTGCGCCAGCGTCTTTGCGTCCATCTCCGCATCTGCGGGTACAATGTGATTGAGATGAAGTAAGTAGGCGGTCAACGCATAAACTTCATCGGCGTCCAGAGATCCTGGAAGGTTCATCGGCATGCTGCGCCGGATGTAGTCGAAGACCGTCGTCGCGTACGGCCAGTAATTGCCGATTGTCCGATGTCGCCAGGTATCCTCATTGCTGGCGTCCGGAAACGGTTCGTCAGCGCTATGTACGACCAGCCGATCGTTCGGTCCGCCGACGCCTTCCTTGCCATGACAGACGGCGCATTGTGCGACATAAATTGCCTCGCCCTCGGCAACCGTGCCGCTGCCGGGTGGCAGGGCCTTACCGTCCGGTTTGATATCGATATCCCAGGCAGCGATTTCCGCCGCCGTCGCTGTTCTGCCAATACCGTAGGTCTGCGGTTGTTCCTGTGCTTGTGCGACGACCAGGTAAAAGCACGCGGGCAACAAAAGCATTTTGATACTGCGCGCGTTCTTGTTCAACGTTCTACCTCAGTGGGAAAGTGGCGCTAATCGATAGTCTCAGAGGGGATATCGGCGCGCAAGCCAGTCGAGGATAATGCGGTTCAGTTCATCCGGTTTGTCCTGCTGCGTCCAGTGGCCGCAGTTTTCGATCTTTCGAATTTCAAGGTCCGGCACAAAGGGCTGCATCGCGTCGATTTGCTTCTGCGAGATGATGATGTCGTTTGCGGCGCCAACGAAAAGTGCCGGGACCCGGATGGTCTGATCGACACCCTTCATACTTTTCCAGTTGCGTGCCCAGTTGCGATACCAGTTGATCGGTCCGGTGAAGCCGCCGGCGGCAAACGCATCTGCGTAAACGTCAAGTTCCTCGTCGCTCAGCAATGCTTCACCGGCGGGCTCGTCCTGGTCCAGTGCCTGAATCAGGCTTAGCGGCCGTCTTTTTTTGGACCCTGTTTTCGAAGGCCCGCGGGAGAACTGCTTCCGTCGCATCATCACATTAATAAAGCGTCGCGGATCTTCGGCAAACCGGCGGTCCGCCTCATCCGATTTCTGGAAATTGACGATGTAGAAATCCTTCCCCAGTTTCCACCGCATGTAGGTAATCGGGTTTATCGGTGGGCGCGGCAGGTGTGGAATGTTCAGATTGATCAGCCCCACCATGCGCTGTGGTGCCAGCAGGGCCATGTGCCAGGTCAGCATTGCGCCCCAGTCGTGGCCGATGATGACCGCTTTGTCTATCGACAGCGCTTCCATCAATCCTTCGATGTCGCCAATTAGTTTCTGGATCGTATAGTCCGCCACCTTGGGTGGCTTGTCGCTACCACCGTAGCCACGCATGTCAGGCGCAATCGCGCGGTAGCCGGCTGCGGCGAGCGCAGGCAATTGATGGCGCCACGAATAAGCAAGCTCTGGAAAGCCGTGGATCAGGATAACCGGTGGACCGTCGCCCATTTCATGTACGGCCAGCTTGATATCGCCGGTATTGACGAGTTTTGGAGTGGGAAAATCGCTGGTCATAGGAGTAGCCGGGGTCAGAGCCGGGCTCTGACCCTACAATAACTGATTGCATCGAGCATATATGAGGTATTTCCTGGAAGAGGGTCAGAGCCCGGCTCTGACCCCCCTTGTATTTTGATGCTGTCGACGCTAGTTTTCCCCGAAGACAGCGGCGGGAACAAATAATTGGCAATCGCCCGCTTAGGAAGGGCTCTTACAATCAATGCGTAGGAGCCCTTCCTAAGCGGGCGATGTTTATATGGTCACGAAAATACCGGCAGAGGCCGCCATATAAGTAAACTGTCTTTGTCCCTGAGTTCGGGGTTTTTATTTGGAAATCGATGGATGAGTTTTAAGGCAGTCTCAGGCCGATATAACGGTCCGGCGCTCGAAGATGAAGTGCTGGAGTTTTGGCGTGAGCACAAGATTTTCGAGCAAACGCTGAAGCAGTCCGCGGGCGGTCCGCTTTACACGTGGAATGAAGGACCACCCACGGCCAACGGCAAGCCGGGTATACATCATGTGCTCGCGCGCAGCTTCAAGGACCTGTACCCGCGTTACAAGACCATGCGTGGTTATCACGTGCCGAGGAAAGCGGGCTGGGATACACACGGCTTACCGGTTGAACACGAAGTCGAAAAAGAACTCGGCATCTTCGACAAGAAGGAAATCGAGGAAAAGATCGGTATTGACGATTTTACCCGTCGCTGCCGCGAATCGGTCATGCGCTATATCGGCGACTGGGAGAAGATGACCGAACGTATGGGATTCTGGGTGAATCTCGATGAGGCGTACTACACGCTGGACAACAGCTATATAGAGAGTGTGTGGTACCTGCTCAAGACGATCTGGGACAAGGGGCTTATATACCGCGGCTACAAAGTGGTGCCCTACGACCCGCGCATCGGCGCAACCCTGTCGTCACATGAGGTTGCGCTCGGCTACCGGGAAGTTGACGACCCGTCAATTTATGTTCGCTTCAAAGTCGAAGGTGAGGACAACACCTCGTTCCTCGTCTGGACCACTACGCCGTGGACCTTGCCTGCGAACCTGTTGCTGGCGGTGCATCCGGACGTCGACTACGTCTATGTTGAGACCGAAGATGAAACCCTGATCCTCGCTGACGCATTACGCACAGAGGTGCTGCGGGAACTCGAACATAAGGTGCTGCGCAAGCTTAAGGGTTCCGAACTTGTCGGTTTGCGCTACCTGCCGCTATTCACATACCTTGAGGTTGATGGCGACGCTTTCCGGGTGCTGCCAGCAGACTTTGTCACCACAGACACCGGTACCGGTATCGTTCACATTGCGCCGCCCTACGGTGTCGACGATCTGGCACTGGGGCAGGAAAACGGCCTGCCCGTGATTCACACCGTTGGCCAGGACGGACACTTTCTACCGGAAATCGAAGCGGTGGCAGGGATGTTCTTCAAGGATGCCGACAAACCGCTGATCAGGATTCTCAAAGATCGGGGTCTGATGTTCCGTTCCGAGAAATATCGCCACAGCTACCCGTTTGGCTGGCGCACCGGCGATCCGATTATCTACTATGCCAAGAATGCCTGGTACATACGCACCTCGGATTTCCGGGATCGAATGGTTGAACTCAACCAGACGATAAAGTGGGTGCCAGAAAATATCAGGGACGGTCGTTTTGGCAAATGGCTCGAAAACAATGTCGACTGGGCTTTGTCACGAGAACGATTCTGGGGCACGCCGCTGCCTGTCTGGACCGATGGCGATGGTGATTACGTGGCGATTGGATCTGTGGGCGAGCTTGAAGCATTGACCGGCCGCAATCTCAGTGAACTCGATCTGCATCGACCGGCCGTGGATGAGGTCACCTTTGAAAAAGATGGCAAGACCTTCAGTCGCGTCCCGGAAGTCATCGATTGCTGGTTCGACTCGGGCGCAATGTCCTATGCGCAGTGGCATTACCCGTTCGAGAACCGGGACGCTTTCGAGAATCGTTTCCCGGTGGACTACATCTGCGA